>ERZ778018.2781-NODE-2781-length-10542-cov-4.085534_pt1 | contig 10542 bp, 14 predicted proteins | sample MGYA00375748_ERZ778018 | MGnify/ENA primary metagenome ERZ778018 (study PRJEB29350, sample SAMN05509839) | bioreactor metagenome | biome: bioreactor; material: wastewater | place: South Africa: University of Cape Town | collected 2014-04-22 ... | reverse complement strand
AAGACGTTGATGTAGAATTGTTATTCGTCTCGCTCACTCAAACAGCCGAACATCCAGCTCGAAAGGTTCGATCCGTTCGATCTTGATTGCCGCTGCCGCGGGATGGCGGTGGTTGACGATCACGTTCCAGTCCGGGCTGCCGGCAAGCGGAACGATCGCCGGCGGCACGAACAGAAGCGCGTGTTCGAGCCCGGCCAGCCATTCGTCACCTATTCGCTGGGTGTCGGCCTCCCTGCGGCGCCAGTCGTCAGGCAGGTCGGACAAGGCTCGCCGCGTGCTCGGCGTTTCGTCGGGCACGTCATAGACCACCACGGCGAGCGCCGGCAGCAGTACCGGGTCCTCGACATGGACAAGCTTTTCCAGGACGCAAAGAGACGGTGACGTGGCCGTATAGGTCACCGGGCGGCCGACGGTGTTCCAGCGCCCGTCGAACAGCAAACCGTAGCCGCCATCCATAGATTCCGCGAATTTCAGGCTGGAAAGCCGCCAGAGCCGCATCAGGCGGCAGCGCCCCAGGCGATCTTGCCGAGGATGGTTTCGATGACTCGCGTGCCCGCCTCGGTCTGCGCCACGGTCAGCGGTGCCTCGCCGCCCAGTTCCGCCAGTTCCTTGCGCAGCCAGCGGTTCGCCTTGACGGGATCGCCAAAAGTCTCTTCCGCAAGCGACTGGATGCGAGCGAGCCGCACGGCCCGGTCGGATTCCTCGACCGTCAGAGGCTCGTTCTTCTCCGCGCGATGCCGGCGCGTGCGCTGCGGAATGACGAAGCGCTCGATCTCCTGCTCGCTCAGTCCGGCAAGCGACAGGCCCTTCAGCGCCGCCAGCGGAAGCCGGCGCCGCACCATCATCGCGAGATCGGCCTGCGACCGGACATCCGCGCCCAGCACGGCGGCGCCGCCGAGTTTGCGTGCTACATCGTCAATGAGTGCGACAGGAGTGTTCACGTTCAATCTCCGGCAATCTGCCGAGATATTTAAGGCTTCTTGCCGCAAGATACAAGGCATGTAACGTCGGAATAATCTGAATCCGGCTTTTCGGCCCGATGTCAGATTTTGCCCCGGGCAACTCGGCTGTCCCTGTATGCTCTCCAGTCGCGCACCTCACCCAGATGGAACGCAATCTCCCCAAGACGTTGATAATCTGCAGGTCTTCGCGCCGTGATGGCCTCAATATTGCGGCGTTCTCGCCATTTCATATGTTCGAACACGGCAAGGAATCTGTCGATCACGAAGCCATCCTCGTATTGTCGCATGAACGCCTCGTAGGCAGCGGCTGACGTCATCTTGCCAGATACGTAGACGCACTCGTCGTATTTCGGACGTTCTTCAATTTCAAAGCCGTTGGCATCGTATTGCTCGTACCAGCGTATTTGCTTCAGAACGACGGCGCCACCCAGCGCCTCGGCGAGATCGCGAGCCTGCTCGAATTCTCCGGGCTGGCGACCACCTGTGGCGGGGAATGTGTGCGTTGAAGTTCGCATGTTCGGTTCAGCCAGATCGTCCAAGCTGTAGACGTCATATGCATACCGTGGGGGGAAAATCACATCGCATAAGCTCTCGCATGGCGATAATCCTGTCCTTTGGTCACTATCGCGCCGTAGCCATGAACGTCCAGCAGCCAAACCTCTTCGTCAATTCTGGCCTCGAGATCTGTTCGTTCGGCTGCGGACAGGAGGGGCTCTTCATTTAGCCGATTGGTCCAGGCATTGACGGCCCGTGTCAGCGGCGCACTCATGATCTCGACAAGCGGCTCCGCTTCGCCTGGTGCTACCGTCCATACTTCGTCCTCGCTCTCGTAAATGGCCGACTCACCCATAGGTGGTGGGTCGAAAGGGATTTCGTCCAGGTCCAGATCGTAGATCATCTTCATCTCCGTCAAGTTTCAGGCAACGACTTCGCGGAACCAGTCCTGCAGACGACCCCCGACATCAGAAATGGTCAGTCAAAGCGGGCACGGCGTCAACCGTGGTCTTCGCCAAATTTTCTCCGCCGCTGCCGTCGACATGTAAGGCAGATTGATGGGGCCAATCCCGGCGGTTGGTAGCTTTGGCCCAGGCTGGAAAAGAGGCTTCGAGAACCCATCTTGGCACGAAGGTGCAGGTGGAGCGGGTATGGGCCTGTAGTAGCGAGGTGTGCTTGAGCCACGTAAACCCTGCCGGCAGGATCGCGACGATCACCGTCGAGCGGACGCAATAGCTGACTGCCGCCTGTGTAACCGCGAGGTATCCGAGGCCATTGCACAAGCTAGCCTTGGGCTCCATTGTACATAGGCTTCGTAAATTCCAGTACCATTCACAGGAATAGCAAGGCACTCAATGGTTGGGTACACGGAAAACAACGAATCCTGCTCGAGTCATTGAGCCTTCACCAACGACCAGAAGCCCGTCTTGCGACCATGCCTTTCCCGGAGCGTTTGCGCATATGTCGGATGATCGGCGATGTTGATGCTGTCGCTTTGGGCGGTATCCATGTTTTGGGTTAGAGCAGAAAGCCTCGCCAGATATCGCGCCCCATGACCATAAGCCTTGGAGCGGGCCTTTGAGAGAATGTCGTCAATCAGCGCCCTATAGATCACCGTGGCGGCCATAGGATATTCATGCTCGAGGGCCTGGGCGATGGGCGGCAGAAAATAATACTGTCTCCCGTCCCACTGATCGTGGTTCCTGACGATGAGGTCGGCAGCCAGGTCCAGTCGCGGCCATTCCATGAAAAGCGACAGAGCGTGATAGCGGCTGGACGAAGCCGAGGCATATGCGAAGGCGCGATCGAGTGCTTCGAACTCCTCGAAATCCGGCAATGCGCCAAGATATTCGCGCAGGATCTCCGGGCTGAGTGCGTGCTCGAAGACCGTCCAACGCAGTTTCTGCGCCGCTTCCCGGTCTCCCATCGCCATCAGTATTGCGGCCTCGACGCTGGCCTGTCGGTTTGCCTGCGGATCGCGTATTTCCAGACTGTCGGCAAGATCCTCAGCACTCATATGTCGCAATAAGCGTTGCGGCCGCTTTCGTATCCAATCCAGCGCTTCGTCAAGACGCCCCGCCTCAAGCAGGCTCTCGGCGATACCGATCGTGTCCTGCAAATTGGGATGCTTCGTTTCCTCGATGGCGATCAGGCTGTCCAGATCGCTGCGCGCTTTGGCGATCGCCTGCCGTACTTCGCCGAGTTGCGACATGCGGTAGTCGGATGAACGGCCGGAGCTTGAGGAACTGGATTTTCCTAGCTCCAACTGCCGCGCCCGTATATCCTGATCCCAGCGTTTGAGCACCTCCTCCGGGAGATGGATCGCCACGGCGTCCGCGACATCTATGAGGTAGCCATGGCTCGAAGCGCCAAGCGCGGCCATGATTTTTTCTGGCAACAGGGCCGCTTCATCCGTCGGCAGCTTTGCGGCTAGATGCCCCATGGCCTCGATCGCATCGTAATAGACCCCCTGAACATGCCCAGAGGAATCATCGGCACGTTCGAATACGGCCTCATGCGTGGCGATGAACCTCAGCAACCGATCGATCGCCATCACGACCGACCCTTGCGCCAACTCACCGACGATCGTCGTAACAGTGGCGTGTAAATCGCCCCGGAAAGCGCGGACTTTGTCCCACTCGATAAAGCCCCGCGCCTTTTCGAGTGCCGCCAGCCGGCGATCGATCAACTTTGCAACGGCGTCCGGGCCTTGGGCCCCCGCGAGCGCGGCATTGGCAAGCCTACGAAACGACGGACTGCGCCCGGCCTCATCAAGCACGAGTTGAGCAAGCTTTTCGGGGTCAAGCGCAACGAGCGCTTCAATGGAGAGTGAAGGCTTTCTTGCCATGTCTGTGTTATGATGGTGAAACTGGTCGCGCATCGGCCTTCGCGACGAATGGCGCTTCCTTGATTTCTGCCTGCCGCTCGCGGGTTTCCGCGATGTCGAAGCTGTTTTGGGTGCGCATCGGCGCGTCCATCGGCATGGCAAATACCTTCTCTATCCAGAATGTGATCCGCCAAATTTTCACGACAAGCAAGCTCCATGTTCCTTTGCTTCGGCCTTGCAAAACGATAAACGGCGCATGTGAGAAGGCGGGAACATTGAACTCCACTGGGTAACGCGAAGAAGCGACCTATTGTACAGGTCGCTTCCGATTAAGGGAAAAAAATGAAACGCCAGACTCGGCCGTTCATCGTAGAGGTCAAACATAAGAAGCGGGGCAATCTCAAACGAGGTCATTCGATCTGGGGCGATCTTGATTTGTCCACTGCTATAGCCGAGTCAGAAAAAATGCTCGAAGAGAACATGGTGCCAAAACATCAGGTTGTTGACTCTGACGAACCGCCCATTGATGCTGAAGATGGAAATAGACCGCGAGCGGAGTATCTGATGGCCGACCCTAAGGAAACTGAATCCGTACAAATTCCAACCGAAGTAACTGCGGCGGTGGAAGCGCCGGAAGCAAAGAAGAAGGTTCAGCGGCCGAAGGCGGCTAAGGCGCAGCCGGAACGTTCCTCTCGAAAAGCAGCTTCCAAATCCGCCCCCGCGGAGGTTGCCTCATCCGCGACAGTTCGGAAGGCGCGCAAAATCTACTCGAAAGAAGAACGTGGCCGATTGCTGAGCCAGATCGAGAAGGCGATCGGGCGTGGCGAGAGCATCAAGAACGCCACAGGCCGAGCCGGCATTTCGGAGCAGACCTATTATCAATGGAAGAAGGCTGCGACGCCAGCATCAGAGAGCGGCGACCTGAAGGATCTCGTCGCACTCGAGGAAGAGAACACGCGCCTGAAGAGTCTCCTCGCAGAGCGCCTGCGCAAGGAAAATGCCGAACTGAAGAAAAAGCTCGGGATGGGCTAAGCCCACTACCTCGGCGCCACCGGTGTAAAGCAGCTTAACGTCGGTGGCCTGGGGCCGATGAAGTGTGTTCCGATTTCGTGATCGAGTTCAGGACGCTTGGGGTACGAGCTTAAGACACGGTTGTTCGTCGAGGATTTCCCTTACCTCCTCGCCGGACAGTCTTCCCCGCTCTCGCAGCGCATGCGCCAGACGCTCAACATCGGCCCTTCGCGATGAGACGATTTTCTTCGCCTGAATGAAGCAGTCCGAAATCGTCTTTTCGACACGAGCCCGGGTGATGTGATCGAACTGGAGGAGCCGGTTCAAATCCTCCGGATCGACCGTTGACAGATAAACCAGGCCGCTGCCGAGCCCCATCGAGGCCTCCATCGCGGCCGCCGCCAGTGTTGCGCTATGAAGATCGCTGCCGACAGTACCGCCGCCACCGTCGGTGCGATTTTCAAAAACAACTTCCTCTGCTGCAAGCCCGCCCAAACCGCGCATGATGCGGGCTCGGTAATCGTCGGCAGACGACAGATAGCTATGGTTATGGTCTTCGTCCCACACGACGCCGCCTGCGGGTTGTTGCCCGGCCTTGTCCACCACGGTGAGAACGACTTCGGCCTTTACGATATGCCAGCGGCCGTCCACGAGCCCAACGACCGCATGTCCCGCCTCGTGGACAGCGACGCGCCAAAGGATTTCCGCCGGGATAGGCACAAGCGCGGGCAGTTCCGTCACGAGATCGTCGAGGCACATTTCCCTGCGGCCGCGTCGGGCGCTGCGCCGGGCCTGGCGCGCGAGTTGCTCGAGGGCGGCGCCCGACCATCCCGCAGTGCGTTCGACAATAGTCGACAGATCATGGTGGCAAAGCGCGCTCTTCAGATGCCATCGCAAAATGCCTTCCCTTGCCTCCGGGTCGGGAAGCGGGATGACAATATGCCGATCAAGCCGACCGGGGCGTGTGACCGCGGCATCCAGGCGGTGGGGATTATTACAAGCACCGACAATGACAACGCCTTCCCTGCCATCCGTGCCGTCGAGGCATTCAAGCAGACCGTTCACCACTTCGGTGCAATACTGGGCATTGTCGCCGCTGAATTTCTCGCGATCGCCGACGGCATCGATCTCGTCGATGAACAGGATGGAGGGAGCCTTGGCTTTAGCCTCTTCAAATGCGGCGTACATGGCCTTGAGCATATCCCCCATATGGCCGTGCGATTGCCAGCGGGCGATGGAACCGGCAACGAAGTGAACGCCGCAACTGCGCGCCAGGGCGGCCGCGAAAGTCGTCTTGCCGGTCCCCGGGACACCGCTTAAGAGAATGCCGCGCTCGACGTCGGACCAGGGAATTCTGCCGGATCGCCAGTCCTCGAGATCGATGGCCAGTTCCCTCCCCCATGTTCCGGCCTCCCCGAGGCCGTGGAGATCGTCGAGCGTCGGGTTTGCAGGGCTCGAATCCCTCGCGGGCTGGCTGTCGAACGCCATGGCATTTCGCAGGATCGTCATTGCAACGCCAAGCGGCCGCCCTTTGCGGAACGTTCCGGCGATGACGTCGAGGGAGGCGGTGGCGGCCAACGCCGCATCGGCCTCCGCCATATCCGCGCCAGATAGAATCCTGACCGCGCCGGAAATATCTCGCGATGAGACAGCAGGCGCGTCGATGACCGCATCGGCATAGGTAGGAAAGCGGACAGGCAGATAATCGCGGCTTTCGGCAAGGACGACCACCCGCTCATAGTCACGCAGGCTTTCGGTAATGTCAGCCTCGTTTCGCTTGCGCTTTTTCGGATCAGCGTCGATGGCGACAATGGTGGCTTCCCTATTCCCCCATCTGCCGCGGTCGATGATCAGGTCAACGACGTGCTTATAGAGGTCGCTCTGTCCTTTCGGAATGACCAGCCCCAGGACAATCGGTCGGCGCATAACGAGGGCGGGCAGGCGCCGGCAGGCGCGAACGATCCCGAAATATACCAGCATCTGCGGCAGTGTCCGGATGTCGTCGGGAATGCCTCTTCTTTTTGATTGTTTCTGTTTCATGGGACGGCTTTCTCTGAGCAAAGCTCCGCCACCCTCGGAAATCGAGGTGGCAGGCAATTCATGGGAATAGAAAAGGGTCGGTAGCTGGTGACGGGCTACCGCCAGCGTTCAGGCAGGCGGCCTGTTCACGAATTCATCGATATCGCCGCGTAGTCGCCGGCGAATTTGCCACCGGGTGTCCCCGCGATCGATCGTGACATGGGCCAGTTGGGTATCGGAGCCGACACCTGTGCCATGGCCGGCAAGGCTTCGCGGCGATAGCGCGCATCGGGCGTGTCGAATTTTCTTGTGGGACCCATGATTGTCTCCAGATACGAAGCTGCGGTCATGCCGGTGGCGGCGTGATGAATTCAGGCAGCTATGCGTATCGAGACCGTGTTCATGGCGATGTCCTTTGCTGCTCCACCCTGGATTGGAACACCCGGGAATGTGCGAGCGGTACCGGCTTGTTACCGGGCTCGGCATCATGGCGTCAAGTCGGTCATTGGAGCAGCCGTTGGCGCTGCCAATGACGGTGCTGACTGGACGATCGGGATAATCAAGCACCATCACGCCTACTCCTCGAATGACGCGTTGCGTTTTACCTCAACCAGCAACGCCCGATCGAATTCATCTTCTGTCCACCCCGCATCTTCGAAGAATTCCCATACCACGGCGATCACGGTTTCAACGTAGATCGCACATTCGTCATCCAGACCCGGATGATCCGGTGGCAATTCTGGCGAGGGAATATCCATGGGACTTCTTTCTCCGGTTCATGCCGATGCGTTGGCGGCCGTATGCTGACGTCTGGGCGGGTTGATACTCTTGCGTTCCTCGGTCCGCCGCGTATCGACAGCCCGATGTAAAAATGGTCATTCCATCTCCACATGGCGTCAACCAAAGCTGCGGCCCCCGGGGCAAGACGCCGCGCCCTCCCCTGAGATGATTGTCGTTAAACGGCATGCCACCTAGACATGGCGGCGAAAGCCGGGTTGGTCTGTGCTCCAGCGGATCATCAGTTCATCCAGCCGCCCGGTTTCGGCCTAAGGAACTGGTCGAGTTCCCAAACCTCCGCGATCGCCACTTCGTCGCTGCGCAAACCCCATTTGGCGATGTGAGCCCTGATGATGGCTGCCGTAACAAGCGGGTCCGGTTCGCCGCGCAGATGGTAGACACGACCGCTGGCTGTCTCCACCATGCGGGCATGACCGTCAAAGGCGATAACAGGGCTGCTGACGCGGCCGCCTTGCGTGTCAGTCGCGATGCCGACGAGACGGTAGCCGCCAATATCCTGCATGATACCCCAGCGCTCGAGCGTCACGTAGGGCTCCTCATCCACCGATTTGACCACGATCTCTCCCGCGCTATCCTGTCATCCGGACGAGGATGATCTGGCGGGCCGCAAGCCACAAATCAGATAGCGAAGTTATCCTGCGGGCTATCCCCCGCTCTTCGCTGCCTGGCCTGCAGTGGCATCAAGCTCCACCGGGCGTGCCCCGTTTGGACCCTTGTGCAAAGGCAGCGCAATTCAGCTATGCTGCCAGGAGCAAGGGAGACAAAGCGTGAATGCCCTCAACCTCAGGACAGATACAAGACAAGCCAACTGGCGCCGCCAGAACGCCGAAAAATACCTGGCGCACCTGATGGTGCAGCGCGCGCTCAAAAGCGGTGAGTTGATCCGGCAGGAGTGCGAAGTCTGCGGAAACTTTCAGACCGACGCTCACCATGACAACTATAGCGACCCGCTTGCGGTGAGATGGCTGTGCCGGCAGCATCACACCCGGCTGCACAGCGGCGGCGAAGACCTGTTTGCCTGCCGGTCGGCCGACAGCAATTGAACCGCCCGCCGACGTGTGCGGGAAACACGGAAAAACGATACCACGATCTCCCCTCCGCCGACATTCGGCTCGTCCGATACCGAGCGGCGTGAGGAAAAATATCGTTCCGAAGGCGCCTTGACGCCGCACGTCACGACGCCTTATGCCGATCGCATATTGTTAGATCTTGTGCGCTAAAACCCGCACAGACAGGAGACACAATCATGATGAGGACCTCGAAGCGAATAGCCAACTGAACCTGCCGCGCCACTGGGCGCAGCCGTCATTGCCTGTCGTTTTCGAGGAGATCCCATCATGACCACGTTTTTTACGTCCGATACCCATTTCGGCCATGCCCTGATGCTCAAGCCCGAAGCTTGCGCGCGCCCGTTCGCAACCACGGACGAGATGGACCAAGGCCTCATCGACAACTGGAACGCCGTTGTCCATCCGAATGACACCGTCTGGCATCTCGGCGATTTTGCCATGCGGCTGGACGACCGCCGCGTCGCCCAGATTTTCTACGCGCTGAATGGCACGAAGAGACTCATCATCGGCAATCACGACACCGATAAAAAAGGTGATCTGCTGCCGTCGCTGAAGCGGCTGCCCTGGGCGGAGGTCGCACAGGCCACGGAAATCACCCATGACGGCCAGCGCATCGTGCTGTCGCATTATGCGGGCTATACTTGGAACGCGCAGCACCGTGGCGCATATCAGGCGTTCGGCCACAGTCACGGCAAGGTCTTGGGGCTACCCGGCTCCGTCGACGTTGGCGTCGATGCGCAGGACCTCCGACCGATTTCCGTTGAGGAATTTGTCCGGCAGGCCGACTTTGCGATCGAACACGCTCAGGATCAGATCGAAGAAATCTGCCTGCGACTTATGAACATGGCCTCACAGTATGGCGAAGGTCATGGCGCCGAGCTGTACAGACAACGTCAATCCGCTCGGAGGGCGCGGCTATGAGAATTTGGCTGCTCTCCGATCTTCATCTGGAATTCGACGCGCCGCTTTTCGAAAGCGGGCGCTTGAAAATCCCCGATGCCGATATCTGCGTCATTGCCGGCGACATCATGAATGGCTGCGGCAACTCCATCCGCTGGCTCGATAAAATGGTCGCTCCGGTGATGCCCGTGATCTTCGTCGCCGGCAATCACGAATTCTATGGCCATTCGATCTTTGAAGGGCTCGAATGGGCTCGAATCCATGCCGCGGAATGTCCGACGGTGCATTTCCTGGAAAACGATGTCGCAATTATCGGCGGCGTGCGGTTTCTTGGCTGCACGCTGTGGACGGACTTTGCTCTCGACGGCGATGTTCGCTGGGGGGCGGCGAATTTCGAGGGAAGGCTGAACGATACCCGGCAAATTGCCTGGCGCATGCTGCCCGCAAGAGAGGCTTTTACCGCAAACCGCGCACTGGAACTGCACCATCGCAGCCGTGCCTTCCTGCAACGAGAACTGGCCAAGGATTTTGGCGGACCGACGGTCGTGGTGACGCATCACGCGCCGCACTCCAATTCCGTACATCGGCGCTGGAAGGGGTCTAGCCTCAATCCGAGTTTCGCCTCCGACCTGTCGGATCTGATCGCGGCGGGTGAGCCGGATCTTTGGGTGCACGGCCATGTGCACGACAGCTTCGATTACCGGATCGGCGACACGCGGGTCATCTGCAATCCCAAAGGCTACACGAACGAAAATCCCGCGTTCAATTCCGGGCTCGTGGTGGAGGTGTGAGGTGGCCGCGACGTGGGATGCTGCGAAAACCATCGTCGAGCGATCCGCTTTCCATTTCGGAAAGGTCAGAAGCATCGAGAGTCCTGACGCTTATGTGACGGAAATGGCGCTGCGGCACGCAATCCAGTGCGGCGAGCGCGAACTTTCGGACGAGCTATCCATGCTGCAGC
>ERZ778018.2780-NODE-2780-length-10542-cov-4.250119_pt1 | contig 10542 bp, 10 predicted proteins | sample MGYA00375748_ERZ778018 | MGnify/ENA primary metagenome ERZ778018 (study PRJEB29350, sample SAMN05509839) | bioreactor metagenome | biome: bioreactor; material: wastewater | place: South Africa: University of Cape Town | collected 2014-04-22 ... | reverse complement strand
TGTATTAAGAATGCCTGATAGCGCGAAGCGACCGCCCTTTTTGAGATGAGGTGCTAACGTCGGTGCGAGTTCGATCAGTGGTTGAGCCAGGATATTGGCGACTAAGACATCGAATTTTTCCTCTGCGGCCAATTCTTCCGGCAGACCGAGCCAAAAACGATCCTCCGGAATGTCATTCAGTGCCGCATTGTCCCGGCTGGCCTTGAGTGCCTGTGGGTCAATATCGGTGCCATAGGCAACCGAGGCGCCTTTCATCAGTGCGGCCAGCGCGAGAATCCCCGAACCGCAACCCACATCGAGAACACGCAGCCCATTGAGTGATTGCGCATCAAGCCAGTCCAAACATAGGGAGGTGGTTTCATGTTGGCCCGTGCCGAAGGCCAGACCCGGATCAATCCGCACGACGGTTTTGGCTTCGGTGGGTGCATCGCTCCAATGAGGCGTAACCCACAGGCCATCGCCGTAATGAGTGGGGGCAAAATCTGCTTGGGTTTGCCGAACCCAGTCGGTTTCCTCGATGAATTCGTGATCGAAATCACCCAGAAGGGATGGCCGTAGCGAGCCATGCAGTTGCCCTATGATGTCCGCCGGGCTGATATGACCTTCGAAAAGCCCAGCTACCCGAACACGCTGCCAAAGGGGCGTTTCCCCTGGTTTGGGTTCGAAAATCTGCTCGTCACCGATTTCTTCCAGTGAAACGGAGACTGCGCCCGCTTCAAGCAGGGCGTCCTCGCAGGCTTCGACATCGGATTGCGGTACATCCAGGCTTAGTCTTTGCCAAGCCGGATTGATTGCAGGCGACTCGGCCATCAGTTCAGCCCCAGTTTCTTTTGCAGGTAGTGAATATCTGTACCGCCTTCGATAAAGGCTTGATCGGCCATCATTTCTCGGTGCAGCGGGATATTCGTCTTGATGCCATCAATCATCATTTCGTCGAGTGCGCCGGCCATGCGACGAATTGCCTGCTCTCGTGTGTCGGCATGGGTGATGAGCTTGCCGATCATGGAGTCGTAGTAAGGGGGAACGCTGTAGCCATTGTAGATATGCGAATCGATGCGAACGCCGTTACCGCCCGCAAAATGCAGGTTGGTGATTTTCCCAGGGCTCGGCAAGAAGGTGTTTGGATCTTCGGCATTGATGCGGCATTCAATAGAGTGACCGGTCAAGCGAACCTGATCCTGAGTGATCTCAAGTGGCAGGCCCGATGCAATACGTAATTGCTGTCTTACCAGGTCGATGCCGGTAATCATCTCGGTGATGGTGTGCTCCACCTGCAAACGGGTGTTCATCTCGATGAAATAGAAGTTGCCGTTCTCATAAAGAAACTCGAACGTGCCGGCACCGCGGTAGCCCATGCGCTGACAGGCAGCCACGCATACGGCGCCGATCTCGGCACGTTGCTCGGGCGTGACGCCGGGGGCGGGGGCTTCTTCGATGATTTTCTGATGGCGGCGTTGCATGGAACAATCGCGTTCACCCAGATAGATCGCATTGCCGTGGGTGTCCGCAAGTACCTGGATTTCGACGTGGCGTGGGTGCTCAAGGAATTTTTCCATGTACACCTGCGGATTGTTGAACGCCGCTTGTGCTTCGCTACGCGTCATGTCGATGGCGTGCAGCAGCGCCGCCTCGGTATGCACCACGCGCATACCGCGCCCGCCACCGCCACCGGCCGCCTTGATGATGACCGGATAACCCACTTCACGTCCAAGACGCAGGTTCTCATCCGGATCATCGCCCAGCGCGCCATCGGAACCCGGCACGCAAGGCACATTGGCCTCTCGCATGGTTTCCTTGGCGGTGACCTTGTCGCCCATCATGCGGATGTTCTGAGGCGTCGGGCCGATGAAGATGAAACCGGATTCCTCGACGCGTTCAGCAAAATCGGCATTCTCGGACAGGAATCCATAACCGGGATGAATGGCGACCGAATCGGTCACTTCCGCCGCCGCGATGATCGCCGGGATGTTCAGGTAGCTCTCGTTCGAACGGGGGCCGCCGATGCAGACCGATTCATCCGCAAGGCGAACGTGCTTTAGGTCGCGGTCGGCGGTGGAATGGACGGCGACGGTCTGGATATCGAGTTCGCGACAGGCACGCAGGATGCGCAACGCAATTTCACCGCGATTCGCGATTAATACTTTGTTCAACATGGCAAAACCTCTGAAAACGGGATGGCTTATTCGATGATGAACAATGGCTGATCGTATTCGACCGGCTGACCATTCTCGACCAGAATCGCGGTGATTGTGCCGCTGGTTTCTGCCTCAATCTGGTTAAACATTTTCATGGCTTCGACGACGCACAGCGTGTCGCCAGACTTGACGCTGCTGCCGACTTCGACAAATGGTTTTGCCGTAGGTGAAGCGGAACGATAGAACGTACCGACCATGGGTGATTTGATCGGTGTTCCTGCTGCCTGATCAGGCGCGGCTGCCTGTTGGGAATCGGGTGCCGGGCCAGAAGCGACAGTTGGCGAACTGACACTGGGTACGGTGTATTGAACCGGGGCGGCTTGGGCAATTTGACCACGAGAAATACGAACGGATTCTTCGCCTTCGCGAATTTCAATTTCGGCGATGCCCGATTCCTCAAGCAGTTCGATCAGTTTTTTAATTTTGCGAATATCCATGGATGGACTTCTCCGAATGATTTTGGCCTGAATTCCTTGGGAATCAGGCGTGTGGCAAAGGGGGCGTCCACAGCTTGCCGCGTGGGATGCCAAGATGATTCAGTAGTGCGAATAACGCGAGTTCGTAGCCGACAGCGCCCACACCAACGATCGACCCGACAGCGATATCCGAAAAATACGAATGCTGGCGGAACGTTTCGCGGGCATGAATGTTGGTAATGTGGATTTCGACGAAGGGGATGGCCGTGGAGAGCAGGGCATCACGGAGCGCTACGCTGGTATGCGTCCAGGCTGCGGGGTTAATGACGATGCCCTCCACGCCAGAATCGGCAGCGGCATGTATCCGCTCGATCATTTCATGCTCGGCATTGGTTTGAAGATGTTCAAGTGTCGATGACGTATGACGGCAGAGGTGATCCAGACGCTGAACGATATCGTTCAATGTCGTCTTGCCATAGCGATCGGGTTCGCGTGTGCCTAGGCGGTTCAGATTCGGGCCGTTCAGCAGCAGAATGGTTGCCATGCGTCGCAGTTCCTTGTCGCTGGAGTGTCTTTCATTTCGTGAAATTTAAGTTGTCGGCATTGTGCCGTGCGGCCGGTGGATTGTCCACTAAACAGCCGGTTGACCACGGCATTTTAGTGCGTAATTCCGGCATATCGCCGCATGATCGCGGGAATTGTGCTTTACAAAGGCTTGCCGCGCAGGGCGCGAAGCAGGATTCGGGTGTGTTGATCCGGTTTGACGCGGCTCGGGTTCATCAAGCGGTTTTGGCGGTTTTGTTCGGCTTTTTTCAGGCGTTCGGCCAGATGATCCGGCGATTCGGAATACAGGGTTAGGGCCACTGTGGCCGATCCGCGTTGTTTGGATAGCCCTGTAACAGTAACAATCCACTTAGTCTCACCACGTTCGATGGACAGTTCGTCGCTAATTCGGACTGCCTTGCCGGATTTTTTGCATGGCTGACCGTTGATTGCCACCTTGCCGCCTTCGATTGCCGTAGAGGCAAGGGAGCGTGTTTTGAAGAAACGCGCCGCCCATAACCAGGTATCGACGCGCTGCTCCTTGAGCTCCGTTTGTTGTGTCTTGTTTGTTGAGGGATTGGCCATGCATTATCTGTTCGCGGTGGTCATATCCTGTGATTGTACCTGCCTCTTGATCTGGATGTGATGGATAAAACCGACCAGCCAGGTGCCCACCACGATGCCGATGAGCACCACGCCGACAAACCACTGACCCTCGCCGAGCATGGCGGGTGCGGTTCCAGGGCAGACTCCAGTCAGGCCCCAACCCACACCGAACAGAAGTGCGCCGGGAATGAGTGCGCGCACGAAGGGTTTGTGCGGAAAGCTAATCGGCTCGCCACTTGCCAAGCTTCGCCATTTCAACAGTTTAGCGAGTAAATTGAGTACGGCACCAACGCCGACAGCCGTGGCGATGACCCACAATAGATGCAGGTTTTCAAACAGCAGTAGGCTGGAAATGAGCGCGGGATCGGTCGCGCCGGCGCGGCTCAGTAAAAAACCGAACACTACGCCAAACAGCAGGAAGCTACCGTTGCGGATCAATGGGCTTGAATTGTTCATGATCAACCTCCGATTGCGTTTAGAAGGTGGTGGGCGATTTGTGCCGTGCCGACAGCCGCTGCGAAAAAAAATATCGAGGCGACAATACTCGCAGGTGACCCCATGGCTACGCCATTGATGGTGTGACCTGAGGTGCAGCCCCCGGCCAAGCGTGAACCCATGCCAATCAACACGCCACCAAACAGCCACCACAGCACGCGGCCTGCGTCGGAATGAGGCATCAATGCCGTGTACAACGAGCCAAAATGCGACGGTTCGGCCCACGATCCAGTCGAGAGGCTCGCGAGAAGGCCGCCAAGAAAAATGCCAACCAGGAACCAGAGTTTCCAGTCGGTGACGGTGCTGTGTGCGGGGCCTTGAAACAAAGGCAGCCGGCTACCCATGCGGGCACACGCGTTACCGAAAGCAGCCGAGCAGCCCAAGGGTTGGTCGGTCATCCAGCGTTGCGCAAAAGCAAGTATGCCGATGGCACCACCTGCGACCCATGCGGGCCACAAGGTAGTTGAAAATATTGGGGAATCGGTTAGCCAGGAAAAGTTGGATAAAGTCATGATTGCACCCTCAGGGCTGATTGCAAATATGACTTAACTTTAACGTGCGGTGCTCATGCCCGCGCGCTAAACATTTTCATTGGCCTATTGAGTTGCTCTATTGGTTTTATCTAGTATAAGTAAAACAAATGAGCAGGCGTTTGGCTTATTCTTCCTTGCGATCGGGCAGGACAATATTGAGCTCTAATGTATCCACACCCTCGTGATGTTCGATTTGCACCTGAACGGCGTCATCTTGAACAGCCACATATTTGCGAATGACATCCAATAGATCATTTTTAAGCTTGGGCAGATAATCAGGGTCGGTATTCTGCCCTTGGCTGCGTTCATGTGCGATCAGGATCTGGAGCCGTTCTTTAGCCAGATGAGCTGTCGGCTTGGGGCGCGCACGGAATAAATCAAGAATACCCATGATTACCCCCGTCCAAACAAACGGTTGAAGAAGGATTTTTTCTCCGCTTCAACGAACCGCATGGGCCGATCTTCACCAAGAAGCCGAGCGACCGCGTCCTGATAGGCTTGTCCAGCGTCTGCCGTCTGATCGAGAATGACCGGACGACCAGAGTTGGAAGCCTGAAGCACCGCGGGTGATTCTGGAATGACGCCCAGCAGTGGCACAGCCAGAATTTCGAGCATGTCTTCGATGGAGAGCATCTCGCCCGCTTCCACCCGGTTCGGCGCGTAGCGGGTGATCAGCAAATGTTCACGAATGGGGGTTTCGCCGTTTTTGGCCCGTTGGGACTTGCTGGCCAGAATGCCGAGCATGCGGTCAGAGTCTCGAACAGAAGAAACTTCGGGGTTGGAAACCACGATCGCTTCATCTGCGTAGTACATGGCCAGTTGTGCGCCGCGTTCAATGCCAGCAGGGGAGTCGCAGATGATGTAATCGAAGCCGTCGGCCTTCAAATCATCAAAAACTTGTTTGACGCCTTCTTCGGTCAGTGCATCTTTGTCTTTGGTTTGTGAGGCGGGGAGGACATAAAGATTGTCGACTTCCTTGTGCTTGATGAGCGCTTGGCTCAAACCAGCCTCTTTCTGGATGACGTTTACGAGGTCATAGACCACGCGCCGCTCAACACCCATGATGAGGTCAAGGTTACGAAGACCCACATCAAAATCGATGACGACCGTTTTCTTGCCGGCCAAAGCCAAGCCGCTGGAAATCGCTGCGCTTGTCGTTGTTTTACCAACGCCGCCTTTCCCTGAAGTTACAACGATAATTTTTGCCACAAATCAACTCCTGCCCACACCTCTAACCGAGGCGTCGCGAAAATAAAGAACAACCGGAACTCTAGGGAGCCTCTGCACGAATCGATAGCGCCTCTGCGGGATCGCCAAGGGTTCAAATGCAAGGCGTGGCACGCAGGGAATGGCTGTAGCCATTCGCAAGTGGCGCAACGCCGCAGTTGGGCCCTTGGCGACCCGCCCTGACGGGGCTGACAGGTTTGTCCGCACTCTGCGTTATCGCCTCTCGCCGTGCAATGAGCATGGCTTCGAGACGCTGCCTTGATTGCGAACAAACCTGTCAGCCAGAGGTGCCATTGATTCGTGTAGAGGCTACCTAGTGATTCTGCCATAAATCAGGATTGATTCATAAGGTTTGCTGGAGCGGTATGCTGGTCTGGGTGCGTTAGGGATTATCAGGTTGGCCTATTGTGTTCTCAAACCGTTTTATTTACTTTTGTTTTGTATGGATTTCGGCTATCAATTGAAGATCCTACAAAGGCGGTTCATGCCCCGTTTACACCCTCGTGGCCAATAAAAAGCAATGTTCATCCCCACGGTCTCATTAAAGGGTTACTCAAAACAGGAGTTGTCATTTCATGAGTGAATTCAAATACATCCGTTTCTTTGACGAGTTAGGGATCGACGATGTGCCGCTGGTCGGTGGCAAGAATGCGTCTCTTGGCGAGATGTACCGCAAGCTATCACCCGCCGGTGTGCGCATCCCTAATGGTTTTGCCATTACGGCCGAGGCCTACCATTACATGCTGGATTCGGCCAATGCCTGGCCTGCGCTGCACGAGGCGCTTGATACGCTTGACCCCGAGGATGTGAGTGATTTGGCGCGGCGCGGCAAGCGAGCACGGGAAATCGTCTATGGCGCGGGTTTGCCGGATGATCTGGCGAAGGAAATCATCGCGGCCTATCGCAAACTACAGGAAGAATATGGTGAGGATGTCGGACTCGCAGTGCGCAGTTCGGCCACCGCGGAGGATCTTCCAACGGCGAGCTTTGCCGGCCAGCAGGATACGTTCCTCAATGTGCGAGGCGATCAAAGCCTGTTGGATGCCTGTCGGCGGGATTTTGCCAGTCTGTTCACGGATCGTGCGATTCATTATCGTGTCGATCAGGGCTTCGATCATTTCAAGATCGGGCTTTCCATCGGCGTCATGAAAATGGTGCGTTCGGATCTTTCAGCATCGGGCGTGATGTTCTCGCTCGATACCGAATCGGGTTTCCGCGATGCCGTATTCATTACCGGTAGTTATGGTCTTGGCGAGAATATCGTGCAGGGTGCGGTCGACCCCGACGAGTTCTACGTTCACAAGCCAACATTCGCTGCGGGTCATCGGGCAGTATTGCGACGCAATATGGGCGGCAAGGCCATCATGATGGTCTACATGGAGGGCAATACACGAAGCACGACGCGTAATATTCCCACACCGACCGAAGATCGCGAACGGTTCTGTATCGAAGACTCCGACGTGCTGGAACTGGCCGAATACGCCATAGCGATCGAGGCGCATTACGGCCACCCCATGGACATGGAGTGGGCAAAGGATGGCCTGGACGGGAAGATGTACATCGTGCAGGCACGACCGGAGACAGTGGCATCCCAGCGTCGGGTCAATCTTCTGGAAAGCTATACGCTTGATGGTCAGGGAGAGGTCATCATCACCGGGCGTTCCGTGGGCGAGCGAATTGCCAGTGGTCCAGCGCGAATCATTCAGGATGCCGCCCACCTGAGCGAATTCAAACCGGGTGAGATTCTGGTCGCCGATACGACCACGCCGGACTGGGAGCCTGTCATGAAGACGGCTGCGGCGGTCGTGACCAACCGCGGCGGGCGTACGTGCCATGCGGCAATCATCGCGCGTGAGTTGGGCATTCCCGCGGTGGTCGGTGCGGGCGAAGCGACAACCAGGATTCCCGATGGAGCAACGATCACCGTTTCCTGCGCGGAAGGCGACAACGGCCGGATTTACAAGGGCGCTGTGCCGTTCCATGTCGATACGACGGAAGTGGGTGATATCGCACGTCCGACCACCCAGATCATGATCAATCTCGGTAACCCTGACCTCGCATTCAAAACCTCATTCCTGCCGAACGATGGCGTGGGGCTGGCCCGGATGGAGTTCATCATCAACGAGTCCATCAAGGCGCACCCACTGGCCTTATTGCATCCTGAGAAAGTGTCTTCTGCGGCAGATCGCGCGGCGATTGCTCGTTTGACGAGCGGTTATGCCAATGGCGAAGCCTACTTCATCGAGCGTCTTTCCGAGGGTGTGGGGACAATTGCGGCCGCTTTCTGGCCGAAGCCAGTTGTAGTGCGGATGTCCGACTTCAAGTCGAATGAATATGCCACCTTGCTGGGCGGTTCGGATTTCGAGCCAGATGAGGCCAATCCAATGATTGGTTTCCGTGGAGCTGCCCGCTATGCCCATCCGGCCTACGAGGAAGGATTCCGTCTTGAATGTCTCGCCATGAAGCGCGTGCGTGAAGTGATGGGGCTAACCAATGTGATTCTCATGCTGCCCTTTGTTCGTCGCGTGAAAGAAGCCGACGACGTGCTGGCAAAAATGGCGGAATTCGGGCTCAAACGGGGAGAGAATGGGCTGCAAATCTATGCCATGTGTGAAATCCCGAATAATGTGATCCTGATCGATCAATTCGCAAAGCGGTTTGACGGTTTCTCGATCGGCACGAATGATTTGACGCAATTGACGCTGGGCGTGGATCGGGATAGCGAGATGGTTGCATTCGATTATGACGAGCGCGATGACGGCGTGAAGGAGATGATCCGGCTTGCGGTAGAAGGTTGCGCGCGCAACGGCATCCATTCCGGCCTGTGTGGTCAGGCACCGTCAGACTATCCCGAGATGGCTGTATTTCTGGTCGAGATCGGGATTGAATCCATGAGCTTGAATCCCGATACGGTTGTTAACACTACGCGCAAAGTGCTTGAAATCGAAGCGAAGATGAAAGAAAAGCGCGGCTAATTTGAGTGATTCGGACAAAGATGCAGGTCGAAAAAAACGGCCTGCTGGATTGTCGGTTTTCAGGAAGAACCGTTTCAATCGATGAGACGGGCAACAACAGGGGAAGAGTATGAAGATTTCTTTTCACGGCGCGGATCGGGATGTGACCGGTTCTTGCCATATGCTCGAGGTTTCGGGTAAACGCATTCTGATCGACTGCGGCATGTTCCAGGGCGGGCGAGAACTGGAGGAAGAAAACGCCGAAGAGTTCGGTTTCGATCCTAAATCCATTGACCTGTTGCTGCTGACTCATGCGCATCTGGATCATTGCGGGCGCATCCCGTTGTTGGTGAAACGTGGTTTCACCGGCGAAATCATCGCGACAGCGGCAACCCGTGAACTCGCGCGCGTCGTGATGCTCGATGCCGCTCATTTGCAGGAAGAGGAGGCGGAGCGTAACAATCGTCATGCGCATCGCCACGGCAAACACACTGCCGATGCACTCTATGACACCCTTGATGCGCTGAACGCGGTCGGGCAGTTCGGTCGCACCGTGAATTATGGCGAATCCATCGAGATAGCCCCGAAAGTAACCGCGACCTTCTACGATGCGGGGCATATCCTCGGCTCGGCCAGTATCCGGATCGAGAAAAAGGGCGACAAGAAGCGTTCGGTCATCTTTTCCGGTGATATCGGCAACGCGGGGCGCCCGATTCTGCGTAAACCCCAGATACCACCGAAGGCCGATGTTGTGGTGATGGAAACCACCTATGGTGATCGTAATCACAAGGCGATTGAACCGACCGTTGCGGAGTTATATCAGGCCATCACGGAAACCCTCGCGCGCGGCGGGAATGTGATTATTCCGACATTCGCGCTGGAGCGGACTCAGGAGATTCTGTTCACCTTGCGTGAAGGGATCGAGCAAGGTCGTTTGCCGAAGAATCTGCCTGTGTTCCTCGATTCGCCGATGGCTATTTCGGCCACGGAAATTTTCCGCCGTCACCGTGAATGCTACGACGATGCGACCCGCGAGCAATTCAAGGGTAAACACGACCCGTTTGCTCTGCCGGGTTTGCGTTTTACCCGTGATACCGCCGAATCGATTGCACTAAATCGACTGGTGGGTGGTGCCGTCATCATGGCCGGTTCCGGCATGTGTACCGGCGGGCGGGTACGTCACCACCTGCGCCACAACCTTTGGCGCCGGGACTCAAGCGTGGTGTTCGTAGGCTATGCAGCCCCAGGAACGCTCGCACGCATCCTGATCGACGGAGCCAAGACCGTCCGGTTGTTCGGCGATGAAGTCTCAGTCAATGCTCATTTATATACGATCAACGGGTTTTCTGCCCATGCGGATCGCAATGAATTGTTGGCCTGGCACCGCGCACTCAAACCCAAGCACACGATTCTGGTTCACGGTGAAGAAAAGGCGATGAGCAGCTTTGCCAAGGCACTCGAAAAGACAGAAGTGACCATGCCGCGCAAGGGGGATGTGTTTGAGTGGTAATCAAAATAACCGATCTGGGCACAACTGCAGGCGCCTTAGAACCCTTAAATTAAGTCATGGCCT
>ERZ778018.2779-NODE-2779-length-10545-cov-4.150238_pt1 | contig 10545 bp, 11 predicted proteins | sample MGYA00375748_ERZ778018 | MGnify/ENA primary metagenome ERZ778018 (study PRJEB29350, sample SAMN05509839) | bioreactor metagenome | biome: bioreactor; material: wastewater | place: South Africa: University of Cape Town | collected 2014-04-22 ... | reverse complement strand
AAAAGGCACGGACAGCATAGTAGATGAACTGGCAGATCTTGTAAAAACGGAACGGCTATGCTGTGACTTCTTCGACTTCAGCATAAAAGTAGCTGGTGACGGTTCAGCGGCCTGGCTAAGTATTACAGGGCCAAAGGGAGCAAAAGATTTCATTAACGCTGAGCTGGAATTGTAATAGAATAGGAAGCCAATTTATGGCTTCCTATAAATAGGCTGCTAACCCACGACCTTATTGCAATAATCATCAGAAGACAAAAGATATTCTGCCTCAACTGCTGATTGCATTTTAATCTTTAGCAGCCAACCTTCTCCGAAGGGATCGTCATTCAATAGTGTGGGATTGTCCTTCAGTACAGGATTGATCTCGATTACAGTTCCCGCTACTGGCATAAATAAATCGCTTACCGTCTTGATCGCCTCTACGGAGCCGAATACTTCATCAACAGCAAAAGAAATTCCAACAGCGGGCAAATCCACAAAGACAATTTCTCCCAACTCACTTTGAGCAAAGTCTGTGATGCCTATGGTTCCTGTATCGCCATTAATGGCAAGCCAGGTATGTTCAAGGGAATATTTTAGTTCTTCTGGAAATTTCATTTTTCGAGATTTAAAAGCCGCGACGAAGCATGTCTGCGTACTCGTTTGGTAATGGACTGTTCTCAACACCTTCAGCAGCCTTTTCAATGTCGTAATCGAAGCGGATGAACTCCACCTGGATACTGCTTCGATCGGTGATGCTGCTGTTATCATTAATGGTGAGCATCACATAACCACCCTGCGGGTTGCCGTCTTTAGGTTTGCCGACAGAGCCGATATTTACCGCATGGCGGAAGTGGTCATTAGCACCTGCGCCTGAATTTAATACCCGGTGATATGGCTTATGCGTATGACCGAAACACATGATGTCGGCATCTGCTTGTTCCATGATACGAATCATGCTTTTTTCCTCCCGGTCTTCAAACAAGTATTCATTGATCTTCCGGGGGCTGCCATGTACCAGCAGTAGATTCAGCTTGTCTTCATTCAGTTGGAACTCTACCTTGATATGAGCAGGCAGCGTACGCAGGTAAGCCCTTTGCTCAGGCTTTACTAAATTGTTGGTATAGGAGATAGATATTTTACCCATGTCTTTTTCAGTGTCGGTCTTATAAGCGCAGCCGCATTCATCACTCATTCGGCCAATGCCAAAGTCATAGTTCCCCGCAATTGTGGGAATGTTATGTTTACGGACTTCATCAATTACTTCATTGGGCCAGATGTTGTAACCAACCAGATCGCCCAGGCAATAGATCATGTCCGGCTTTCGGCTATCTACATCTTTAAAGAAGGCTTCTAGTGCCGGAAGGTTGGCATGGATGTCGGAGAATAATGCAATTTTCATTTTATACTTTAGTTAATGGTGCAGGATAATATTTGTTACGGAGCCAGAAGGCAAGGTTAACGAGGGCGATCAGTGCCGGTACTTCTACAAGAGGCCCAATCACGCCAACGAATGCCTGACCGGAATTGATACCGAACACGCCGACGGCTACCGCTATTGCCAGTTCAAAGTTGTTCCCGGCAGCAGTGAAAGCGATTGAAGCACTTTGCGAATAATCAGCCCCCATTTTCTTGCCAGCAAAGAAGCTGACCAGGAACATGATGGCAAAATAGATGACCAATGGAATTGCAATACGTACCACATCCATCGGGATCTGCACGATCAACTCACCTTTAAGACTGAACATGATTACAATGGTAAAGAGCAAAGCGATCAGGGTTATCGGAGAGATAAAAGGAATAAACTTTTGCTGATACCAGTCTTCACCTTTGGCTTTAATTAGCACGTAACGGCTTATCACACCTGCGGCAAACGGAATGCCCAGGTAGATTCCTACGCTTTTGGCGATCTCACCAATGGTAATGTTCACCTCCAGTCCCTTGATACCAAACAGCGGTGGCAGCACAGTAATAAACAGGTAAGCATACACACTGTACAGCAAGACCTGGAAGATGCTGTTTAAGGCAATCAGCCCGGCAGCATACTCGCGATTCCCTTCGGCAAGTTCATTCCATACAACAACCATTGCAATACAGCGGGCAAGGCCGATCAGGATCAGCCCAATCATGTATTCAGGGTAGCTATGCAAAAAACTAATGGCAAGGACAAACATGAGTATCGGACCTATCACCCAGTTAAGCAGTAAAGAGGTTCCCAATACTTTGGTATTCTTAAATACCTCGCCCATTTTTTCATACTTCACTTTTGCCAAGGGTGGGTACATCATCAGGATCAGACCTATTGCCAGCGGGACATTAGTGGTTCCGCTGGAAAAGGAATTGATAAAGCCGGAGGATGAAGGCAGTAAATATCCTATAGCTACGCCGATAGCCATTGCCAGGAATATCCAAAGGGTTAAATAGCGGTCTAGAAAACTGAGCTTCTGTCTTTCGTGCGCAGGTGCGCAATTGTTTGCGGTCATAAATTGGATTGGATTAAAAAATTAACTGCAACATCCCGGGTCGCAGCAGGCTTCTGCTGATGGTTTTTCAGCATAAACCGTAACGCTATAAATACCAGTTCCCGAAGTTTTGAAGGCTGCAATCTCTGTATCGCTTAAATATTTATTCAGGATGTCATCAGGAATGATGATGGGCTTTTCCTTTTGCAACAATACGTTTTTAAAACCATTGGCATTGATCAGGCCCAGATATTCTTCCTTCTGGATGGCACCTGATACACAGCCGGCATACATTTCAGCAGCAAAGCGCAGGTTCTCCGGCAGATCACCAAGCAATACAATATCAGAAATGCTGAAATGTCCGCCCGGTTTCAATACTCGATAGATCTCTTTGACAACTGCATCCTTATTGGGAACAAGGTTCAGTACACAATTGCTGACAATTACATCGGCAACACCCGCGGTTACCGGCATGTGTTCGATGTCACCCTGACGGAACTCTACGTTGTGATAACTTAGTTTTTCAGCATTCAGCCTGGCCTTATCAATCATAGCCAGGGTAAAGTCAATACCGATCACTTTACCAGTTTCGCCAGTTTCAGCGCGTGCGATAAAGGCATCATTGCCTGCACCGCTACCCAAGTCAATCACTACATCACCTTTTTTGATTTTGGCGAACTGCGTAGGCAGGCCGCAACCTAAGCCTAAGTCGGCATCTGCATTATATCCCTCCATTTGGGTATAATCATCGCTCATGATGTTATAAACTTCGGTGGAGCAGCAGGAAGCACCACAGCAGGAAGATTCATTAGTTTCCTTGTCCTGTAAAGCGATCTCACTATATTTCTGCTTTACAAGTTCTTTGAGTTGTTCTTCATTTTGCATAACATTTTTATTTTTATCGTACTATTGCAATATTGCGATTATTTTAAGCAAAAAAATAGATCAGCAGCATTTAACCCCGCTCAGATCCACTTCTTTAAAGAAGCTGCTGAAAAGGGAATGGTACTGGTTCCAGACTTTAGGATTAATACAGTAACATACACTCGCTCCTTCAATGTTACCCTGTATAATACCTGCATTTTTTAGTTCCTTCAAGTGCTGCGAAGTGGTTGCTTGTGCTAAACCCAACTCCTCAACCAGATCACCGCAAACACACGCATTCTTCTTTACCAGGTATTGCAAAATGGCAACACGTGCAGGATGCGCAATGGCTTTAGCCATAACTGCCATAATGTTCTGCTCCTTGGTAAATAATGTTGTCTTTGTCGCACCCATCGTCTTTGTAATGTATATCGCAATATTACGATGTAAAAACCATGTACCAAACTTTTTTTTGAAAAAAATTGTAAGGTCGTATCTGTTGTAAAATTGGCCTGAAGGAATGCCGGAGTCATCTTCCTGCGGCGCTGAATGTTTTTTTCGGGAGATCGGTGCTTTATTAAAACAGGTATGCACTTACTAATATAATCTTGATTTGTCTCAATTATAAGGTCTGACCAATTCCTGCACTTATTAAGTTCTCCCGAGAGATCCCTCCCTCTGAGGCTGGAATAGTTTTACCATTAACAACCACTGCTGGTAAAGAAGTTATTTTATATTCTCTAAGCTTTTCAAGATAACCTTCGGAATCAAATTTTTCCGCTAAGTTATAAGTCAGAACGTCGCAATTCTCACAAGTGAGCGATTTTACCATCTCTATGATGGGCGCACATAAAGGGCAATCTGTTATAAACAACTCAATTTTTCTTTTAGTAATATACTCTTTTTGTTGATCAAACCCTTCTCTACTGGTTGATGATATCTCTAAATGCAGATTATTTTTCATTTGATCATAAGCTATCTGAATTTCTTTCATCTTTTTAGTTAAATCGTCGGGCTGAATTGTGGGAAATTGAGTCCTGAGCATTTCAATAATATCTTCTTGTCCACAATCTCCTGGACAAGATTGGAAAGCCTCAGAGATTTTTGCAGCCAGAGATTTTCGGAAAGCTTCATCTATAAGAAGTTCCTGCGCAATTTCAAGAGCCTTGCCGGCAGCTTTAAATTGATTCAAGATGAGTTCAGGATCTTTGTCGTCGTCCAGCATTCGTACAATGCCTTCTAATTGCCCCTTTACCGTATTGAGCCTGTTTTTAACATCCTTTGTTAAGTCTTTCTTTAACATTCTTCCTTTTTTAGCAAGTTATAGACTGTAGGGGGTGGTCGCCAAATTTTAAAAACCTTATCTGTAAAGAATTATCAATGAACTTGGCAACCACCCCTTAGGGGCCTATATTTTTGATAAAACTAACATGGAATTACCATGGCGCTTCTTTCATAGTGCAAAGGTAACCAATTCGTTATATGAACTTTCCAGCTTTTCAAAAGAATTGTAAAAAATATCAAAAATAATTTTGGAGGACACCCCTCCCCGCAGTTCATCTTTGGGGTATAAAAAAATAAATCATGAAAAATAAACGAGTAATTGAAGTTTTTACGGCTGGTTGCAGTGTCTGTCAGCCTACTGTTAATTTGATAAAAGGGATGGCTTGTTCCTATTGTGAAGTCATCGTTTACGACTTATCCAAACCTTGTGATACGCAGGAATGTCTGCAAAAAGTTGAACAATATGGCATTAAATCCTTGCCAGCGGTTGCCGTAAATGGAGTATTACTTGACTGCTGTCAAAACCGGGGAGTATCGGAATCCGAACTTATAAAAGTAGGTGTTGGCAAGATGACAGCAGTTATCTAATTAATATTCTTCAAAAATCACATTTTCTAATCTTAAGCTCAAATATGAAAAAGCAATCTCCCCCCTTACTCGCAATTTGCTTAATCCTAAGCTTATTAACAGTTTACGCAAGTTCATTACACGCGCAGACATCGGCAACTTCTTCAAAAAAAAATGAAAATCGAGCAATATCAAACAAAATGCAGAAGGCTAAAACTATAAAATTAGAAGTCAAAGGAATGAGTTGTCAAGAAGGCTGTGCAAATGGACTTGACGCAACATTCAAAAAAATTTCGGGCATTATCAAAAGCAAAACATCTTTCGACAACAGCAATTCTGAAATAACTTTTGATGAATCAAAAATCACTGAAAAAGAAATTATAGCAATTATCGAAAAAAGAGGGTTTAAAGCAAAATTGATAGAGAACACTAATAAATAAATCATGGCAACAGAAACTATTCAAATAAAAGCATCCGGCATGATGTGCTCATTTTGTACAATGAGTGTAGAGAATGCATTAAAAAAGCATCCCGGGGTAAAGAGTGTGCTGGTGAATTTAGTGCATGGAGTTGTACTGGTTGAAGCTGATACTTCTATTGTCAGCAAAGAAAAAATCTCGCAGGAAATTGAGGGAATGGGCTATCCTGTATCGGCTACGGAAAGTCAACAACTGGCAAAGAATCAGGCGTTTCATAAAATGGTTAAATGGCGTGGATGGCTCGGAATGGGTCTTTCAGCAGTTATAGTATTAGTGGACACCCTAAATATTCTCGGACTGCCAGTAATGGCTCGTTCAATATTTAGTCTTATCGTGGCCTTATTTGTACTCATATGGGTGGGGAAACCAGTTTTGCAAAGAACAGTTCTTGTGCTAAAGAAAGGTGTAATAAATGCTAACGTCCTGCTTTCCTCTGCTGCCTGGGGCTCATTGGTTATTGGTGCACTTTCTATCATTGATCCCCGCTGGCCGAATTTTCTGCCTGTTTCTGCTTGGCTAATGTCTCTACACATCTTTTCGAATTATTTTAAACTTGGCACTAATCTTAAAGCTGCCGAAGCGGTTAAAGGATTAATGTCACTTCAACCCTCTCGTGCAAAAGTTGTCAGAGGAGGAGCAGAAATAGATGTAAACATTACGGAAATTTCAAGAGGCGAAACAGTAGTGATTAAACCAGGTGAGCGAATCCCTTTAGATGGTGAAGTGGTACAGGGTAATGCCAGTGTGGATGAATCAAGTTTTACGGGTGAATCTGTTCCTGCATCTAAGGAAGTGGGAAGTAAGGTAATTGGTGGAACACTCAATTTGGATGGCTCTTTACATATTGTTGTAACTAAAGTTGGAGAAGAAACTTTTTTAAACCAGCTCATCAAGCTTATGGCTCGTGTATCGGATAAAAAAGTTCCGTTAGAGCTAATGGCTGACAAAATAATGAACTATTACGGTCCTACGGTTCTTGTTTTAGCTGCATTATCTTTTACAGGTTGGTTCATCTATTCACAAGATCCTATTCAATCTACAGTTGTTCTACTTTCAGTTCTTATAATGGGTTATCCATGTGCGTTAGGTATGACAACTCCCATGCTTGCCGCGATTGCAGGAGGCAAAGGAATATCAATTGGATTATTGGTAAAATCTGGAGAAGTGTTCCAACAACTTGCCCATGTTGATACTGTTGTATTTGATAAAACTGGAACACTTACTTATGGTAGGCCTACTGTAACAGACGTTATTCCTATAGGTATAGAGGAAAGACAATTATTAGAATGGGTAGCTTCAATTGAAAACAGATCCGAACATCCTCTTGGAGGGGCAATTGTTTTTTATGCCCAATCAAAAAATATAAATCCTGTTTCAATTAATGACTTTCGCTCAACACCGGGTCAGGGCGTAAAAGGCACTGTTAATGGTACTGAGCTAATCATTGGCAACTCTTATTATATTCAAAAACAAGGCGCCGAAATACCTACTCAAATACAAAATGAGATTGACCGCCTTTCTGCTGAGGGAAAAACAGCCATATTGGTATTAAGCTATAAAAAAATAATTGGGGTTATTGCGCTTCAGGACAGTCCAAGAAAAGGAATTGAAAGCCTTTTCCATAGGCTTCATAAACGGAATATTAACACAGTTATGCTTACGGGGGATTCAAAAGCAGTAGCCGATACGATTGCATCTCAATTAGGAATTAAGGAAACTCATGCACAATTATTACCGGAGCAAAAAGTAGAAGAAATAGAGAAACTTCAAAAAGCAGGTAGAAAAGTGGCAATGGTTGGAGATGGAATAAATGATGGTCCTGCATTACTCCAATCAGATGTAGGTATTGCCGTGGGGGCGGGAACAGACGTGGCAATTGAATCAGCCGGAGTAATTATTATCGGAGACCGGCTTAATGATGTATATAATGCGCTGGCTCTTGGAAAGGCAAGTTATAGAACCATGCAGATAAATGTGGCAGTAGCAGTATTATTTAATATCATAGGAATTATCCTGGCGGCATTAGGTTATATCACTCCTGTATTTGCCATTCTATTTATGATTGTAAGCATTGTAGGAATACTCATTAACACGCTAAGAGTCAGAGCAATGGATTTACAAAGAACAACGGCTGCAGATGATGCAAAGCCGCTTGCTGAAACTGAATTTCTTGTCTCTAATATGGTTTGCGAAGGATGCGCTGAGAAGATTACATCTGCTTTAAAATCAATGCCGGGTGTGCATGAAATCAAGCCTAAAATAAGACAGAAGCATGTCTATGTTACCTATGAACCTTCAAAGGTGCAAATGAATGACTTGAAAGAAACCTTTGATAAAGCGGGTTTCAATGCAGTAGAAATATAATTCAATAACTAAAGAGATCAATCAGGATGGAAAATAAAATAACCGGCGCTCCCGAAAATGATTATCGCATCAATACAGACATTCAGCGAGGAGTAGAAGTTAAAGTGATTGTAGATGGACATCCCGTAAAAGCTTACGAGGGTGAAACAGTTGCAGCAGCGATACTTGCTACGGGCAGACGCGCATTAAGGACAACAACTTTGAAACATGAAATGCGGGGCTTGTATTGTGGAATCGGAATTTGCTTTGACTGTGTCATGGTTATCAACGGTATTCCAAATATAAAAACCTGCCAAACCTTCGTCAAGGAAGGAATGATTGTAGAATCGCAGAAAGCAGAAGGAAAATGGAGGGAACAAAAATGAAAAAGTCTGATAATATTGTTATAATCGGTGGAGGCCCAGCCGGGATAGCTGCTGCAATTGAGGTAGCTCGTGCAGGCGCGTATTGCACTTTAATAGATGAGGCTCCTCAAATTGGTGGTCAGGTTTATCGTCAAACCTCCAAATCTTTCAAGGTTTCAGAAAAACCTTTGAACACAGAGCAACTTCGTGGAAAGAGTCTTCTGGCGGAATTTAACGAAGTAGCAGATCATATAGAAATCCTTTCATCCACATCCGTTTTAGGTATATGGAAAAATCATGAAATTTTATGGGCTTCTGAAGGAACGTCAGGAGTAATATATGCCGATCAATTGATCATTGCAGCTGGAGCTTATGAACGCCCTGTACCATTTCCTGGTTGGACTTTACCTGGTGTTATGACAGTGGGTGGCGTTAAGTCTTTCATAAAAACAATGTATGTAAAGCCAGGAAAACGCGCCATTGTATCCGGAACCGGACCTCTTATAATTAGTACAGCTATCAGCCTTCACAAAATTGGGGTAGAAGTGCTTGCTGTGCTCGAAGCAGGCAATCCACCCTGGTCGTCACCCGTATTTCTAAAGGAATGGGCAGATGTAGATTTTGCAAGGGATATAGCTGAGGATCTGGAAGAATTGAAACACAATAACATTCCATTACTATTTAATTATACGGTATGTGAAGCACGAGGTAAGAATGAAGTTACATCTGTTACATACTCCCCGGTTGACGCTCAGGATTGGAAACCGATAAAGCATCAAACGACAACTGTTGATGCAGATCTTATGGTTGTGGGATTTGGTTTTGTTCCCAACACAGAACTAACTCAGTTAGCAGGGTGTCGTCATGAATTCTATCAGGGTATAGGCTGGTTTGTCTTGAAAGATGAACTAATGCAAACTTCTGTTCCCTGGATATTATCAGCCGGTGACAGTTCAAAAATCAGTGGCGCTATACTCGCAGAGGAAGAAGGTCGTATTGCAGGAGTAAAAGCGACCGAAAGCCTGGGCTTTGTTTCTGCGCATGAAGCAAAAAAGCGCTATGAAAAACCTCTCCATCGAATACGCACATTTGAAAAGTTTCGAAATGTTATTAATGAAGCATCGGCTTTCCGAAAAGGTATGTTCGAACTAATAAGGCCTGAGACATTGGTTTGCAGGTGTGAAGAAGTTGCGCTTTCGCAAGTTAAAGAAGCTACTGATCATGGTGTAGGTGATCTGCAATCACTTAAACTTTTTACACGGCTGGGAATGGGACCTTGCCAAGGACGCAATTGTGCTCCTTCGATCGGAGAATATTTGCATCATACCCTTGACCGTACACCTAAAGAAGTTGGTCGTATCAATCCACGGCCACCTGTTAAACCAGTTACATTAGGAGTTCTAGCACAAATGGCAATTGAAGAAAAAGAAATTAACAGCGATTCATTTGATGCCATAAACAAAGGAGGTATGATATGAGAAATACAGATGTTGTAATAGTTGGCGGAGGCGTAATTGGGTGTGCTGTGGCTTATTATGTTGCAAAAGAAGGAATCTCTGTAACGCTGATAGATAAACCTAAACGAGGTCGAGCAACCTCTGCTTCGGCAGGTGGACTTTGGCCATTAGGTGAATCCATAGGGCTTGGGTGCGGCGTTATTTTTCATAAAACACTTATAGAAAAAGGATTAGTTCCGAAAGAAGTCCATGCACCTCCCCAACTCCCCAAAACTTTTCTTGATTTCGCAATTCAGTCAAATGAAATGTTTCCTATGCTTGCCAATGAACTACTGGAAACAAGCGGTATCGATTTCGAATATGAAGAAACTTCTTTGCTCTACCTGATGTATGATGAAGTTGATGTAGCATTCGCTAAAACACTTTTCGGAAATTGCCCTTGTGGTAATTCTCGTATTGATTGGCTTACTCCCGAAGAGCTTATTAAAGTAGAACCTAATGTTACAAAGCAGATACTTGGCGCTTTGCGGTTCAATGGAGATAATCAGGTAAACCCTTATGCACTTGCTGATGGATATAGGGAGGCTGCCAGAAAATTAGGAGCTGAAATTATAACTCATACTGAGGTAACGGGAATAAAAGTCAAGGCAGGCAGAATAGTTGGGGCTGAAACAAGTGTCGGATTTATTTCATGTAATTATTTGATTAATGCAGCAGGCGCATGGGCAGCACAAATTGGTAAAAT
>ERZ778018.2776-NODE-2776-length-10558-cov-3.733695_pt1 | contig 10558 bp, 5 predicted proteins | sample MGYA00375748_ERZ778018 | MGnify/ENA primary metagenome ERZ778018 (study PRJEB29350, sample SAMN05509839) | bioreactor metagenome | biome: bioreactor; material: wastewater | place: South Africa: University of Cape Town | collected 2014-04-22 ... | reverse complement strand
TGAACGTGTTCGAATTTAGAGCAAAATGTAGGCGTCTAAAAGCACAATACGATATCCAAATGGTGATCGTCGATTACTTGCAGTTAATGCACGGTAAAGCAGACGGTAAAGGCGGGGGTAACCGGGAACAAGAGATTGGTAGTATTTCGCGCGCGTTGAAGTCTGTAGCTAAGGAATTAAATATCCCCGTGCTTGCATTGTCGCAATTGAGCCGTGCAGTAGAGTCAAGACCGGGCAATAGTAAGCGTCCTATGTTGTCCGATTTACGGGAGTCTGGTTCTATTGAACAGGATGCTGATATGGTTCTTTTCTTATATCGACCTGAATATTATGGTTTGACAGAAGATGAAGAGGGACGTCCTACTGCCGGTGTCGGTGAAGTTATTATTGCAAAACAGCGTCAGGGTCGTGTGGGGACAGTTAAACTTTATTTCGATGGAGCCTTGACTAAATTTAGTAATTTGACTGAGAATTATATGGACTTTTAAAGATGAGAAATCTCCCGCCGAGGAAAGGAACCTTTTGCGGCTAAGTGTATCTCATTTTATTAATTAAAAAAGGATAAACTAATGAATAGATTAATCGAAGAGCTTAAAGGAACACTGGGAGCTCTATTTATTGCAGTTATTATTAGAACATTTTTGTTTCAGCCTTTTGTTATCCCGTCTGCTTCTATGTATCCTACTTTGATGATTGGGGATTTCTTATTCGTATCAAAGTACAGTTATGGCTATAGCAATTACTCATTTCCTTTTGCTCCCCCTCTTTTTGAAGGCCGTCTTTGGGACCATGATAAGCCGACCTTAGGACAGGTGGCGGTGTTTCGTGCGCCGGTAGGTAAGACAGAAAGCCTGTTAAAGCGGATGACTATTTATTATGATGACTCTCTTGATTATATTAAACGAGTCGTTGGCTTGCCTGGGGACAAAGTGCAAGTTAAAAATGGGATTTTGCACATTAATGGTGTTGCCTGTAAATTAGAAAAACTTGATGACTATACATTAAGAGATCCGCGCGATAATTCAGTGAAAGTTATGCCCCGTTATCGAGAGATTCTGCCCAATGGTAAAGCCCACGAGATTTTGATGCAGTACCCCTTCGGTGTTCATCCAGCCGATAATACGCCAGAATATACGATTCCGGCAGGGCATTATTTTGTCATGGGCGATAATCGTCATAACTCACAAGATAGCCGCTATATAAAAGAATTAGGATTTATTCCTGAAGATCATTTACTAGGGCCGGCCCGCATTCTGTTCTTTTCAACTGATGCCCGTTGGTATGATGTACTGGCTTGGATCCCTGGGGTCCGTGTTAATCGCATCTTAAAGGTTATTGAGTAATAAACTCATTAATTTATTAGGTGAGGAGGGGAGAAGTTCTTTCTCTCCTTCTGCATATTTCTAGTGATACAATGAACTTTTTATAATGTTTTCCTCAAATAAGTGGCAGGTTCTTCTGGAATGCTGAGAGTGTAGAAACACTCGCCTGAGAAATAAAAAAGGGATGGGATTAGGACAATCTATTAGGAAAAATATTACTTCTTTTTTTCTATGATACATTCTTATATAAAGCTAGTTTTTCAATCTGACTATTTCATGTAAAATAATTATAAGTAATAACACTTAACTATAATAATTTATGGGAATAAAAAATTATTTTTGGTATAATAAAGTTCTCATGGCGAAGAAGGATAAAAATAAATTTTATTTTTAAGGAATTTTAGAATTGATTGGATTAATTTGAGAGTAAGATTCCGCCTCCTCTTCGCCATGGGATAATATATAACATTTCTTATCTTTTTACTACTAATTGCAGCAAGAATTTTTATAGAGATTCCTCTAATTAATCTGTTGAATGTTTATTATCTAAAAATTAAAGCTAGAAGAGTTCGAGGAAGAGAATTTTATTCTGCCTGAAGAAAATATTTTATCTTTGTCCCTATAACTTTGACAAAATTTTAAGAATGAACTGAGGAGGGCTATTTCAAACCTTTTTAAATGGTTCGCAGATATAAAATTAATAAATTATATTCATTAACCTTATATCTACTTAGAAGAGCTCGACGATAAATAAAGCTATTATTTCTTACGGCATGAGATTATGCCCCCATGGTTCACTGCCGCTCGAAAAAATAACACCCGGAAAAGTAAGCTTTCCAGCTTTAAAATAAGGATTCTGTTCCATGAGGGTAGGATGAATGTCTTTTCCGACAAATTCATAAAAATAACGCTGTAATTCTTCTGGCGTACTGTCGTCTGCTAACGGAAGGTGAGAAATGTTGATTTCATCTCGCGGAAAAAATAACTTAGCATGCGGATTATGCGTTTGTTTAGGGGCAGTTTTATTCTTTGTATGTGAATGCTGGCCTGTATCGGCTAGATCATTGGCTTGTGGGTCAAAGTTAATACTAGCTGTGATAAAAGTATTGAGGCGGAATTTGCGCCAATCCATTGTTTTAGTGCGGATATCGTATCCTTTTGTATAGCATTGAATATCCCCTTCAAGGTTATTCATATAGTCCGCAAAAATATTTAGAAACTGCTGCTCTTCATATGAATTCTGCCAACTGAGCAGGGTAGGTGTACAATTAGGGCAAATGGTGTTTGTGGAATAACCTAAAAGAGCTCCGCCATGTAGCTTATATAAGCCAGGTCCAAACTTCTCCCTTAAACAGTTAATAAGATTACGGCAAAGGGTTTCAATATGATCAGGATTTTTAAATATTTCCACCAGGACGCGTTCACTATGCACCAGCTGAGGATTACATAACCCTTCGTTATGGATAAGTTCTTCAATATTCTCTTCAGCTTCATCCGCCTCATACCCTTGGATTATCTTTCCTCTTATGACATCCTGCTTAACTTGATCAAAATAATAAGTGTCTGTGTTATAATTTGATTCAAATACGTTATCGGTTGTATGGAAAGTCAGGGGACGGCGTGGAAGATTTTCAAAGACAAGCGGAACTTCCAGAAAATGCTTAGGGGTCTTTTCATCTGCTTGGGAAGATACAATAAAGAAAAGGGCAGGAACAAATACGTTGGCCGTCTTTTTCCCTGGTCGATGGGGCTCGAAATATCTTCCCACTTGCTTTAGTGCCCCTAGGGTTTTCTGCAAATCTAGACGAGCTTGACGAGGAGACCCTGTTTTTCCATAAACAATGTAACGGGTTTCAAGATGAGGGTAAACTTTGGTATAAGCTTCCTGAGCCCTTTCATAGGCTTTTTCAAGACGCGATGTTAAGTACTTTTCTTTATGGAAATGAGAGAGTACAGGTAAAGCTGGTGTCGTTGTTTTGTAAGAAGAAAGTTTAGATTTTTTAGCTGGATTCTCAAAAACTTTTCGATAGGTTGTATACACTGACCATTCAATTAAGGCCTTAAGCCAATCATGGTTGGCAACATAGTCATTGTAACGACTGCGTATGGTATTAAAAGGGGCCTCAAAGTCGTTCCCATTAAAGGTAAACAATTGATACCAAGACTTTAAAAGATCAGATTTAACATCCTCTGCTCCTTCCTCTTCTAATAAGTAACCTAACGTTTGGCTATATGTTTGTGCAATAAAAGTTGGATCGTCAAAATCAAATTCTTCCCAATCATAATCGAACCATAAGCCGCCAAAAATATTAGATAGCAATTCTGGAGGGACATCAATTTGAGAAGAAATTTTATCAATAAAATCTGCAGACGTTTCAAAGCTTCCTTCGATAATTTCATTAATAAGCCAACTGTATCCATCCTCACAATGTTCTTCTAAAAACCGCTTAATAGCCTGGCGATCAATAGAGTCCCGTGTAAAGTCACCGATATCCATCACATCAATATAGAGCATTTCCCATAATTTTTGTTTTTGCCACTCCTGGAAAGCTTCTTCCTCATCATCTTGTTCTTTTTCTTCTTCTGGCTCTCCGTAGTAATGTTCTTCTTCAGATCCATAGTAACCGTCGTCATCCTCATCATGATCGGAGTCTTCTCGATTAAAGCCGTCCATATAAGCGCAGCGCCAACCATCTTCTCCATCCTCAATATCCATTTCACTATCTGTATCTCTGACGGCAGGGGGGTGGTCTTCAATAAAATTGCTATAAGTTAAAACTTCATCCATTAACCAATCGAAAACCGTATCTTTCAAGTGATCAACAAGTGCTGCATCGATTTTTGAAAAGAAAGGAGCATCCTTATTAATCAAATCAATAAGCTTAGTAATGATTGAAGAAAGTTCTCTATTTGCTAAGTTTTCGAATAATTCGGTTAGATGTTCATAATGCTTATTATTTTGCCAGGTAAAACTATCTTGGCCTATAAGGGTATCCTTCCAATCAATAGATTGAGAGAAAGGTGAGGCGGGCTGATTCTTCTTGACTGGAAAGAGATGGCTATCTTGCTCCCAGGGTCTAAGATTTTCTTTGTTATCAGTCCAGTCCATAGCATAGGAATTCGTCATAAGACTTAAGAGAGAAACACCTATTACGAAGCTTTTTTTATTTATCATAGATTATCCTTAATTTATATTTTTAAATTAAGGATCAAATTAAAAGAATAAAAGTTGAAGGACAATTTACAAAATACGCTTAAGTAAATTTTACGTATTAAGATTTATTGATAAATAGGTAGTAAGAACCCTTTTATTCTTCTGAAGGAAAGGCTGAAGCAACCTAAGCAGCCTAAGAGAGCGCGGGGAGCTATTTGTGAAGCATAACTTTATCTAAAGTTTCCTTTAATTCTACAAGTTTCCCATATGATTCTTCATATTCATCCAAATCATGGAGAGCATAGTATAGTTTACTCATAGATTCTAACTCTTCTTTAATTTTGTCATCTGTAATTTTACTTAATCCTATTTCCCAATCTAACCACTCTTTAAATTCTTCTAACCAAGTTTGATAAGAAGGATAGGACTCAAGTGAATAATGGGGAAAATTATAAAGTTCTCGGTTTCCTTTTTTTGTTTGAACTATTCTTTTGTATAAGCTATTCAGGTGACTACTCCATACCTCATAAAATGAAGGATTTTTAAAAATTGTTGTTTTCAGTGTGTCTATTTGTGTGAGGGGCTCTTCATAATTCTTCTCTTTTATAAATTTTTCTAAAAGAGGCTTAAAAGGTGTTTTTATGGCCTCTTGCTCATCAGCAGCGGAGGCGGCTTCTAACAGTTCCTCACAAATTTTCTCAAATCGATCTGCATACCTCTCCATATTCTTTTGCACTTTAGACGATAAGTGATGGAGAAGGGGCGTCAAATTTATTTTAAAGTGTGATTGTAGTTCTGTTTGAGGATGTGAGCTAGCAAGTGACTCGGGGAGCGGTGATGCAGTTTTGGTTTTGGAGTTTGTTTGAGATCGTGTTTGTAGTCTAGTGTTTGTGTTGGTTGCCGATTTTACTTGTGGTGGTATTTGTAATTTTGATTGAGATTGTACTTTCGATGGTTCTTTAGAAGAAGATAAATGCTGAATAATAAAATTCCATATTTCTGGTTTTTCTCCTAATCCAGAATTTAGCAATAAGGAAGAGAGGATTTCATTTGCTAAGTCTTGACTTTGAATGCCAATAATTGTTTCAGAATTATTATTTACAGCATTGCTGGAAATATGAAAAGACCCTGTGTAAACAATAGGCTCTTCAGTTTTAAGGTATTGTAATATAAGCTTATGATGAAATTTATAGCCAGTAAAGGGCCTAAATAATAAGATATGATTAGCCGGCATATTTATTCTTACGCTTTCTCTTTTTTCCTGGGTGTTTGGCTTTTTTAAGAGAGAGGTACTTTTTTTACTTCTGTTATTGTTATTAGTTTCTTCAGGCGACGGTACAAGTCCTTTATTATGTTCATTATCTTCTACCACGATAAATTTGGGCGTATGGTTTACCAAACCTTCTACTATTCCTTTTCTCAGAGCAGCTTTTAGATTGTCTAGTGTAATATAGTTTTCAAATAAAAAAAGTGCTGTATTGGCTGTATTAGCAAGGGCTTGCTGTACAATATTTAAGCATTTTATTGTACCTTTTTCGGTTGGATGACCAGTAGAAAGAGCGACTGTCTTTATTGTCCCCTTATGATATGGCGTGAGCGTCTCTGCATCCGTGGGGTTATTTAATAAGTCTATAAAGGATTTTAATGCTTCTGTGTTACTAAGGCTAGGTTGGAGACGATGTTCATGAAAAACTTTGACCTTAGACTCTCGTATCAGGTGATCAGGGCGATTTTTGGCCGGATCATAGCGAAGCAATGTCTCAAATTCGGTTAAATAGAATTTTGCTAATTCATTGCTTTGTATAAATATGACATCCTCTGAGTTCTGATTATCGGAAGCATAAGTTGCGTTAGCTGATCCTATAATCACAATTGCTTCTTTATTTTTTTGTTTAGAGATTGTCACTTTATGGTGAAAAGAGCGGCTAGCTAATTTTACAAGACTTGTGGGCACACTATTTATTAATTCCTTTACATAATCAAAATAATTTGATTCGGTCGAAGTGGACTTATAAAGTTGATTGTAATCAAGAAATACAATCACAGGTGTATTAGAGTTGATGTATTTATTTCCCAGAGTTCGAATAAGCGTGGGTGAATCAAATCGATACATAAAAGAAACAATAAATTCATCTGCGTCACTTATAATAGAATTAATTCTCTGAATACAGTTTCCTCCTAAGGATACACACGAAGAGACACGCACTTTTTTATTGAAATTATTTTTCGTCTCCCCTCCATAAGGTTGAGTGGGTTTAGTCGGACTAGGAGAGACAGAGGGCCGAGGGTGCTGCTCCATTGCCTCCCCACAGCTGACAGGGCTCAAACTCCAAATCAAGAAACAATAAGTTAGGGTATTACTATAAAAACTAAGCATTCTTTATGGGGCTCTTACGTTAACTTCTTTCCATTTTAAACTCGAAAATTATAATAAAACCTTAATTCCTTCTTAAATTTAAGGTTGAAAAGAGTAAATAAATAATCTTTTCCTCCTCTCTTTGTTAACCCTTCGTTAGGAAGAAATACCCGGTGAACTTCTCTAATTTATTTGTTACCATTTTAGTAAATGTTGAACAAAATTGTAGGAAGGTTTCATGAAAAACGCCGTAATTGCTGGATATGTTCGCACACCCTTTTCATTTGGGGGGAAGGGAGAATTAACCAAGGTTAGAGCCGATGATATGGCAGCAGAAGCCGTTAAGGGTTTGCTTGAGAGGACCAAAGTTAATGTTAACGATATCGAAGATTTAATTTTAGGGTGCGCTTTTCCAGAAGGCGAACAGGGGTTGAATTTAGGTCGACTTGTCGTTTTAAATGCTGATCTACCAATTACAATTGGCGGTGTTACAGTGAACCGTTTTTGTGGGTCATCCATGCAGGCTATCCATCAGGCGGCAGGAGCCATTGCTTGCGGAGCGGGTGAAGTTTTTATTTGTGCTGGTGTTGAATCCATGAGCCGCGTACCAATGGGCGGTTTTAATCCCTTGCCTAATCCCAAGCTTTATGATCGATTGCCGGGCGCCTATATTGGCATGGGAGATACAGCAGAAAATGTAGCACAGCGGTGGAATATTTCTCGCAGAGAACAGGAACAACTCGCTGTTGATTCTCATGCGAAAGCGACTCAAGCTCAAGCAGAAGGGCGTCTTGCGGATGAAATTATTCCGCTCACAACGAAAGCGGGAATAGTTGATAAGGACTCCTGTATTCGCCCAGGGACTACTTTGGAAGCTTTGGCAAACTTAAAACCGGCTTTTGACGTTAATGGTACCGTAACGGCAGGGACCTCTTCTCCCATTACCGATGGGGCGGCAGCAGTTCTCATCTGCTCTGAAGAGTATGCGAAAAAACACGGTCTGCCGATGCTGGCAAGAATTAAGAGCTTTGCTGTGGCGGGCTGTGATCCTGATATTATGGGAATCGGCCCTGTGGCCGCAGCAAAGAAAGCGCTCGATCGGGCCGGGCTAAAGGCTGAAGATATGGATATTGTTGAATTAAATGAGGCTTTTGCCTCCCAAGCAATTGCTTGTGTCAAAGAGCTCGGGCTTGATTGGAGCAAGATCAATATTGATGGTGGAGCTCTTGCTTTGGGTCATCCATTGGGTGCCACCGGGGCACGTATTACCGGTAAAGCTGCGGCGTTATTGCAACGGGAAAAGAAGAAGTATGCCTTGTCAGCTCAGTGTATTGGCGGTGGGCAAGGAATCGCAACAATTCTGGAGGCAATTTAATGGTGAAAGAAATTAAAAAAGCTGCGGTTATTGGCGCGGGTGTGATGGGCAGCGGTATTGCCGGCCATATGGCCAATGCAGGTATTCAGGTGCTCTTATTAGATCTACCTCAATCAGGGTTGGGGCAAAAAAATAAATTGGCTGACGATGCTCTTGAGAGAATGAAAAAGGCAGATCCAGCTCCTTTTATGTCAGCTGAGGCAATCAAGCGCGTTACTGCTGGCAATACGGAATCTGATCTTGATAAGTTGGCAGGCTGCGATTGGGTAGTGGAAGCCATTATTGAAAAGATTGAGTATAAACGCGACCTTTATGAGAAAATTGAAAAGGCGGTAAGGCCCGGCACCATTGTTTCTTCCAATACCTCAACAATTCCTATGGAAAAGTTGATTGAAGGACGGTCTGTGGAATTTAAGAAGAATTTCTTTATCACTCACTTTTTCAACCCACCCCGTTATACGCGCCTTTTAGAAATTGTTTCATCGAAAGAGTCAGATAAAGAATCCTTAAAAACGCTTTCGGATTTTGGCGATAGATACTTAGGTAAAGGGGTGGTCCATTGTAAAGACTCACCGGGTTTTATTGCCAATCGGATTGGGACCTTCTGGATTCAAAAAGCCATGGTTGAGGCTTTGACACATGATATATCCGTTGAGGAAGCAGATGCTATTTTTGGCCGTCCGATGGGTATTCCGAAGACAGGTGTTTTTGGGTTAGTAGATTTAGTCGGATTGGATTTGATTCCCCTTGTTACCCAAAGCATGCGCCAAGCCTTACCCGTAACAGATCCATTCCATACATCCTATAAAGATATACCAGTAATCAACAAATTGATTGAGGAAGGGTACACCGGTCGTAAAGGGAAGGGTGGTTTCTATCGCTTAGACAAAAAAGCTGATGGAACCAAAGTCAAGGAATCCGTTAATTTGAAGACGGGGGAATTTACCCCTTCCAAAAAAGCAAAAGTGTCCATCCTTGAGACGGCAAAAAATAATCTGCAACTCCTGCTTTCTGCAAAAGATCGTTACAGTGAGTTCGCCTGGACTGTTTTGTCCGAAGTTTTACGTTATACCGCTGGTATTGTGGATGAGATTGCCGATAATATTATAGATATCGATGCGGCCATGCGCCTTGGATATAATTGGAAATTTGGTCCTTTTGAGCTAATTGATAAGCTTGGTTCTAAATGGTTTGCCGATCGTTTAAAGGCCGAAGGTCGCGCTGTTCCTAAAATTCTCGATGCTGTTGGCGACGGCTCTTTCTACAAAATTGAGAATGGTCAAATTCACTATTTCGATGGTCAGGGGTATCAACCCTTGAAGCGCCCCGAGGGTGTCTTATTACTCAGTGATATTAAGTTGCGTTCTAAACCCATTGCGAAGAATGCATCGGCTGCCCTGTGGGATATTGGCGATGGCGTCGTTTGCCTTGAGTTTATTAGTAAGATGAACTCACTGGATCCTGAAACCATGAAAATGGTCTATAAAGCGATTGAGATTGTGCAAAAGGATTATAAGGCTTTAGTCGTTTATAATGAAGGATCAAACTTTTCGGCGGGTGCTAATCTTGGACTAGCTTTGTTTGCGATGAATGTCGCGATGTGGCCTTTGATTGCCGATATTGTTAAGGGCGGCCAAGATGCTTATAAAGCTCTGAAATATGCACCATTCCCCGTTGTGTCAGCGCCTGCTGGAATGGCGCTTGGGGGCGGCTGTGAAATCTTACTCCATAGTGACGCTGTCGTGGCCCATGCTGAATCTTATATTGGTTTGGTTGAAGTTGGCGTCGGTATCGTCCCGGCCTGGGGTGGGTGTAAAGAAATGCTGCATCGTTCGCTCAATAATAAAAAGCGTCCTGGTGGCGGTATGGTTGCTGTAGGTAAATTGTTTGAGACCATTGGCACAGCCCGCGTGGCAAAATCTGCATTTGAAGCTCGAGAGTTATTATTTCTCAATGAAGAAGATCCCATCATTATGAATCGTGACCGAGTGTTAGCGGCTGCTAAAGCTAAAGCTTTAGCTATGGCTGAGGGTTATAACGCTCCTGAACCAATGGTATTTAATCTCCCTGGCACGGCGGCACGAGTGTCTCTCAATATGGCTGTCAAAGCGACGGTCAAGTTGGGTAAAGCAAGTGCTTATGATGAAGAAGTTTCTAAAAAGCTAGCTTACATCTTAACAGGGGGAGATGATGAAGCTTCCACGGAAGATGAAATTCTAGCGCTTGAGCGTGAGGCTTTCATGGCATTGGTTCGCAATTCGAAGACCCACGCACGCGTTGAAAGCATTCTTGAAACCGGAAAACCATTGAGGAACTAACGATGCCAACTTATAAAGCCCCTTTAAGAGATA
>ERZ778018.2775-NODE-2775-length-10558-cov-4.817766_pt1 | contig 10558 bp, 9 predicted proteins | sample MGYA00375748_ERZ778018 | MGnify/ENA primary metagenome ERZ778018 (study PRJEB29350, sample SAMN05509839) | bioreactor metagenome | biome: bioreactor; material: wastewater | place: South Africa: University of Cape Town | collected 2014-04-22 ... | reverse complement strand
CTACGTTACGTGAAGCTCGCAGTGAACCTGCGTCCCCGTCTACGATATCAACTCGCGCCCCCGCGCGGCCAGTCGAGACCCGGCGGCGTCGTCTCGGGGCCTCGGTTCGCAGTGCGGATGTTCTGGGGGGACGGATGCCATCGCCCCGCCGTCGTGGTAAGTGTAGATGTCGATCGCGATTGGTCGATCGATCGAGTCCATCAACGAGGAGAATCGGATGCGGATCACGCTACGGACCTTGGGCGGAACACGGATGCGGATGCTCGGGCTGATCGTCGGCGGGCTCCTGGCCTCGACCGGATCGGTCGTGACGGGGGAGGAGCCGGCCGCGAAGCCGCCTCACGTCGTCTTCATCACCGGCGACGAGGAGTACCGCAGCGAGGAATCGCTGCCGATGCTGGCGAAGATCCTCGACAAGACGCACGGGTTCCGCGTCTCGGTCTGCTACGCGACCGACCCCGACGGCTCGATCAATCCGGACAACCTGAAGAACATCGCCGGCCTGGAAGCGCTCGACGACGCCGACCTGATGGTGATGTTCACGCGGTTCCGCAAACTGCCCGACGATCAGCTTGAGCGGATCACCCGGTACGCCGAGAGCGGCAAGCCGATGGTGGGCTTTCGGACCGCCTCGCACGCGTTCAGATACGACGGCGGCCCCCATGCGGCCGAGATGAACGAACAATGGACCCGGAAGGTCTTCGGCCAGAAGTGGATCACCCACCACGGACACTTCGGCGACGGCAAGGAGATGTTGACCGCCGTGACGATCAACCCCCCCGCCGCCCAACACCCGACGCTCCGGGGCGTCTCGCCGTTCGAGACGTATTCGTGGCTGTACCACGTCGAGGGGGGAGGCGACACGCTCTCCGACTCGCCCGAGAAGCTCCTGATCGGCAGGGCGCTCAAGTCGGGGCACTCCAAGGAGGCCGACCGATTCCCCCTCACGAACCCAGTCGCCTGGACCAAAACGTACACCGGCAAGAGCGGCAAGCCCGCCCGGGTCTTCTTCACGACCCTCGGCCACCCGTTCGACTTCAAGCAGGAATCAATGCGCAAGCTGGCCCTCAACGGCGTGTTCTGGGCGCTCGGCCTGGAAGAGAAGATCCCCGCCGACGGCGTGAAGGCCGACTTCGTCGAGCCCTACGAGCCCAACAACTCGGGCAACACCAAATACAAGAAGGGCCTCAAGCCGGTCTATCTTGAGACCGGCTCGAAGCCCTGACGTTCGACCGAGGATCGGGTGAGTGGGTCAGAGTGTGACCGTGCCCAGGACCTTCACGGGGATGCTTAGGCCGTTGGCGTCCGGGGGGACGTTGTTCTGGGCGAAGAGGAGCCGATTCCCGCCGTCGACGTTCCCACCAATGTACATCTGCTGGTCGATCGCTCGGGTGATCGAGAGCTCGCTCCCTGGGTTGATGACGACGTTGCCCAGGATGTAGGCGCCGACGGCTGGGAACTGATTGGGGGTGGTGGTGCCGACGACGGTGGCGTTGAGCGAAAGCACATTGCTGCCAGTGCCGGTCCCCTTCGGCGCCTGAGCGACGAGGCCGAGGTCTCGACCGACAAGGAAGTTGGCGCCGTTGGAGAGCGTGATGTCCCGGCCCACGTTCAGCAGGTTGAGGTCGCGGCCGATACTGACGTTGGTCCCGCTGAGGGTGATGCCTTGAAGGACATCGAGGGTGTTCACGTCGCCCCCGGTGGTGATCGAGGCGCCGGGCTTGAGCGACCGGAAGGCGATCCGGTCGATGGCCTGGCTGCCGCTGGCGACGAGCGGGCCGGTCAGGTCGGCCGTGTGGAAGCCCTCGATGGCCCCGATGTTCCCGCTGTTGATGGTGACCGAGCTCACCTGGAGGGCGTTGTTCTTGTTGGCCTGGCCGTAAGCGAAGCTGTGGGCGTAGCCCTTGCGGATCGGCTGCGGCAGCGGGTTGATGGTCAACTCGGTGTTGGCGGTCGAGCCGTCGACGATGATGCCGACCGAGCCGTCGGCCCGTGGATAGACCCGGACGGTCCCCTGCGGCTGGGGCGTCTCAGTCGGCTGCGACGTCCCCAGCGCGGTCGTTCCCGACCCCTGGGCGTACAACCCGGCGGCCCCTTCGGCGGCCGACGCCTGTGCGGTGTTGGAGATGTACGCGAGCTGGATCCGGTAGTGGGTGCCGTCGACCGCGGCGACGTTCACGGCCTGGCCGCCACGGATCGTCTGGATGGCGGCCGCGTGGATCACGCGAGGGTTCTGGCTGATCCCGGGGGCGTTCTTCGTGAACGCCGGGAAGCCGGCCACGCGGGCGGGCCTGGGCGACGGGTTGTTCAGCAGCCGGTGCGAGAGGAGAAGGTATTGGCGAAGCGAGACGTTCGAGAGGACGACCCTGTCCTCAAGACGCGCGTCGACCGTCGGCCGGAACGCGCGCAGCGACGATCGAGACCTGTTCGTGCGTGAGACCGGCATGCGACGATCCTCCATGGTCGCGGTGGCGGGCTCGGAGAAACTCCTTCCCTGGCGGGACGAACCGGCGGGACGGAGGGATCGAACCCAGCCGCCCCGGTCCGCCAGGACCGAGCGCCGCGCGGGGCGTCCGACGACGATCCACCGCCGCCGAGCCCCGCACTGGTCTCTGGTATCGGTCCCTGATCAATCCGGCGGCCTTCCAAACGGGCCCCTAGGCGACGCCCTCGGTCGTTGCGCGAGGATTGTTCCCAGGGTGGAGGTTTTGACGACTTTAACGGCTTCCCAGGAGTTCGGGGTCGTTGAAGGTGTCCCCCTGGTTGACGTCGCCGGTCTGGAGCCCCTTGCTGAACCACTTGACCCGCTGGGCGGACGAGCCGTGCGTGAACGAGTCGGGCACGACGTACCCCTGGGCCTGCTTCTGAAGCGCGTCGTCGCCGATGGCCGTCGCGGCTCTGAGGCCCGACTCGATGTCGCCGGTTTCCAGGACGTGCCGTTGCTTCTCAATGTGGTGAGCCCAGACGCCGGCGAAGAAATCGGCCTGAAGTTCGAGCATCACCGACAGCTTGTTGGCGTCGGACTGGCTCGCCTGGCGCTGGAGGTTGGTGATCTTGTCGCTGATCCCGAGCAGGTTCTGGACGTGGTGGCCGACCTCGTGGGCGATCACGTACGCCTGGGCGAATTCGCCGGGCGCCTTGAACTTCCGCTTCAGCTCGTCATAGAAGGTCAGGTCGATGTAGACCTTCTGGTCCCCCGGGCAGTAGAACGGCCCGACGGCCGCGCTGGTGAATCCGCAGCCGCCGGTGTTGACCTGGTCGGAGAAGAGGACGAGTTTGGGCTCCTCGTACCGACGGCCGAGCTTGGCGAACTGCTCGTTCCAGACGTCCTCGGTCATGGCCAGCGTGGCCTTGACGAAGTTCCCCTGCTCGATTTGCTCGGGCGTGAGATCGGCTTTCTGTTGTTGCTGTTGCGGGGCGCCCGGGCCTCCGGGGGGCCCTTGCATCACCTGGAGCAGCGGCCGGGGGTCGAACCCCAGGAACGCGGCCAGCAGGATGATGATGAGCGTACCGATCCCGCCGCCGACCATCACGCCTTTCGAGAGCCCGCGTTGGTCCTCGACGTTTTCACTTTGACGTTCACCTTGCCAGCGCATGAAGTCGACTCCCCACGGTTGCGCGATCCCAGCCGCTACGCTGGTCCGTATTCTCGCACGAGCAATCATTCCAGCGAAAGTCGGACGACGCCGAAAAATCATCTCCCTTGAAAGGTATTTCGGCGTAAGGGCGGCGGCAAGGGCGTTGGGGTTAATCGTCGAGAGGCTCCAGCCGTCGGCATTCGACCCAGTGGATCGTTCCGGCGAGGGGGCCGTCGGCGATCTGAAATCGGGCGTCGTCGCCGTCGACGTCCAGGACCACGCCGGTCGTTCCGCCGGCCACCGTCGTCGTCTCGATCTTGGGCTGAGCCTTTCGATTCGCGCGGCGTCCGCTCGGGGGCAAGGCCAGGTCCGTCAGCGTGACCTCGGTCTCGCCCGGTTCGGCGATCAGCCGCGCCTTGCCGCCGAGCTTGAGGTTCCAAAGGCCGTCGCCTACCGGCTGAGAACAGCCTCCGGCCAGAAGGATGGAACTCGCGATGATGAGCAAAAACCGACGCATCGAGCCTCGCCCTCGGTTGCCGTTTCAGTAACTCTCGGCCCCGACGACCTCGCCGCCGTTGACGCTGCCCAGCGCCTGCCAGATCGGGAGGCTGATCGAGTTCTTGATGAACTGGACGTGGCCGTCGCCGAACAGCGACTGCACGCCGCCGGGATGCTTGCTCCGCGCGGTGATGTTCAGGGAGAGCTGATTCCAGAACGGATCGCTCTTGTCGCTGTGCGGCAGACCCCCCCGACAATCGACCTGGGCGTCGTTGGGAACGCGACGATGGTTGTACATGCTGTGTCCCGGCGCGCCATAATGCCACTTGCTCCCCCGGGTGACCTGAAAGCCGGGGGGCGGGACGGCCGCCACGCAGAGCGACTGGTACTCGGCGTCGGTCGTGATCGGCGGGCCGCTGGTCGTGTTGTTGCCGGTGATCACGAAGCCGTTGAGCGGATCGGCCGCGAAGCCGACTCCCGGGACCGACCGGATCGACTCGCTGATCGCCGTCGTATTCGAAAGGCCGTCGGTGAAGGCCGCGATCGTCACCGCCGAGTTCTCGTGAAAGACTCCGTTGGGCCTGGCGCCGATCGGTTGGCCCGAGCCGTCGAGCGGGTTCGAGGTCACCGGGTAGAGGTTGCCGACGCTCAGGAGGTAATTGTGCATCCCGAAATTGACCTGGGCGTGCTGCGGGGGGCTGGGGTCGCTGGGGCAGAGGAAGCTCGCGATGAAGATCGCCGCGCCGGTCGTGTTGGCCAGGTCGCCGTCGGGCGACAGATTGAAGTTGAAGGCGTTGAAGACCGCCGACAGCTCAAGCTGCGGCAGCATCTGGGCGTAGGCGCCCCAGGCGTTCCCCCGGCCGGCGACGTGACTGTTGATCCGCCCCGGAGGGAAGGCGTTGTGGGCCGTCGCGTAGTTGTGCAGCCCCAGCCCGATCTGCTTGAGGTTGTTCGAGCACTGCGCCCGTCGAGCCGCCTCACGGGCCGACTGCACCGCCGGCAGCAAGAGGGCGATGAGGACCGCGATGATCGCGATCACCACCAGAAGCTCGATCAACGTGAACCCGCGAGCCGATCGATGCGAAGTCATCAATTCCGCCTTTCAGAGCGGTCGAGCGCTTGCGGTCCTTCACTCCAGACGGCACGATTCGATCGTCTCGCCGCCAGGATCGTGGATTACGACGATGATTCTATGGATAGCGGCGAGGATCTTCAAGCCCTCGGGCGGGACCGGTTGAAATGAGCGAGGAGCCGAGGCTGGACAACGTGGTGCGGGCGTTTCGGGAGCGCCGGGGGTGGTCGCAGCAAGAGCTCTCGGATCGGGCCGGGCTGTCGCGCGCGGGGGTCAGCGCGATCGAGACGGGGCGGTTGGCGCCGTCGACGGCGTCGGCGTTGGCGTTGTCCCAGGCGCTCGGCTGCACGGTCGAGGACCTGTTCCGGCTGCGGACGGCCACGGCGGCCGAGGTCGACGATGGGCCCTGGGCGTGGCTTCCGCCGTCGTCGCGGACCGTCTGCCGGTACTGGCGGGCGACGGTGGGAGGGCGGAGCCTGGCGTATCCGGTCGAGATCTCGCCCCTGGGCCTGCCGGCGCACGACGGGGTGTTTCGCGGCGGCGGGTTCGACGACCTGCCCCACGTCGACGCCGAGAGGACGCTGGTCTTGGCATGCTGCGATCCGGCCGTCGGGCTGCTGGCCGACGCCCTGGCCCGGACCGACGGGTTCCGGCTGATCGTGCTGAGCCGGTCGAGCCGCTCGGCCCTTGATCTGCTGGCGCGGGGCCTGGTCCACGCGGCGGGGGTTCATCTGGTCCGTTGGGACGATCCGGCCGGCAACGTCGACGCGGTCCGACGCGCTTCGCCTGCGCTCGGCGGATTCCGGCTGCTCCGGGTGGCCGACTGGGACGAGGGGATCGCGCTGTCGCCGTCGTTGCGGGTTTCGACGTTTCGCGAGGCGGTTCGGCCGCCGATCCGCTGGATCGGCCGCGAGCCGGGCTCGGGCGCCCGCGATTGCCTGGACGAGGTGTTTCTTGAGGCCGAAGGGGGGGCGCCGCCGCTCTCGCTGGGGGCGGCCCGCGACCACCGAGGCGTGGCCGCCGCGATTCGTGACGGCTGGGCCGACGCCGGCGTCTGCCTTCGGCTGGCCAGCGACGAGGCCGACCTGGGGTTTCTCAGCGTCCGCCGCGAGGCCTACGACCTCTGCTTCCCCGATTCGCTCGACGGCGATCCACGCATCCGGGCCCTGATAAAGGCTGTACGGTCGGCCCCCTACCGCCGCCTCCTGGCCGACCTCCCCGGCTACGACGTCGCGGCGACCGGCTCGATTCAGAAGGCGCGGGGATCGCGCGAGCGGGGGGCGTGAGTGGAACGTTGCGGTTCTTTCGTAAACGGCCGCTAGTCTCGGAGATCGCCCCAAGGTAATCTAATCGGTTCGGTGGATCGTCCTCCACCTCGCCCTCCCAACCTGGCGGAATCGCCCGGCTTTGATGTGCGAAGCCGTCGTTCGTGAAGTTACCCATCGGAGAACCTGGATGAAGAGCCTGATCTGCGGTGTGAGCATGCTGGCCCTGATCGTCGCGGGCGGCCTGGCCTCGCGGCCCGCCGGCGCGGCCGACGAATCGGTCACGCCCGAAGTGGTCATGAAGAAGCTGTTCGCGGGGAAGACCTCGGCCCTGAACACGGTCAAGGGCGCGCTCAAGGGCGAGACGCCCGACTGGGCGAAGATCAAGAAGGCCACGGCGACGATTGCCGAATACGGCCCGAAGCTCGGCGCGAACCACCCGCCGCGAGGCGAGAAAGCCTCGTGGGCCAAGCTGACCAAGGCCCTCGCAGACTCCTCCAAGGAGCTTGACGGTGCCGCCAAGAAAGAGGACCTCGCGTCCACCAACGATGTCGTCAAGAAGCTTGGCGCCTCGTGCAAGGCCTGCCACTCGGCCCACAAGCCGGAAGATTGACCGTCAAGTCGGTCTCGATCCATCGAGATCCGCATCCGCCGCCGCGGCCGCCGTCCCCACGTCCGGCCGCGGCGCGGCGAATCGTCATGTCAGGGGTAGAACCGGCTCTCGCGATAGCTCTGGCCGCCGGGGTACATGCCGAGGAGCGCGTCGGCTTTCTGGACGCTTTTGGCGTGGCCGTCAAGGTAGAGGACGTTGGAGTCGCCGTGCCGGTCCCAGGGAATCCAGGTGTCGAGGACGTCGGTCCCCAGCCAGACGTCGTAGTCGTCCTGCCGCGCGTCCCCTCCTTCCGGGCTGTCGAGGACGCCCGCGGCGTTCCGCTCGTTGAGGATCACGCAGTTCGAGGTGCCGATCTCGGACTGAAACCTCTGGAACGACCATCGCCCGTACCGCCGGGTCTTGTGGGTGAGCAGCGAGTTCATCAGGTAGCTGGTGCGGTCGGACACGCCGTCGGGCTGCTTGGCGACGGGATCGACGTACGGCAAGGGGTGCGAGACGTCGGACATGCACCGGAAGATCTTGGCGTCGGCGACCACCACGCCCCCCTGGGCGATCTCGTCCCTGGCCTCCGACGGGTTGACGTACGGCATGATCTTGTCCTCCCAGTAAATCTCGGCGAACGACTCCGCCGCGCTGGTCTGAGACAGCACGTCGGCCAGAAACGGGTGATGGAGGAAGAACTGACCGTTCCAGTCGTCGAAATACTGGTTGAATCCGAGGCCGATCTGATGCATGTGGCTTTGACAGTCCATCCGCCGGGCCGCCTCGCGGGCGCCCTGGACGGCGGGCAACAGCAACCCGATCAGAACGGCGATGATCGCGATGACGACCAGAAGCTCAATGAGAGTAAAGCCGCGTCGGATCGGGCGTCTCATGGAGGGAGACCTCGGGGCGGGCCAGGCCGGGTTGAGTATTAAGTCTGAGTAAATCGTAATAACCGATCGTGGGCCGGTCTGCCAGAGGGTGGTGCGCGGCCGGTCATATTTTGGGCCGCGGCTATTGGCAAAGGGGGCGGGCTATGCGGTATCCCTTGATCTCGACGAAGGCCGCGCGGTTCACCGAGAGCGTGATCCGTGGGATGTCGATCGAGGCGCGGAAGTACGACGCGGTGAACCTGGCGCAGGGGATGCCCGACTTCCCCGCGCCCCAGGTCCTCAAGGACGCCGCGTGTCGGGCGATCCAGGACGACGTGAACCAGTACGCGGTCACGTGGGGCGCGCACGATCTCCGGCACGCGATCGCCGATCACGCCGGCTGGTTTTTGGGGATGGCCGTCGACCCGGAGACCGAAATCACGGTCACCTGCGGCAGCACCGAGGCGATGCTCGTCGTCCTGCTTTCGCTGATCAATCCGGGCGACGAGGTGATCCTGTCGCAGCCGTTCTACGAGAACTACTGGCCCGACTGCATGCTCGCCGGCGCGACGCCGCGGTTCGTACCGGTGCGCGCCCCGGACTGGAAGTTCGACCCCGACGAGCTGGCCGCCGCGTTCAACGACCGGACCAAGGCGATCGTGCTCTGCAACCCGAACAACCCCACCGGCGCGGTGTTCACCCGCGAGGATCTCGAACCGATCGCCGCGCTTTGCCGCAAGTGGGACGTGGTGGCGATCACCGATGAGATTTACGAGCACATCCTGTTCGACGGCCGCAAGCACGTCGCCCTGGCGAGCCTCGACGGCATGCATGAGCGCGCGGTGACGGTGGGCGGGATGTCGAAGACCTACGCCGTGACCGGCTGGCGGGTCGGCACGATCCTCGCGAATCCGACGCTCACCAAGACCTTTCGCCAGATCCACGATTTCGTGTCGATCGGCGCGGCGGCCCCGCTCCAGGAGGCCGGCGCGGTCGCCTACCGGCTCCCTCGCGAATACTACGACCACCTGGCGAGCGACTACCAGGCCCGTCGCGACCGCTTCTGCAAGGTGCTCTGGGAGGTCGGCTTCGAGTTCGAGGCGCCTCAGGGGGCGTACTACATCATGGCCGGGATCGGGCCGTTCGCGGCGGTCGACGACGTCGTGTTCGCCCGCCGTCTGGTCCGCGAGGTCGGCGTCGCGACGGTCCCGGGGTCGAGCTTCTTCCAGGACAAGGAACTGGGCCGCGGCTACGTCCGCTTCTGCTTCTGCAAGCGCGACGAAACGCTCGACGCGGCCGCCGACCGCCTCCGCGCCCTCCGGGTCATCGTCTGAGTCGTCCCGTCACTTGACGGGCGTCAACAGGAGGTCGATGGTCGCCGAGACGTCCTCGTAGAGGTGGTTGGAATAACCGACGTGGACGTCGGCGACCTTGCCTTCCTGGTCGATGATCACCAGGGTCGGGAAGCCTTGCACGCCATATCGGCCGGCCAGGTCCATCGATCGGAGTACGGGATACACGATCGCCATCTCCTTGACCACGAACCGGGCGTCCTTCTCGTCTTGGTCGTTGTTGACGCCGAACACGGCGACCGGCTGATCGTGGTAGTGGGCGGCGAGCCTCTTGACCTGCGGCATCGCCCGCATGCACCAGCCGCAGCCGCGATACCAGAAGTCCAGGACGAGCACCTTGCCCCGGTACTTAGCGAGCGAGTGCGAACGGCCGTCGAGATCCTTGACCTCGGAAGCGGTATTGGACCGTGCCAAGGCGCCGAGGACGCGATTGACGGTCGAGTTAGGAGTTTCGAGCGACCCCCAACCCGCGGCGGGCTTGCCGATCAGGTCCCTGAACCGCTTGGCGTCGTCAATCTGGTATTTGGCGTACTTGTCGTGGTCCTCGATCAGCTTGTCAAGAGCGGCGACGGGTTCGGGAAGCGTCGTCTCGGCGCGGGCGTCGGACAGGATTGCCCGGGCCTTCTTGATCTGCGCCTCCGCCTCGTCGCCCGATTTTCCTATCTTTGACGTCAGAGCCTGGTAGGCGAGTTCAGCATCGAAATAACGATCCATCTCGGTGCGGAAACCCGGCAACTCGGCGGGGACCATCTCGCTGACGGCCTTCAACTCCAGGGCCCCCTGCCCTCCCCCGTTCATGTGCGAGCCGAAAGCCCTGTCGATCTCGGCGTGGACGATCAGCCCCTTCTTCCGATCGAGCTGGAAGACGCGGTGGTCCCTGCCCTCGTAGAACCGCTCCATGAACGTGGCCTGATCGGCCTGGAAGGTGAATCGATCGTCTTCCACCGCGCCTGTCGACTTGTACTGGATCGTCGCCTCGTCGCGTTCGTCCACCGTCCTCCAGCCGTCGGCGGCCTGCTTGGCGTCGTCCGGGAGGCGGGGAAACAGATGAGCGGGGTCGATTCGATAGCCGATCGACGGGTTGGGCGGGACCTTGCCGTCGGGAAAGACGTCGAAGCGGGCGAAGCTGGTCGTCTCGTAGTCGTTCTCGACCGAACCCGTCTTGCTCTTCGATTTCAAGACCTGGCGGACGATCGCGCGGGCGCTGCCGTCGTCGTTGCGACCGACGACCCAGACGCGCGACGTCCATGTCGTCTCCGAATTTTGCTGGGCGGACTTGAAGGACTGCCGCTCCTCGTAGTCGACGATCTCCCCGGGCTTCAAGTC
>ERZ778018.2768-NODE-2768-length-10582-cov-11.187423_pt1 | contig 10582 bp, 6 predicted proteins | sample MGYA00375748_ERZ778018 | MGnify/ENA primary metagenome ERZ778018 (study PRJEB29350, sample SAMN05509839) | bioreactor metagenome | biome: bioreactor; material: wastewater | place: South Africa: University of Cape Town | collected 2014-04-22 ... | reverse complement strand
CGCCCGCGCCCTTCAAATACCGGGAAAACCGGGAATTCGTTACCGGATAGCCTCTGAGTGCCACCGTCTGGTGTCGTTCAATAACGAGGCGATCAGCGTCGCGCGTTCCTCTTTGATCTCCCGCGTCACTGGCAACTTTCGCCCCGCGGTCGTCGTCCAGTTCTTGAACTTGTAGTCGACCAGCCATTTCTTGAGGAGGTCGATGCTGAGTTCTCTGGCCTGCTCGTATTCGTAGAGTTCGCCAGGATCGAATTTATCGCACAGATAGTTGATTTCAGCGTCGGTCAAGGCGGCCTGCTTCGACTTCTCGATCAGTCGATTGTACTGCTCGAGGTAGCCCAAGGCCGAGACGAATCCGCCGGAATTCCCTCTCCGCACTTGCGGGTCGATCGGACCCAAGACGGAGTAATAGTCCATGTGGATCGCATCACCTGACAAGGCCAGTACGGTCCCCGCAGACATGGCGTAATCAGGGATCAAGAAGTCGATGACGCTGTAGTAGTGCCGAAGAATATTGACGATTCGTTCGACGATATTGATGTAACCACCAGGGGTCTCGAGAATTACGAGGAGTTTTTCGGACTTCTGGCGTCCCTCCACCAACCGCTCGACGGCTCCCCGCACCTGGGAGTCCGCGCCGTAGGCGATTTCGCCGAAATACGTGAACGCATCCGCGCCGAATTCGGTTTGAACCTCCTTCAAACGCTTTCCAAGTTCTCGTTCCACGAGCCCATTCGAGCTTGAAGCCCTCGCTCTTGCCATGGATCCAGCCTTTCCGGAGATGACCCCCCTCATTTCCAATTCGACCATACACACTCCCATCGCCGCACTCAACTCTCTTGTGGCAACTCTCTTGTGGCAACTTGAGCAACTTGACGAGTCGGACGGATAGCGCGCGGGCGAAAGATCGATCCAGCCTCACTGCAAGAAGAATCCCACCCACGAGCTGGCTCGCCTCTTCGGCCAAGCCTCATGGCTTTGGTCGCTCGCCAAAGCCGACACAAACCGCAAGGCTTCACGCGCGCCGGGCGTCGAGGGGGTGTGGATAACTCGCGTGGAAGCCGCGCGCCCTCGGGGGGTCGATCCACACGGGGGGCGGGCGGCGCTTGGCCCATGCACACGGTCGCGAACCGGGGCGCGCGGGGCGTCGACCGAGGGGTCGACCGGGTTATGCACGGGGCGGGTTCGGCGTTGCGTCGGGGTAAGTCTTTTGGTAGGATGAGCTTCGCCGACCGCTTGAAGAGTTATCCACGACTTGGCCGCCGTCCTATGATGATTACGGCGGTGTCCCTTTTTCAATCATGAAGACCGGAGACGAGCCGGCCCGAATCCCAACGGGGCGAGGCGCGTCGCCCGTCGACCCGGACGCGCCGGCGGATCGCCCGGCCGGATCCCGCGAATCCCGACGGCCGGGGCTTCGCGACGGCCCCGGTCGTGTTATGATGGATCCGAAGAGGACCTTCGAATCCGAAGGATCAGGGAGACGGACGCGGTCGGCGCGACCTCGCCTCCCCGAACCCGCCCGACGTCGCCGTCGAGGTCCCACGCCCGGCGAGCCGGGCCCGCCCCCCCCTGTTCGGCCCCGTCGGGAGCGACCGCGGCCGATCGCGGCGACGTCGCGAAGTCCCAACTGGAACGAACGAGGCACGCGCATGAAGGCCCTGTGCAATCGCGAAGGACTGCTCACCGCGTTCAACATGGTCAGCGGCGTCGTGCCCGCGCGGAGCCCCAAGCCGATCCTCCAAAACGTCAAGCTCGTCGTCGACGGCGAGGAGGGCTCGGTCCTGATGGGGACCGACCTGGAAGTGGGGATCCGCCACCGGGTCCTGGGGGTGAAGGTCGAGGAGGCCGGCTCGGCCATCCTGCCGACGCCCAAGATCGGCCCGATCCTGAGGACCAGCGGCGACGAGGACCTGTGGCTGGAGACCGACGCGGAACACCTTTTGGTCCGCGGGGCGCGGTCGAGCTTCAAGCTGCCGCTGGACGACCCCGCGCTGTATCCGGAGGTGCCGGACTTCGCGGCCGACCAGTACCACGTGGTCAACGCCGGCGATCTCAAGAAGCTGATCCGCCGCACGGTCTTCGCGACCGACCTGGAGAGCGCCCGCTACGCCCTGGGCGGGGTGCTGGTGGAGTTGAAGCCCGACGGGATCGCCATGATCGGCACCGACGGCCGCCGGCTGGCGCGGATGGCCGCCCCCGCCCAGGCCGAGAACGATCCGCCGGCGGCCGCCGGGACCCCCGTGATCCCGGTGAAGGCCCTCAAGCTGATCGAGCGCAACCTGGTCGACGACGGCCTGCTCGTCCACCTGTCGATCCAGTCGGGGACCGCGGCGCTGGTGCGGACCGAAGGGGCGGTGATCTACACGAGGCTGGTGGAGGGTCGGTTTCCGCGGTATCAGGACGTCTTCCCCACCAGCGTGGAGACCAAGGTGCCGATGACCGTCGGGCCGTTGCGGCTGGCGGTGGAGCAGGCGTCGATCGTCACCAGCGACGAAAGCCGCGGGGTGGACTTCCAGTTCGGTCCCGGGGCGCTCAGGCTCGTCAGCCAGGCGGCCGACGTGGGCTCGGCCCAGGTCGACCTGCCGCTGGACTACCAGGGGAAGGCCGTCGAGATCACCTTCGACCCGCGCTACCTGCTGGACGCGCTTAAGACCCTGGGCGACGACGCCGAGATCGCCGCCGAGTTGATCGACGCCCGCAACGCCGCCGTGTTCAAGACCCCGGACGAGTACACCTACGTCGTGATGCCCCTGACCCGCGAGCGCTAGGCCGGCCCGTCCCGGTTCGAGGCGCGTCGCGAGCCCGGGCCCGGAGGACGGCCCGGACCTTCCACCCAGGACGCCGGTCCCGCATGCCCGATCCCGACCCGCGCGGCCCCAAGCCCCTGTCCGACGTGCTGGGCGAGTTGTTCGCCCTCCGCGGCTACGGCCGGCTGCACGCGACCCTGGAGCTGCAATCCGCCTGGGACGCGGCGGTCGGCGAGGCCCGTCGGGCGCGGACCAAGCTGGGGGAGGTGCGTCGCGGCGTGCTGACCGTCGTCGTCGACCATCCGACGCTGCTGGAGGAGCTTTCCGCCTACCGCAAGCCGGAGTTGCTCCGGGCCTTGCGCGCGGCCTGCCCCGACGCCCGGATCGCCGACCTGCGGTTCCGGATCGGCCGGGTGGACGATTGAGCGGCGGCGGATCGCGGGCGCCGAGACGACCGAGGAGGACCGACCGATGGGGACCACGATCGCGCGGCAACCCGAGGACCTGCTCCTCTACCCGGACGACGACGGCGAGCCGATGTCCGACAACACGATCCAATTCCGCTGGATTCAAACGATCGTCGCGGGTTTGCAGGTGTTGTTTCGGGACCGGGCGGACGTGTTCGTGGCCGGCAACCTGCTTTGGTACGCCCGGGAGGGCGCCTCCGATGAGCGGGTGGCGCCGGACGCGATGGTGGTCTTCGGGCGGCCGAAGGGGGAGCGGGGCTCGTACATGCAGTGGCGCGAGGGGGGGGTCGCGCCCCAGGTGGTCTTCGAGGTGCGCTCGCCGGGCAACGACGACGAGGAGATGAGGCGGAAGTTCCGGTTTTACGACGATCGGGGGGTGGAGGAGTATTACCTGTTCGATCCCCACGCGAAGCGGTTTCAAGGCTGGGTTCGTCGCGACGGTCGACTCGTCGAGGTCGAGGAGGTCAGGGGATGGGTCAGCCCCTCGCTGGGGATCCGGTTCGAGACGCGAGGCCCGGAGGGGCTGACGATCCATCATCCCGACGGCTCGCCGTTCGGGACGCCGGTGGAGGAGTGGGAGGAGAAGCTGAAGGAGCGGCGAGGGAAGCTGGAGGAACGGCGGCGGAAGGTCGCCGAGCGGAAGCGGGCGGAGGCGGCCGAGACGCGGGCGGAGGCCGAGCGGGAGCGGGCGGAGGCCGAGCGGGAGCGGGCGGAGCGGTTCAAGGCGCGGTTGCGGGAGTTGGGCGAGTCGGTGGACGACTGAGCGAAGGCCCGCCGCGACCGACTGGCGTTTGAGGAAGGACGAGCGAGGAATGGGACGAACCGAGGAAGCGCCGCGATGGAACTGACTAACGACGCGGACGTCGAGACGGGCGAGGTCGCGGCCGGCAACGCCGCCGCGGCGGTCGCGGGCGACGGCTCCTACACCGGCGCCAACATCCGGGTGCTGGAGGGGATCGAGGCGGTCCGCAAGCGCCCGGGGATGTACATCGGCGACACCACCGCCAGGGGCCTGCACCACCTGGTCTACGAGGTCGTCGACAACGCGATCGACGAGGCGATGGCCGGCTACTGTCGGAACATCGCGGTGACGATCCACGCCGACGGCTCGGCCTCGATCGTCGATGACGGCCGGGGGATCCCGGTCGACGTCCACGCCTCGGGCAAGAGCACGCTGGAGATCGTGTTGACGAAGGTCCACGCCGGCGGCAAGTTCGACCACGACTCCTACAAGGTCTCCGGCGGGCTGCACGGGGTCGGGGTGACGGTCGTCAACGCGCTTTCGGAATGGCTGGAGGCCGAGGTCCGCCGCGACGGCCAGGTCTGGCGCCAGCAGTACGAACAAGGCGTCGCCCAGGGCCCGGTGACGGCCAAGGGCCCCGCCAAGACCACCGGGACCACCATCCGCTTCCTCCCCGACGTCGCCATCTTCCCGAACATCGAGTTCTCGTACGACGTCCTGGAGAAGCGGCTCCGCGAGCTGGCCTTCCTCAACCGAGGCGTCCGGATCCGCCTGGCCGACGAGCGCGGGGAGGAGCCCCGGAGCGGCGAGTTCTTCTCGGCGGAGGGGCTCTCGGAGTTCGTCGCCTTCCTCAACCGCGCCCAGACTCCGTTCCACCCGCCGGTCCTCTTCAGCGGCCGCGACGACGAGCGGGCCGTGGAGGTCGACGTGGCGATGCAGTACAACGACTCGATCAGCGAGATGGTCGTCTCGTACTGCAACAACATCAACACGATCGAGGGGGGGACGCACCTGACCGGCTTCCGCGCGGCCTTGACGCGGACCTTGAACCAGTACGCCAAGGCCGCGGCGCCGGCGAGCAAGAAGGACCTGACGATCACCGGCGAGGACTTCAAGGAGGGACTCACCGCCATCGTCAGCGTCCGGGTCCCGGACCCCCAGTTCGAGGGCCAGACCAAGACCAAGCTGGGCAACGGCGAGGTCGAGGGGATCGTGACCCGGATCGTCAACGAGAAGCTGGCCGAATACCTGGAGACCAACCCGGCGACGGCCAAGAAGATCGTCGCCAAGGCCCAGCTCGCCGCCGAGGCGCGGGAGGCGGCCCGCAAGGCCCGGGAGCTGGTCCGCAACCGCAAGGGGGTCCTCTCCGGCGGCGGCCTGCCCGGCAAGCTGTTCGACTGCACCAGCCGCGACCAGGACGCCAGCGAGCTGTTTCTGGTCGAGGGCGACTCCGCCGGCGGCACCGCCGAGGGGGGCCGCGACCGGATGTACCAGGCCATCCTCCCGCTCCGCGGCAAGATCCTCAACGTGGAGCGCGCCCGGCTCGACCGGGTGCTGGGCAACGAGGAGGTCCGCAACATCATCACCGCGGTCGGCAACGGCATCGGCGAGGAGGAGGACCCGTCCAAGAGGCGCTACGGCAAGGTGGTGATGATGAGCGACGCCGACGTCGACGGCTCGCACATCCGCACGCTCCTGATGACGTTCTTCTACCGCCAGATGCCCCAACTGGTGGCCGCGGGGCACCTGTACGTCGCCCAGCCGCCGCTGTACATGCTCTCCAGCGGCAAGAAGGGCAGGCGCTACGTCCATACCGAGGAGCAGATGCAGGCGATCCTCATGGCCTCCGGATTGGCCGACGCCGTCCTGCTCCCCGCCGACGCCCCCGCCCCGGCCGAGGGCCAAACCCCCGCGGACGTCCCCGGCGCGATCGGGGGGGAGCGGCTGAAGCACCTGGTCGACCTGGGGATCGCGATCGAGAACGGCCTGCGGGCCTTCGGCCGTCGCAACCGCTCGCTGCGGGAGTTCCTCGGCCACGCCCACCCCGAGGTCGATCCCGCCGTCGACCCCAGGGCCGGCCTCCTGCCGCTGTACCTGGTCGAGGACGAACACGGCCGGGAGACGCCGTTCTGGTCCCAGGAGGAATACGCCGCGGCCCATCCGGCGAAGGCCCAGGAGACCGCCGAGGTCGAGGCCGAATCGGGCGGCGCGTCGGTCTCGCGCCGGGTCCACGAGTTCCTGGAGGTCAAGACCCTCAACAAGGGCCTGGCCAGGCTCCGCGACGAATACGGCCTGCGGGCCGACGCGCTTCTGACCCGCGAGGTCACCGGCGACGAGCCGCCGCCGCGGTTCGTGCTGTACCGCGACGGCGAGGAACACCCGCTTCTGGACCTGCGGGCGCTCGCGCCTTCGATCCGGAAGCTGGGCGAGAAGGGGACCAAGATCACCCGCTTCAAGGGCCTCGGCGAGATGGACGCCGAACAACTCTGGGAGACCACGATGGACCCGGCCCGACGCACCCTCATGCAAGTCCGCCTGGACGACGCCGCCGCCGCCAACGACCTGTTCACGACCCTGATGGGCGACGAGGTCGGCCCCCGGCGCGACTTCATCGAGAAGCACGCCCTGGAGGTCAAGAACCTCGACGTTTGAGCGGGGACGCCGCGCCGTCGCCGCGAGGGACCGGGGAACACCGTATGATCCAAGCCGAGAAGGGGGCGCTCGCCGGGGCCGTCGGGCCCCGGGGCGGGCGCGCCCGGAGTGGGAATCGATGATGGGGATCGCCCAAAAAGTCGCCAGGAACTTCAGCGACGCCGTCCGCTCGCGGGGCCAGTCGTACTTCTCCAAGGGCCGCGTCAGCCTGATGTCGGCCAAGCCCAACGAGGTCGTCGCCCGCGTCCGCGGGACCACCAAGTACCGCGTCCGCGCCCGCCTCCGCGGGCCGCGGCTGGTGACGACCTGCTCGTGCCCGTACTTCAGCCCGCTGGGCGAGCCGTGCAAGCACCTGTGGGCCACGCTCCTGCTGGCGGACGCGCGCGGCTTCCTCCAGTCGCCGCCGAACATGGCCGTGCGGCTGGTCGCCGAGCCCCCCCGCCGCGCCGCCGCGACGGCCGGGGCCCCCGGCCCCGCGGCCGCCGCCCTGGACGCCTCCGACCTGCTGCTCGACGAGCCGCCGCGCCCCTCCCCGCCCCGCGACGCCCACCCCGCGCCCGGTCCCGACTACGGCCGCGACGTCATCATCGGCGCGCCCAAGCCCCCGCGCGGCCCTTCCCAGCGCGCCGCGCGGGGCCGCGACGTCAAGCCCCGGAGCAAGCCCGCCCGGGGCCGCGAGGAACGCAACGGCGAGCACGGCCACCCCCGCGGCCCCGGTCACGCCCTCCCCCAATCCGGCCCCGCCCCCTCCGGAACCCCGGCCAACCCCCGCGAGGCCCGCGCGGCGCGGAACAAGGCCCGCCGCGAGGCCGCCGCCCGCGGCGAGGCCGCCGCCGCCAAGGCCGTCAACCGCAACGCCAAGCGGCTGTTGGTCTACGTCCTGGACGTCGCCGCCAGCCTGGCCCACAACCAGATCGTCGTCGACCTGGCCCGCCGCCAACGCAAGGCGACCGGCGAGTGGGGCCCCCTGCGCCCCTGGTGGTACGCCCCCAAGGCCGTCCACGTCAAGTACGACCCCGAGGACCGCCTCCTGCTGGCCCTTCTGGACGAGGCCCACCACGGCGTCCCCACCCTCACCGCCGGCGTCGCCGCGGTCCTGAGCGGCGCCGACGACGCCCGCCCGGCCGACCCCGCCCCCCGCGACGTCCCCGGCCGCCGCCGCAACCCCGCCGCCGAACTCCGCGGCACCCGCCGCTTCATCCTCCGCAAGGACCACGCCGCGTTGGTCGAACGCCTCGCCCGCAGCGGCCGGCTCCGACTCCGCCGCGGCGACGGCGAGGACGAACCCCCCACCGTGCGCTGGGACGACGGCCAACCCTGGCGGTTCGGCCTCGACGTCCGCGCCGAATCCGGCGGCAAGCGCTGGTCCTGGCGCGGCGGCCTCCGCCGCGGCGGCGACCGCATGGACCTGGCCGAACCCCTGATCCTCATGCCCGGACTGCTCGTCCTGGGCGTCGGCCGCGCCGCCCGCTTCGACGACCTCGGCGTCATGGACTGGATCGGCCGCCTCCGCTACGAGAAGGAGATCAGCTTCGTCCAGCCCGAGCAAGACCTGATGCTCGGCCGGATCCTCGCCCAGACCCGCGTCCCGGCCGCCGAGCTGGTCGAGTCCCCCCTCATGGAGGAGGTGGCCGTCAAGCCCCGCCCCAGCCTGACCCTCCGCGCCCCGGCGCAGAACTGGGGCCTGGCCGCCGACAAGCTCCTGGCCGAACTGGAGTTCGACTACGACGGCGCCCTGATCCCCGCCGGCCGCACCACCCCCCTGGCCGTCTCCACCGAACTCGGCCTGGTCATCCGCCGCGACCCCAAGACCGAAAGCGCCGCCGACGTCAAACTCTTCGAGCTGGGCTTCCGACTCGCCAAGGACCCCAGGCTCGACCCCAACACCCTGGAAATCCCCGCCAAGTGGCTCGACGACGTCACCAAGCAACTCGTCGAGGCCGGCTGGCGGATCGAGGCCGAGGGCAAACTGATCCGACCCGCCGGCGAGTTCAAACTGGCCCTCTCCACCGGCATCGACTGGTTCGACCTCGACGGCGGCGTCGACTACGGCGGCCAGCGCGTCACCCTGCCGGAGCTGATCTCCGCCGCCCGCCGCGGCGAGACCATGATCCAACTCGGCGACGGCTCCATGGGCATGCTCCCGGAGGAGTGGCTCAAGAAGTACGGCCTCCTGGCCGACCTCGGCGCCGCCGAGAACGGCGCCCTGCGATTCAACGCCTCCCAGGCCGGACTCCTCGACGCGCTTCTGGAGAACCAGCCGGAGATCCAGATCGACGAGGCGTTCGCCAAGGTCCGCCAGAACCTCCGCAAGTTCGATGGGGTCGTCCCGCTCGACGCCCCCCCCGGCTTCCGCGGCGAGCTGCGCCCCTACCAACGCGAGGGCCTCGGCTGGCTCGACTACCTCCAACGCTTCGGCTTCGGCGGGATCCTGGCCGACGACATGGGCCTGGGCAAGACCATCCAGGTCCTCGCCCTGCTCCAACGCCGACGCTTCCGCCGCCAGTCCCGGGGCCCCAGCCTGGCCGTCGTCCCCCGCTCGCTGGTCTTCAACTGGCTCTCCGAGGCCGAGAAGTTCACCCCCAGACTCCAGATCCTCGACTACACCGGACCCGGCCGCCACCCCCTCCGCGCCGACTTCGACCGCTACGACCTGATCGTCACCACCTACGGCACCCTCCGCACCGACATCGCCGAGTTGGTCGACGTCGAGTTCGACTACGTCATCCTCGACGAGGCCCAGGCGATCAAGAACGCCGAGAGCCAGTCGTCCAAGGCCGTCCGACTCCTCAAGGCCCGCCACCGCCTGGCCGTCAGCGGCACCCCCATCGAAAACCACCTGGGCGAACTCTGGTCGCTCCTGGAGTTCCTCAACCCCGGCATGCTGGGGACCGACACCGTCTTCAAGCGCTACGCCTCCGCCGCCAGCGTCGAGGGGGAGGACCGCGGCGTCCTGGCCAAGGCCCTGCGGCCGTTCATCCTCCGCCGCACCAAGGCCGAGGTCGTCAAGGACCTCCCCGACAAGACCGAGGCCACCCTCTACTGCGACATGGAGGCCGATCAACGGCGGACCTACGACCAACTCCGCCTCCACTACCGCGACGCGCTTCTTAAGAAGGACTCCGCCGAGCTGGACCGCTCCAAGATCGAGGTGCTGGAGGCGCTCCTGCGACTCCGACAGGCCGCCTGCCACCCCGGCCTGATCAGCCCGGACCTGGGCGCGAGCCCCAGCGCCAAGCTGGACATGCTCCTCCCCTCGCTGGCGGAGATCGTCTCCGAGGGGCACAAGGCCCTGGTCTTCTCCCAGTTCACGTCGTTCCTGGCGATCGTCCGGGAGCGGCTCGACCAGGAGGGGATGACCTACGAGTACCTCGACGGCCGCACCCGCAACCGCGCCGCCAAGGTCGAGCGGTTCCAGAACGACCCCGACTGCCCGATCTTCCTCATCAGCCTGAAGGCCGGCGGCCTGGGGCTGAACCTGACCGCCGCCGAGTACGTTTATCTGTTGGACCCCTGGTGGAACCCCGCCGTCGAGGCCCAGGCCGTCGACCGCTCGCACCGCATCGGCCAGACCCAGCACGTCTTCGCCTACCGCCTGATCTGCCGCGACACCGTCGAGGAGAAGATCCTCGACCTGCAACAAAAGAAACGCGACCTGGCCGACGCCATCCTCAACGCCGACAACCGCGTCCTCTCCACCCTCAGCCGCGAGGATCTGGAGTTCCTGCTCTCCTGAAAATCCGATCCGGCGAAGCCCCCGCGCCGTCCCCTCTCCCCCTGGGAGAGGGTGGCCCGAAGGGCCGGGTGAGGGTCGTCGCGCTTCGGAACGAGCGTCGGCTTGCAATCGGCGCGGCCGGTGGCGCTCGCGAAGCGCCGCGACCCTCACCCGCCGCTGGCGCGGCCGCCCTCTCCCGAGGGGCTGACGACCCGACACTTTTTCAGAAGTCGTCACGACGAGGAGTGAGCCGCGG
>ERZ778018.2767-NODE-2767-length-10585-cov-3.609972_pt1 | contig 10585 bp, 8 predicted proteins | sample MGYA00375748_ERZ778018 | MGnify/ENA primary metagenome ERZ778018 (study PRJEB29350, sample SAMN05509839) | bioreactor metagenome | biome: bioreactor; material: wastewater | place: South Africa: University of Cape Town | collected 2014-04-22 ... | reverse complement strand
GCAGGAAGGCGAAGGGAAAGCCGGTGATGACCAGCGAGGCGAAGACGCCCCAGTAGTTGTTGGTGAGCTTGAGCGGCGCGCCGAGGATGCCCGCCAGCATCAGCGTGCGGTTGAACCAGCCCTGCGGCCCGAGGAAATTCAGCAGGCCGTCGGCGACGAGCACCGTGCCCAGCGTCACCGGCAGCACTAGGATGGTGGTGAGCAGCCGCTGGCGCCGCATCAGGCGGACGCGGAAGGCGATGGGGATCGCCACCACGACGTTGATGATCGTCACCGGCAGCGCCAGCCAGAGCGTGGCTGCGATCGTCCGGTACTGGAACGGATCGGTGAAGAAGGTGTGGTAGTTGGCGAACCACGGCCCTTCGCGCGGCGTGATCGAATCGACGAAGCCGTAGGCGAAGGGATAGACGAACAGCGCCAGCATCAGCGCGATGCCGGGCAGTACCAGCAGCGTGGTGCCGTCGAGCCCGCGCGCGGCCAGCCGCTTGCGCAGCGGCGGCCGCCGCATGACGCCTTGCGCCGCGGCGGCCATCAGGCGGCGTCCCTGAACAGCAGCGTGCGCTCGGCCACGGGCTTCAGCGATATGGCATGGCCGCGCGCCAGCGGCCGGTCGGCGCGGAAGTAGAGCCGGGCGCCGTCGGCTCCCGTCGCCAGCCCGAACCAGGCGCGGCCGCGATATTCGATACTGTCCACGGTCGCGGCGATGCCGTCCGTGCCCTCTTCGGCGACGAGGTCCTCCGGCCGGATGACCACGGTGACGCGGTCGCCCGCCGTGAGCGGCCCGGCCGGCATGGCTTCGAGGCGGGTGCCGCCGGCCTCGACGACGGCACGGTCGCCGTTCAGGAAAACAATCTTGCCCGGAATGCGCGTTCGAAAACCCATGAACTCCGCCACGTCCGGATGGCTCGGGCGCTCGTAAAGGTCCTGCGGCGTGCCGATCTGGCGGATCGCGCCTTCGCGCATCACGACGATGCGGTCGGCGAGCGACAGCGCTTCGTCCTGGTCGTGGGTGACGTAGATGGTGGTGGCGCCGATCTGGTCGTGGATGCCGCGGATCTCGGCGCGCATCTCCAGCCTCAGCTTGGCGTCGAGGTTGGACAGCGGCTCGTCCATCAGCACCAGCGGCGGCCGGATGACGACGGCGCGGGCGATCGCCACGCGCTGCTGCTGGCCGCCGGAAAGCTGGCCGGGCAGCTTGTCTTCCTGCCCTTGCAGCCTGACCAGCGCCAGCGCTTGCTCGATGCGGCGGTTCGCTTCCGCGCCGGTCACGCCCTGCATGGCCAGGCCGAAGCCGACGTTCTTGCGCACCGTGAGGTGCGGAAACAGCGCGTAGCTTTGGAACACCATGCCGAAGCCGCGCGCCTCGGGCTGCAAGTCGTCGATGCGCTTGCCAGCGAGGCGGATCTCGCCGCCGGTCAGGTCGAGCAGGCCGGCCAGGCAGTTCAGCGCCGTCGACTTGCCGCAGCCGGAGGGCCCGAGCAGGGCGATGAATTCGCCCGGCTCGACGGCGAGGTCGATGCCGTTCAGCGCGTTGTAGGCGCCGAAGGCGCGGCGCACCCCGACGAGTTCGAGGCGTCCGCCCTCTTTCGATGCGACTTCGTCTGCCAAGCTGTCCTCCGCGCTCGCTGGATAGGCAGCCGCCGCGCCTCGGTGACGAAGGCGCGGCGGCGTGACGTCAGCCCTTGGCCGCGCCGATCTTCTGGTCCCAGATGTTGAAGGCCGTCACCATCTTGGCCGGGTCGAGCGGCAGTTCGAGCGGGTTGTTGGCGATCCAGTCCTCGTATTCGGGCCGGCCGAACTCCTTGATGCAGTCCTGGCTTGCCTGCGGCGCCATGGACAGCGGCACGTCCTTCACCGCCGGGCCGGGGTAGGAATAGCCCTGGTCGTAGGCGATGGCCTGCTGCTTGGGTTCGAGCATGAAGTTCATGACGTCGAGCAGCACCGCCACGCGCTCGTCGGCGATGCCCTTGGGGATGCACATGTAGTGCGCGTCCGTCACCCAGTGGAAGCCTTGCAGCTTGCCGACCTTGGCTTCCGCCGGCACGACGCCGAGGGCGCGCGGGTTGATGTCCCAGCCGGTGGTCGAGACGGTCATGTCGCGGGTGCCCTCGCCGAGTTCCTTCATCACGGCACCGGTGCCGGTGGGGTAGTATTCGACGTTCTTGCCGAGTTCGGCGAGGTATTCCCAGGTCTTGTCCCAGCCCTTTTCCGGGTCCTTCGGGTCGCTGTCGCCGAGCAGGTAGGGCAGGCCCATCAGAAAGGTGCGCCCCGGCCCGGAATTGGCCGGCCGCGCATAGATGAACTTGTTGGGGTTGGCCTTGGTCCAGTCGAGCAGTTCCTGCGCGGTGGTCGGCGGGGTGGCCACCTTGTCGGGCATGTATTCGACGATCGGCCCGGACGGATAATAGCTGACGATGATGCCCTGATCCTCCGCCAGCCCCTGCATCTTTGCCGCCTGCGGCAGCAGGATGTCGGTGAGCTTGGGCAGCTCTGCCATATGCGGCTTCAGGTCGACCCACAGATTCAGGCCGATGCCGGCGGCGAGCGCGTCCGTTCCCGTCAGCACGAGATCGAGATCGACGCGGCCGGCGGCCTGCTGCGCCTGGAGCTTGGCCGGCAGTTCCGGCGACGGCGCCTTGGTGTAGACGAAGCGCGAGACGAAATCGGGCTTGGCGGCCGCATAGGCGTCGAAGGCGGCCTGCGTCAGCGCGAGGTTGCCGGCGACGTCGACGATGGTGATCTGGAGCGGGCTGGCCGGTTTCTGCGCCGCCGCGAAGACCGGGCCGCCGAAGGCGCCGAGCGTGGTGAGGCCGGCGACGCCGCCGAGAAAATGCCTGCGTGTAACTGTCATGGTCGTTTCTCCTCCATTGGCGCGGCGGTTCGTCCGCCGCCTTCTTTCACAAGCGGTAGGCTTTCTTGGCGAGGCCGTAAGCGAGGTCGCGGGCGATGGCGTGCGCCTCCTCCTCGTCCAGCCGGTGATCGGCGACCAGCCGCGCCAGCCAGGCGCAGTCCACCCGCCGCGCCATGTCGTGCCTGGCCGGTATCGACAGGTAGGCGCGGGTGTCGTCGTTGAAGCCGACGGTGTTGTAGAAGCCGGCCGTCTCGGTGGTCGCCTCGCGGAAGCGGCGCATGCCTTCGGGGCTGTCGAAGAACCACCAGGCAGGTCCCAGCATCAGCGCCGGATAGTGCCCGGCGAGCGGCGCCAGTTCGCGCGAATAGGCCGTTTCGTCGAGCGTGAACAGGATGAGGGTGAGCCGCGGATCGTTGCCGAAGGCGTCGAGCAGCGGCTTCAGCGCGCGCACATAGTCGGTGCGCTGCGGAATGTCGGCGCCCATGTCCTTGCCGAAGGCGGAAAACAGCATCGGATTGTGATTGCGGAAGGAGCCGGGGTGAATCTGCATGACGAGGCCGTCGTCGATAGACATTCTCGCCATCTCGGTCAGCATCTGGGCGCGGAAGGTTTCGGCGTCGGCGCCGTTCCCCCGCCCGGCGGCGACGCGCTCGAACAGCGAGGCCGCCTCCGTCTGCGGCAGGTTTTCCGTGCGCGCGCTCGGGTGGCCGTGATCGGTGGCGGTGGCGCCGAGGTCCTTGAAATAGGCCCGTCGCGCCCGGTGCGCGGCGAGATAGCCCTGCCAGTCCAGCCGGTTGCCGGTCATCTCGACCAGCCGGCGCACATTGACGGCGAAGCCTTCGGCCTCCGGGTCGACGGCGGCGTCCGGCCGATAGGTCGGCACGACGCGGCCGGCCCAGCCGGAGACGCGGACGGCCCGGTGCGAAGCGAGGTCGTCCAGCGCGCTGTCGGTGGTGGCGATCGCCTCGATGCCGAAGCGCTTGTAAAGCGCGCGCGGCCGCATCTGAGGCTTCGCCAGCGCGGCGGAAATCGCGTCGTAGAGTGCATCGGCGTTGCCCGGCCCCAGCCGCTCGGAAATGCCGAACACCGTCTCCACCGAATGCTCGAACCACAGCCGCGAGGGCGTGCCGGCGAACAGGAAGTAGTTTTGCGCGAACAGGCGCCATATCGCCCGCGGGTCGGCCTCGACCGGGCCGCCGTCGCGGCGCGCGATGCCGAGCGCTTCCAGCTTCACGCCCTGCGAATGCAGCATGCGGGTGACGTAGTGGTCCGGCTTGACGAACAGCGCGGCCGGATCGGGAAACGCCGGGTCGTCCGCGTACCAGGCCGGGTCCGTGTGGCCGTGCGGCGAGACGATCGGCAGGCCGGCGACGCCGTCGTAGAGCCGCCGCGCGATCGCCCGCGCGCTTTCCTCGATGGGAAGCAGCCTGTCCGGATGAAGCGCCATGTCCTCCCGCCCTTCGCACCGCGTTGCAAGCCGACTGCGGTCATTCGCTCCGCATTCGTCTTGGCAAAGACTAACAACTGATATACTACTATGTCAATTGCTTTGGGCAGACCGAACCATGCTGGACGAAATCGGGGGAAGACGCGCAGGCCGCAGCCGGCAGCCGGCGCAGAAGACCGTGCGGCGGGTGACGACGGCCAGCGCCGTGCACGAACATCTGCTAGGCGAGATCCTGTCGCTCAAGCTTCCGCCCGGCACGCTTTTGCCCGAGAAACTGATCGCCGAGCGCTTCGGCATCAGCCGCACGCCGGTGCGCGAGGCGATCATCCGGCTGGCCGAGGCCGGGCTGGTGGACATTTTCCCGCAGTCGGGCACCTTCGTGTCGCGCATCCCGGTCGGCGCCATCCCCGAGGCAGTGATGATCCGCAAGGCGCTGGAAGGCGCCACCGTCGAGGCGGCCGCCGAAACGGCGGGGCCGCAAGGGGTGGCCCGGCTCGACGCCATCATCGCCCGCCAGAAGGCGCTCGCCGGCCTCGGCGACACCAACGGTTTCCACGAGGCGGACGAGGCTTTTCACGAGGCGATCGCCGAGGTCGGCGGCCATCCCGGCGTGTGGCGGCTGCTCAGGCAGGTCAAGACGCAGATCGACCGCGCCCGTCGCCTCACCCTGCCGGCGCTCGGCCGCATGGACAGGGTCATCGGCGAGCACGCCGTCATCCGCGACGCCGTCGCCGCCGGCGACCCCGCTGCCGCGCGGGCCGCCATGCTGGATCACCTCAGTGCCGTCATTCCGGACATCAAGCTCCTGCTGGAGCAGTATCCGGACTACTTCGAAACCTGATCCAGCGGAAAAGAGAGAAGACATATGCGCCAGGGATGGAGATGGTTCGGGCCGGACGCCGGCGTGCCGCTCGATGCCGTGCGCCAGGCCGGCGCCACCGACATCGTCTCGGCGCTGCACGAGGTGCCGATCGGCCGCGCCTGGACGAAGGCCGAGGTCGCGGCGCGCCGAGACCTGATCGAGACGACGCCGCCCGGCCGTACGCCGCTGACCTGGTCGGTGGTGGAAAGCATTCCCGTTCCCGACGCGGTCAAGCGCAAGGGCAAGGCGGCGAAGGCCGAGATCGAGGCGTGGATCGCCAGCCTGGAGGCGGTCGCGGCCTGCGGCATCCGCATCGTCTGCTACAACTTCATGCCGGTGGTCGACTGGACGCGCACCGAACTCGATTTCGTCACGCCGACCGGTTCGACCGCCATGCGCTTCGACCAGCGGCGCTTCGCCGCCTTCGACCTCCATGTGCTCGCCCGCGAGGGTGCCGAGGCCGACTACACGCCGGCCGAGCGCGATGAGGCCCGCGCCACGCTGGCGACGATGAGCGAGGCCGAGACGGCCGAGATCGCGCGCATCATCACCTCGGCGCTGCCGGGCTCGACCACCGAGCCGATGACGCTGCCGGGCTTTCGCGAGCGGCTCGCCGCCTATCGCGGCATCGACGCGGCGCGGCTGCGCGCCAATTTGATCGAGTTCCTCGGAATGGTGGCGCCCGCCGCCGAGGCGCTGGGCGTCTGGCTGACGCTGCATCCCGACGACCCGCCGCGGCCGCTGTTCGGCCTGCCGCGCGTCGCCTCGAGCGAGGCCGACTATGCGGCGCTGTTCGACGCCGTGCCGTCCGCCGCCAACGGCATGTGCTTCTGCACCGGCAGTCTCGGCGTGCGCGCCGACAACGACCTGCCGGAGATGGCGCGCCGCTTCGCCCCGCGCATCCGCTTCGCCCACCTGCGCGCCACCAAGCGCGAGGCCGACGGCCTGAGCTTCCACGAAAGCGCGCATCTCGACGGCGACGTCGATATGGTGGCGGTGCTGAAGGAACTGGTGGCCGAGGACCGCCGCCGCGCCAAGGGCGAAACGATCGTCTTCCGCTCCGACCACGGGCAGCGCATGCTGGACGACCTCGCCAAGCAGACGACGCCCGGCTACCCGGCCATCGGCCGCCTGCGCGGCCTGGCGGAACTGCGCGGCATTCTCCGCGCGCTGGATGCGCGCCCGGACTGAGCGGGAACGGCGACCGTCTTTCGCGGGCTGCGCCCTATGCGATTATCGCCCGCGGAAGACAGGACGGGCTATCACCGCCCGGTCCGAAACGATGCCGCCCGTCGTTGTCCCTTCCCGCCGGCTCACGCCGGCGCGGCGATCACCGAAACGCAGTCGCCGGCCTTGACCAGCCCCGGAAAATGCCGTGCCGCCAGAACCCCGTCCATCTTGGCGAAAAGTTCCTGCGGCGCGGTGCCGGTGCGGCCGGTGCCGTGGATGCGGGCGATGACGCTTCCCTTCTTCACCGGGTCGCCGAGATCGATCATCGTCTCGATCATGCCGTCCTCCTCGGCGAAGGAGAAGCAGTCGCCGTCCGGCATGTCGAGCCACTGGGTTTTCTGTCGCTCGACCGCGCCAGCCACGATGCCGCTATGGCGAAGCACGTTCAGGATGCCGCGCCGGGCGATGCGCACCGTCTCCGCGCGGGATGTTCCTCCACCGCCCAATTCCGTGGTGACGAACACCTTGCCCATCTCCTCGGCGGCGGTGTCGTACATGCCGACCGCGTCGATCTCCAGCATCTTCACCGACCAGGGTGCCGAGAACGCCTCCACCGCCGCGAAGGCCTTCGCCTCCTGATCCTTGTCGGGGAGAACGTGCGCCGCGCAGAACGGCACGAAATCGAGTGTCCTGCCGCCGGAATGGAAGTCGAAGACAAGGTCGGCGCGCGGCAGGAGTTCGCGCTGGAAATAGTCGGCGATCTTTTCCGTCACCGTGCCGTCCGGCTGCCCCGGAAAGGCGCGGTTCATGTTGCCCTTGTCGATCGGCGAGGTGCGCGTTCCGGCGCGGAAGGCCGGATAGTTCATCGCCGGCACGACGATGACGGTGCCGGACACGTTTTGCGGTTCCAGCGTGCGGGCAAGCTCGTAGAGCGCCAGCGGGCCTTCGTATTCGTCGCCGTGATTGGCGCCGGTGAGCAGCGCGGTGGGGCCGCTGCCGTTTTTGATCACGCAGATCGGGATCATCACCGACCCCCAGGCGGAATCGTCGCGGCTGTAGGGCAGGCGCAGGAAGCCGTGCTGCACGCCGTCGCGGTCGAAATCGACGGTCGGAGAAATGGGCGAGGGGCGGAGATTCTTGTCGATCATTTTACGTTCCATTCCGATGGGTATCCCCTCTCTGTCTCGGCTCCGCCGAGCCACCTCTCCCCGGAGGGGCGAGGAACCCGAGCTGGAAAAGCGTCGGCATCACGGCAGCGGTTCCTCCCCCCGCTTGGGGGGAGGTGGCGCGCGAAGCGCGACGGAGAGGGGTTTTCCGCTCCCCTCAATCCTTCACCGTCAGCTTGCGCGGCACATTGGCCAGGCATTCCACGCCGGTCTCCGTGATGAGGATGGATTCGGTGATCTCCAGCCCCATCGTCTCCAGCCACAGGCCGGTCATGAAATGGAAGGTCATGCCGGGCTTGAGTTCCGTGCGGTCGCCGGGGCGCAGGCTCATGGTGCGCTCGCCCCAGTCCGGCGGATAGGAAATGCCGATCGGGTAGCCGGTGCGGTTGTCCTTGACGATGCCGTACTTCTTCAGAACCGCGAAGAAAGCGTTGGCGATATCCTCGCAGGTGTTGCCGGGCTTCGCCGCCGCCAGCCCTGCCTCCATGCCCTCCAGCGTCGCCTTCTCGGCATCGAGGAACGCCTGCGTCGGACGCCCAAGGAAGACGGTGCGCGACAGCGGGCAGTGATAGCGATTATAGCAGCCGGCGATCTCGAAGAAGGTGCCTTCGCCGGCCTTCATCGGTCTGTCGTCCCAGGTCAGGTGCGGCGCCGAGGCGTCCGCCCCGGAAGGCAAAAGCGGCACGATGGCCGGATAATCGCCGCCGATTCCATCGACGCCGCGCGTGCCGGCGTCGTAGATCTCGGCGACGAGATCGCATTTGCGCATTCCCACCTCGATCTTGTCGACGATGCGGGCGTGCATCGCCTCGACGATGCGCGCGGCCTTGCGCATGTAGTCGATCTCGGTCGGGCTCTTCACCGCGCGCTGCCAGTTGACCAGCGCGGTGGCGTCGACGAAGCGGGCGTTGGGCAGGTGCTGCTGCAAGGAAGCGAACGCCTTGGCCGAGAACCAGTAATTGTCCATCTCGACGCCGATGCGCTTGTTGCCCAGCCCGCGCTCGGTCAGCACGGTGGACAAGAAGTCCATCGGGTGGCGCTCGGTCGACTGCACGTAATGGTCGGCGTAGCCGACGATGTTGTCGTGGGCGAGATAGGCGGTGCGCTTGGCGCCGTTGGCGTCCTGCCCGCGCCCGTACCAGATCGGCTCGCCGTCGGGCGGCACGACCACTGCCTGATGCACGTAGAACGACCAGCCGTCATAGCCGGTCAGCCACGCCATGTTGGACGGGTCCGAGCAGATCAGCACGTCAACGCCCTTCGCCTCCATCGCCTTGCGGGTTTTCGCGAGGCGGTCCGCATATTCCTCGCGGGTGAATTTCAGATTGGGCTGCATGTCGAAATCGTTTCCTCGTTGTCCGGGCTCCCCGCCCGCTGTCAGCTTTCGAAAGTGGTTCCGGCGCCGGCTATCCGCGCCCTGTCCCGCGCGAGCGTGGCGATCGCCGTGTCCTGCACGCCGGTTCCGGTGAGGTCGGCTATCGTGATGTCGGAGGCGGCACGGCGGCCATGCGCCTTGCCGGCAATGACGGCGCCGAGTTCCGTCACCTCGGCCTCTGCGGAAAACAATCCGGCGTCGATGGCATGATGCAACTCGCCGAGGCGCCGCGTCTGCTTCGCGCTGTCGGCGACATAAAGGTCTGCCAGCTTCAGGATCGCCGGCGCGATCTCGTTCTTGTGCTCGGCGTCGGAGCCCATGGCGGTGATGTGCTGGCCGGCGGTGACGAAGCCGGCATGGATGAGCGGTTCGGCGGAGGGCGTCGTGGTGACGAGAATGTCCGCGCCGGCGGCGGCCGTGGCGGCGTCGCTCTCCGCCCGCACCGTGATGCCGAGCTTTTCGCCGAGGTCGGCGGCGGCCTTTTCCGCCTTGATCGCATCGCGGGCCCAGATGCGCGCCTCGCGGATCGGGCGCACCAGCGTCAGCGCTTCCAGTTGCAGGCGCGCCTGCATGCCGGCGCCGAAGATCGCGGCGATAGACGCATCCTGCCGCGCCAGGTGTTTTGCCGCGACGGCTCCGGCTGCGGCGGTGCGCACGTCGGTCAGGTAGCCGTTGTCGAGCAGCAGCGCCTCGACCAGCCCGGTCTTCGCCGACAGCAGCACCATCATGCCGTTGGTCGAAGGCAGGCCGAGCTTCGGATTGTCGAAGAAGCCGGGGCTGATTTTTATGGCGAAGCCGTCGAGGCCCGGCACATAGGCGGTCTTCACGTCCACCTCGCCATGATGCTCGGGAATGTCGAGCCGCAGGATCGGCGGCATCGCCACCGGCAGGGTCGCAAGGGCACGAAAGGCGTTTTCGACGCAGGCGACGGCGTCGAGATCGAGTTTCACGATCTTGCGCAGGTCGGCTTCGGTGAGGATGGTCATGCGGGGCATGGCAAGGCTTCCTCTCGATGACGCTCACTCCCAAGGAAGGCGATGGACAGCTTTGACCTCGCCCTCGTTCTACGACGGGCATCCCCCTCTGGCCTGCCGGCCATCTCCCCCTCAAGGGGGGAGATCGGCAGCTTCAGCCTCGCTGCTTCTCCTGCGCCGTTGGCGATCGGCGAAAGCCGACGCGACGGCTGATCTCCCCCCTTGAGGGGGAGATGGCCGGCAGGCCAGAAGGGGGTGAGCGCTGACGAATAAATGCTCACGCCGCGCGCTCCTGACGGTCGCGCCATTCTCCGCAGACGACGGCGCGGTGCAGGTCCATGGCGATGTTTTTTCCCGACAGCACTGCGACCGTCGGGCCGGTCGGCCTGATCTTGCCGGCAAGCAGGGCTGCGATGCCGACCGCGCCGGCGCCCTCGACCACCTCGCGTTCCTCTGCGTAGGCATGGCGGATGCCGGCGGCGATTTCGTCTTCCGAAAGCAGAATGAGATCGTCCAGCAGGTCGCGGCACATGGCGAAGGTCAGCCGGTTCTCCAGGCCGACGCCGCCGCCGAGCGAGTCCGCCAGCGTTTGCTTCTCCTCGACCTCGACCGGACGGCCGGCGTCGAGGCTCGCCTTCATGGCCGCGCCCCGCGCCATGGAGATTCCTATGACGCGGGCATTGGGACGCAACGTCTTCACCGCCATGGCGACGCCCGCCGCCAGCCCACCGCCGGAAACC
>ERZ778018.2756-NODE-2756-length-10626-cov-5.012960_pt1 | contig 10626 bp, 7 predicted proteins | sample MGYA00375748_ERZ778018 | MGnify/ENA primary metagenome ERZ778018 (study PRJEB29350, sample SAMN05509839) | bioreactor metagenome | biome: bioreactor; material: wastewater | place: South Africa: University of Cape Town | collected 2014-04-22 ... | reverse complement strand
CGCCGGTGGTTCAGCTGAGGGCGAGCAAAATATGATGGGCACGACGCTCGTCGCGGCCGTCATTCGTGGGCCGGATCTGACCGTCGCCAACGTTGGTGACAGCCGTGCCTATTTGATCCGTGCCAATCGGCTCACACAGATATCACGTGATCATTCATTGGTCGCCGAGCAGGTGGCGGCCGGCGCCATGACCGAACAAGAGGCGCGCGAAAGCCAGCATCGCAATATCATCACACGGGCGCTCGGGCACCGGCAGCGGATCGACGTCGATATTTTCGAGATCCGTCTGCTCGAGGAAGACCGGCTGCTCCTTACCTCCGATGGTTTACACGACTACGTTGACGAAGACCAGATCGTCGCCGTGGCGACCGGCAGTTACCCGGAAGACGCCGCACGCGAATTGGTGAATCTGGCGCTGCAGAACGACTCGAACGACAACGTGACCGCGGTCGTCGTTTGGGCCGCTCCGGTTGGAACACCGGCTGAGCCGTTAGTCGAAACCGTGCCCGAAGAGAGCCGGCTCGGATACGTCATTCCGATGCTCGTGGTCGTCGGCCTCGTTGTCTTCATCGCCATCGTCGTTCTCATCCTCTACCTCGGCTAATGGTCGGGCAACTGGCCGGCACGAACGTATCTTCACCCGCCCGACGCCCGTACGTGGTCGACGCCCATACGCATATTTTCCCGCCGGAGTTTAGCCGCGATCGTCTCGTTCTGGCCGAACGTGACGCCTGGTTCGGTGAACTCTACGGCAACCCCAAGATTGCCCTTGCGGGCGAGGCTGAACTTTTGACGAGCATGGAAGCGGCTGGCGTCGATTGCTCGATTGTGTGCGGTTTCCCCTGGCTCGACGAAGGTATCTGTCGCGCGCATAACGACTACTTGCTCGATGTTGCACAGCGCAATCCCGGCCGGGTTGCCGCGGTTACGATCGTTTCACCGACCCGTCCCGGCGCCGCTGACGAAGCCGAGCGCTGTTTACGCGCGGGCGCTGTCGGGATTGGCGAGCTGAACGCCGACGCGCAGGAATTTGACCTGTCGGAGCCGGAACCATTTGCCGCCGTCGTCGAAGTCTGCCAACGGTTTGACCGCCCAATGCTCTTGCATGTGAGCGAGCCGGTCGGTCACCTCTACCCGGGAAAGGGCACAGCGACCCCCGAGAAGCTTCAGTCGTTCTTGCTGGCGTATCCTGAGGTACAGATCGTCGCGGCACATTGGGGCGGCGGTTTCCCGTTCTATGAACTTATGCCGGAGATCGGCGCTCTGGCGAAGAACGTGGTGTACGACACGGCGGCTTCGACCTATTTGTATGATCCGCGCATCTTCCGGTCCGTGATCGATCTAATTGGGGCCGAACGCGTGTTGCTGGGAACCGACTACGCGTTGTTACGGCAGGACCGATTTATCCGACGCCTACGCAAGCAAGTCATAACAGATGAGGAACTGGAGCTGGTGCTCGGACAGAATGCGGCGCGCGTTTACGGCCTGACGTCGAAGGCGGTAACGGATGATTAGCGGCGTACGTGGCGAGATCGTGTCGAAGATTCCGGGCGCTGTGCTAGTCGATCTGCACGGGATGATCCTGAAAATACTTACCTCGCAGACGACGCTCGGAGATATCGGCGCGGCTGGCGAACTGGTTGAATTGAAGACGCACCTGTACGTCCGCGAAGATCAGATCAGCCTGTTCGGTTTTGCGAGCCAGGAAGAACTTGAACTCTTCGAGCTTCTGATGACGGTCAGCGGCATCGGACCGCGCGTGGCACTCAGCGTCCTGTCGACGGCCCGGCCCGGCGAGGTGCATCAGGCGATCGAAACTGAGGACGTCACGCTGCTGAGCCGGGTACCCGGCATCGGCAAAAAGACCGCCAACCGGATCATTTTCGATCTGCGCGGCAAGCTGCCCGAGCGTGAAGATGCCGTGCTCGCCTCGATCTCGACATCCGACCAGGAAGCGCTTGAAGCGCTGCAAGCGCTCGGCTACACCTTTGCCGAAGCGCGCACCGCGCTCGGCGATGTCGCTCGCTTCGACGGTCAGACGGTGGAGGAACGCGTCTACGCGGCTCTACAATCGCTGGCGCGCGGCTAACTTCGTTCGAGCCGTCGTTCGACCGCCCGGGCGTGGGCCGTCAATCCCTCAGCGTGCGCGATACGCGCGGCCGGCGGCCCGAGGCGTTCGAGGCCGGCGCTATTCAGGCCGATAATGCTGATGATCTTGATGAATTCCTCGACATTGATCGGCGATGAAAAGCGAGCTGTGCGACCGGTCGGCATGACGTGGCTCGGCCCGGCCGTGTAATCTCCCAGCACCTCCGGCGATGATTCGCCGACAAACACGCCGCCCGCATGTCGTACGCGGTCGAGATAGCTCCAGGCGTCTTCAACTAGCAGACAGAGATGTTCCGGAGCGTAGCCGTTGGCGATCTCGAACGCGGTGTCGAGATCGGGCAGGACAGCAATAGCGCCGTTTGTCGCGAGCGAATCGCGCGCGATCGCCTCGCGATTGAGTTGCGGCAATTGTTCGAACAGCTGTTCCTCGACCGCGCGTGCCAGTTCGGCCGATGTCGTGAGCATGATGGCACTGGCGAGCGGATCGTGCTCCGCCTGCGCCAGAAGATCGGCCGCACAGAGATCGGGCCGCGCACTGTCATCGGCGATCAGCAACGTTTCGGTCGGTCCAGGCAGTTGATCGATATCCACCTCGCCGTAGACGCGCCGTTTAGCAAGGACGACGAAGATATTGCCTGGCCCGACGATCTTATCTACGGCGGGGATTGACGCGGTGCCATAGGCCATGGCCGCGATGGCTTGCGCTCCACCAACCTTGTAGACGCAATCGATGCCGGCAATATGAGCGGCCGCCAGGATGAGCGGCGACACACTTCCGTCACGATTCGGCGGCGCACAGACGATGATTTCGCGTACCCCGGCCACGCGCGCCGGTACCGCCGACATGAGCAATGACGATGGATACGGCGCCCGCCCCGCTGGTGTGTAGACGCCGACGCGCTCGAGTGGCCGCAGCAGCTGGCCGAGCGTGCCGTTCTCATCGACATGGATCCAGGCGTTGCGGATCTGTCGTTGATGGAACGCTTCGATGCGATCATGCGCAACTTGCAGCGCTTCGAACGTCTCGGCCGGCACTGCCGAGACCGCGGCCGCAATCTCGTCGTCCGTCACTTCGAGTGTGTCGATCGAGACCCCGTCAATCGCGGTTGTGTAATGCCGTAGCGCGGCATCACCGTCGCGGCGCACATCGTCCAGAATCCGGTCGACGACTTCGGCCGCCGTCAGATCCTGGCCGAAGACGGCCCGCACGCCTGCCTGAACGGCGGCCGGCAACTCCATCGTCTCGAGACGGCGATTACGCAGAATGAATTGCCGCGCCTCGGCAACGTCATCGAAGACGCGAACGATCGGTTCGCTTGTCATGATTTTGCTTTCACTGCGTCTGCCAGAAGTTCGTAGGCACTCGACTGCCCGTCGAAAACGTAGTCGGGCGATGTCACTGTGATGCCGCTGCTGCCGCCGCTGCGCAGGTGATCGACGGCCGCGAGCAGGCGGTTGGCCGGTACGATGATCGTCACGCCGTACCAGCCGCCGGAGGCGTCGCCGCTCTTCGGGAAGACGTTGGAGATCGTCGGACCTTCTTGCCCGGCGGTTTCGAGCTGCGCCGTGACATGTCGCGCGACCGATTCCGGCGAATCACCGCGCACGTTGGCCGTAATGAGTCGCACATCGCGTGTACGCAGTCGTGCTTCGATGAGTTCGATGATCGGTCGCGCGATCTCGAGCCGGCACGGCTGATCGCGAAAGGCGCGACGGGCCGCGATCAGGCAGGCCTGCGCGCGAAGAATTACACCACCGTTCAACACGCGCAGCCGGTTGTCACGCAGCGTCACGCCGGTTTCCGAAAGGTCGGTGATGATATCAGCGTAGCCGAGCACCGGTGCGGCCTCGAGTGCCCCGTGCGCGTCGACGAGCGTGAAGTAGTTGATACCGTGCTGATACAGGAAATCGCGCGTCAGATTCGGAAACTTGGTAGCGACACGCAGCGTGCGACCGGTTCGTTTCAAGTCGATCGAAAGATCGGCGAGATCGGCGACCGTCGTAATGTCGAGCCAGCCTTCGGGCACGGCGATCACCAGTTCGCAGCGCCGGAAGCCGAGATCGTCCATGACCACGATCAGGTTCGGTTCGTCCGCACCGTTTTCAGTGACGAGATCGAGGCCGGTGATCCCCATATCGGCGCTGCCTTCGGCGATCTTATGGACGATGTCCTCAGTCCGCTGGAAAAGGACTTCGACATCGGGCATCCCGCTCAACCGTCCGACGTACTGTCGTGGATTGGGACGCCAGAGCGAGATGCCACACCGTTCGAGAAAACGGCCCGTCGCCTCCGAATAGCCACCTTTGGATGAGATCGCGAGTCGGAGCGTTTCACTCACCGGACGTCTCCTTCGCGATATGTTCTGAGGGGCGTAGCGCCTCGCTGTTGTACGTGCCATCCGAATTGACGACGATCAGCGCGCTCATGCCGGCGCGTTGTGCGTAACGCCGGTTGCTCGAGACGGACCGTCCGCGTACATCGAGTTCAATGATCTGTCCCGCGGCCCGCAACTGCTCGGCGACACGGATCGCGGCTTGCGCACTTGTCGGGCCGGCAGCCGCCACGAGCACCACATCATTCCGGGTTTCGGTCGTTCTCGGCACGGCATCCACGATGCGCTCGAGGCCGTACGTGAAGCCGCAGGCGGGTAACGGCTGGCGTGCGCCGAGTGTCTGGGCCAGATCGTCGTAACGGCCTCCACCGACCAGTTGAACCTGGTTATCAGCGCCGTCGTAAATCTCGAACAACATGCCGGTGTAATAGTGGAGTCCGCGTCCGAGACCCGGACTCAGTTCGAACGCTTCCACATCGTGACCGAACGCGGTGAGCAGTTCGAGCACGCGTTCGATGCGGTCGATCGGTTCGTCAGCCAGATTATTTCGACGAACGAGCGCGCGCAGCTCCGGAATCACGTCGCTGGGTGATCCGTGAATTTGAGCTAGCTGCTGAATGAATTCGAAGGCTCGACGCACATGCGTCTCGTCACTGTGCCGGCTCATTTTGGCGATGACGCCGGCGACGATCTCTTCGGATGTACGTGTTCCGCCCTGCGTGTCGATGCCGATTTCCTGTAAGACGGCCAGCACCCAGCTTTCCAGCTGATCCGCCGGAACCTGACTCAGCGTCGCGCCCATTTCGTCGAAGAGGCTGGACAGACGATCGCCGCTCACGAGTCCTGCGATCTCCTGCTCGAGATCGACCGTGCGTTTCTTGCGGACGCGCTCCATGCTCCAGATCAACCAGTCGCGAGCGCGCTGGCGTAACGGCAGCCGGTCGAGAAAGTCGAGTACCAGCCCAACATGGCCGAGGACGAGGTGGCCCTGGACGCCGAGCGATACGAGCCCATCGAGCGCCAGATGCATCATCTCGGCGTCGGCGATCGGCCCATCGGCGCCCAGTAACTCACAGCCGACTTCCGTGAACTGCCGCGTGCGGCCGGCCTGTGGCTTCTCGTAGCGAAAGACCGGGCCGGCGTAGCTCAAACGAAGCGGAAGCGGTTCGGCCTGGAGCGAATCGACATACATGCGTAAGAGCGACGCGGTATGTTCCGGCCGCAAAGCGATGTCGCGCTCGCGATAACGGAAGGCGTACATCTGGGCGATCCGCTCGCCGCCCGATTTACGGAGAAACAGTTCGGTTGGCTCAATGAGCGGTGTGTCGACCTGCCGGTATCCGTGGCGGTTCATGCGCTCAAGCAACAGCGCGCGAACGGCTTCGCGCACCGCGAAATCCGGCGGCCCGATATCGGCCATACCGCGAAGGCGCTCAAGCTGGAGCCTGCGCCCGGAGCTTCCAGGTCGCTCGTACACGTTCGATCCCTCTGTTGTTGACATGTGTGCAGACCGAGGTCCGCCGGTGTTGCGCGGACCACGGTCGCTCAGTCTATCATGAGATGCCGCCGCTGAGACCGCTCATCTATGCCCGCAGCGTGCCGTTGACTTGCTTCTTGATCTGTCGCTCGATCTGCTTGCGCAGCCGTTCGACCTCATCTTCGCGTAGTTGCCGGTCCGGTGCGGCAAATGTCACCCGATAAGCGAGACTCTTTTTGCCATCCGCGATCGCCGGTCCGCGATAGATATCGAAGAGACGCGCATGCGACAGCAGGAACCCTCCGCCGCTGGCGATGGCATTCCGAACGTTTTCGGCGGGGACGTCCTCATCAACCACGACCGCGAAATCCTGATCGACCGGTTGTGAGCGCGAGATCTGGCGCGCCTGAAGCCCAGTGAATCCGCACTCCAGGAGCGTGACCAGGTCGATTTCGGCGATCGCGACGCGGCCACGATCGTTGATTCCGAACTGTGCCGCCACGACTGGGTGGACTTCACCGACGATTCCGATCGGCACGCCGGCCGTGCTGATTTCCGCGCTGCGACCCGGATGCAGGCTCGGATGCTCGATCGGCGCGAAGGTGATATCGGCGGCGCCGAGTCGTTGGAGCAGCACTTCGGTTGCACCCTTGGCGTCGAAGAAATCCGTCTCGCGCTCGCTCGAATAGAGCCCGGTAGGTTGCTGCGTGCCGGCCATGAGCAGTGCGACGGTCTGTCGCTCATCCGGTAGTTCGTCGATACCGCGCGGCTGATAGACGCGGGCGACCTCGAAGACGTTGACGCGCGGTGAGAATTTCAGATTCTCGGACGCGTTCTTGAGCACCGACGGTACCAGCGTCGGGCGCATCAACTCCCAATCGGCTCGTAACGGGTTCGTCACTCGCACCAAAGGCAATGATGGTTTGGTGAAAAACCCGAAGCGGTCCGGCGCTTGTTCGCTTCCGGGAGTGAGCGACGCGAGATCGTGATCGTTGATCATCGAATACGTCATGATCTCCTGCAGCCCGGCGCCGGAGAGGATGTCCTGCACCGCCGCGACCAAACGACGTTTCGGATCGATCTCGACCGGCACCGTGCCGCCGACCGGTAACGTTTCCGGAAGCTTGTCGTAACCGGCGATTCGGGCAACCTCTTCGACGATATCGGCCTTAAGCGAGACATCAGATCGCCAGGTAGGCACTTGCACCACGATCGTCGACGCACCAGCGCGAGTTTCGATGCGCGGCTGGAAGTCAAGGCGCCCCAGAATATCAAGGACCTCATCATCCGAGAAATCGACGCCGAGCAAGCGCTTGATCTCGGAACGTGGGCAGGTCAGCTCAAACGCCTTGCGCGGCTCCGGATAGACATCGCAGAGGCTGGTGACCTTCGCCTCCGGCAGCATCTCCTGAATGAGGGTCACGGCACGCTGTGTCGCGATGCCGGCCAGATTCGGGTCGACGCCACGCTCGAAGCGCGCGGAGGCTTCGGTACGCAGGTGATGCGCGCGCGATGTCTGACGGACGTTCTTCATGTTGAAATTGGCGGCCTCGAGCAGCACCGTCGTCGTATCGTCGCGAATCTCGCTGTTGACGCCGCCCATGACGCCAGCGATGGCAACCGCGCGGTCGGCATCGGCGATGACGAGCGTGTCGGGGTTCAAGATCCGCTTGACGTGGTCGAGCGTCTCGATCGCTTCGTCAGCTTCGGCCCGACGCACGACAATCCGGCCCTCGTGCAGGAAGGTGCGATCGAAGGCGTGGAGCGGTTGCCCCCACTCCAACATGACATAATTCGTGACGTCGACGATATTGTTGATAGGGCGCACCCCGGCGGCCTGCAGGCGCTGCTGCATCCAGGCGGGAGACGGCTCGACGCGGATATTTTCGATAATCGTGCCGACGTAACGTGGACAGAGATCAAGTGCATGGACCTCGACGAGCGTCTGATCGTGCGGCGCGGTTGAGAGATCCGCCAGAGAGGGTAGCTTCGGCTCGATGGCCGCGATCGCGCCGAGTTCGCGGGCGATGCCGACCATCGAAAAGGCGTGAACGAGGTTCGGCGTGATCTCGAACTCGATCACCTCGTCGCCCATGTACTCGCGCAGCGGCAACCCGACCGGCGCATCTTCCGGCAACACCATGATCCCTTCATGCTCGTCCGAGATGCTCAGTTCCTTTTCGGAACAGATCATTCCTTCGGAGCGGATGCCGCGGATCGTGTTCGCCTTGAGCGTTGCCATCTTGAACTCTTCGGAGTGTCCATCGACCAGTCGTGCCCCGACCAGCGCGAGCGGAACTTTTTGGTGCTCGGCGATGTTCGGCGCGCCGGTGACGACGATGAGATGGTGCTCGCCCGCCGAGACGGTGATGAGTTTCAGTCGGTCGGCGTTCGGGTGCTTCTCGACCTTGTCGACGTAGCCGACGTAGACGTTGTTCCACGTCTCGCCGATCAGGGTGATCGCTTCGGCCTCGAGCCCCGCCATCGTCATGCGGCGCGCGATTTCGTCGGCGCTCCAATCGACGGCGACGAGGTCGCGGAGCCAGCGTACCGGTACTTTCATTGATCTAATCCATCCTCTCCGGCCGGCTCAGGCCGTCGCCCGATCGAATTGCGACAGGAAGCGGAGATCGCTCTGGTAGAAGGCACGGATGTCGGTAATGCCGTATTTGAGCATCGCCAGCCGTTCAAAGCCGCAACCGAAGGCCCAGCCGGTGTACTTGTCCGGATCGTAGCCGACGTTCGCAAGCACGTTCGGGTGGACCATGCCGGCGCCCAGAATCTCGATCCAACCGGTTCCCTTGCAAACACGGCAGCCATCGCCATGGCAGACCATGCAGTCGATGGCGAAGTCGACGCCCGGCTCGACGAACGGGAAGTAGTCACATCGGAACCGGACTTTGCGCTGCGGACCGAACAACTGCCGTGCGAACTCGGCGAGCGTTCCCTTCAGGTCGGTCATCGTCAGGTGCTCATCAACGGCCAAACCCTCGACTTGCTGGAAGTGCCATTCGTGGGTCGCGTCGAGCGCTTCGTAGCGATAGCAGCGTCCCGGCACGATGACTCGAACGGGCGGTTTCAGGCGCTCCATCGTCCGCACCTGCATCGGCGACGTGTGTGGGCGCAATACAATCTCGCGTGATTCCGACTGCACGAAGATTGTGTCCCAGACGTCGCGCGCCGGGTGATCCTTTGGGATATTGAGCGCGTCGAACGCGTAGTAGGCGTCTTCGACTTCCGGTCCTTCGATCGTCTGAAAGCCGAGATGCGCGAAGATCGACGAGACCTCGCGAATGAGTTGGGTGATCGGATGCAGCGTGCCGAGTTCGAGCGGGCGGCCCGGCAAGGTCACATCGATGGCATCGGTCGCCAGGCGTGCATCGAGTTGCGCTCCGCGAACGATCTCCTGTCGTGCCTCGAACGCTTCCGAAAGTTCCGTCTTCAGCGCATTGACGGCCTTGCCGAAGGCCGGGCGCTCTTCGGCAGAGAGCGCGCCGAGTTGTCGCATGGCGTCGGTCAGCGCTCCCTTGCGCCCCAAATAGCGCGCGTGCCAATCCGAAAGTTCGTTGGTCGTCGCGGCCGAGTCGAGGCCTTTTTGGGCATCGCGACGTAGTTGATCGAGTTGATCGGTTACCATCTTCTCTCCTGCTGGATATCGAGAAACCGTCACGACGGGCAACAAAAAACCCCGTCGCCTCAGGGGCGAGGGGTTCCACGCGGTACCACCCTGATTCGCCGGTTGAAGGCCGGCCTCAGTGTCCCAACGGAATATTCCAAGGGACGGCTCCGGTAATGGGGAGCAACCAGGGGCGACTACGTGGCGGTTGGGACCGCCGTTCACCGTCCGGCTCGGGAGCGAACTTCCTCGCGGTTTCACCGAGGAGAGATCGCAGTCTCTGTCTCTCCATCCCTGACGGCTGCGCGGCGAGTACTCTTCTCCGTCATCGCGCTTCGCACTCTTCAATTTGCGCAGAGTATAGCAGACTTCGTTGCAGGCTCCGCGTTCGAGACTGGCCCGCCTAACGTCTATAATCGCCGCCAGAACAAATGATGAGGGCTCGGGCGTCAGGGAAGGGAAGATGATGAGCCGGACATATATCGAACGGATACACGCTCGCGAGATTCTCGATTCGCGTGGTAACCCGACGGTCGAAGTCGATGTACTCCTGCTCGGCGGTGCGACCGGCCGCGCGGCGGTGCCCTCCGGGGCTTCGACCGGTGCGCACGAAGCGGTCGAGTTGCGCGACGGCGGCTCGCATTACGGAGGCAAGGGCGTCGCGAACGCTGTAGCGAACGTGAATGACGAAATCGCGGATGCGCTCACCGGTTTCGACGCGCTTGAACAACGGGCGCTTGACCTGGCGATGATCCAGCTGGATGGCACCCCAAACAAGGGACGGCTCGGGGCCAACGCGATCCTCGGGGTCTCTCTCGCCGTTTCCCGTGCGGCGGCCAATATGCTCGGCCTGCCGCTCTACAAGTACCTTGGCGGTCCGGCGGCGCATCGCCTGCCCTTGCCGATGATGAACATCCTGAACGGTGGCAAGCACGCTGAAGGTTCCAGTGTCGACATGCAGGAGTTCATGATCATGCCGGTCGGCGCGCCGACCTTCGCCGAATGCCTCCGCTGGGGCGTTGAGATCTTCCATGCCCTGAAGAAAGTCCTCGCCGCCGCCGGCTATAACACCTCGGTCGGCGATGAGGGCG
>ERZ778018.2754-NODE-2754-length-10635-cov-3.941021_pt1 | contig 10635 bp, 12 predicted proteins | sample MGYA00375748_ERZ778018 | MGnify/ENA primary metagenome ERZ778018 (study PRJEB29350, sample SAMN05509839) | bioreactor metagenome | biome: bioreactor; material: wastewater | place: South Africa: University of Cape Town | collected 2014-04-22 ... | reverse complement strand
ATCATGTTCGTCGGCACCGTCTTCTTCGAGGTTCTCATCCTCGAAGGCATCCGCAAACCGGTGGGGCGCGAGACGATGCGCACGGTGGAAACCGCGATCGGCCGGCGCGCCCGCCGGCTGATGCCGTTCGTCATGGCGATCCTGTACGGCGCGGGCATCGCGATGGCTTGGCAATACCGAGAAGACCTGGCGCATCCTTTTGAAAGCAGCTTCGCGACGCTGCTTTCGATCAAGATCGTTCTGGCGCTCAGCGTACTCGCGCAGTTCATCACCGCGATAACCTTGACCGCCCGTGGCAGGCTCAAGTCCCGCCACTTCAAGCTCATCCATCTGAGCGTGTTCTGCCACGTGGTGCTGATCGTCCTCCTGGCCAAGGCGATGTTCTATATCACCTGGTAGACGCAGATACCGTGAATGCAAGCAGAGGGCGGTGACAGTCCGCCGTTGCGGATTACGGCGCGAGAACATCTGCTTATGCTGCGGTGTTACGGGTCAAGATGAAGGCGGCAGCGGCGGATACCGTCAACGCTTGCAGACCGATAATGATAAGATCTGCCGCGAGAACGAACGAAGCGGCCAGCGACAACGCCATGGCGAGCACGCCGGCCGCCTTGCCCTTGCGGCTGATGGCGCGATGTGCACGCCAGTCGCGGATCGCCTTGCCAAACACACGACTGCCGAGGAGCCGGTCATGCAAGGCCGGCGACGAGCGCGCGAAGCAGGAGGCCGCCAGGATGACGAAGGGTGTCGTCGGCAGCAGCGGCAGCGCCACGCCCAATCCTGCCAGCATCAAGCTGGCCAAGCCGACGATCACCCACACGATCCGCATACCGTCGTTCCCGGCAACTCCCCTCCGCGCGGCTAAACAGGGCTTTCCGTTGCCGCGAACCTCGGGAACAGGACATTGTTCTCCAGGTGGATGTGCTCCATCAGGTCCTCGGCAAGCTGCGCCGTGCCGAGATAGAGCGCCTGCCACGAGCGACAGGCGCCTTCGGGAAGGGTGAAGTCGTCGGTGAGGCTTTCGAGCAGGCGAAGTTGCGTGCCCTGGTCGTCGTGCTCGTGCCGGAACTCCGCGGTCTGGATGTCGACACTACCCTTGGCCCACTGGCGCATGGCTGGAAACAGGATGGCCTCCTCCTTTGCCATATGCTGCTCCAGCTCGCTCTGTATCTGCCGCAGCGCGTCGGAGAGCCCGGCAGGTACCTTCGGATGCTCGCGGTGCACGGCCTCGACCTTCCGGGACAGCGTGATGAGCTCGGGAAGAGCGCGACGGTGTGCCTCGTGGTACCCGGACTGGATATGATCGATCAGTTCATCGCTGCTCATCTCGGTCGCGGCGGCTGTTCCAGCGTCGCCGGAGCCGAGAGCCTCCAATGCGTGTTCGAGCGCGTCGGGATCGACGCCGCGACGTTGGGCGGCGCTGTCGAGGGTGAGATCGCCGTTGCAGCAAAAATCGATCTTGTACTTGCGGAAAACCGCTGTGGCGCCGGGAACCGTAGCGGCAATATCGCCGACGGTGCGCTCCCAAAGCTCCGGGCCGGGGATATGCGTGTTCATGACAAAGCTCCATGCATGTTCAATAGGAATACGACCGGGCTAACCGTCGAATATCGACCGCTGTCCATGAATCGCCGATTTCCGGTTCTCGTCTTTGCGCCGGAGCAAAGATGGGTAATCCCGCCTTCGCAGGCGCCGCAGACTTGAACGCAACCGCCGCGTCTTCGCTCGCGCCTTTAGCGGAACACGATCACCGGAATATCGGCGCGGGCCAAGACTTCGGCGGTATGACTGCCCAGCATGACCCGGCTCATGCCGGTACGGCCATGCGAGGCCATCACGATGACGTCGCAGCCGCATTTATGCGCGGTGTCAAGAATGGCTGGTGCTGCTCGACGGTCGGGTACGTGAACGGTCTCGATCTCGAGCCCCAGTTGCTCGGCGTTGGCCTTCACAGGCGCGAGGATCGCTTCTGCCTCTCGGTGTTGGTCCCGTTCATATTCCGCCATCTCCGCCTTGCCTGGAGTCCATAAATCGCTTGAGTAGGCAAATTGCCCGCCGGGCGCTTCCGTCGCCATCACTGCAGTGACCCGTGCCCCGTACTGTCTAGCAAGCGACAGGCCATGCTTGACGCCGGCCTGGGCAAGCTCGGAACCATCGGTGGGAAGAAGGAAATGCGTGTACATGGGGGAATATTCCCGTCGGGCGAGGTTCGCGCCGTTCCTTAGCGGCCGGATGAGGTCAAGCCCTGGCGAGCGCAGCCTCGATCGTCTCGACGCTGTCGCCGGTGAAGTCCTTGGCCAGGTCGCCGATCAGCTTTTCTCTGGCCACGTCATGGAAGTGGCGTCGCAATTCCCCCAGCGTCCGTGGATCGGCGATGACGAACAGCGAGACGATCTCCCCGTCGAGCATCAGCCGGTTCAGGCATACTGCCGCGCTCGCCGCAAAGTCGTCTTCCTCCAGGCGCCACCGGTCGGGATTGGCGGACGTGCTGCGGTGCCGTGCGCCCGAGCCCTGATTGGCTGGCTGGACGCTGGCTACTGTTTCCTCAACTAATTGGATGCGCGGTTCGATGCCTTTGTTGCGGAACAGACGCAACCTCTCGCCATCGACGACGGCAACTGTGGTCCCGTTCGGCAGTAGCATTTTCTCGTCCTGCGGTTTCGAGCAGCTTCTTTGTCTTTTTCACTTATCGGCCACCAGCCGCCGCGTCATTGATCCTGGTCAACTATCCGAACGACGGCCCGTAGCGGCGCCTGGCATCCAGACCATCTTATTTGACGACAAGGGCCGGGATGGCTGCATGCGCCAGCACTTCCGCCGTTTGGCTGCCGAGCAGCAACCTGTTGACGCCACGTCGGCCGTGGGAGCCAATGACGATCAGGTGGGCGCCTCTCGCCCCTGCCGTGTGAAGTATGGCTTCGGCCGGCCGAGCCTCGGAAACATGCACGAGCGCAACGTCGACGCCCATCTTGACGGCGTCGCCCTTCACCTTATTCAAGACTTTGTCGGCTGCTCCTTTCTGCCTCCTGTTGAATTCGTCCGTATCCAGGTCGGAACGTCTCCAACTTTTTCCAGCGGTCATTCCGACGCGAGAATAGGGATCGGTTATGGTGAGGACGGTGACCTTGGCGCCAAGGTCCCTGGCGAGTGCCAAGGCATAGTCGACTCCCCTCTGGGCGGTTTCGGAGCCGTCCGTCGGGACGAGGATGTGTTTGTGCATTCGCGATCTCCGAATACCAGTTAGGACTGTCGCGGTTGAGAATCGTGCGCCTCTCCCAGCTAATGGTCCTTCAAGTCTGCGGCCCAGGTGCGGTGAAGGACTTCGCAGCGAGCACGGTGCCGAGCTTTCTTTTCCCAAAACAGGCTTGTGCGCGCCATACCTTGATCGACGTCAAGCCATGGCGGCTTTGTGATCGCCCGCGCGCCGACCGGCACGCATCGCAGATCCCGCAGGCGTTTTCGCGGCGGGGTTTGCGTTCGGACAAAGATTGCTCATCGCTAACGGGGCAGAACTTCGGCGAGTGGGAAAGGTGCACATGTCTCAACGCGAAGTCGGAAATACGATGGTGATGAGGCATGGCTTGCATGAAGACGCGCTTGCGCTGATCCTGGGCAGCCTGATGTTGGCGCTGGGCATGACCATCTACGCCCAGGCGAAGTTGGTGGTCGGCGGCGTGGCGGGAGTGGCGCTCCTGCTCCAGTACACAAGCGGTATCAGTTTTTGGGTCGGATTCTCGTTGATCAACCTGCCTTTCTATCTGCTCGGCTGGAAACGGCTGGGTGGTGCGTTCGTGTTGCGGACGTTCGTTGCCGTCAGCCTCGTCTCGCTTTTTTCACGCCTTACGGCCGAATGGGTGGTTTTTTCGCAGTTGAACGCCGTCTATGCCGCGATCATGGCCGGAACGTTGTGCGGGACAGGCATGCTCATGCTGTTCCGACATCGTACCAGCTTGGGCGGCAACAACATTCTCGCCCTTTTCCTCCAGGAAAATTTCGGGCTGCGCGCAGGCTACTTTCAACTCTCCGTGGATCTCGTGATCCTGTCCGCGTCGTTCCTGGTTCTGGCACCCGACCGAGCCTTGCTGTCAGTCCTGAGTGCCACGGTTCTCAACCTCATCCTTGCGCTCAACCATCGCCCCGGCCGCTATCTCGGTGCGAGTTGACTGGGCGATAGCGGCCATCGACTTTCGGGACAGGCGTCATTGCCCGCCAGAGCGATGCTTTTCTTTATCGCGGCTTCCGGTCCGCGAAAGCCTGATGTGATTGGCGATGTTCGCAACGTGGCGTACGCCTCCGGCGTCACGTTTGACGAGCAAGTCACGCGGCGGCTCGTCCCCCTTGCTCTCGACACCGTGGCAAGCCGCTCACGAAATTAGATACTCGGCTTCGCAATAACTCATCCTCTCGCCCGCCGAGCTGTCTGCTTTTCAGGCTGCCGTTCCGAAGAGAGCCCCGATTCCGGCAGTCAGCGCCATTGCGATCGCGCCCCAAAAGGTCACGCGCAACATTGCCTTGCCTACGGTTGCCCCGCCGGCCCGCGCGCCAATCGCGCCCAGAAGGGCCAGGAAAAGGAGGGAAGCGGCAGATACGCCGACGACGAGGACCGATCGCGGCAGCAGAAGAGCCGCCAACAACGGCAGGGCCGCTCCGGCGGCGAACGTCGCCGCCGATGTGAATGCCGCCTGGACCGGCCTGGCCGCCGTCACTTCGGACATGCCGAGTTCGTCGCGTGCGTGCGTGCCAAGCGCATCCTTGGCCATGAGTTGATCCGCGACCTGATAGGCGAGCTTCGGATCGAGGCCGCGTTGCACGTAAATCTGCGCGAGTTCTTCGCGTTCGAAATCCGGCTGGCTGGCAAGTTCCGCCCGTTCGCGATCGAGGTCGGCCTGCTCGGTATCGGATTGGGAACTGACCGACACATATTCGCCGGCAGCCATCGACATCGCGCCTGCGACCAGCCCGGCGGTTCCCGCGACGAGTATGGCGGACGTCGACGACGCGGCGGCTGCGACGCCCACGATCAGGCTCGCGGTCGAGACGATCCCGTCATTGGCGCCCAATACAGCCGCGCGCAGCCAGCCGATACGTTTCACGAGATGATTTTCGGGGTGCGTATGGGGAGGCACGGCGCAACATCTCCTTGCAGGTTTCGCTCTCGGTTACGGCTGGTGGCATGATGAAGCAGAAGGGCGGCGGCCACCGTATCTGTAGTGCCAGCGCCTGTAGCGTTGCAAGCTGACGGCTGCCTTAAGAGCTTTTTCTCGGTCCTTCAGGAATGCGTCAGGCTGGGCGAGCAATTTCATCACAGTGAAAATCCTCTGCGGAGTTCGCCGATGAAATCGCTTGTCGCCGTGTTGGCGCTGACCACGGCGCTGACGTTCCCCGGGTTGGCGCTGGCTCGTCCCGTCACCCTGACCACGACCCTCAACGACTATGGCGGCAACGGCGCCTATCTGGCGCTTTATGTCACCGATGCGGCCGGAGCCTACAAGGGCACGCTTTGGGTTGCTGGAGGCCGATCAAAATATTACCGCCACCTCGGTGGCTGGCTACGGGAATCAGGCGGCAATCCAAGCGAGATCGACGGCATCACCGGCGCCAGCGTCGGATCCGGACGGTCCTTGAAGATATCCCTCGATCTCGCAGATGCCCTCTTCGACGCCGGTTACAAAATTCACGTGGACGCGGCCGTCGAGGATATGCGCGACAGCCCCTCCGACGTGGTGGTCCCGCTCACATCGGCCGGCGCGGGGAAGGCCGTGGCTGGCCGTCGCTATGTCAGCGCCTTCACCTACGACATGTAGGCCAGGTTGGTTGGATTCCGCGAAATGCGTCTGTTCCACAGGCTCTTCGGCCTTTTCGCCGCGATCCTGATCTGCGTCCTGGCGCTCAGTGGAGCGTATTTGTCGGTTCTGCCCACGCTGGATAGGGCCGGAACGGTCACCGCTTCCGGCCGGCTCAGCGTTGCCGAGGTCGCCGGCCGGATCGAAAGGATCTATCCGACCGTCGAGCAAATCACGCGTACGCCATCCGGCGAGGTCGTCGCCTCCTATCTGGAAAACGGCCGTGCCGTCTCCAGCGTTATCGATCCCGCCTCCGGCAGGGCCGTCGACCAAGCTGCGCCTTCCTCCGCCGAGATCTGGGTGAAGGACCTGCATCGATCGCTTTTCCTTGGCGACGGCGGGCGGGTGGCGTCGGGCATTGGCGCGCTTGCCCTTTTGGTACTGACCCTGTCCGGCCTGCAAATGACCGCCCGGCGCGCAGGGGGCTGGCGGCGCCTGGTCGGCCGTACCCGCGGCACCGGCGCCCAACGTCTGCATGTCGGACTGGGGAAGTTGGCGGCCCTGGGCGCTGTCTTGTCTACCGTGACGGCGCTCTACATGTCGCTTGCCACGTTCGGATTGATCCCTGACGGCTCGCAGGCGGCTTCTGCCGTGCCGGTTGCGGCGAGCGCGGGACCTGCACTGCCAGTTGAGCGGCTCCCTGCATTGCAAGGCATCGAACTCGACCAACTTCGCGAACTCACCTTTCCCGACCCGTCCGATCCGTCCGACGCTTATAGCCTCACGACCGCGTCAGGAGAAGGATTCGTCGATCCAGCGACGGGACAAATACTGGCGTGGCAGGACAACAGCGTCGCCAAACGGGTTTATGAATTCATTTACATGCTTCATACCGGCCAAGGGCTGTGGTGGCTCGGATTGATGCTAGGCGCCAGTGCCCTCTGCGTGCCGATACTCGGCGGCGCGGGAGCGGCAATCTGGTGGAGCCAAGGCCGGGGCCGCCCCCGTATCACCCGTAACGCCGCCGCGACCAGCGCGGACACGGTGATCCTGGTGGGCAGCGAAGGCGGCAGCACCTGGAGCTTCGCCCGCACCTTGCACGATGCGCTCGTCGCTCTCGGACATCGCGTACACACTGCGCCCATGAACAGCATCGCCGACCGCTATCCGGTCGCCAGGCGCATGTTCGTGCTTGCTGCGACCTATGGCGACGGGGAGGCCCCGGCGAGCGCCGCCTCCTTCCTGAAGCGGATCGATCGGATGGCGGCACCCCGTTTCCCAGTGGCAGTGCTCGGCTTCGGCGACCGGCAGTTCCCGACGTTCTGCCGATTCGCCCGCGACGTCGAGGTGACCTTGAGGGACAGGGGTTGGAAGCGGCTGATGCCGCTGGCGGGGATCGACCGCCAGTCCGCGCAGGAATTTTCCCGCTGGGGGGACGCTTTGTCCGCCGTCATGGGCAAGGCCGTCAGGCTGACGCACGTGGCGGAGCTTCCGCGCACGCAGAGGCTGACGCTGCTCGAGCGCGCCGACTATGGCGCAGAAGTGCAGGCGCCGACCGCCATCCTGCGCTTTTCCTTACCGGACGCGGGACTGGCGCCCCGTCTTTCCGGGCGCGCCTGGCAGCGGTTCGAGGCGGGCGACCTGATCGGCGTCATGGTGCCCGGCTGTGCTACGCCACGATACTATTCGCTGGCGAGTTCGAGCCGAGACGGGGCAGTCGAGATCTGCGTGCGCAAACAACCGGGCGGCGCGTGCTCGACCCTTCTCCACGCCCTTCGTCCGGGCGACGGCATCCAGGCCTTCGTCAAGCGCAATCCCGGCTTCCGTCCCTTGCCTGGCCACAGGCCGGTCATCCTGGTCGGAGCCGGCGCCGGAGTTGGTCCTTTGGCGGGCTTCATCCGGGCGAACGGGAAGGCCCGCCCCATGCATCTCTATTTCGGCGGACGCCATCCGGCATCCGATTTCCTCTACCGGGACGAGATCGCCGGCTGGCTGGGCGACGGGCGGCTTACCTGCGTCAGCGCTGTCTTTTCGCGCATCGCGGGCGGCGGTTACGTGCAGGATCTCCTGCATGATGACGCCGAACGCCTGCGTGCTCTGATTGCCGGCGGCGCCCAGATCATGGTGTGCGGCGGCCGCGAGATGGCCCTCGGCGTTATGGAGGCATTGGTGCAGATAATTTCACCTCTCGGCCTGACCCCGCAGACCCTCAAGGCGCAAGGAAGGTATGTTGAAGATATCTATTAAGCCGGCTCGCCGCGCCCTGAGCGGCCCTGTCATGGGCACCAGGTGGTCGGCGCTGCTCTACGCTCCCGAAACCTTTGATCTGACTGCATTGGAAGCTGAGCTCGCCTGTGCGGTGGCCAATGTCGATCGTCAGATGTCGACGTGGAAGCCCGATAGCGACCTCATGCGTTTGAATGCGGCGGCGCCGGGGATTTGGGTTCCGGTACCCGCCGAACTGATGCTCGTCCTCGAAAAAGGCGTTGAGATCGGCAGGGCTTCGGACGGAGCCTTCGACATCGGCTTGGGGGACCTTGTGAATGCCTGGGGCTTCGGCCCCTCCGGCAAGGTCGCAGACGGGGAGGCCGTCCGGTGCAGACTGGGCAAGGTGCGGCCTCCTACCCATGAGTTGCTGGAGTTGGACCGTTCGGGAAGGCGGGCACGCAAGCACGCTCCAGTAAAGCTCGACCTGTCAGGTATCGCCAAGGGTTTTGCCGTGGATGCGATGGCGGAGGTCGTGCGGGGCTTCGGTGTCGGCAGCGCCCTCGTCGCCCTGGACGGAGAACTGAAGGCGACGGGAGTCAGGCCGGACGGAGCGCCGTGGATCGTCGCGGTGGAAAAGCCAGATTACGAAACGCGTGAGCCACTCGGGCTGGTTGCGCTGCATAACGCGGCCATCGCCACATCGGGGGACTATCGGCACTGGATCGAGATCGGGCGGACCCGCCTTTCCCATACGATGGATCGAGTGCACGGAGGGCCAGTGGCCAACAATGTCGCGTCGGTCTCCGTGGTCTGCCCGAGCTGTATGGAAGCCGATGCCTGGGCGACAGCTCTTCTGGCTCTCGGGCCAGAGAAGGGGCGGGAATTGGCACGGCACAACGGACTCCATGCGCTGTTCGTGCTCAGGTCGGGTGACAGCCTCAGCCAGGTCACCGTCGGCAAGGTTTTCGAGGAAGCTTGCGTAGCTTGATACATTGCGGCCCCGGCGCAAGTTTCATCGCGCCGGGGCCGCAGACAAGTAGATCACGCTGCCTGACGTGAGAAAAAGCCTCAGCGCAGGCTCATGCGCTGGAGCGTTCCGTCGCGCAGGACGAACTGATGCCAGATCGCCATCAGCGCGTGCAGGCCGGCGAGATAGAGGATCACGGTGCCGGCGTTCTCATGCAGGTCGGCGATCAGGCCAGGCGAACCTTGTACCTTGTCGGCGATGGCGGGAAGGTGCAGACCAAAGAAGGAGACCGGCACGCCGAGGCGCGAGGCGGCGTACCAACCTGTCAGCGGCAGGGCGATCAGAAACAGATAGAGTACGGTATGACCGGCTTTGGCGGCCGCACCGAGCCAGCCGCCCTGCGGCTCCACATCGGGCGTCCCACCCGCGAGGCGCAGGATCAGGCGGGGCACGACCAGCACGAGCACCGCCAGCCCAAGCGAGAAATGCAGCAGCGGCGGATTCTCGGCTATGTGCCGGCCGCCTTCCGATGTCAGCCACGCGCCAAGCACGGCCAGTGCGGTCATCCAGTGAATGACGATCATGCTTTTCGAATAGCGGGCGAAATTGCGGGCTATCACGCGTTCTTCCTGCATCTTGCTCACCTTTGGAAATTCATCGTCGGGACTGAAACGACATTGTTCATCATTTCACCTCCACCTTTGGAGGCGTGCCTTGGTCGGTGAAGAGCCCGTTGGAAGGCGTTGCGGCGGACGCAGGCCCCCGCTGGCCTGCACGACCAATCTCGTCGCCGTTGTCGTCCTGGCCTTCGCGTTTCATCTTGATGACCTCCAACGAGCCGGGGTCCACCTTGACCTTGATGTCGCGGCCGTTCCCGTCAGTACCCTTTATCTGATAGCAGCCATCGTCGGCTTTGATCTTGCGCACAGTCCAGCCGCGAGCCTCAGCCATCTTCTGCACCGCCTCGCGCGGCTGCCACTGGTCCATCGGGAGGTGACAGTCGTCGTCCGCCATCGCGGCGCCTGATCCAGCGAACACGAGAAATGCCGCCGTCGCCAGTGTATGCTTCCTCATATTTGTTTGTCCTTGCTCGACGTTCGGTCGCTGTAACGATGGCAATCTTGCCTGACGAATACCTGAAGCGGAGAGGATGCACTCGTCAGCTTGTTGACAGGATTCGGTGGCAATCGGGCAGGGCAGAACGGGGTGGTCCTTCCATGAGAATCCTTCTGATCGAAGACGACGCCATCCTGGGCGCCGCCGTGCGCGATCAAATTGCAGCCTCAAATCATTCGGTCGACTGGGTGACGCGGCTCGACGTAGCCACGGACCACCTCGGCAGCGCGGCCTATGACCTTATCCTGCTGGACGTGATGCTCCCGGACGGACATGGCGTCGGCTTCCTGCGCAATCTGCGCATGAAGGGCTGCGCCACTCCGGTGATCATCCTGACAGCGCTGGACCAGATTTCCGATCGCATCCAGGGGCTCAACGCGGGGGCGGACGACTACATGACCAAGCCTTTCGACCTTTCGGAACTTTCGGCGCGTCTGAACGCCGTGGCGCGGCGCTACAGCGGCAATCCGAACCCGATCGTCGAGATTGGTGATCTGCAAATCGACCTTGCGGCCAGGACAGTCGCGCGGGGCCGGCGGCCGGTCGATCTCACCGCACGCG
>ERZ778018.2750-NODE-2750-length-10661-cov-4.832265_pt1 | contig 10661 bp, 7 predicted proteins | sample MGYA00375748_ERZ778018 | MGnify/ENA primary metagenome ERZ778018 (study PRJEB29350, sample SAMN05509839) | bioreactor metagenome | biome: bioreactor; material: wastewater | place: South Africa: University of Cape Town | collected 2014-04-22 ... | reverse complement strand
TAGTAGGAATTGCCGCCGTCGATGACGACGTCCCCTTGCTCAAGTCTGGGCGTCAGTTCGTCGAGCGACTCGTCGACCAGGGCGGCGGGGACCATCAGCCAGACGGCTCGCGGCGCGTCGAGCTTCATCACGAGGTCGTCGAGCGACGAGGCGGCCGTCGCCCCCTCGTCGGCCAGGGCCTTCACGGCCTCTCGCCGCACGTCGAACACGACGCAGTCGTGACCGTCCTTCCGCAGCCGACGCACCAGGTTGGCCCCCATCCGCCCCAGGCCGATCATACCGATCTGCATTCGCCGTCTCCTTGTCGCGCCTCGTCGTCGTTGGTCAGGACGTCTTTCGCTTGAGCCCGCGATACCGGCGGATCAGCGCGTTGGTCGAGCCGTCGTGCTTGAGCGCGGGCTCGGCCTCGCTCTCAAGCTCGGGGATGATCCGCTTGGCCAGCACCTTTCCCAGTTCGACGCCCCACTGGTCGAACGAGTCGATCCCCCAGATCGTCCCCTGGGTGAACACGCTGTGCTCGTAGAGCGCCACCAGCTTGCCCAGGATTTCGGGGGTGAGGCGTTCGGCCAACAGGACGTTGGTCGGCCGGTTGCCCTCGAACGTGCGGTGCCGGACCAGCCAGTCGGGCGTCCCCTCGGCCTTGACCTCCTCGGCCGTCTTGCCGAAGGCCAGGGCCTCGGCCTGCGCGAAGACGTTCGACATCAGCAGGTCGTGATGGTCCCCCAGCGGGTTCAGGGTCTGGCAGAACCCGATCAGGTCGCAGGGGATCAGCCGGGTCCCCTGGTGGATCAACTGGTAGAACGAGTGCTGGCCGTTGGTCCCCGGCTCTCCCCAGTAGACCGCGCCGGTCGGATACATGACCAGTGATCCGTCGAGCGTGACGTGCTTGCCGTTGCTCTCCATCGTCAACTGCTGAAGGTAGGCGGGGAACCGCTTCAAGTACTGGTCGTAGGGGAGCACGGCGATCGTCCCGGCCTTGTAGAAGTCCGAGTACCAGACGGCCAAAAGCCCCATCAAGACCGGCAGGTTGCGCTCGAACGGCGTGGTCCGGAAGTGCTCGTCCATCGCGTGGAATCCGGCGAGCATCTCGCGGAACCGGTCGGGGCCGATCGCGATCATCGTCGACAGGCCGATGGCCGAAGTCATCGAGTACCGACCGCCGACCCAGTCCCAGAACTCGAACATGTTCGCCGCGTCGACGCCGAACTTCTCGACCTCCTCGGCGTTGGTCGAAACCGCGACGAAGTGCCTGGCGACCGCCGATTCGTCCCCCAGCGCCGCCAGGCACCAGTCGCGGGCGGTATGGGCGTTGGTCATCGTCTCCTGGGTCGTGAACGTCTTCGAGGCGACGATGAACAGCGTCTCGGCCGGGTCCAGGTCGCGGATCGCCTCGGCGAAGTCGGTGCCGTCCACGTTGGAGACGAACCGGAACGTCAGGCCCCGGTCGCTGTAGTGCCTGAGCGCCTCGTAGGCCATCACCGGGCCCAGGTCCGAGCCGCCGATGCCGATGTTCACCACGTTGCGGATTCGCTTCCCGCCGTGCCCCGTCCACGATCCGTCGCGAACTCGATCCGAGAACGAGGCCATCCGGTCGAGCACCGCGTGGACCTCCGGCACGACGTCCTCGCCGTCGACGACGATCGACTCCCCCTTCGGCGCCCGAAGCGCCACGTGCAAAACCGCGCGGCCCTCGGTGACGTTGATCTTGTCGCCCCGGAACATCGCGTCGATCCGTTCCCGCAGGCCGGACTGCTCGGCCAGTCGAACGAGCAGCGTCAGCGTCTCGTCGGTGACGCAGTTCTTCGAGTAGTCCAGATACAGCCCGACCGCCTCGGCCGTCAGCCTCTCACCCCGACCAGGGTCGTCGGCGAACAACTGCCTCAGGTGCAGCTCTCGCAGCTTCCGGTAGTGCGCTTCAAGGGCCTTCCATGCGGAGCGTTCAACAAGCGGGCCGTGCGGGGTCGTCATCTTCTTGGGAACCTCTCGTCTCGTCACCGTCGATTCTCGCCGCCCGGCGAATCACGGGCGGAGTCCTCAAGGTCATTGTGCGCGGTATTCCTCCGGGTTGCACGCGGCGAGACGGTCGATTCGGGAGGCGGCCACGCCTGCACTCCCACGGCGAACCGCGTCAAGGCTGGATCGAACCTTCTTTCGACCCGTTCACCTTAACGGTTTTTCATCAGCAATTGTCAGGCCAAATTTTGAAGAAGTCTCCGCTCCCGGTCGGCGGCGGTCCGGCGAATTCTCCTGGCGGCTCACTTGCTCGAATAACTCTACTGTCACGGATTGCTGGAATTGGCGTCGTGAGGCCCGGAATACAAGCCCGAAGCGCAAGCGAGGGTTGATCGTCCAGGACGTCGAATCGGCCCTGGACCTCCCGAGCCGAACCCTCGCTCGCGCTTCGGGCTTGTATTCCGCCCTCCCCGGCCCCTCGATAGAGGTCGGGCGTCCCAATCCGGTGACTCCGGTCCTGCCCGAGGACATCCGTGACAGTAGAGATAAACAGCCACAGTGAGAGCGGTTTCCTGATGGGTTGCGCAGATCGCCGCCGAGACTCGACCGATCGCCCCTGTGCGCGATGCGAGTTGGAATCGGCGGCAAGCCGTCGCACTCCACGAGCCGTCGTTCGCCCCTGGACGAGGACTTGCCGCGCCCGTCGGCGGCGGTCATGCGTCAATAGCCCGAGAATTCTTCGGTTCGGACGTTGTCGTCCTTGACGCCCGCTTCGGCGAGGGTCTTGCGCATCGCGGCCACCATCCCCCTCGGGCCCGAGACGTAGTAGATCGGCAGGGAGAGATCGGGGATTGATCGCATGAGCATGGCCTTGTCGATAAAGCCGGTCTCGCCGTTCCAGGCCGTCTTCGAGTTCTCCATCTCGGTCATCGTGGCGACGAGCTTGAAGTTGGGGTTCGCACTTTGCGCGTCCGCCAGTTCGCCCAGGAACGCCGAGTCCTCGGGCCTTCGATTCGAGTAGACGAGGGTGATCGAGTGGGGGAGCTTGTCGTGGGCGGCCTGGAGGACGATGCTCCGGACGGGGGTGACGCCGATGCCGCCGGTGAGGAAGACGGCGGGCGTCCCGGCGTCTTCGTGGAGGGTGAACGAGCCGTACGCCGCGTCGAGCGCCAGCTCGGCGCCCAGGTCGATCGACTTCAAGACCCGCTTGAACGCGGTGTCGCGCATCCGGGTCGCCACCATGAGGCCCCCCTCGCAGGGGGCGCTGGCGAACGAGAACGTCCGCGTGTTCCCCTCGGCGTCGGTCTCGGGCGGGTCGGCCATCGTGAAATCGCCGAACTGGCCCGCCTTGAACGAGAACCCCTCCGGCTTGTCGAAATGGAACGCCATCGTCCCGGAGGCGATCTCTTCGCGTCGCTTCAATTTGACCTTGTAGTCTGCCATGATTGATCGTACCTCGATTGGTTCGATCCGGGTCGTGAGGCAGGTTCTTCCCGGGTCCTCCAGGTTTTGGGTTCGTCCTTGAGCCGACGTCGGCGGTTTGGCGGATCGACGTTTTCCGTCGGCCGCTCCTCACCCCTCGGATCATTCCCAAGTCTAACGGGTCCGCGCCTCGTCCGCCATCGAGGGGGAATCCTCGCGGTCGGGCGTCGAGCCGGGGATGAAGCAGCCCCCCCTGGCGGACGCGGCCCGCTTGATGGGATGATCGAAGGGGCGCGGAACGTCTTGCCTCGCGACTCGGTCGGTGGGGCCGTCTCTCCTGGAGGGAGTTGCAACATGCGGCGAGTCACGGTCCTGGTCGGTTTCGCGTTGCTGGCCGGCCTGCCCGTCACGGCTTCCGCCTGCCTTTGGGATCGCGACACGCCGTACCACGAGGCGATCGGGATGTCCGAGGTCGTGGCCGCCTTGACCGGCCGGTTCCCGAGGAACCCGCCGCTGTACTACCGGATGCGCCTCGACAGGGTCGCGGCCGAGCTTGCGAGCAAGCCGGACGACCTCGCCGCTTACGACGACGCCGGCGTCGCCTGCGACCGTCTGGGGCTGGGCGACGAGGCGGTCGCCTGGATGGAGAAGAAGCGCGCCCGGCTCGACGCGCTCGATTCCTCGCGGCCCGAAACGCGCGAGCACCTGTATCGGTGTCACGCGAACCTGGGCACGTTCCTGATCCACCGCTGGATTCGCGCCGGCGCCGATCGCGGTCGGATCGACGAGGCTGAGGCCGCGCGCGACGAACTCGCCAAGGCGCTTGAGATCAACCCGAACGCCCACTTCGGCCGAGAGAAGTACCAGTTGCGGGCCGTCGAATGGATGATCGCCCCGCCCCAGGCGGTCGGCGCCCAGTGGCTGCCCAACTTCCTGAACCTCGCCCCGCCGATGGAGACGACCCTGATCGACCCCCGAGAGGCCGACGAGATGGTCCGAGGGCTCGCCGGCCTGATCGTCCTCGGCAACGCCTGGGAGAGCGTCGACGTCTTCAACGCGCTCTGCCTGGCGCTGCAGCACGACACCCTGGGTTTCGACGGCGACTACGGCGGCGGCCGGAACTCGCTGGCCACGTTCGCCTGGCTCCGCTGCAAGCAGTTGATCGAGGCCGGCAAGGGGTCGCTCCTCCCCGACGCTCCCCGGGGGGACGAGCTGCTGAAAATGATCCCCCGACCGACGATGCTGTGGTCGGAAGACCTGCTTGAGCCGGCCTTCCAGAATCTCAGAGCCATGGCGGACGGCTGGCAGACGACCCGAACCGACTTCATGACCGCCCGGCTGGCCGAGGGACTCCATCCCGACGTCGATCCCGACTTCTGGGACGGTTACAAGGAGATCGGCCCGCCGCCGTTGCCCATGACGTCTCCCAAGAAGGCGTACGAGGCCGCCTTCATGTGGCGGCAACGGAGGGCGAAGCTGATCCTCGTCGGCGTCGCGCTGGCGTTCGTGGGCTCGATCGTGGGCATGGTCCTCCTCCCACGCGTTGTGCGCCGCCTGCTCCGCGGGGCCGAGCCTCTATAATAGAAAGCGGTTTCCTGATGGGTCGCTCAGTTCGCCGCCGGGACTCGACCGTTCGCCCCGCGCGCGATGCGAGTTGGAATCGGCGGCGAGCCGCCCCACTCCACGACCCTCGGGGTCGACGTCTTGGATTGCAAGATCTGCTCATGTTGGAATCAAATTATACTTGTAGGCGAGCCGCAAGCGAACCTCTCCAATGCAACGCCGCCCGCTTGCCGACGCCCCCTTTGGCACGTTAAGGTTGAGGTCGATCTTCAGCCCCGACTTCTGATCCTCCCGGAGAGGACGCGCGTCTTGTCGACTCCCGAACGACCTCTCGATTCCGACGCCCCGCCGGCGTTCGATCCCGCCGTCGCCGGGTGGGTGTCTCTGGGCGTCGGGCTGCTGGCGCTGGCGGGGGTCGTCGGCTACTTCGCCCTCCGTCCCCCCCCTCTCCCGGTCCCCGCCGAGGTTTTGAACGACCCGACGCTGCTCAAGGGACGAACCGTGTATCTGGCCCGTTGCGTCGGCTGCCACGGACCCCAGGGGTTCGGCGACGGCCCGATCGCGTCGAGCTTGACCGGGCCGCCGGTCGGGAACCTGGCCGACGGCAAGTGGAAGCACGGCGATCGGCCCGAGGACGTCGTCGCCGTGATCTCCCGGGGCGTTCCCGAGACCCGGATGGCCGGCTGGGGACAGTTGCTCGAAGACGACGAGCTCAAGGCCGTCGCCGCGTACTGCTACTTCCTGTCGAAGGCCCCGATCCCCGAATCGCTGCGCGCCGTCGACGACCTCGGCGCGACGCCGATCCGCTGATCCGGGTCAGGCCAGGCGGTCGACGACGTCGTGGGCCACGGCCTCGGCTTCGATCTCGACCTGGGCCTCGGCGTCGATCAGGCGGGACACCTGAACCATCGTCATGGCCGGGCGGACGTCGCCGAACAGCTCGCCGTGGACCGCGCCGACTTCCTGCCACTTCGTGACGTCGGTGGCGTAGACCCGCGTGCGGACGACGTCCGACGCCTTGCCGCCGAGCGCCTCAAGGGCCGCGAAGATGATCTCGAACGCCCGCCGGCTCTGGCCTTCGAGGGTCGGCGAATAGCCGCCGTCGGCCTCGACGCCGACCGTGCCCGTCACATGGATGACGTCGCGGACGCGCACCGCGCGCGAGTAGCCGATCTTCGACTCCCAGGTCGAGCCGCTGGAGGCGCGGAGGCGGTCGTCGTGCTCGGTCACGGTGATCTTCACCTTGGGCGTCATGGAGGGGCCTCGCTCTGGGGGTGGGGGGTTGCTGATCGTCCCTGGGACCGTCGCGCGGATCGGGCCGAGCCCGCCGCATTCGGTCCGCCGTCGGACGCGAATCAGAGTAGCTCGCGGCGGTCGGCCGGGCAAGGCCCTCCCGTCGATCGCGGCGGTTCGTCCGGGCTCGGCATTGCGGCCGGAACCTGTTTTTGCCAAGCTGTTTAAAGTGGTCTTCCCGCTCTTGCTGGAACCGTCGATGGCCGCGAACCAGCTCTCCGACGACGACGCCGAACAGTTCCTGCGCGACGCCGCGGGAGGGGACGCGGCCGCGCTCCGCAAGCTCCTGGGACGACACCGCGATCGGCTGCGGCGGATGGTGGCCCTGCGGCTGAGTTCTCGGCTGGCGGCGCGGGTCGATCCGTCCGACGTCGTCCACGAGGCGTTCGTCGAGGCCGAGACCAGGCTGGGCGACTATCTCCGCGATCGGCCGATGCCGTTCTATCCCTGGCTGCACCGCCTGGCCGCCGAGCGATTGGAGGCGACCTGCCGGCGGCTCATGCCGACCGAGGCCGGCGACGGCCCCCTCGAAACCTCCAGCACCTTCATCACGACCGCCGCGACCCACCCGCGCGGCGCCGAGGTCCAGTCCCAGGCCGTCACCACGTCCGGCCCGGCGATGCTCCGCGAGGAGAGCCATCGTCGGATGCGGATCGCGCTTGAGGCTTTGCAGCCGTTGGATCGCGAAGTCCTGGTCCTGCACTATCTGGAGGAACTGGACTTCTCCGACATGGCCGCGATCCTCGATCTCGACCTGCCGACCGTCAAGCGACGGCATCTCCAGGCCTTGCAGCGCCTCGGCGCGAGCATCGCCGCGATCGGTCGCGATCTCGGAGGCGGACCATGACCGACTCCGACGAGGCGATCGATCCACTCGACCCCGGATCCGCGGAGACCGCGTTCGCCGAGCTGGTCGCCGAGGTGGGCGAACGGATCCGCCGGGGCGAAGCGGTCGACCCGCTCGATCACCCCGAGTTCGAAGGTCCGCTGCGCGAGATCCTCCCCACTCTCAGGATGGTGACCGCGCTCCGCGGCCTGGCGACGCCGGAACTCGAGGTCCGTCGGCTGGGCGATTACGAGATCATCCGCGAGGTGGGCCGCGGGGGCATGGGGATCGTCTACGAAGCGATCCAGACCTCGCTCGACCGCCGCGTCGCCTTGAAGGTCCTGCCGCGCTCCTCGGCCCTCGACCCCCGGCAGTTGCGGCGGTTTCATGTCGAGGCCCAGGCCGCCGCGGGCCTTCAACATTCGCACATCGTCGAGGTCTACTCGTTGGGATCGGACGAGGGCGCCCCGTTCTACGCGATGCGGTACATCGAGGGCCGCGACCTGGCGCGGGTCATCCGCGAACGCCGGCTCAAGCGGGAAAGGGCCGACCGCGACGCGCCCCGGTCGTCCCCGTCGGCCGGCGGGACCTGCGCCCGCGAAGTCGCCCGGACGGCGCTGCAGGCCGCCGAGGCCCTGGAACACGCCCACGCCAGCGACGTGGTGCATCGCGACATCAAACCCTCGAATCTCCTGGTCGACGATTTCGGTCACGTCTGGATCACCGACTTCGGCCTGGCCCGGATCATGGGGGGCCTCGACCTGACCGTGACCGGCGACGTCCTCGGCACCCCCCGCTACATGAGCCCCGAGCAGGCCGTCGGCCGCCGCGGACCGTACGACGGCCGGACCGACGTCTACTCGCTGGGGGCGACGATGTACGAGCTGTTGACCCTCCAGGCCGCGTTCCCCGGCGACGACCGCGTCGACGTGCTCAGGCGGATCGCCCACGAGGAGCCGACGCCCCCTCGCAAGCTCGACCCGACCATCCCCGTCGACCTTGAGACGATCATCCTCAAGGCGATGGCCAAGCTTCCGGCCGACCGCTACGCGACGGCCGGCGACATGGCCGCCGACCTCGCCCGGTTCCTCGACGATCGGCCGATCCGCGCCCGCCGGCCCAGGCTCGTCGACCTCGTCCGGAAATGGACCTGGCGACACCGCAAGGTCGTGGCCGTCGGCCTCGCCGCGGCGGCCTGCGTCGCCGTCGCCCTGGCCCTGATCGCGTTCGAGTACACGCTCTTGCTCCGCCGCCACAACACCGCCCTGAAGTGGGAGATCGACCGGGCCGATCGGTACAGCCGGTTGGCCGAAAGCCACGCCTACGTCTCAAGCATCCGCCTCGCCGCTCAGGCCGACGAGAGCCGGCACTGGGAGCGTGTGCAAGAAGCGCTCGACGACGTCGGCCCCGGCCTGTACGGCGAGGATCCGCGCGGGTTCGCCTGGTACTACCTTCGCCGTCGGGCGCGCCGCGAGATCGTCCGCATTCCCGGCCCCGCCGTCTCCACCCAGGAGATCCTGCTCCTTCCCGACGGCGCGAAGCTGCTGGCGCGAAGCGCCGATCAGGTGCTCCGGCTCTGGGACTTCCCCCCGACCGCCCCTCCCGAAGAGATCGGGCTCGTCGAGGCGCGCGAGGTGTCGTTCAGCCCCGACGGCCGGATCGTGGCCGGCGACCGCTTTGAGGCGCCCGACCGTCGGCGCGACCTCGCCGTCTGGGACGCGACCACGGCCGCGGTCCTCAGGTCGTTTCCGATCGAGGACTCGGCGAAGAACCCGTCCCCGTTCTTCCACTCCGCCTTGATCGCGGACGGCCGCCTGCTGGCTTGCATCTGGGACTCGGGCGGGCCGGGGACGACGATCTCGCTTCGGATCTGGGACGTCCACGACCCCAGACCCGATCCCAAACCCCGGGTGGCGCTCGACCGGCTTTCCTACGTCGTCTTCACCCCGGGCGAGCGTTTCTTGACCTTCCAGGGCGACGGGGTCTACGTCCACGACGCGCTCGCCGGAGCCCCCCCGCGGAAGATCTCGGACCGAACCGACGGAACGGGGGCGACGACGCTCTCGGACGACGGCCGACGGCTGGCCCTGAGTCTTCCCGGCAACGAGGTGATCGTCTTCGACGCCTCCACCGGCGCCGAGCGGCGTCGCCGCAAGTTCGACGCCGAGCTTCAGACCCTCTGGTTCGACAAGGGGGGGGACCAACTCGCGGCGGCCGGCGTCGACGGCGCGATTCACATCTGGAACCACGCGACGGGACTCCTCCGCACGCTTCAAAAACCGGAGCCGACGAATTCGGACGGCGTCCGCGCGCTCGCCTTCTCGCCCGACGATCGCTTCCTGGCGGCTTCGCGACGACGCAAGCCGAACGGGCTCCAGGGCGTGACCGTCTGGGAACTCGCCACCGGCCGGCGGTTCGGCCCGCCGCCGAGCCCGGAACCCTCGGCCGACGCCCTGGTCTTCCCCCCCGACGGCCGCTCCCTGGTGATCGGCGGCCCGCGGTTGCCCCGGATCTGGCGATTCGACCCGCCGCCGGAGCCCCCCCAGCCGGCCGGCCACAAGGACGAAGGCTGGTCGGTCGCCTTCTCCCCCGACGGCAAGATCCTGGCCACCGGAAGCGACGACACCGACGACCCCCAGACCATCAAACTCTGGGACCCCGCCACAAGCGCCTTGATCCGCGGTTGGAACGCCGGCGTGGGGACCGTCGCATGCCTCGCCTTCTCCCCCGACGGCAAGACCCTGGCCTCGGGGCACCTTGAGAAGACCAACAACGTCAAGCTCTGGAACGTCGCCGACGGCCGGCTGCTCGCCGTCCTCGCCGGTCACGAGAACTGGATTCGGGCGATCGCGTTCTCCCCCGACGGCAAGCTCCTGGCCACGGGGGGCGTCGACAAGTCGATCCGGCTCTGGGACGTCGCCGCGCGAAAATTCGTTCGACGGCTCGAAGGCCACTCCAACAACGTCCGAGGCCTGGCGTTCTCTCGCGACAGCCGCCGCCTGGCCTCGGCCTGCACCTCGGGAAGCCTGCGACTCTGGAACGTGGCCGACGGCGCGCTCCTGAAGAGGGCGGCGTCCCCCACCAAGCTGGTCGGAGTCGCCTACTCCCCCGACGAGACCCTGCTGGCGACCACCGACGAAAACGGCGTCGTCATGCTCCGCGATTCGAAGTCCCTCGTCCCGGTACGATCGATCCGAGGCGACATCGAGCCGTTCATCGACCTCGCCTTCGCCCCCGACGGCCGCTCACTGGCCACGTGCAGCCTCTCCGGGACGATCCGCTTCTGGGACACGCTCGCAGGCCAGGAGTTGCTGGCCGTGAAAGCCCACGCCGTCCAGGTCAACGACCTCGCCTTCTCACCCGACGGCGGCATCCTCGCCTCGACCGCCCACGACGGCTCCGTCCGCCTCTGGCGCGCCTTCCCCCAAGACCCGCCCTCGCGGTAGCCCCCCGAGTTCTCAACCCACGTCCTCAAATCACCCCGTTGTGACGGCGCAACCGCTGCCGTCGCCGTAATCCGCAAACTCGCGCGCGAAATCGTCCGCCCCCCCCGGATTGGTGAAACGACCACGTCAAGTTTGCGGATCACCTTTATGAAAGCTCG
>ERZ778018.2746-NODE-2746-length-10674-cov-4.644223_pt1 | contig 10674 bp, 8 predicted proteins | sample MGYA00375748_ERZ778018 | MGnify/ENA primary metagenome ERZ778018 (study PRJEB29350, sample SAMN05509839) | bioreactor metagenome | biome: bioreactor; material: wastewater | place: South Africa: University of Cape Town | collected 2014-04-22 ... | reverse complement strand
GGCGTCGAACTGGAAGTCCCAGTCGGGCGGCTTCGACGCCTTGGGCGCGGAGCGGTCGAGCTTGACCTTGAGGTTGTTCAAACTGCGGTCGCGGGCGGCGGTCGACCAGAGCTCCTCGATCGCGTCGGCCTCGCGCATCAACTGGCTGAACGACTTACGGCGGTGGCGGTTGAATTCGAGGACGGCCGTCCGACGGTCGGCTTCGGTCGCGAGGTCGCGGACCACGCAGGGGACGCTCGAAAGCCCCAGCCGACGCGCGCAGGCCAGTCGGCGGTGCCCCGAAACAACCTCCCAGCGTCCCGGAATCCGTCCCGGCGCGACGACCAGGGGGTCGAGAACGCCGTGTTCGCGGATGCCTTCGATCAGGCCGTCGGTCTGCGCCTCGGGGTCGCCGTAAATCGAGATGCTGAATTCGCTTTGGTCGATTAATCGGATGTCGACGAGGGCTCGTCCGGACTCGCTCGGGGGGACGCCGCGGAGCGGGAGGACGGTGATCGATCGGCGTGATGCGGGCATGGTTGGACGTCCTTGTCCCGTGTCCAGCGAGGGCCTGGGGTTGCCCGCCTCCGGTTGAAGCGGGGGGCCGACGGCCGTTCTGGGGGCGCCGGCGTCGGGGCGGAATCTATCAGAGAAGGCGTCGCCTGTCCATCATGAGTGGCGGGTGAACGCATGACGCCGAGGTGTCATGACCGCCCCGAAGCTTCCCCCCGCGCTCTCGCGATCTTGTTTGATGGTGCGCCGCTTGCGCCCGAGGCGAGGAACGATTATCCTTCTCCCGGGGGGAGAAGGAATGCGCGGCATCATACCGAATTGCCTGGGGCCGTCACCCGAGGTTGGATTGATGGCCTCTGGCCGCCAAGGGACGGCGATCCAGGCTGTCAGGCGATCGGTATCAAAATCTCGCGAGGGGCGAGCGTCTTGAAAGTAGGTGGGAAATCTCGTCCAAACAGAGGCGGTTGATGGGGAGCCTCGGATTACCGATTTTCCCGCTCCGGGGGGGGCGCATGTCGGTCGAGCATCCGCCGGCGTGGCTCGGGCGTCCCGCCCGAGCGGCTTGCCGCGTTCGTCCTGTGGATGCTCGGGCGGGACGCCCGAGCCACGAAACCTCGAGCACGAGCAAGTGGAGTGGGACGCCCCCCCTTGCCGCCTGACCGTCCACCCACTTATAAGACGCTTACCCCCCTCCTCAACGATTTCCGACGCCGTCGGCCGGGCCAGCTTCGCCGTTTTCGGACGTCGGAATGGATTACGGTCCCCGCGTCCGAAAACGGCGAGACGGCGGGCGCGACGGCGGTTATAGTTCCCGCATGAGAAACGACCACGCGACGTACTACCGGGCCCTGGCGGCCCGCGATCGGCGGTTCGACGGGGTGTTCTTCGTCGGGGTGACGACGACCGGGATCTACTGCCGGCCGATCTGCCCGGCGCGGACGCCCGGCGCCGATCGCTGCCGATTCTACCACCACGCGGCGGCGGCCGAGCGAGAAGGCTTTCGCCCCTGCCTGCGGTGCCGTCCCGAACTCGCCCCGGGGCTCGCGCCGATGGACGCGCCGGGGAGGCTCGCCAGGCGGGCGGCGGCCCGAATCGAGGCCGGCGCGCTCAACGACGGCGGCGGCCTCGAAACACTCGCCGACGAGCTGGGGCTCAGCTCGCGGCAACTGCGGCGGGTCGTCCAACAGGAGGACGGCGTCGCGCCGGTCGTCCTGGCCCAGACCAACCGGCTGCTGCTGGCCAAGCGGCTGCTGACCGAGACGACCCTGCCGATGCTGGCCGTCGCGTCGGCCAGCGGCTTCGCCAGCCTCCGCCGATTCAACGCCTTGTTCCTCAGCCACTACGGCATGCCGCCGTCGCGGATTCGGGGAGCTAAAAGGGGTCAGGAACCGTTTCTTCAAAAACGGTTCCTGACCCCTTTTAGCTCCCTGACCCTCAGCCTGGCGTATCGGCCGCCGTTCGCCTGGGAGGGGCTGCTGGGGTTTCTGGCGGCTCGGGCGACTGCCGGGGTCGAGGTCGTGGGCGACGGCCGGTACGCGCGGACGATCGCGGTCGGAGGCGCTCGGGGATGGATTCGGGTTGCGCATCGTCCGGACCGAAGCGCCCTGAGCGTCGAGGCGTCGTCGTCGCTGCTTCCGGTCCTGGGGGGGTTGCTCGGTCGCGTCCGGAACCTGTTCGACCTCGACTGCCGCCCCGACCGGATCGAGGCGCAGCTCGCGGTCGACCCCCGCCTGGCCGCGACGGTGGGGCGGTTTCCGGGGCTCCGCGTCCCCGGCTGCGTCGACGGCTTCGAGCTGGCGGTTCGGACGATCCTGGGGCAGCGGATCTCGGTCGCCGCCGCGTCGACGCTCGCCGGCCGGTTCGCCGGGGCCTTCGGCGAACCCATCGACACCCCGATCGTCGGCCTCGACCGGCTCGGGCCGACGGCCGACCGGGTGGCGGGCGTCGAGCCCTCGGAGATCCAGGCGCTGGGCGTCGCCGGCCCGCGCGCCGTCGCGATCCGGGAGCTGGCCGCCGCGATCGCCGACGGCTCGATCGGGCTTGAGCCGGGAGGCGACCCCGAGGCCGTCGTCGCCGACCTCAAGCGACTGCCGGGCGTCGGCGACTGGACCGCGAACTACATCGCCATGCGGGCGCTCCGCTGGCCCGACGCCTTTCCCGCGGGCGATCTCGGCTTGTTGAAGGCCGTGGGCGGATCGTCGATCCGCAAGCTCGACGCCATGGCCGAATCGTGGCGGCCCTGGCGCGCCTACGCCGCAATGCATCTCTGGAATTCGGGAGCGAAGACGTGAACACGGCGGCACACTACACCTGGTATTCCAGCCCCGTCGGCGAGGTCTTCCTGACCGCCCGCGGCGGCGCGCTCACGGGTCTTGATCTGCTCGGCCGACGCGAAGACCGGCCGATCCCCGACGATTGGACCGAAGGGGCGGAGGTGCTCGACGCGGCCCGCGCTCAGCTCGACGCCTATTTCGAGGGGCGCTCGCGGGGATTCGATCTGCCGATCCAGCTTGAGGGCACTCCGTTCCAGCGTCGGGTCTGGGGCGAGCTTTGCAAGATCCCCTACAGCCGGACGATCAGCTACACCGAGCTGGCCCGCCGCGTCGGCAATCCCGCCGCCTCCCGCGCCGTGGGGGGCGCCAACGGCCGCAACCCGATCGGCCTCATCGTCCCTTGCCATCGCGTGATCGCCGCCGACGGCACCCTCGGCGGCTACGGCGGCGGACTCGACCGCAAGCTCTGGCTCCTCCAATTCGAAGCCGAGAACCTCGGCCTCGACGTGCCCGAATCGTGGTCGCGGAAGCTCAGATGAAAGGAAATCCACGCGCGCCGACGCGAGCGAGTGTTCGTTCCGGGAGGCTAGTCGCGGCCGGGGCGTCCTGAACCCTCGCTGGCGCGTCGGGCTGGTATTTCATCGATTACCAGCCCGACGCGCCAGCGAGGGATTCCTGGTCGTCGGCCCGACGGGAGATGTGGACGCGGCGACGGGTTCGCTTACATCATTACCCCCCCAGCGAATCCGCCGGGTGCCGCCAGGGGGCGCGGTAGGGGATCTTGAGCAACGCGGCGGCCTGGTCGTCGCCGATGATGGTCCGCCTGGCCGGGTCGTAGGAGACGGGGCGGTTCAGTTTCATGGCGATGTTGGCCAGGATGCACGAGGCGGTCGAGATGTGCCCTTCCTCGATGTCGGCGATCGGCTTGCCTCGGCTCTCGATCGCGGCCAGGAAGTCTTTCATGTGGGCGCGGGTGGCGGGGGCGGCGTTGAGCTCGATCTCGGGCTCGGTGACGTCCTCGGGGTACTGCTCGCGTTCGAAGACGCAGTCCTTGTGGATCGCCTTGCCCTCGCCCTGGGGGACGAAGTCGTAGCGCATGGTGCTGGCCTTCAGCGTCCCCTTCTCGCCGTAAATGAACAGCGCCCAGGGGTAGTCGGGGTCGGGGGGCGTCCCCCAGGAACGGTGCTGCCAGACGACGTTGAGGCCGGGGTATTCGAACGTCGCGACCTGGGTGTCGGCGATGTTCGACTTGCCCTCCTTCTGCACCAGGACGCCGCCGGTCGACGAGATCTTGGTCGGCCACTTGAGGTCGAGCATCCAGCGCACGGTGTCGAGCATGTGGACGCACATGTCCCCCATGATGCCGTTGCCGTACTCGTTGAACGTCCGCCACCACCGCACGTGGGGCAGGCCGTCGTAGGGCCGCAGGGGGGCGGGCCCGGTCCACATCTCGTAGTCGAGGAAGTCGGGGGGGGGGACGACCGGCGGGTTTCCGTTGGCCCGCATGTGATAATAACAGCAGACCTCGACGTGGCCGATCTTGCCGAGCAGGCCGGCGTCGACGACGTTCTTCTTGGCGTCGACGAGGTGGGGCGTGCTCTTGCGCTGGGTGCCCACCTGGACGACCCGGCCGTGCTTGCGGGCGGCGGCGACCATCGCCTCGCCTTCAAGGACGTCGTGGCTGATCGGCTTCTGGACGTAGACGTCGGCGCCGGCTTCGACGGCCGCGATCATCGGCAGGGCGTGCCAGTGGTCGGGGGTGGCGACGAGGACGACGTCGAGGTCTTTCTCCTTGAGCATCTCGCGGTAGTCGCCGTGGGTCCTGGGTGTCTTGCCCGACTTCTGCCGCTTGGCGACCATCTCGGCGGCGCCCTTGAGCATGTGCTGGTCGACGTCGCAGAGCGCGACGACCTCGACGGGCGCCACCTGGATCAGCCGGAACAGGTCGCTCTTGCCGTACCAGCCGCAGCCGATCAGGCCGACGCGGTACGCCTTGCCGTCTTGCGCGCCCGCCGCGAAGTTCCCCAGCATCGAAGTCGTCAGCCCCGCCGCGCCGACCTTCAGCGCCTCTCGGCGATTGATCATCGTGCATCCCCTTTTCAAAGTCGGATCGACCGTCGCCCAGCGACGATCCCCTTGAAGTTGAAGATCGCACAGCGGTTGAATCGGTGCAACCCGCCGCGCCGGCGGTCGTGTTCCTCCCCGCCGGGCGTGGGCCGTGTTAAGATGACCGCCGCGGTCGGAACTCACGATTGGGATGGGCGGGACACCATGGAAAGCAATGAACAACTCGTCTTGAAGATCCAGTCGAACGCGTTGAAGGTCGGCGTGATCGGCCTGGGGTACGTGGGGTTGCCGCTGGCCCGGGCGTTCGCGGAGCAAGGGGTCGCGGTCCTCGGGTTCGACGTCGACGCGGCCAAGGTCGCGCGGCTGGAGCGCGGCGAGAGCTACATCGGCCACATCCCCGGCGAGGTGATCAGGCGGCTGCGGTCGAAGGGGTTCGCGGCCACGACCGATTTCCGTCGGCTGGACGAGCCCGACGTGGTGATCGTCTGCGTGCCGACGCCGCTGACCGACGCGCGCGAGCCCGACCTGTCCTACGTCGTCGATTCGGCCCGGGCGATCGCCGAGCGGCTTCGGCCGGGGCAATTGATCGTGCTGGAGAGCACGACCTACCCCGGCACCACCCGCGAGGTCCTGCTGCCGATCCTGGCCGCCGGCGGCCTGCGCCCGGGGATCGACTTCTTCCTGGCGTTCAGCCCCGAGCGCGAGGACCCCGGCAACCCGGACTTCACGGCGACGAGCATCCCCAAGGTCGTCGGCGGCCTCGACCCGGCGAGCCTCGACGCGGCGTCGGCCCTGTACGGCAGGATCGTCGTCCGGGTCGTCCGGGTCTCGACGCTCGAAGTCGCCGAGGCCAGCAAGATCCTCGAAAACACCTATCGCGCCGTGAACATAGCCCTGGTCAACGAACTGAAGATGCTCTACGACCGGATGGGGATCGACGTCTGGGAGGTGATCGAGGCGGCGAAGTCGAAGCCGTTCGGCTTCCAGGCGTTCTACCCCGGCCCCGGGCTGGGGGGGCACTGCATCCCCATCGACCCCTTTTATCTGACGTGGGTGGCGCGGAAGCACGGTTTGACCACGCGGTTCATCGAGCTGGCGGGGGAGATCAACACCCAGATGCCGGCCTACGTGGTCGCCCGGGTGGCCGACGCGCTCAACGACGTCGCCAAGCCGCTGCGGGGGAGCAAGATCGTCATCCTCGGCATGGCGTACAAGCGGGACGTCGACGACCCGCGCGAATCGCCGGGGTTCGCGCTGATGGACCTCCTGCAGAAGAAAGGGGCGGTCGTGGAATACAACGACCCCCATATTCCGGTCCTCCCGCCGATGCGACACTATCCCAACCTGCAACACTCCAGTCGCGAGCTGACCCCCGAGTACCTCCAATCGCGCGACTGCGTTTTGATCTCCACCGACCACTCGGCCTACGACTGGGAGACGATCGCGCGGCACGCCCCCCTGATCGTCGACACCCGCAACGCGCTCAAGAACCTGACCGCCCCCGCCGCGCGGATCGTCCGCGCCTGACCACCCCCCGCATCGAGGACGACATGAGTAAACATAAACATGTTCTGGTGACCGGCGGGGCGGGCTTCATCGGCTCGCACATCGTCGAGGCGCTTTTGGGCCGGGGCTTGCGGGTCCGGGTGGTCGACGACCTGTCGACCGGGCGGGCCGCCAACCTGGAGGGCGTCCGCGGCCGGATCGACTGGATCGAGGCGAGCCTGACCGACTTCGACGCCTGCCGACGCGCGACCGAGGGGGTCGACGTCGTCTTCCACCAGGCGGCGATCCCGAGCGTCCCCCGGTCGGTCGCCGAGCCCCTGGAGTCGCACGCCAGCGGCCCGACCGCGACCCTCAACGTCCTGGAGGCCGCGCGCCGCGCCGGAGTCCGTCGGGTGATGTTCGCGGCGTCCAGCAGCGCCTACGGCGACACCGAGGTGTTGCCCAAGGAAGAGGGGATGCTCCCCAATCCGCTCAGCCCTTACGCGGCCGGAAAACTCGCCGGCGAACATTACATTCAAGTGTACGCGCGGACGATGGGGCTTGATGGAGTCAGCCTCCGCTACTTCAACATCTTCGGCCCCCGACAGGACCCGTCGAGCCCCTATTCGGGGGTCATCTCCCTGTTCATCAAGGCGATGTCCCGGGGGGAACGGCCGAAGATCCACGGCGACGGTTCGCAGACGCGCGACTTCACGTTCGTCGCCAACGTCGTGGCCGCCAACCTCGCCGCGATGGATCACCCCGAACCCCTCGCCGGCCGCGTCCTGAACGTCGGGACCGGCCGGGGCGTGAGCCTGATCGAACTGGTCGAGGCCCTCAACCGGATCTTCGGAACCCGGCTCGAACCCGAGTTCCTCCCCCCGCGCGTCGGCGACGTCAAGGACTCGCTCGCCGCTCTCGACCGCGCCCGGGCCGTCCTCGGCTACAAGCCCGTCGTCGAATTCATCGAAGGGCTGAAACGCACTGTGGAGTCGGTCCGCGTCGGCGATCCCAATCCCAATCCCAATCCCCCCGGCGCATGAAAAAAGGAACGTCGCAACGACTACGACGTTCCTGAATTCATCCCATGGCGCCGGCGCCGGCCGCCGTTCAACCAATGACGCGATAGAGCGCGCGGCGCGCCTGGCGGAGCGAGTCCTCGACGTCGGCGAGTCCTTCGAAGGCCATGACCTTGAACAGCAGGCGGTCGATGTCGGTCTCGACGTCGACCAGCCGATTGAGCCGGGCGTTGCGGCCCCGGAACGACGGCGAAGAACCGGCCGCCGAGCCGCTCTCCATCGCGGGAGCGGCTTCGGCCTGCGCGGACTTCGGCTTCCGACCTCGCTTCTTGCCGGTGTACGGCTTCCCGGACGACGCCTTGGGGCCGCGGCGGAGGTTCCCCGTCAGACCCATGTCCGATCGCATCTTGTTCACCAGGCTGACGCTGATCGTCCCGTCGCGGCCGCTCTCGGCCCAGAGATCGTTGATGCTCGCCGCATTGGCGAACTCGTCGTTGAATAATGCCTGCTTGATAAATTCCGTCTTGCCTTGGTTGCGACCGACGGTTTCGGGCATCGAGGTTTCTCCCGGAGTGGAATGGTTGATGATTTTCATGCTGTACAGGCCGCTCTAGAATCTGATCTTAATAACAGTAACGAATCGAGTGCAATACCCATGACGCGGAAGAAACCACTCGAATTTTCGGAGAATATGGATTCTAGAGCGGTTTCCTGTTGGATTGCATTCGGATTCGTGTTCGCGCCGGGAGGGCAAGGCCGGGACGACGTCCACGCATGACGATCCGACCCTCGCGAATGCGACGATCGCAGCGGATTGAAAAATCCGAATTCGACGATTGCCAATGACGGACTCTCGCGCCCATGCTGGACGTGTCGATGTAGGGAGCCGTCGGCGACGTGTTTCCAGAAGCACTGGCAAGGGATGGATGGAGGGTCTGTCATGGATCGCTTCGTCGTGATCGAGAAACTGCCCGCGGCGTTCGTCATTCCCAGAGACATGAAGGATCGACTGTCGTACGACGCCGCGACCCGCCGGCTGACCTGCCACGGCTACATGAGCAAGACCGACTTCGATCGGCTCTCGCAGCTCACCAAGGACTGGACGTTCCGCCGCAAGCTTGAGGATTTGTTCCGGTCGTCCGCTTACAATGACCAGCCCGACCTTCGCCCTCGCGGCGGTCGGCTTGCGGGCTTCTGGAAGCGGTTCGTCCCCGGTTGAGCAAGAGCGGGAGCAGGCGCGATCATGATTTCGAGCGGAATTCGGGCGGGCCTCGCCCTGGCGGTCGTCGTCGCGGCGGCGTCGGCGGCCTCGCGGGTCCAGGCGGCCGACGGCCTGGAGCGGCTGAAGTACAACAATCCGGGGCTGGTCGTCGACCTGGGGGTCGGCCTCTGGGCCTGGCCCTTGCCGATGGACTTCGACGGCGACGGCGACCTCGACCTGGTCGTCGACTGCCCCGACCAACCTTATAACGGCGTCTACTTCTTCGAGAACGCGTCCGGCCCGACCTCGGCCGACAAGTTCCCGGTCTTCAAGCCGGCCCGGCGGATCGGCAAGGGGATTCAGAACGTCCAGGTCAGCTACGTGAACGGCCGCCCTCGGGTGCTGTCTCCGGGGGTCGAATACCCCGACTTCTTGAAGTCCGGCCTCGACCGGCCCCGCAAGCTGGGGCTCCCGGCGAACCTCCACCCCAACAAGGTGCGCGCGAACCACTGGCGGCTCGTCGACTACGACGGCGACGGCAGGCTCGACGTCGTCGTCGGCGCCGGCGACTGGACCGACTACGGCTGGGACGACGGCTACGACGCCGCCGGCGTCTGGGTCCGCGGCCCGCTCCGGGGGTTCGTCTACGTCGCCAGGAACGTCGGCGACGACGAAACTCCCAAATATGAGAAGCCGTTCCAGGTGAAGGCCGCCGCCGCGTCGATCGAGGTGTTCGGCTGGCCGTCCCCCAACTTCGCCGATTTCGACGGCGACGGCGACCTCGACCTGCTTTGCGGCGAGTTCCTCGACGGCTTCACCTATTTCGAGAACGTCGGGACGAGGACGAGGCCCGAATACGCCGCCGGCAACCGGCTCAAAACGGCCGACGACCGGCCGCTGACGATGGACCTCCAGATGATCACCCCCACGGCGATCGACTGGGACGGCGACGGCGACCTCGACCTGATCGTCGGCGACGAGGACGGCCGGGTCGCGCTCGTCGAGAACTCCGGCGGCCTCCGCGCCGACCGTTCGCCCCAGTTCCTCACCCCCCGTTATTTCCAGCAGGAGGCCGACGACCTGAAGTTCGGAGCGCTCGCCACGCCGGTCGGCTTCGACTGGGACGGCGACGGCGATTTCGACCTCGTCTCGGGGGACACGGCCGGCAACCTCGGCTTCTTCGAGAACCTGAGCGGACCCGGCGTCGAACGCCCCAGGTGGGCCGCGCCGAGGCTGCTGGAGGCCGACGGCGCGGTGATCCGGATCATGGCCGGGCCCAACGGCAGCATCCAGGGCCCTTGCGAGGCCAAGTGGGGATACACCACGCTGAGCATCGCCGATTGGGACCTCGACGGCCTCCCCGACCTGCTGGTCAACTCGATCTGGGGGAAGGTCCACTGGTACAAAAACGTCGGCTCGCGGACCGCCCCGAAGCTCGCCGCCGCCCGGCCGATCGAGGTCGAATGGAGCGACCGCGACCCCCAGCCGAAGCTGGACTGGGGCTGGCTCCGGCCCGAGGGCAAGGCCCTGCTGACGCAGTGGCGGACCACGCCGTTCGCCGTCGACTGGGACCGCGACGGCCTGGTCGACCTGGTGATGCTCGACCACGAGGGCTACCTGGCGCTCTTCCCGCGCGTCAAGGGGGCGGACGGGGGGCTGACGCTCTCCCCCCCCCGGCGGGTGTTCGCCGACGAGGCCGGCGCGGCGCTCCGGCTCAACGCGGGAAGGGCCGGCAAGAGCGGCCGGCGCAAGCTCTGCGTCGTCGACTGGGACGGCGACGGCAAGCTCGACCTGCTGCTCAACGCCGCCAACGCCCGACTGATGCGGCAGACCGGCCCCGACGCCGAGACCTGGAGGTTCCGCGACCTGGGCCTGCTCTCCAATCAAGATATCGAAGGCCACGACGTCAGCCCGACCGTCGTCGACTTCAACGCCGACGGCCTCCCCGACTTCCTCGGCGGCGCCGAGGACGGCCGGTTCTACTACCTCCGCAACCCCGCGACCAGGCCGGACGCGGGGAAATAACAATTACGACATGTACGAGAATCCCCTCTCCCACGAGCCGACGCTTCTGATTTGAATTACCAGCCCGAAGCGCAAGCGAGGGATTCTTGCGAAGGTTCGCCCAGGGGACTCG
>ERZ778018.2743-NODE-2743-length-10676-cov-4.391018_pt1 | contig 10676 bp, 10 predicted proteins | sample MGYA00375748_ERZ778018 | MGnify/ENA primary metagenome ERZ778018 (study PRJEB29350, sample SAMN05509839) | bioreactor metagenome | biome: bioreactor; material: wastewater | place: South Africa: University of Cape Town | collected 2014-04-22 ... | reverse complement strand
GTACTTCCGATTCAAGATCGAGGAGTACTTCCTGCTCCAGCAGTTCGACGGCAAGAAAGACCTTCAAGAGGTCAAGAGGGCCTTCGAACGCAAGTACCGGCCGCAGACGATCTCGATCGAGGACCTCGTCCGGTTCGTCGCCCAGCTTCATGAAGCCGCGGTGGTCGTCATCGACAGCCCCGAGCAGGCCGCGGCCCTGATCCGCCGCCGCCGCAAGAACCGCTGGCGCAAGGTCTGGGGCTTCCTGGCCAACATCCTGTTCATCAAGATCCCGGTCATCGACCCCGAGCGGCTCCTGACCTGGATGTACCCCTATTTCCGCTGGCTGTTCACCCGCACGTTCATCGCCGTCAGCGTCGGCGCGATGCTCGCCGCGATCACCCTCGTGGTCAGCCAGTGGAGCCAGTTCTACTCGATGCTCCCCGAGTTCCAGAGCTTCTTCAACTGGTGGACGATCTTCACGTTCTGGATCAGCCTGGCGGTCATCAAGATCATCCACGAGTTCGGCCACGGGCTCACCGCCAAGCACTACGGCGGCGAGGTCCACGAGATGGGGATGCTCTTCCTGGTCCTCACGCCGGCCCTCTACTGCGACGTGACCGACAGTTGGCTCCTGCCCAACAAGTGGCACCGGATCTGGATCTCGGCCGCGGGCATCTACGTCGAACTGTTCCTGGCCAGCATCGCCACCTTCGTCTGGTTCAACACCGAGCAAGGGCTGTTCAACAGCCTGGCGATGGCGACCATGTTCATCTGCTCGGTCAACACCGTCCTGTTCAACGCCAACCCGCTGCTGCGGTACGACGGCTACTACGTGATGGCCGACTGGCTCGAAATCCCCAACCTGCGGATCAAGAGCACCCAGTTCTTCACGTACCTGATCCAGGAGAAGGTGCTCGGCCTGGAAGTCCCCGTCCAGAGCTACCTGCCCCGGTCGCGACGCTCGCTGTTCGTGGCCTACGCGATCGCCAGCTACCTGTACCGCTGGGTGGTCACCTTCAGCATCATCTTCTTCCTGTCGCAGGTGCTCAAGCCCTACAAGCTGCAATCGCTCAGTTATATGCTGGCCCTTGGATCGTTGGTCCCGCTGCTGGCCATGCCCGTTTACCAGATCGGTAAGTTCGTCCGCACGCCTGGGAGGATGCGCAAAGTGAAGAAAGCACGCGCGGCCGCATTCGTCGCGGCGTTCGTGGCCGTCGTGGCCGGAATCCTGCTGATCCCCACCCCGCTGCGGATTCAGGGGACTCTGGTGCTCTCGCCGGCCGACCCCGTCGAGGTCTACGCCGAGGTCGAGGGCCAACTCGTCGACCTCAACGTCGAGGACGGCCAGTGGGTCAAGGAAGGCGCGGTCCTGGCCCAGCTCGTCAACCGCGAGAAAGAAAAAGAACGCGTCCAGCGCCAGTCCGAGCACGACGTCTACTGGGCCAAGGCGCAGTGGTACAACCTCAGCTCCGACAGCCGCGCGCAGGCCCGGCAGCACGAGGTGATGGCCGAACAGCTCGAGCCGTCGATCACCAAGATCAACGAACAGCTCGGCAAGCTCACCCTGACCGCCGGCCGCGACGGTCAGGTCATCGGCGTCCCCCACCACGAGACGCTCGGCCAGTGGCTCAAGACCGGCAAGCCGTTCTGCCAACTCGCCGACCCCCACCACCTTGAGGCCCGACTGATCATCGACCAGACCGACATCGACCTGATCAAGGTCGGCGGCAAGGCCTGGGTCAAGGTCTACGGCCGTTCCGAAACGACCCTCAAGAGCACCGTGGCCGAGATCGCCAAGCGCAACCAGGACGAGATCCCGCCGGAGCTCTCCAACGCCGCCGGCGGCGAGATCGCCGCCAAGCCCGATCCCAAGACCGGCCAGGTGAAGCCGCAGACCGCCGTCTACGAGGTCATCATCCCCGTCGAAAACGCCGGGCTCCAGTTCCACCCCGGCCAGCGCGGGTTCGCCAAGATCGACGGCGGCACCCACACCTTCGGCTGGTGGCTCTGGCGGCTGATCACGAAGACCTTCCACTTCACGATCTGAACCAGACCCTCGACAGGCCCCTTCTCAACCACCCCAGGGCCCCGGGCGACGATCCCCCCCGATCGACGCCCGGGGCCTTCTTCGTCCCCATCCCCGATCCGCGAAAACATGTCCGCAACGGCATGCCTTACTCCGTCCAGGGGCGGGCCGTCCGCAACTCGAAATTCTTCCGATCGGCGCGCTTGACGATCTTTGACAATTGTGATAGGAATAGAGCTGTCACAGATGTCCGAGGCGAACGGGGCGGCTTGCGACGGTGGGGGAGCGGGGGGGGGGGCGAGCAGTCATGTCCGAGGGGAATACGGCGGCGGGCGGCGCGCGGCCGGTCACGATCGACCAGTTGACCGCTTTGAACGACGAGATCGTGGCGCTGGTCCGCGCCGGCTCGCCGCTGGAGCGCGGGCTGATCAATGCGGGCGAGGATCTGCCGGGGCGGTTGGGCTCGGTCGCGCAGGTCCTTGCGAAACGGATGGGGCGCGGCGAGGACCTCGGTTCGGCGCTTGAGGCCGAGAAGCAGGCCGTCCCGCCGCTCTATCGAGCGATCGTCGAGGCGGGGAGTCGAACGGGCGACCTGGCCTCGGCCCTTCAGGGGTTGACGCGCTACCTTCGAGGTTATTCCGAGACGCGCGCCGCGATCGGCCTGGCGCTTTGGTATCCGCTGCTGGTCGTGACGCTGGCCTACGTGCTGTTCATCGGCGTGGTGACGCAGGTCGTCCCCCGGTTCCGCGAGGCGTTCGAGATGTTCGACCTGCCTTCGACCGAGGCGCTGCGAGTCGTCGAGCGGGTGGGCGAGCTGGCGAAGTACTGGTGGCCGGTCTGGCCGATCATGCTCTGCCTGATCGCCTTCGCCTGGTGGCGGTCGGGCCGCGCGGTCCAGTTCAACCAGGGGGGGGGGACGTTCTTGAGCTACTTCCCGTGGATGCGGCCGATGTTGAGGGACCATCAGTCGGCCGGGTTCGCGGAGATGCTGGCCCTCTTGCTCGAAAACAAGGTCGCGTATCCCGAAGCCGTCACGCTCGCGGCCGATGCCACGGGAAGCAAGGCGCTGATCGACGACGCACGCGCGTTCTCGAAGAACCTGGAGCAGGGGAGGCCGGCCGCCGAGGCGCTCCGCGGCGTTTCCTCTCCGGCTTTCAGCCCGCTGCTTCGCTGGATCTTGGCCAACGATCAGCAAGGCTCGATCGTCGATGCGCTGCGGAACCTGGCGCCGATGTACCGCCGTCGCGCGGCGTTTCGGGCCGAGAAGCTCCGGCTGTTCCTCCCCTCGATCGTGATGATCCTGGTGGGGTCGTCGGCGACCTTGCTCTATGCGTTGACGCTGTTCCTGCCGCTTACCAGCATGCTGGAACGGCTGTCGGGACCGTGAACAAGCCTCGGATGGTCGACTCGCAGCCCCTGGAATCGGAGAACGCGAAATAGCAGCCCGAAGCGCAAGCGAGGGGACCGCCTCGGGAAGGTCGTGATATTCGTCTCTGGCTGAGTCGCGTGCTCCCTCGCTCCCTCGCTCGCTCGCGCGTCGGTCTGGTCATTGGAATTCAGGCGTCGCGGTCGTCGGGCTCTCAAATCAAAGGCGTTTCGAGACATGGCGGACTCTCACGAAAAACCTGGCGGGCGCGAGCCCTTGACCCCCGGCGAGGTCGAGCGGTTGACGGACCACGTCGCCGGGGTCTCGCGGTCGGGCCTGCCGCTGGGGCCCGGCCTGCGGGCGCTCGGCGAGGAGCTGTCGGTCGGCGGGTTCCGCAGTTCTCTGATCGAGTTGGCCGACGCGATCGACCAGGGCAGCCCCTTGACGGCGGCGCTCGAATCCCAGCAAGGGCGGATTCCCGCGCACATCCGGGGTCTGGTGCTCGGCGGGCTTCGCACGGGCAAGCTGGGGGACGTCCTCGGCAGGTTCTCATCCTACGCGGGCATCGGCGCGGAGTTGAAGCGCGGGCTCTGGCTGGGTCTGGCCTATCCGTTGTTCACGATCATGCTGGCGCTTGCATTGCTCATGATCGTGGATGGGTTTTTGGTCGCGCAGTTCGAGAACATCTTCCGCGACTTCGGCGTTCCGCTTCCCGCGATGACGATCGCGTTGATCGAGACCTCGCGGCTCGTCCGCGCCGGCTGGCCGGTGCTGGCGGTCGTTCTCGGCGCGGTCGTCGTGGGCTGGCTGGTGATTCGGCTCTTCTTGCCGGCGCCGTTGCGGAACAGCCTGATCGGCCGGCTCCCGGTGATCGGGCCGCTATGGCGGTACACCTCGTGGGCGGAGTTCTGCCACCTGCTGGCGATCCTGCTCGAATCGGAACTGCCCATGCCCGAGGCGCTCCGGCTGACGGGGCAGGGGGTCCAGAACTCGGACGTCGACCGGGCCTGCCGCGCGATGGCCAACGACGTCGAGAACGGCAAGACCCTCGCCGACGCCATGTCGGGCCGGGTGCCGATCGTCAAACCCTCGGGGCCGTTCGACCACCTCGACCCCGACCAGCCCAGGAAAGCTTCGACCCTGACGATGGAGAACCTGCTGAGCGCCCGCGAGGGGGCGGCGGCGGTGCGTCGGGCCATGCCGAGGAGCCTGGCCCGGCTCTTGAAATGGGCCGAGAGCCACCGGGCGATCGCCGAGATCCTCCACATGTCGGGCGAGATGTTCGAGGCCCGATCGCGGTCGCAGGCGGCGTTCGCCGGCACGGTCATGAGCGTCCTGGCGGTGTTCGGCGTGATCATGGGGGTCTTCACCGTGGTCGTGGGGCTGATGCTGCCGTTGATCACGCTGTTGAGCCGGCTGTCCGGCTGACGTCTTCCACGATTGGGGAGTCGACCTCGATGAATTCGGCGGCGAAGGTGTTTTCAAGACGCATCTGCGGCGAAACGACCGCCTTGTACGCGGCGATGGTGCTCTGTCATGCGGCCAGCCCGGCGCTCCTGGTCGTGGCGTTGTACGGGATCTCGCGGCATTGCAAGACCCCGGCCGAGGTTCTGATCGGCACCCTGGCGGCTGCGGCGGCTTCGATCGGACTCACGGCGTGCGGGCTGCTTCTCGGGGGCCTGGCCGAATTGCGGAGACGTTGAAATGAGCGAGGAACCGCGCCCCGAACCTCCCGAGAAGCCGATCGACGACGCCTGGCGCGTCGACCTGGCGGACGCGCTCGCCGGCGCGAGTCCCTGGCGGCTGAGCCATCTCCTCTACGCGATCATGGCGGCGGCGTTCGTGCTGTGGATGATGGTCACGTTCCAGGCGGTCGTGATTCCGCTCCTCTTCATCATGCTGATCGCCGTCGTCACCGGGACGGCCGTGATCCTCTCCCGCGGGCGGTCGAGCCAGCAGGACTCGCTGCTCTGGATGCTGGCGATCGCCGCCGAGCACAAGATGCCCCTGGCGACGACGGTCGGGGCGTTCGCCGATCAGTATTCCGGCCGATACCGCCGCCGCGTGCTGCGGGTTGCCGCGCTCCTGGACAGCGGCCTGGGGCTCGGCGAAGCCCTGGCGCGGACGCCGCGCGTGGCGTCGCGCGACGCCGTGCTGCTCGCCCGCGTCGGCGAGCAGAGCGGCAAGCCGGCCGAGGCGTTGCGCACCGCCGTCTCGATCCGCGGCTCCCGCGCGCCGATCTGGGCGGCGATCTCGACCCACGTCTCCTACATCCTCGGCGTGCTCTGGATCATGCAGGGGATCGTCGGTTTCATCATGTATTTCATCATCCCCAAGTTCGAGGCGATCTTCAACGACTTCGGCGTCGCGCTGCCGCCGATCACGATCTTCGTCATCCAGGCGTCGCATTTCCTGATTCTGTACTTCTTCTGGTTCCCGTTGATCAACCTCCTGCTCCTGCTGCTTCTCCCGTTCGCGATCGCGGGGCGGACGAACTTCGCGATCCCGGTTTTCGACCGCCTGTTCAAACGGCGGCACACCGCGTTGATCCTGCGGGCGCTGGCGCTCTCGATCGAGGGGGGGCGGACGATCGAAGGGGGCTTGCACACGCTGGCCCGTTACTATCCCACCAAGTGGGTGCGGAAGAAGCTGGAAGCCGCGGCTCTCGAGGCCGACGAGGGGGGCGACTGGCGCGAGGCGCTGATGCGCCGGGGACTGCTCCGCCGCGCCGATTACGACGTCGTGTCGTCGGCCTCGGCGGTCGGCAACCTCCCCTGGGCGATGAACGAGCTGGCCGAATCGGCCGAGCGTCGGTTCGGCGTCCGGGTCCAGGTCGTGTTGCAAACGCTGTTTCCGCTCTTCATATGCGCCATCGGGGTTCTCGTCCTGACCGTCATGGTCGCGTTCTTCGCCCCCTTGGTCGAGCTGATTGGGAGGCTGTCGGGATGATCGCGCGGAGACGTTTGGGACGATCGCGACGGGGTTCGCTGCTGGCCGAGACGGCGATGTCGGCCGCGATGCTGATCATCGCCATGAGCCTGATCACCCGGGTCGTCGGCTGGACGGCCGCCGACCGCCGCAACCTCGACCGCCGCCAGTGGGCCGTGCAAGAAGCCGCCAACCTCATGGAACGGCTGACCGCCCGACCGTTCGAGTCGCTGACCACCGATTCCGTCAAGGATGCGACGCTCTCGCCCGAGGCCGTCCGGACCCTGCCGGACGCGACGCTTAACGTGGAGGTCGTCGACCACGACCCCGCCGGCGGCGACGACTCGAAGCGAATCACGATCGGGCTCCGCTGGCGCGCTCGGTCGGGGGACTGGGACGCGCCCTTGAAGCTCGCCTCGTGGGTTTATCGACGGAAAGGGGGCCCGCGATGATCCGACCGGACGTTCGCCTTTCGAGATCGCGACGGCGAGGGATCACGCTCATCGAAGTGATGGTCCTGATGACCGCCGTGGCCGTGATGCTGGGCATGACCGTGATCGTCCTGCAACTGGCGATGAAGCTCGACGCCGACGGCCGGGGCCGCCTGGAGCGATCGACGGCCCTCGGCCGCCTGTCCCGCCGGTTCCGCGCCGACGTCCACGCGGCGGCCACCATCGAGGCCGAAAAGTCCGGCTTGAAAATCGAGACCCGGCCGGGCCGATCGATCACCTATGAAGTTCCCGGCGACGGCGAGATCGCCCGCGTCGACACGGTCGACGGCAAGGTCGCCGCTCGCGAGACGTACCTCGTGCCGCAGTCCGGCGCGTCGCGGTTGACGCTCCGCGAGGTCGACGGCCGCCGGTTCGCGGTCCTCGCGGTCGACGCGATCGCCCGCAAGAATCGGATCGATCCCGTGCGGACGTTGGAAATCCTGGCCCTGGCGGGCAAGGACCGTCATTCTCAACGCACCGAGGCGAAGGCCGAAGGGGGCAAGCCGTGAGGGCCGCGCGACCGCAATCCCAACGCCGAGGGCTGACTTCCGTGGCCGTCCTGGTCTGCCTGCTGGTCCTCACGCTGATCAGCGGCGTGCTCGTCAAGCTGGGCGTCGCCTACCGTCAGCAGGTCCGCGCGCAGGAGCGGCGGCTCCAGGCGGAATGGCTCGCCGAGTCGGGCGTCGATCGGGCGCTCGCCCGGCTGGCCGCGAAGCCCGACTACAAGGGGGAGATCTGGGAGATCGCCGCCGAGACGCTCGGCAGGCCGGCGGTCGTGACGATCAAGGTCGATCCGCCGACGTCCCCGGGCGATGGCCGAGTCGTCCGGGTCCAGGCCGATTACCCTCCCGATCCCCCGCGCCGGATTCGATCCACCCGAGAAGTCGTCGTCCCGAATTCGCCCTGATCCGATACCGAGGAGAATCGCCATGCGTTCGCGTTCGCCGAAGATTCCCATCACCACACGTCGATTCGGCTTCACGCTGATCGAGCTGCTGGTCGTCATCGCGATCATCGCCGTGCTGATCGCGCTGCTCTTGCCGGCCGTGCAGGCCGCCCGCGAGGCCGCCCGGCGGGTCCAGTGCGTCAACAACATCATGCAGATCGGCATCGCGCTTCAGAACTACGAGGGGGCGTTCGAGGTCCTTCCCCCCGGCTCGGTCGGCGAGGGCGCGGGGCCGGTGCTCGATCAGCCCAAGGGCTACGGCTTCGGTTGGATGGCGTCGGTGCTGCCGTATATGGAGTTGAAGAACGTCTACAACCATTTCAACTACAAGATCGGGCTTTACGACCAGGCGAACATCACGACCCGCACGAACCTCGTCAACAGCTTCCTCTGCCCGTCCAACCCCGGCCCCCACCGCGACCCCCAGCGGGTGGCGATGACCAGTTACGCGGGGGTGTACCACGACGTGGAAGCGCCGATCGCCGCCGACAACCACGGCGTGATGTTCCTCAACAGCGCGATTCGATACGAGCAGATCACCGACGGGGCGACCCAGACCCTGTTCGTCGGCGAAACCCGCTCCGACGGGCCCAACCTGGGGTGGGCGTCGGGGACCCGGGCCAGCCTCCGGAATACGGATCAGCCGCCCAACGGCGGCGCCGGCGGCAGAGTCGCTCGCTTCGTCCCCCCCGCCAACGGCGCGAACGCGAACCCCGTTGACGGCAAGGCGGCCTCCGAGGAGGAACTGCGGTACGTCGGCGGCTTCGGCAGCTATCACGCCGGCGGCTCGAACTTCCTGTTCGGCGACGGCTCGGTTCGATTCATGAAGAACTCGATCAGCCCCAGCGTCTTCCACCTGTTGGGCAACCGCGCCGACGGCGAGCCGATCGATTCGGATCAGTATTGAGCGAGGCGAGATCATGACGCGCAAGGCCGGTTTCTCGGTCGTCGAATTCCTGGTGGTGCTGGCGATCATCGCGATTCTGCTCTCGCTGTTGCTCCCCACGTTCATGCGAGGTCGCGAGGCGGCGCGGCGGATCAACTGCTACAACAGCCTGAAGCAACTGATCCTGGCGACGCACAGCTACCAGGCGTCGCACGGCGTGCTCCCCTCGGGGTGCGTCGACCCCGGCGGCCCGCTCGCGGACGTGGACGAGAAGAATCGGATGAGCTGGATCACGTCGTTGCTCCCCTACATGGAGCAGACCGGCGTCTACAACTCGATCGATTTCGATCACGGCCCGCTCGACGTCCAGAACCAGACGGCGCGGATGACGACGATCGCGACGCTGATCTGCCCGAGTTCGGAGATCAAGCTTGAACGCGATCCGCCTTACTACTGGATTGCGGCCAATCAGCCTGGGCAAGAGGGTCTGACGTCCTACGCCGGCTGTCATCACGACGTCGAGGCGCCGATCGGCGAGTACGACCACGGCGTCTTCTATCGCAACAGCCGCATCCGCCCGATCGACGTGACCGACGGCCTCTCGCAGACCATCACCATCGGCGAGGTCGCCGATCCGTCGAAGCTCGGTTGGACGTCCGGGAGCCGGTCCACCTTGCGGAACACGGGACGCCCGATCAATCAGACCGAGGCCGAGCTTCCCGGCGGGGTCGTCGGCGGGTTCGGCGGCAGGCATGGGGGCGGGGCGATCTTCGCGTTCGGCGACGGCTCGGTCCGGTTCATCAAGGAATCGATCGATCCGGCCGTCTACCGGCTGCTCGGCCATCGATCCGACGGGGAGGCCATCGATGACTCCAGCTACTGACAGGAAGACGCCCGGGGGCTTCACCCTCATCGAGCTGCTCGTCGTGGTGGCCGTGATCGCGATCTTGATCTCGCTCTTGCTGCCGGCGATCCAGTCGGCGCGCGAGATCGCGCGGCGGACCCAGTGCGTCAACAACCTGTACCAGCTCGGCACGGCGATCGGCAACTACGAGTCGTCGAACCGCGTCTTCCCCCCCGGCGTGGTCAACGAGACGGGGCCGATCTCCAATACGCCCGTCGGCTACCATTTCGGCTGGGCCGCGCGGATCTTGCCGTTCATCGAGCGCGGGACGACTTACAACCAGTTCAACTTCCACTTCTCCGTTTACGATGCTCGCAACGACACGGCGCAGCAGATCGCCATCGGGTCGTTCCTCTGCCCGTCGAACGGCGTTCGCGGAGCGATGAACTACGCCGGCTGCCACAACGACGTGGAATCGCCGATCGACGCCGACGACCACGGCGTCTTCTTCCTCAACAGCCGGATCGGCCGCGACGACCTGACCGACGGCCCGGCCTTCACGATCCTGATCGGCGAGACGGCCGACTCGATGAGCGTCGGTTCCTGGGCCGTCGGCACCTCGGCGACGCTCCGCAACACGGGCTGGGGAGTCAACGACGGCGCCGATCCGTACGCCCGCCTCGCGAAGCTGCGGCCTCCCAACCAGGGAAAGTCGGCGCTCGCTCCGACGATCCTCATGTCGATGATCGAGTCGGGCGAGTTGGCCGACGAGATGGTCGGCGGCTACGCCAGCCGTCATCCCGGCGGCGCGAACTTCCTGTTCGGCGACGGCGCCGTCCGCCTGCTCAAGAACCGGATCTCCCCCGAAGTGCTCCGCTCGCTGGGCCACCGCGCCGACGGCAACCTGATCGACGCCGACGCATATTGACGTCATTTTGATGTTGCGCCGTTTGCGTTGAGATCACATGAGAAGCGAGGGCCGAATTCCCTTCTCCCCCCGGGAGAAGGCGCCCGAAGGGCGGATGAGGGTCGCCGGATTCATCACGGATTCCGATTCTCGCGAGGTCCACCCCGAAATCCCACGACCTTCATTCACCCCCGGATCATCGCCATAACCGGCAAACTCGCGCCGGAAAACTTCCGCCCGTCGGAATTGCTGAAAAAAATCGGTCGACTTTGCGGATCATCCTTATGAAGGCACGAACCT
>ERZ778018.2741-NODE-2741-length-10685-cov-4.518438_pt1 | contig 10685 bp, 2 predicted proteins | sample MGYA00375748_ERZ778018 | MGnify/ENA primary metagenome ERZ778018 (study PRJEB29350, sample SAMN05509839) | bioreactor metagenome | biome: bioreactor; material: wastewater | place: South Africa: University of Cape Town | collected 2014-04-22 ... | reverse complement strand
GGGCCTCGCCTGGACGAGCCTGGCGACCAGCCAGGACCCCGGCTCGCTCGGCCTCTACGGCGACCGCGACCGCGTCGACCGCTCCTACAAGAATCCCGAGATCGTCGCCCCGCGATCGATCCTCGCCCCGACGATCTGGGACCAGATCACTCGCGACGGGGGCAAGTCGATCTTCGTCGGCGAACCGTTCGATCGCACGCCCGAGGCCGTCCCGGACCTTCCGACCGCCGACAAGGGCCGACTTCGCGACGCCGTTCGCGAAGCGAGCTGGAATCAGTTCGAGAAGCTTCACGACCCGCTCGAAAACGAGCCCTGGGACTACTTCCAGTTCATCGAGACCGGTCTCGACCGCATCCAGCGCGCGTTCTGGCGGGATCACGACCCCGAGCACCCGCTTCATGATCCGAACGGCCCGTTCGCCGACGTCGTCCGCGACTACTACCTGCATCTCGACCAGGAGATCGCCGGCCTCCTTGACCGGATCGATGAGGAGACCGTCGTGCTGGTCGTCTCGACCCGTGGCGCGCAGCGGCTGAACGGCGGCTTTCGGATCAATGAATGGCTGATCCGCGAGGGCCTTCTGACGCTCAATTCGCACCCCGAACAACCCACGCCGATGGCGAAGCTCGACGTCGATTGGGGCAGGACGAAGGTCTGGAGCCAGGGAGGCCCCGACGCGCGGCTCTACTTGAACGTCGAGGGGCGCGAGCCCGAGGGGACGATCGACCCGGCCGACTGCCAACGGTTCCGCGACGACCTCAAGGCCCTCCTCGAAGCGACCGCCGACGCCGACGGCAAGCCGCTGGGGACGATCGTGTTCAAGCCCGAGGAAATCTACCGGGACCTCCGCAACGTCGCGCCCGACCTCGTCGTCCGGTTCGGCGATGGCTCGTGGCGCGCGGTCGACGCCGTGGGCGCCCGGACGATCCTCGCCGGCGCGGCCGAAGCCGGGCCGGACGACTGCACTCCGGCGCGACACGGCGCGTTCGTGCTGGCGAGCCCGGCCCTCGCCCCCATCGGCGAGATCGACGGCGCCCGCGTGATCGACCTCGCCCCCACGCTCCTCCAGCTCTCAGGCCGCCCCCCCCTGCCCGACGCGCAAGGAAGGTCGGTCGTCGACGGCCGCGATGCGCCGCCGCCGACCGACGCCGAGACTCCCGTGGACGACGACGAACTGGTCCGCGAGCGGCTTCGGGGCCTCGGCTACATCGGCTGAAACCTGACGACCCGACGCCGTTCTCAGCCCCCTCAAGCCACGCCCGCCACGCATGATGCGATGACGCGACGCACGCAATGCAAGGGAGGAAGTGAGGGTTGCGTCAGCCCGCTCGCGGAGCGCGGCGTCGAGAACGTTTCCGTCGGGCCGGGATTCCGAGTCTCAAAACAAGACGCCGATCCAGGCGATCGGCGACGCCCGAGGCGCCCTCGCATGCGCGACGCCGGGTGGAAATCTTGGAAAACTCGCACGGATTCGACGTCGAGACCCCACATATAGAGTAAACACGGAGTGCGGCTTCAGAAGACCCGGCCGAACCGGCGGGCGCCGCATCCTCGGTCTCGGGGAGACGACGAACCGATGCGACTGACTTTAAGGACGCTTTTGGCGTGGCTCGACGACACGCTGCCGCCGGTCCAGGTGCGCGAGATCGGCAAGCAGGTCGCCGACAGCCCGCTGGCCCAGGAGCTGGTGCAACGAATTCACCGGGTGACCCGGCAACGTCGACTGACGATTCCGAGCAAGAACGGGCCCGACGCCACCGATCCCAACCTGGTGGCGAGCTACCTCGACAACGACCTCGAACCGGAGAAGGTCGGCGAATACGAGAAGAAGTGCCTGACCTCGGACGTCAACCTCGCGGAAGCGGCGAGCGTCCACCAGATCCTCAGTTTGCTGGGGCAGAAGGTCCAGGTGCCCGCGGACGCCAAGGCCCGGATGTACCACCTCGTCAAGGGGAGGGAGGCGCGCCCCGCGACGCCTCTCGACGGCGCGGCGGTCGTGCCGGAAACGCTCACCAAGCCGATTCCCCCGTGGGTCGTCGGGCCGGCTCCGCGTCGTCGGTCGCTGGAACGGTTCGGCCCCTCCCTCGTCGTCCTGGGGCTGATCGGCCTACTTAGCTGGTCCGCGTACGAGAGCCTGAAGCCGGGCGCCAACGCCCCCTTGCCCGTGGACGCGGTCCAGATTCGACAAACCCCGATCCCCGCCGCCGCGCCGGCGGACCATGTAAACGCCGAGCCCGTCGAGGTCGAACGGCCCGTCGATACGCCGGAACCTCCCAAGATCGAGGCCGCGGCGCCCGCCGAAGTCGCCGCCGCCGCGAAGGACGAGACGAATCCCGCGCTCCGCGTCTTCGGCGATCCGAAGGGCGAACCGGTTGGAAACCGCGAGATCCCCAAAGGCGCGGTCGGCATGGCCGCGAAGATCGACGGGATGCTGCTGCGCTTCGACGTCGACAAACGCGAGTGGGAGCGGCTCGCCGAGGGGGCGGCGTTGAACACGGCCGATCGACTGCTGGTCCTCGATCCGTTCCGGGCGGTCGTGGCGACGGGCAAGTCGACGATCGACCTGTTGGGAAACACCGAGATTCAGCTCTTGCAGAAGGACGCGGCCGACGAGCCGGTGATTGGACTGGTTCACGGCCGGGTCGTGGTCGAGCCCTCGTCGTCGCCGGCCGTCCTGCATTGCCTGTTCACCGGCCGGACGTTCGTCCTGGAGCAGCCCGCCGACGCCGCCGTGGGCCTCCAACTCATGAACGGCTGGGCCTACGGCCGCACCATGCCGGAGGCGGGCGTGCTGGGCGTTCACGCGAATCAGGGGGAAATCCTCCTGAGCATGGACAAGACCAAGGAGACGCTGACAGGTCCCGGCACGATCCTCGCCACGTCCAGCGGCCGGTTCGAGCGTCTCAACGACGACAAGCCCCCGTCGTGGGCGGTCGAACCCGATCGTTCTCCTGAAACGGCCGATCTGCGGGGGCGGTTCCTCAAGGAATTCTCCATCGACCGGCCGGTCCTGGCCGACCTGGTGTCGGCGACCGAGAGCCAGAAGGCCGAGCTCAAGTCGCTGGCGGTTTCGGGCCTGCGGGCGCTCGGCGACCTCTCGCTGTTGACTCCGATCCTCGACCGCCCCTCCGACCCGATCGCCCGCCAGGCCGCGATCGCCGCGCTCCGCGACGAGTTCGCCCTGGGAGGCGCGGCGGCGCAGCGGGCCGGCGACCAACTCATCGACGACTTCGGGCCGGACGACGGCGCCACGCTTCAGAAGCTGCTCGCCGGCTTCAGCGACGAAGAGGCCGCCAGGAACGCGACGTTCAAGAAACTGGTCGACGACCTCTCGCTCCGCCAACCGTCGCTCGGAATTCGCGAGCTGGCGTTCGACAACCTGAAGCGTCTGACCGGCCGAACCACGATCTCCTACGACGCCGACCACCCCGAAGCCGGTCACGCCGCCTGGAATCGGCTCCTCGAAGCGGCGAGCCTCAAACCGGAACCCAAGCCCAACCCGCCGAACTGATCGTTCGGGCGGCCGGCCGGATCACGGTCCGCCGCCGCGGGCCCCGTTCGTGGGGCCCGCGGCGGCGGTTTGGAGGCCGAACGAAGTCGACTTAAGTCGAGCCCCAGGCGACGCTAACGACTGCGACGCCGGATCATGTCGGGTCCTTCGGCCTGGTTCGATTCCTGGAAACCTCGGGGACGACGTGGTATATTTCAGAGGCTGAACCCCATGGGCGGTCGTTGAGATTCCCCCGTCGTTCCGTCCCGAAGGGACGCGGCCTCGGCCCGATCGCCTGGGCCTTTCGACTGACGAGTGCTGATACGTTGAGCATTCCGAGATGGTCCGGCAATGTGAACGTCCGCGTCCGGCTTCTCACCGCGCTCTGGGCGTTGCTCGGGGCGATCGGAGAAGCTCGGTCGTTCCCGGTCCAGGACGCCCCCGGCCAGGGCGCGCCTCCCGCAAGGGCGTCCTTCCCTCCCCTCCCCGCCGCGGTCGAGCGGCCGGCCGATCCGGGGCCGTCGTTTCCAGCCGCTCCCCGAGAGGTGATCATCCTCGACGACGTGTCGGACCTCGGCGCGTTCTGGGAAAAGCTCGCCGGCCCCTACCTGATCCTCAAGAAGCCCGCGTCGGAGCCCCCCCAGCCGGGCGCCGCCGCCCAACCGAAGGCGACGGAGCCGAGCCGCGAGCACGTCGTCGACTCGGTCAAGCTGGAGGGCTCGGTCGTGGGCGATCGGGCGCACGTCGCGATCACGATCCACTCGACGTCGCTTACGGCCGGGCCGATCTGGGCGCCGATCCGGCTCGACGGCCTGGTGGTGCTCGCCGCCCACGAGGGAGACAAGGAACTGGGACTCCGCCAGGCGGCGAACCAGTGGGAGGCGCGGCTTGAGGGCGCCGGCGCGCATCAGATCCGGATCGATTTATTGGTCCCGGTTCGGACCGTCGCGGAGCGGAAGAGCCTGGAGCTGGCGATCCCCTCCGCCCCGTCGACCTCGTTCGCGCTGAACCTGCCGCGGACGGTCTTCGACGCCGACGTCGGCGCCGGCGAGACCGTCGGCCAGAAGCCGATGCCCGACGGCAAGGGGGTGACCCTGTTCGCCCGCGCCACCCCCCGGTCACGGCTGGTGATCTCCTGGAGCGAGGAGAGCGGCGCGAGCGAGCGGGTCGCGCCGTTGCTCGCGGCGCAGGTGGAAATATCCGTCGACGTCGACTCGGAGGCGATCACTACGCGGTCGAAATGGGTGATCCGCTGCGTCCGAGGAGTCAGCCGCAGCCTCCAGATCCGGCTTGACGACGAAGAGACGGACGCCCGGGTCCAGCTCAACGACCAGTTCGTCGCCTCGGGCATCGAGCAGTCCAAGGGGGGCAACCTGCTCAGGATCTCGCTGCCCGAGCCGATGCGGCCGGGCGACGCGCGGCCGCTCGTCATGGAAACCCGTCGGCCGCTGTCGAAGGGGGCCGGCAAGACGCTGATCTTCTCGGGATACCCCCTCACCAACGCCAGCGAACAGTCGGGGATGATCGCGATCACCCAGAGCGAGAACCTGTGGGTCGACCTGGTTCACATCCAGGGTTTGCGGCGGATCGACCCACGGGGCCTCCCCTCGGCCCTGTTGGCCCAGCCCGGCACGAGCATCGCCCTGCAATTCCTCGATCAACCGTTTCGACTTGAGCTGGGCGTCGAGGACGCCCCCCCCTTGTACCGCGCCGATTCGACCACGAAGCTGACCTTCGAAGCCGATCAGGTGCGCAACGAGACGACGATCGACGTCCAGCGAGTGCGGGGACGACTCTTCGAGATCGAGATCGGCGTCTCGCCCGAACTCAAGGTCCCCACGGCGGGGCCCGCCGACTTGATCGAGTCGACCACGCCGACGGCCCGCAACGGCGCCGCCGGCGCGCCGCCGGCGCATTCCGAGCGGATCTTGAAGCTCCGGCTCACGGCGCTGGGGCGGGACCAGAAATCGCTGAGCCTCAAGCTCGTCGGACTCCAGGACGCGCCGACGTCCGGCGAGGCCCGCCTGGGCCTGTTCACGCCGCGCGGCGCGGTCTCGACGACGGCGTCCTTTTCGCTTTACACGGGGCGCGACCTGACGGTCGAATCGCTCGACGAGCCCCTCTTCCACGCCGCCCCGCGCGAGGCGTCGACGGTCGACGGCAAGCCGCTCTCCGACGTCTTCGGCGTCGCCGAGCCGCCGAGCCTGCGGCTCCAGAGCACGCGCAATCCCAGCGCCTTGAAGGTGCGGCTGGAGCATCACCCGCTGGGGATCACCCACGAAACTAAGGTCTCGGCCCAGGTCGACCGTCTGGGAGTCGAAGTCCGCCAGGAATCGGCCGTTCAGGTCCGCTTCGGCGCGGTTCGATCGCTGATCGTGCGCGTCCCCCCCAGGGCGTCGAGCCGCTGGACCGTCTCGGCCAAGGAGGCGATCACCCGCGAGAGCCTCGGCGCGGCCAAGGACGGCGCGCGGCGGTTCCGGCTCACGTTCGACCGGCCGATCGTGGACGCCTCGACCCTGGCGTTCCGCTACCGGCTCCCCCTGGGGCGAAGCCTCGATTCGGCCGAACCGACTTCGTTTGCAATCCCCGCGTTCCAGATCGAGGAAGGGACGGCCGGCGACTGCGTGTTCGATCTGACGCCCGATCCCAACGTCACGCTGACGACGAGCGACCCGTCCTGGTCGCGGGTCCAGGACGCCGACCTCCCGGGGACGGCTTCCACCCTCCGCTTCCGGCTGATCCCCGGCGCGACCGCCCCCAACGGATTGAACGTCGCCGCCGAGCTGGTCGAATCGGTCCCCCTGCCCCGCCTGGTCGTGTCGCGGGCGTTGCTGGCCGCGACCCTGGGCTTCGACGACGACTTGCGGGTCCACGCCTGGTACGCCCTCGACGCGCATCCGGCGTCGCTGTCGCTGTCGCTTCCCGAGGGCGCGCGGTGGATCAGGGCGCGCGTGGACGGACGCGCCGTCAACGAGATCGAGCCGATGGACGAGGAGTCGAGCTATCGGTTCAATCTCCCCGCCGATTCGCCCGGCAAATCGATCGTCGTCGAGTTGGAGTACCAGGCCGCCGCGGCGACGATCGGCAAGGCCTGGGAGCCTCCAGAGCTTCTGGAAGGCGCCGACGTCCTACAAACTTACTGGCTCGTCCAGGTCCCCTGGAACGCGGCCCTGATCGGCCTGCCCAGCGGCTGGGCCGACGAGAATCAGTGGTACTGGGACCTCTACGTCTGGAAGCGGCGGCCCGTCGCGACCCTCGACGAGCTGATCGGCTGGGCGACCGAATCGACCACGACCGAGGCGAGCGTCGCCGATCGCAACTTCCACGGCTATTTGTTCGGCCGGGCCGGCCCCCCCTCGGCGTTGGACGCCTGGATCGTGTCGCGCGCCTGGATCATCGTCGTCTGTTCGGGTCTGGTGCTGGCGCTGGGGTTCGCGGCGACCTTCGTACGGCTGGACGAACGCTGGATCTGGGGAGGCGCGGCGGTCGTCGGCCTGGCGTCGGCGATGTTCCTGCATCCCAGCGTCATCGCGCTGTTCCTCCAGGCGAGCGGTTGCGGCTTCCTGCTGACGCTCTTCGGCTATTTGATCCATCGGGCGCTCCAGCGCGACGGCGCTCCGGCCGCGCGCTCGGGGTCGGTCGTCTCCAGCGGGACGGGCTTCGATTCCTCGCAGCGGTCGGCGGCGGCCGCCGGGGTCGGGTCCGACGATTCGACGGCCGTCCGAGTCCGGGTGTCGTCCACCATGGACTATCTGGCGTTGCAGCCGGCGCCCGAGTCGGGCCTGGAACCCTCGCGTTCGTCCCGGTTGGGCGAGGGCCCCGCGAATCCCTAGCGCCGGCGGCCGTCGCTTGACCGGTCGTTCTCGGCCCAAACCCTGGTTCAAGGCCCGATCATGGACCCTGCTCGATTCCTTCCGAGTTCTCGGCGACTGACGGGGCTGCTCTTGGCCCTGGGGGTGCTCGTCCCGACCCGCGCGAGGGCCGCCGAGGAGCCCCTCCCCGAGATCGTGCGGGCGTCGATACCGGCGCGGCGGGTGGCCGACTTCTTCCCGGCCGGCGCCCAGCTTCGGCTGATGGCCCCGCATGATTTCGACGCGCTGGTGAAGTCGGCCGAGGAGCAATCGCGCCGCACCGACTCGGTCCAGCCCCGACTGATCCGCGCCCGGCACTCGGCGCGGTTCGGCGACGGGGTGCTGACCGGGAAGTCGGAACTCGTCGTCTCGAACGCATCGCGACGACCGGCCGCGCTGCCGCTCGACGCCTGGTCGCCGGCGATCCTCGCCGGTCCCAAGACGGGAGCGGCCGTCGGGGCGCTGGTTTCAGGAAAAACCGCCCTCTGGCTTGATCCGCCGACCGATGCGACCGACGAGAGCACGATCACGCTTGAATGGGAGCTGCGCGCCCGTCCGGATTCACGGGGCCGCCTGTTCGCGCTGGAACTGCCAGGGGACGAGACGTCGTCGTTGACCCTCGACGCCCCCAAAGGCTCGGCTCCCTCGGGCCTCTCGGGCCATCGCGAGGGGCCGGTCGCCGGCGCGGGGGCCGACCGCGAACTCTGGCGGTTCCACGGCCGCGTGTCCGCATCCGAACTGCGCCTGGTCGATCTGGACGCGAAGAAGGGCGAGTCGAATCAGCCGCGCGTCTGGGTCGGCGGACCGACGCGGATCGATCTGGGCGCGACTGCGGGAAAGGAAGCCCGGATCGTCAATTTCACCACCGACTGGACGGTCCAGGCCGCGCCCGGTACGGCCGAGAGCGACGCGCTCTCGGCCGAGCTGGGGGCGGGTCTTGAACTGCTCGGCGTGGTCGGTTCGGCCGTGCGCGAGTTCCATCTCGATCCTCGGACCGAAGTGGGGACCACGCGGGTGACCGTGACGCTGGCGCCGAGCCCCGACGCGGCGTCGAAGGTCCAGTTTCAGGCGCACGCGCGAGCCCCCCTCGACGGGACGTGGACGATCCCATCGATCCGGCCGCTGGCTCCGGCGGTCTGGACCGGCGGCACGACGAGCGTCGCGCTCGACGCCTACCACAAGGTGCGGGCGTGCCGCGAGCGCGACGGCCGTCGCATCCCGCCGTCGTCGACCGATCCCAATACGACCGCCGAGTTCGTCTTCGAGTCCACCGCGCCGGGCCCCGTCGCCGACCTGACCTTCCGGGCCGCCCCGCCGCCGTCGCCGTACGTCGTTCGGGGCCGACTGCTGGCGCGCGAGTCGTCGACGCGGCTCGAATGCGATATCGAGGGGCTGAGATCGGCGGGGGGCGCCCCGGAGTACGAGGTCGAACTCCCCCCGAACTGGGTTCTCGACCGCGTCCAGGTGAGCGGGACCGATGACGCGGTCTCCTGGCGTCAGTCCGTCCGCGCCGACGGCCGCACCCTGCTGCGCGTCCTGGCGCCTCCCGCGGACCCCTCGGCCGAGGGGCGCACGCTCAGCCTGAGCGCCGGCGCGAGCGCGGTTCCGGGGCGCGGCCCGCTCCCCCTGCCCCAGGTCCGCCTGACCAGCGGCGCGATCGCCGACGAAACCTGGGTCGCGCTCGTGGACGACGCGACGACCCTTACGCCGATCTCGACCAGCGGGCTGGCCTGGATCGACCCCGCCCAGGTCAAGGGGCTGCTCCCCCCGACCTCGCCGTCGTCCGATCTCAGACCGGCGCTCGCCTGGCGATGGACGACCGGGGCGGCCTCCGCGATGGTCGATCGGCAGCGGGCCGCGGAAGAACGCCAGGGCTGGATCCACCTGAAGGCTCGAATCGAGGATCAGGGCCGGCGGCTCGCCCTCAGCGGCCGAATCACCGTCACGGGGGGTCGCGACGAACCGGAAGGCCTGCCGATCTGGATCGACCAGCCCCCCCTCGCCGTCGCGGCGTGGACCTTCCTCGATCCGGCGACCGGACGCAAGCTCGCCACCTCCCCGGTCTCCGACTCCGCGCGGCGAAAGCACGGCTTCCCCCCCGCGGGCGTGGTCCTGGAAATCGCGACGGATCGCCCGAACGCGGGTCGGACCACGGTTGATTTCCGAGCCGAGGCGCCCTGGTCCGGACAGGGCCGCATCGCGCTCCCCTGCCTGCCCGACGAGTTCGCGCCTCGTTGCGTCGTCGTAATCGAGACCCCGCACCGGATGCGATCGGACGTCGTGACCGAAGGCTTGAGCCGGGTCGCTCCCTCGCTCGCGGGCCGCCTCGTCCCGCCGCCCGAATCGTCGACGCCCCCGGCGGCCTCGAACCCGTACTGGACGGCGCACGCCCTCGCCTACTGGAAGCCGGGGGGCAAGCTCGAACTCACCACCGAGGCGCTGACCCCCGCGGCGATCTCCGGCGTGATCCACGACGCCCGACTGACGACGCTCGTATACCCGCGAGGACGGTGGCTGAACCGACTTCAGTTGATCGTCGGCGCCGAGCCGACCGCCGCGATCCCACTCAAGCTCCCCGCCGTCGCGGTCCTGGCGCGCGTCCGCGTCGACGGCCTCGACGTGGCCCCCGCGCTCGATCAGGGAGGGCTCTCGATCCCGCCTCCCCGCGGCCCCGACGCGACGTCGCGAACGATCCAAATCGATTATCATGTGAATGAGGGGCAGTTCTTCGACCGACGGGCCCCGCGCCCCGTCGTCCCCGATCTCGGGCTCCCCTGCCTTTCGTTCGGTTGGGAACTGATCCTGCCCGCCGATTGGGAGCTGGAACGGGCGAGCCCGGACTTCGTCGTCAACTCGACGGACGCGGCCGCCGCCTGGCCGTTCGGGGCTCTGGGCTTCCCCAGACCGCGATGGCCCGGCGGTCGAACTTCGCCCCGCCTCGCCGAACCGGTCGTCCAGGCGCTCGACGCGCGGATCGGCAACGCGGCCTCGGGCGAGTTGACGTTTTCGGAATGGTTCATTCGCTGGGATTCGGGGGCCAATCCGGTCGTCATCGACCGGCTCGCGCTCCGCGGCGAAGGGTGCGAGCCGGACTCGCTCTGCCAACCGGCCCCGCGCGACGCCTCGGGGTCGGGATCGTCGATCGCGCTGCGGACCCTGCGGCGGAACGGCCTGGCGATGGTGCTCGTCGACGACGCGATCGTGATCACGTCGCGACGCGAGGCCGACCGGGCCGACGCCGCGGCGGACTGGCGGGACGCGATCGTCGAGGCCCTTTTCTGGGGCTCCGACCGGACCGATCGATTCCAGTCGGCCGTTCGATGGCGGGGCGAGGCGGTCTCCGG
>ERZ778018.2739-NODE-2739-length-10696-cov-4.161545_pt1 | contig 10696 bp, 7 predicted proteins | sample MGYA00375748_ERZ778018 | MGnify/ENA primary metagenome ERZ778018 (study PRJEB29350, sample SAMN05509839) | bioreactor metagenome | biome: bioreactor; material: wastewater | place: South Africa: University of Cape Town | collected 2014-04-22 ... | reverse complement strand
AACTGACGGCTATAGCCCACCACCTCGCCGACCAGTCCTCGTTCCTTGAGTGCCAGACTCAAGGAACCGCCGATCAAACCCAGACCAATAAGTGCCAGACGGTTGATCATCACCCAAATCTAATCCGTAGTTGCCCGAAGTGTCGTCAGCACGCGGTCCATCGCGGCCAGTGCACGTTCATTCTGAGCCTGCGTGCCAATCGTGATCCGGATATGGCACGAAAGCCCACCGGTATCGGTTTTGCCGCCCATAGGTCGGACAATCACACCTTCACGAAGCAAGGCATCAAACACAAGCCCGGCGGGCAAACCTGTATTGACGGTAACGAAATTGGCAAGCGATGGAATAACCGATAGGCCACGCAACGCCAATGCTTTTGCCATGAAGTCCAGTCCGGTCGCGTTCACTGCTCGGCTATGCAGGATAAACTCTTCATCTGCCAGAGCCGCTTCGGCCGCCTTGAGCGCAAGACTATTGACGTTGAATGGCTGCCGCACCCGATCAAGAATAGCGATGACTTGCGGATGACCTACCGCGAAGCCCACGCGAAGCGCTGCCAGCCCATAGATTTTGGAGAAAGTGCGCGTCACCAGCACATTGGGGAATTCGCTCGCCAAAAGAAGGCCATCGGGAAAACGGCCTTCGGCATAAAGGGCACGATCAACATATTCACTGTAGGCCTCGTCAAGAACTACAACGACACTTTCTGGCACGGCTTCCAGAAACGCGCGCAACTCAGGTTCACTGACCCAGGTACCCGTCGGGTTGTTCGGGTTAGCCAGAAAGACCACGCGGGTATCGGCATCGATGGCGGCAGCCATGGCAGGCAGATCGGCACCATAGGGCATGGTTGGATGATCGGGCGGTAGCGCAGGCACAATTTTAGCCTGCGCACCCGTGGCCTGAGTTACCAATGCGTAAACCGCGAAAGCATGAGCGGAGAACACGGCATTGCGCCCCGGTGAAAGATACGCGCGTGCCACCAACTCCAGCAGATCATTCGAACCATTGCCCAGCGTGATCGCAGATGGCGCCACATCGAACTTCTTTGCAATGGCGGTTTTAAGTGCGTAGCCACTGCCATCGGGGTAAATATGCAGATCGTCCAGTGATTGCACGGCCGCGCGAGCAAGCGGGCTGGCACCCAGGGGATTCTCGTTGGAAGCCAGCTTGATAATATCGGTCAGGCCGAATTCACGTGCGACTTCATCAACGGGTTTGCCGATGACGTATGGGGAAATGGCACGTACGTAATCCAACGCCTGACCCGACAATTGTTGACCGATGCGATCGTATGCGCTCATGACACAACCCCGCCCATTATTGATCCACCCGCTGCATTGGGACTTGATGCAGACATGACCGCGCGTGGATAGGAACCCAAAACACGAAGAGAACTGCAAAACGGTTGCATTTTGGTCAAAGCCGCCCGAATGCGCTCATCGTCTGCATGTCCTTCAAAATCGATGAAAAACACATACTCCCACGCCCGTTCCCGCGCTGGTCGGGATTCGATGCGCATAACATCAATCCCCGCCTCCGCCAGCGGTGCAAGCAAACGCGACAACGCGCCGGGCATATTGTTGACGGAAAGCACCAGTGAGGTTTTGTCCGCGCCCGAGGGCGGTACTGTGTCCCGACCGATCACGACGAATCGGGTGGTATTGAACGCACTGTCCTGAATGTTTGCCGCGACAATATCCAGACCATGCTGCTCTGCAGCCAGCGTGGGACCAATTGCCATGATGCTTGGTGATTCAGCGGCAAGGCGAGCAGCTTCGCTATTGCTCTGCACCGCAATGCGTTCGACGCCGGGATAGTGAACGTCCAGCCATTCCCGACATTGGGCCAATGACTGGGCATGGGACACAATACGCTGAGGTCGGACATCGCGCGCATCCTGCCGAGCCATCAACTGCTGATCTATCTTGAGCGACAGTTCACCGCAAATGCGGACTTCCCCGGGCACCCAAGCACCATATAAGGCACCACCGGTCGCTCCGAATGCCAAGGCATCCAAGGTTTGGGACACGCTGCCTTCCGTGGAATTTTCAACGGGTACAACGCCGAAATCAACGGAACCCGCCGCAACGGCACGGAAAACTTCGGGAATGCCCGGCTCAAGAACCAGCTGGGCACCGTGACCAAACGCGCGCAAGGCCGCCTGTTCAGAAAAGGTGCCCGAAGGACCGAGGCAGGCCACGGAAAGCGGCTGCTCAAGCGCAAGGCATGCCGACATAATTTCCCGAAAAAGCCAAACCATCGTATCGCCGGAAAGCGGGCCCGGATTACGTTCACGCACACGTGACAGTACCTGAGCCTCTCGTTCGGGACGATAAAAAGATGTCTGAGATTCGTTCGACAACTGCTTGATCTCCGCGACGCGCTCGGCGAGGCGGGCACGTTTGGAAATCAAGGCAATCAACTCGGAGTCGAGTGAGTCGATCTGTTGCCGCACTTCAGCCAGCGTGTTGGGCAGAGGCTGATCTGGCGAACGTCGATCCGGCCAACCAGCCCCCGCTTCACCCAAAGCGTCTGTCACCGCGTTACCCTTACAGAACGCGGATACGCAGGATGCCGTTGATACCGCGCAAAGCGGCCAAGGTATCGTCTGAAACCGGCGAATCAAGGTCAATCAGAGTATAAGCGACCTGTTTGCGCGACTCGTTCGTCAAACGTTCAATATTGACGTTCGACTTCCCGAGAATATGAGAAATCTGCCCGACCATGTCCGGCATATTGCGGTTGGCGATCGCCAAGCGCTGAACGCCCGAACGAGCCATGCGTACTTCTGGGAAGTTGACCGAGTTACGAATATTGCCGTTTTCGAGGTAATCCTTGATTTGATCGGCAACCATGATGGCGCAGTTGTCTTCCGCTTCGCCGGTGGATGCGCCCAAATGCGGGAACGTCAGGCAACGGGGATGGTTTTTGGTCAGGTTGCTCGGAAAATCTGAAACGTAAGCATGTGCCTTACCGGCATCCAGTGCAGCAACCATGGCCGCTTCGTCAACAATGCCTTCGCGAGCGAAGTTCAATACGACAACATTCTCTTTCATGAATGCCAGACGCTCGGCGTTAATCAGGTTGCGGGTGGCATCGATCAACGGCACGTGAAAGCTCACGAAATCGGCCTTGGCCAGCACTTCATCCACACTGCTCGCCTGATGAACTTCAGGAGACAATTCCCATGCACGCTCGATGCTGATGCCCGGATCAAACCCGATCACGCGCATACCCAAGGCTTTGGCCGCGTTGGCTACTCGCACACCGATGGCACCAAGGCCAATCACACCCAAAGTGCGACCGGGCAATTCGAAACCAACGAAATTCTTCTTACCCGCTTCAACGGCCTTGTGAATTTCTTCATCGGTGCCATTCAGTCCGCGCGCGAAATCCCAAGCCGCACCGAGGTTACGGATCGACATCAGCATGCCAGCCATAACGAGTTCTTTAACCGCGTTGGCGTTGGCGCCTGGCGCGTTGAATACCACAACACCCTGTTCGCTCATCTTGTCGACAGGGATGTTGTTGACGCCCGCACCGGCACGACCGATGGCCAATACGGATTCAGGCAGACTCATATCGTGCATCTTGGCCGAGCGAACCAGAATGGCATCGGCAGAATCGATCGGCGCACTTACGTTGTACTTATCCGCCGGCAGGCGATCGGTACCCTTATTCGAAATAGCGTTCAGTGTGTGAATATTAAACATTTAAAAACCTCTAGAATCTGAAATTAGCCTGAAAGTCAGCTTGGGAGTCAACTCAGGAATTAACCGTGGCGCTGAGCGAAATCGTGCATAAACGCAATCAGTGCGTCGATACCGGCTTCAGGCATGGCGTTATAAATACTTGCACGCATCCCACCGACGGAACGGTGACCGGCCAGTGCAGAAAGACCGGCCTTGTCAGCCTCGGCAAGGAATGATTTATCCAGGGCATCATCCTTGAGGATGAAGGGGATGTTCATCCAAGAGCGGGCATTGAGCGCAACGGGATTGCGATAGAAACCGCCACTCTGATCGATGGCAGCATAGAGCTTGTTGGCCTTGCGCTCGTTAATTTGCTTCATTTGCTCCAAGCCACCATTCGCCAGCAGGCGCTTGAATACCAGACCGGCGATGTACCAGGCATAGGTGGGCGGCGTGTTGTACATCGAACCGTTATCGGCGTGGATTTTGTAGTCAAACATGGCAGGCACGTCGGCACCCGCATGGCCGATCAGATCATCACGAACGATGGCGATCGTTAAACCGGATGGACCGATGTTTTTTTGCGCACCGGCATAGATAATGCCGAACTTAGAAACGTCCACAGGACGCGAGAGGATCGTAGATGACATATCGGCAACCAGAGGCACGTCACCACTTTCAGGAATGTAACCGAACTCGACGCCCGCAATGGTTTCATTGGGTGTGTAGTGAACATAAGAAGCGTTCGAGTTGAACTTCAACTCATCGGCTGCAGGCAACAGGGTGTATTTGCTCGGCTTGGTATCGGCAACCACGTTGACGTTCAGGAAGCGCTTCGCTTCAGCAATTGCTTTCTCGGACCAGTGACCGGTGTTCAGATAATCGGCAGAACCATCACCACGAGCAGCTTTCAGGTTCATGGGGATCATGGCAAACTGGGCCGATGCCCCGCCCTGCAAGAACAGCACTTTGTAATTGTCCGGAATCGACATCAACTGACGAAGATCAGCTTCTGCCTGCTCAGCAATGGCAACGAATTTTTTACCGCGATGGCTCATCTCCATCACGGACATACCGGTGCCATCGCAATCCAACATCTCGTCGCGTGCTTGAATCAACACATCTTCAGGTAACGTCGCAGGACCTGCGCCAAAATTAAATACTCGCGCCATGATTACTCCCAACCGTTTCTAATTAAAATCCCAAAAACCTATCGACTGATCATTACTCAGTTTCGCTCGAACCGTCTTCTTCAGTAGCGTTCTCATCCCTGTCTGCATCGGAATCTACAGACATAGCCGCCACCGCCGCCTGTTGCACCAATTTTTCATCGTCACTTAGGCGAATCAGAATGACGCCCTGCGTATTGCGAGAAACCGATGAAATCTGACTGATTTCTGTGCGCACCAATGTGCCGGCATCGGAAATGAGAATGACCTCATCTTCATCCTGAACCAGCGCCGCACCCACCAAAGCACCATTGCGCTCGCTGGTCTGGATTGCGATGACACCTTGGCCGCCACGCCCTTGTAACGGGAAGTCATCGATTGGCGTGCGCTTGCCGTAGCCATGTTCCGTGGCGGTAAGAACCTGACCTTCGCCCACGACAAGCAGAGAAACGACGCGCTGCGTCTCGTCCATCCGAATGCCGCGCACCCCACCGGCTGTTCGTCCCATCGAGCGCACGTCGGCTTCTGCGAAACGAATGGATTTGCCCGCATTGCTAAAGAGCATGAGTTCGCGTGAGCCATCGGTGAGCCTGGCGCCGACCAGCCGATCATCGTCGCGCAGGTCAATCGCAATAATACCGGCCTGACGTGGCCGCGAGAAATCAACTAATGGTGTCTTCTTCACTTGGCCCGTGGCTGTGGCGAAGAAAATATAGTGATCGTCGACAAACTCACGCACCGGCAACAGTGCATTGACCCGCTCACCTTCCTGCAAAGGCAGAATGTTCACGACCGGACGGCCACGCGCACCCCGAGCCCCTTGCGGCAACTGATAGACTTTACGCCAATAAACGCGGCCCAAATTGGTAAACATCAACGCCCAAGCGTGCGTACTGGCTACCATCAACTGCTCAATGACATCTTCATCCTTCATTCGGGTCGACGATTTACCACGCCCACCTCGCCGCTGGCTCTGATATTCGCTCAGCGATTGGGTCTTGATGTACCCTTCTCGCGACAGGGTGACCACGCGATCCTCTTCCGCGATCAGATCTTCAATGGAGAGGTCTTCATAATCAAAAACAATCTCGGTGCGGCGGGCATCACCAAACTCCTCGATCATGGCAACCAGCTCGTCACGGATAACCTGCATCAGACGAGATTCCGAACGCAAAATATCCAACAGATCGATAATTTTTTCGAGCAAGCTACGATATTCTTCGACGATCTTGTCCTGCTCCAGACCGGTGAGGCGGTTGAGGCGCATTTCAAGGATTGCTTGCGCTTGCTCTTGTGAAAGGCGGTAACTGCGATCCGGCTGCAATCCAAAATCGACCGTCAGAGATTCCGGTCGGGAAGCGGCTGCATCTGCTCGTTCCAGAAGGGCGTGAACCAGACCCGAATCCCAATTTTGCGCCATCAACGCGGTGCGCGCTTCATTCGAAGTGGGCGCCGCTTTAATCAAAGCAATCATCGCATCAATGTTCGCCAGGGCAACGGCCAGGCCTTCAAGGATGTGCGCGCGTTCACGTGCCTTACGTAAATCATAGATCGTGCGTCGCGTCACCACTTCCCGGCGATGACGCAAGAATACGGTCAAGATGTCGCGCAAGCCCAAGGTGCGCGGCTGCCCACCGACAATCGCAACCATATTGATCCCAAACACGCTCTGCATCTGGGTTTGTTGATAGAGGTTATTGAGCATCACATCAGGCAATTCACCACGCCGAAGCTCGATCACAATGCGCATACCGTCTTTGTCGGATTCGTCACGCAGTTCGGTGATGCCTTCGATTTTCTTCTCGCGAACCAATTCGGCGATGCGCTCAATCAAGCGGGCCTTGTTCACCTGATAGGGCAACTCGGTCACGATGATAATGGCTTTGCCCGCACGGTCGTCTTCTTCGAAATGGGTCCGGGCGCGCATAACTACGCGACCACGACCAGTGAGATACGCCTCACGAATACCGGCGGCACCGTTTATGATGCCCGCCGTTGGAAAATCAGGCCCCGGCACGTGCGACAACAGCGTTTCATCGTCGGTATCCGGATCATCGATCAACGCAATGGTCGCATTCAGAATTTCGGTCAGATTGTGCGGTGGGATATTTGTCGCCATGCCAACGGCGATGCCCGACGAGCCATTCACCAACAGGTTGGGGTAGCGTGCGGGGAATACGCTTGGCTCACTTTCCGATCCATCGTAGTTATCGATGAAATCGACGGTCTCTTTTTCAAGATCTGCCTGCAACTCGTGCGCGACCTTGGCCATGCGCACTTCGGTATATCGCATGGCTGCAGGCGCGTCACCATCAACGGAACCGAAGTTACCCTGGCCGTCGATCAACATGTAGCGCATGGAAAAATTTTGCGCCATCCGGACCAGTGCATCGTAAACCGCAGTATCGCCATGCGGGTGGTATTTACCGATCACGTCACCGACGACACGGGCCGACTTCTTGTAAGGCTTGTTCCAGTCGTTGCCGAGCTCACGCATGGCGTACAGAACGCGTCGATGGACCGGCTTGAGCCCATCGCGCGCATCGGGCAATGCACGACCGACAATTACACTCATCGCATAGTCAAGATATGAGCGCCGCATCTCGTCTTCGAGATTGACCTTGAATATCTCTTGCGCAAATTCAGACATTGTTAATCCTTACGATTTCTCACGCCCAATCCGGTGGTGTCGAGACCCAGTGGCTTATGAGCACAAATAAACGGTCACCATGACCCAGCAAAAAAGAGCCGGAAGTTTACCACAAGATGACAAATGAACGCTCATGCTGATCATCACTTCATATCCCACTCCACCGTTGCGCCAAGTGAGTAGGCATCACATCAATGATGCGTATCACGCCAACCACGAATGTTGCAAATAAACAACGCGAACGCACCAAGGACAACCAAAATAATCAGCCCACACTACAACCAATTTAACCCATTGATTATGAAATTAATTACGGCAATTGTGCGCACAAAGAGCACTCAAAAACCACAAACAGAATCGAAGTCTGCCCTCTCGCGTACCGTTAAACGATCACGTCCAGCGCGCCCTTTTATTGCAAAAGGAGCTCCGGCACTACATTTGCCAATCGAATGGGGCATAATAGATGGCGCATCATGCTTATCATTCTCATGCGTCCATTTAGAGAAAGGAGACCTTACAGATGAATAAATTTACCGTACTCGCCACAGGCATCGTTGCGGCCATGGCATTATCCGGTCAAGCCTTCGCCGACCAGAAACCGTTGTCACCTTACGTGTTCAACAGTGCTGGCGAACCCGTTATGACGCCTTATGGCGAATGTGTTCACAATGGCGTGGGCAAAGTTACTCCAGAAACAGCCATTATGGCCTGCGATCCAGACATGATTGCCAAGCCAAAAGAAGCCGCTCCTGCTGCTCTGGTAGAACCACCTCCAGCGCCAGAAATGAAAACAGTCACCCTGACTGCCGACACCTACTTCGACTTCGACAAGTACAACCTCAAGCCAGCCGGCAAAGAAGCTTTGGACAAGTTGATCTCTGAAATGGGCGACATGAACTCGATTGCCAAGATCAAAGTTGTGGGTTACACCGACAGCATCGGCACCGAGAAATACAACATTGGCCTGTCAGAGCGTCGTGCCAACACGGTTGCCAAGTACCTGACTGCTCACAACATCCCTGCCGACAAGATCGAAACCCAAGGCATGGGTGAAGCTGATCCGGTAGCTAGCAACAAGACCAAAGAAGGTCGCGCCAAGAATCGTCGTGTTGTTGTAACAACCGAAGGCGTCAGCAGCAACTAATCATCGCTGATGGTTCGGGTCATTCGACCCGAATGCCGATTGATAAAAACACCGCCCATGCGGTGTTTTTTATTACCCGATCACTTCAGAATCACTACGATAAGGCCGACATATCGAGGCCAATTTCATCCTGAACCCAAAGGGAACCCCTGATTAAATCAGAGATTCCGCGCGGCTCGAGGATTTGCCGCCATAAACAACCATCACGGTAATTGTTTATGAAAAAAATCAAAAATCACATTTTTGATTTTCGCCCTCTGAAAATAACAGGATGTAATTATTCAGATCGTTCAAAGAGAATGGCACACTCAAACCCGTGTCCTTATCCAATTCCCATATCCTGAGGAGAGGCTTGAACATGTTCGACTCTGCACTATTCCATGACGTAATCCAGCCCTGGCTGATCAAGATCGCGCTTGCACTCGCCATCGCCGTAGCAGGTTATTACATCAGTCGCTGGACCGTACCCTGGCTTGAGCGCGTATTACGGAAAACACGCGTAGATATCATGTTGATTGGCTTTATCGTCTCCATCGCTCGAACCATTTTCCTGCTCTTCATTGCGGTCGCTGCCTTGTCTCAACTGGGACTCGACACGACATCACTGGTAGCCCTCATCGGCGCCGCCGGCATTGCCGTTGGTCTTGCGCTCAAGGAATCGCTGGGGAATTTCGCCGCAGGGGTCATGATTCTTATTTTTCGACCATTCAAGATCGGTGACTTTGTCGATGGCGCGAATGTGATGGGCACCATCAAAGAAATTGGTATTTTCCAGACCCGCATGACCGATCCATCAAACGTCGAAATCATCGTGCCCAATGCCACGATATACAACAGCCCGATCAAAAACTTCAGCACCCACCCAACGCGTCGAATCGAAATTGCCGTTGGCATCGATTACGCGAACGATCCAAGACAAGCAAAAGAAATCATCACGTCGCTTTGTGCGGCAAACAGCAGGATACTGCCCGAGCCCGCGCCGCTTGTGCTCGTCAATGATTTTGGCGCGTCGAGTATCGACTTGCTGATTCGCGTTTGGGTTAATGCCAGCGACATATTGGCGGTTCAAACGGAACTTCGTGAGCAGATCAAGCAACGGTTCGATGAAGAGAATATCGCCATCCCATTCCCACAAATGGTACTGCGCCGACCCGAGTAACGGTCACAAGCGATGCGCCACCAACGATGGACTGTTACTGCGTGAGGGAAGCCGCAGGCTTGATATAACAATCGAAACGGACCCGACCGCTACTGATGCTCATTGATGGCTTGGCACCAGCCAAAGCGGGCGACTGTGGCGGGCGCTTGACCACATACCGATTCGCCGGTTGCCGACGCGCCCACACGAACAGCGCATCCGCATCCTCGTCACTACCCACCAGATCATGAAAGATGCGCATATCCTTTTTCACCAGCGCGGACTTCTGCCGCTCCGGGAACATCGGATCCATCAGCCAAACCGTATCTTTATCGGGTTTGATGGTGTCAGGCCATGCCTCACGGGCGTCCGAACCATAAAGATGGATACGCGATGCAATATCCTGCGTCTTAGGCTCCAACCGCGCGCGCAGCAACGCATCAGATAACAAAAAGTGAATCAGTGGATGTCGTTCGAAAGCAAACACGGTGCAGCCCGTACTGGCAAGTGCCCAGGAATCACGCCCAAGTCCAGCTGTCAGATCGATGACAACGGGGCGTCGATTGGCGCGCAAACCTGCCGCTTTTGCCAGCGGTTCACGCAAAGTCATTGGCTGATTGAAACGGGCGTTCTGGACGAAATCGATACCAAGGGAATGACGACCAAACGCATCATTGTCTGTTGGTGGAAACAACTGCCAACAACCCTCTAAATATCGCAGAACGAAATGATCGGGTTGGATTTCAGCCAATTCTTCCGAACAGACTGTGGGGATAGGAAGAAGCTGCGCCAGCTGAATCAGGCTGACTTCACGCCGATCTGCATCAGCGGTTGGCAAGACCAAACGGACTAGATCGGAAGAGCACACGTCTGAACTCCAGTCACCTTGTAATCTCGTAT
>ERZ778018.2735-NODE-2735-length-10717-cov-5.261958_pt1 | contig 10717 bp, 10 predicted proteins | sample MGYA00375748_ERZ778018 | MGnify/ENA primary metagenome ERZ778018 (study PRJEB29350, sample SAMN05509839) | bioreactor metagenome | biome: bioreactor; material: wastewater | place: South Africa: University of Cape Town | collected 2014-04-22 ... | reverse complement strand
TGGTCGAACTCAGCCTGGGCCGTGCGGACGGCCTCGTCGAAGTCGTCGTCGTCGAGGGCCGGGTTGACAACCTCATGGCCGTGGCTGGCCAGGTAGGACGGTTTGACGCCGCCTGGGATGGAGTGCCAGCCGTGGAGAAAAAGAATCTTCATCAAGGCTCCGGCGTTCAGACCGTCGCAAACTCCGGCTCGTTCTCGGCGACGACGGCGGGCAAGGCCTCGGCGACTCGGGCACGGGCCGCCTTGACCAGCCAGCCGTCGATCTCGCAGCCGACGAATCGTCTCCGCCCGCCCGCCTCGACCGTGGCCACCGCCGTGCTGCCCGAGCAGGCGACGAGATCGCAGACGAGGGCGCCGGGGCGGCTCAAACCCCGGCTTTCCGGCCCACGATCGCCCGGCCGGGGCCGGCGCCGCCGGTGAAGAAGAGGGTGGCGGGCCGCTCACCGGTGGGGCGGAGCAAGGGACGGACGGCTTCAGGGGTGAGCCTGGCGGTCTTGTGCTTGACCGTGACCGGGCCGAGGCCCTCGTCGGCGATCAGCCGCTTAAGACGCTTGAGGTCGAGCGGGTGGACGGAATGGACCTCGAAGGCTTCAAGCCAGGGGGTGGCGAGGAATTCGTCGCTCGTCAGGTAGGGCAGGTCGAAGGCGATCCGGAACAGGCCCCGGGCGTTGGCGAACGAGTCGAGCAGTCCCGACCTGGTCAACGCGGGGTCGGGCTCATAAATCCATCGGCCCACCGGAGCTGCGAAGGCCGGAGTTCGCCAGTCGCCGTCGTGATCATTCCAGACGACGTTTTCCGGAAGCTTCACCGCGCTCCGCCGGGCTCGGATCGCGGCGCCGAACCAGACGGTCGCCTCCTTGCACTCGCCGCTCAAGCTGATCAACTCGACCTCGCAATCGAGGGCCTCGGCGAACGATGTGAAGTCGCTCGCCGGTCCCAGCTTGATTGCTCCGCCGGAGACGGTCCGCATCAGCGAGCGAAGGAAATCAGGGCCCGGCGCGTAGCCCTCGAGTGCGACGGACCGGCCCTTGCCGGAAGCCCGGCGGTCGGGGTCGACGTGGACCCAGGCGTCAGCGGGGATCACGAACGATTCGGCCGCGGCCCGGCACGGGAGGATGCGGTCGGCTCGATCGTAAACCTTGGCGTTCCAGGCGACTCGCCGGCACATGCCGGGGTCGCGGTCAACGGCGATCACGTCCGAACAGGCGGCCAGGGCGAGGGCGTCGCCGCCGATCCCGGAGCAAAGGTCGACCACCACGCCGGCCTCGAACCGCTTCGCCTTGTGCGCGGCGACGCTCTCGGCGGTCGCCTGTTCGAGCCCCACCGGGTCGAGCCACATTCGCTCCGCGCGCGCGAACTTCGACAGCCCCTTGCGCCGTCCACTCGATATCCGGACGGCGGCCGAGACGATCTCGGCCGGGGCGAGTTTGCGCCAGCGCGTCAGGTCGGCCGGGCCCGGGTTTGGGACCTCGCGGATCCGGTCGAGAAGGTCGCGGCCGAGGTTGCTCGTGAGCACGAAAAACTCGGCGTCGGAGGCGTCGGGTTGATGAACCCGGCGATCCTGGATCGAGCCGGCGGACGTTTCGGAATAGAATGACATCGTGGCCTGACGCGTACGCCTTGGTTGCTGGAGTCGATCGTTGCCCATCATCGAACCATTGTACCCGCCCGTGCCGGCGATCGTCGCCGACCCCTTCAAGATTGGCGACGTGACGTTGCCGTCTCGGTTCTGCCTCGCCCCGCTCGCGGGTTATACCAGCCTCGCCTTCCGGCTGGCGGTCCGCGCCTGCGGCGGCCTGGGCCTGGCGACGACCGACCTGGTCAACGCCCGGTCGCTGATCGAGAACCGCCGCCGGGCGCTCGAACTGTCCGAGACGAATGAGCACGACAAGCCGCTCTCGATCCAGATCTACGGTCACGTCGCCCACGAGATGGAGCAGGCCGCGCGGTACGTCGAGGCCCACGGCGCGACGATCGTGGACATCAACATGGGGTGCCCGGTCCGCAAGGTCGTCCGGATCGGCGGCGGCTCGGCCCTGATGTGCGAGGCCGACCGGGCCGTCGACCTGGTCTCCGCCGTCGTCCGCTCGGTGTCGGTGCCGGTCACGGTCAAGATGCGGCTGGGCTGGGACGAGCACTCTCTGTCGGCCCCCGCGCTCGCCCGATCGTTCGAGCAAATCGGCGTCGCGGCGGTCATCATCCACGGCCGGACCCGGGCGCAGGGGTTCAGCGGCTCGGTCGATCGCGGCGGCATCCGCGCGGTCTGCGAGGCGGTCGATTCGATGCCGATCGTGGCCAACGGCGACGTCCGATCGATCACCGATGCGGCCTCGATGTTCACCGACACCGGCTGCGACGCAATCTCGATCGGGCGTGGCGCGCTGGCCAACCCGTTCTTCTTCCGCCAGCTCGACCACTGGCGCCGCACCGGCGAGCCCGGCCCCGACCCGAGCTTCGAGGAGCGCGTCGACTTCATGGCGACCCACTTCCACGGCCTGCTGGAGCGCCGAGGCGAGCACTACGCCTGCCTCCAGTTCCGCAAGATCCTCAAGTGGTACATGCACTTCACGCGGATGCCCAGGCCGCTCTATCTACGCCTGATCAACCTCCGCAGTTCTGAAGTCTTCGACGACGCCGTCGCCGAAATGCGCCTCATCGGACCAAGCTCGCCCCTCCCCGGCCATTTCGAGGCCCACGTGCCGGTCCCCTCCGGCCCAATCGATAAGTGGTAGCCGACGCTCGACCCGAGGCAGGTCCGCGGATGTTCTGGCACGGCGCCGCTTTCCACTGGAACGACCTCACGGCCCGTCGAGGAGGACGGGCCGTGCGGGGCGGTTTCAGAGGTTGTCGGGGTTGGTTTCGGCCTCGGCGGGTTCGGACGGGTCGTCGAAGTGGGGGAAGACGGGAACGTCGTCGTCCTCCTCGAACACCGGGCCGTCGGCGTTGAACGGCTGGCGGTGGCCGTTGCCGTTGTCCTGGGAGACGACGGGCGCGGGAGTCGGTTCGGGCGCGAGGGCCGGCCCGGGTTCGGGTTCGGGGGCCGGTTCGGGCTCGACGGGGGCGGGACGCGACGCGAGCTTTTGCTTGACCTCGGCGACCCATTCGTCGTCGGGAAGGCCGTAGGGGCGGAACTTCTCGATCCGGTTCTCCTCCTCGCTGTAGAAGAGGGCGCGGTTCTCGCCGAGCTTGCCGGCGACCGGCGAGTCGATGACCGTGCTCGAATCGTTGGCGCTCATCTGGAACAGGACGCGGAGCTCGAACTCGCGGAGGGCGTTGCGGTCGAACGTCCGGTTCATGTTGTTGACGCTGTCGCACCAGACGATCAGGTGGATTCCCAGCGGCGGCCCGTCGCGCATAATCTCGCTGAACTGGGCGCCGGGCGAGGCGGTCTTCTCCTCGCCGAAGCTGGACGAGAAGCCGAAGTCGTCGTCCCCCTTGCGGAGGTCGCGGAACCGCTGGAGGTCGTAAATCATCAGGTAGATCGGCGCCGGCTCCTCGGCCGCGCCGCTGTTGTCGCGACGGCGGCCGAGCTCGACGGCGATCTCGTTGATCGAGGCGGCGAGGTCGCGCTGGGACACCTTTTTGACGTTGTGCGGCAGCCAGTCGGCGACCTGGCCGAGCTTGCCGTTGAGCCACGAGTCGACGGGAGTGCCGTCGAGCAGGTAGAGCCTCAGGCCGTTGCGCTTGAGCGGCGGGTGCTGCGCCGCGATGCTGACGGCCGACATCATGAACATCGCGAGGGCGGCCTCGGCGTTCTGGCCGATGATCAGCAGGTTGGAACCGCTCTGGGGACGGAAGACCGCGACGGTCGGGTCCTTGATGGCGATCGCGTCGCCGAGCCAGGCCTGCTCGTAACGGGGCCCCTGCTCGGGCCACTCGGTCGCTTCGAGGAGCTTGTTGAGGAGGGCGTTCTTGCGGGTATCGGCCGGCAGGTTGCCCTCGAAGACGATCGGCGACGCCGGCGGCCGGTTCTGGGACTTGGCCAGGTCGAGGATGTCCTGCAAATACTCTTGCCGGCGCTTGTCGGAGAGCCAGACGACCTGGAACAGGTTGTTTCCCTCGGGTAGACCGTTGGCGTCGTTGTAGATCGCCTCGCCGGGACGAGTCAACAGCCGCGCGGCGCTGTTCTCCTCGCTCAAGATCAAGTGGGCGTCGGCCTCGCTGCACTGAAGGGCGATGCGGATGGCCATCTGACCCAGCGTCGCCCGGCCGACCGAGTACGCTCCGCCGAGCGTCTGCGAGCCGAGGATCACGTGGACGCCGAACGCACGACCCTGGCGGACCATGCGGTCGAGCAGCAGCGAGACCTCCTGGGCGACCTTGTCGTCCTCGACGAAGAACTCCTGGAACTCGTCGACGATGAACAGGATGCGCGGCATCGGGTAGTCGGGCTTGGCCTCGCGGAAGCCGCGGAGGTCCTGTACGCCGGTGTCGCGATAGAGATCGCCCCGGAACTTCAGTTCGGCGTCGAGCCGCTGAAGCACGCTCAGGCCGAACTCGCGTTCGGACTCGACGGCGATGACCTTCGCATGCGGCAGTTCCATCTCGGCGTAGACCTTGAACTCGACGCCTTTCTTGAAGTCGATCATGTACAGCTCAAGCTGGTCTGGGCTGTACCGGAGCGCCGCGTTGGTGATCAGCGCGTGCAACAGAGTCGACTTGCCGGAGCCCGTTTTACCGGCCACCAGCGCGTGCTGCGAGGTTCCCTTGCCGAGGGTGATCGGCTGGAGCTTGGTGGCGCCGGCGCGGCCCAGCGGCACTTCCATGATCTTGCCGCTATTCCAGCTCCAGAACTTGTCGGCGGTCGGAGCGATGAAGTCGAACGGCACCTCGACTTTGTTGGCGTCGCGGGCCTTCTCGCCCATGTCGTGCATCAGCTTGCTGTAGAGCGTCTGCTCGGGGACGGTGTCGAGGGCCAGCGGGAACCGGCCGAAGTGCTCGTCGCGCCAGCCGAGCTTGCCGTCGCGCCAGCTCAGGTTGACGCAGTCGGCCTCAAGGTCCTTGAGCTGCAACCCGGCGGGCATGTTGAGCTTGGTGTCCACCGAGATCAGCGCGTAGACGCCGCAGCGGGCGCCGCTGGCGATGATGCTCTGGAGCCGCCGGGCGGCGTTCTCGTTGAAGTTCACCGGAAAGTTGGCGACCACGACGACGCGGAACGGCTCGGCGACCTCGCCGGCGTGGATGTTGTACTCCTCGATCGTCGCGAACTCGTTGCGGAGGTACTTCTGGATCACGTTCTCCATGTGCTCGGAGAGGTCCGTCAGCCGCTGCTCGATGTCGCGGGCCTCGGTCCAGATCCGGCTGGTGACGAGCAGCTCCTGGTAGTCGGCCAGGTGCATGAAGGCGGCGAAGTTCTCGCCCAGGCCGACGGGGTCGAAGATCGTGAACCGGACCTTGCCGGGGGGGATCGACGTCAGGAACCGGATCATCATCGTCTGGAGCAGCCGGTTGGCCTCGGCCTTGCCGGATTCCGTGGTCTTGATGAGGATCGAACTCTTGGACGGAAACGGGGTGAAGGCGGGCATCTCGAAGCTGGTCGGACCGGCGTCCTTGAGCCGGGCGTCCGCGGGATAGCCGTTGGGGAACTCGCTTAAGTCGAAGCGGAATTTGCCGAAGGGGATCGCCGGGGGGACCTCCTTGGGGGGCGTCCAATCACTGACGTCGGGGACGTTCCAATCCAGATAACGGCGCGAAGACTCCTCATTGACCTCGCCCACCGCGGCGCCGACCCGCCAGGCCCTCGGTCCAGTTCCGAATCAGCTCGCTCCAGGCGGCGTCGTAGGCCGCCTTGGTCGCATCTCGGATTCCACGGTGATGGTCTTGAAGCTGCTTGGAGTCGGTGTCGAACTTCTCCTTCTGGGCGGTGATGCGGGGCGGATAGTGGGCCTCGCACTTCTGCGACTCTTCCTCGAACCGCTTGCGGAGGTCGGAGAGCCGTCGAGGATAGACGACGTCGGCTTCGCCGACCGCCTGCTGGAGCCGAGACTGGGAGTCGGCGACGCGGGCGTTCATCTTGTCCTCGGCGTTTTTGTAATCGTCCTCGCGCTTCTGGTCGGCCTCGACTTGCCGTCGCTCGAACTCGGACTTGACCCAGAGTTTGGTCTCTTCGAGCTTCCGGCCGGCCTCCTCCAGGTCGCGCTTCAGCGGGTGGTAGTGACGCGAGACGCTCTGCGCGGCCTTCTTCGAGAGGACCGCGCGCGCTCCAACGGCGGCGGCGATCGCCGCGACCACGCCGGCGCCGATGCCGATCGGCCAGCCGATGACGAAGCCCAGCCCGCCGCCGACCACCGCCCCCAGGAGCAGAAACGGCCAGATGAAGTTGGAGATCTTCAGGAAGTTGGGCAGCTTGAGCGTTTCAAGGGCCAGCAACTCCTCGTCGGCCTTCCTGATCAGCTCCTGCAAGGCGCCGATCCGGCCGGTCGGGACCGGGGGCTTGGGCGCGGCGGCCTCCCCTCCCTCGCCCGGAGCGTCGTCTTCGAGACTCTCGACGGCTTCCTCGGCCTCCTCGGGCTCGGGAGCGTCGACGACCTCCGAGGGGGGGGGCTCGGGACCGGCGAGGCTGGCGCAACGGTCGAGCACGGGCTGGGCCAGTTCCTGAAGATGTTCGAAGTCGAGTCGGGCGGCGTTCAGCAGCTCGTCGTCGCGCTTCCGCCGTTTGACCGTGTTGTCGCGCGCGGCCTCGTACATCGCCAGCGCCTGCCAGCGCGTCTCGTCGCTGGCCTTCTTCGCCTTGTTCCGCTCGGACTTGAACTGGGCGTCGAGCTTCTGCTTGGCCTGGGCGTATTCCGCCTCGGTCGACTGCGTCTCGGCCTGGGACTTCCGCGCGATCCCGGCGCGGACCTTGTCGTACTCGGCCTGCAGCGCCGCGCTCTCGGTCTTGAACCGGGTGTTCAGTTCGTGGGCCGCGACCCGATATTCTTGATCCTCGCGATCGCGGCGGCGCTTGAAGGTCTGCTCGACTTCGGTCTCGACCTTGGCTCGGTGGGCGATCAGGCCTTCCAGATCGGTCAGCGCGGCGACTTCTTTCTGGATCAGCGGTGATTCAGGCATGTTCAAGGTTTCCGGTTCATCAAGTGAGCAGGGATGAAAGGCGTCGGCGCGACTGCGGTCTCACGGTCTCAAGACGGTTGGGACGAGGGGGCTCAGGAGTTCTCGTCGCAGGCCTTGCGGATCTTGCCGAGGGCCTCGGAGAGCTTGTCCATGCCGACGATGTTGCGCTTGACGAGCCCTTCAAGGGGGGCCAGATGGTTCTTCTCATAGTCCTGCGCGACCTGGTCCTCCCAGGTTTCAAGCGTGACGTCCCACTTGTCGCGAAGGTCTTTCATGGCGTGCTGAAGTCGAGCCGAATGGGCGCTCATGGGGGCGTCTCCCTCGATGATCCAGAACGGAAAGTGCGGGTTACGACGGGTTCGAGGCGGTCTCGGACGGGGCCGGGGACGGTCGCGCGATGGACGGCTCGGCCGCCGAGGCCGCCGCCGCCGGCGCGGTTTGCGATTCGCTGGACGTCGCGTCGGAGACGCCGCCGGTTCGAGCCGAGCCGCCGCCGCCGGTCGTGGTCGAGCCGCCGTCGGAACCTCCGTTCGGCATGCTGATCCGGGGGGCGGAGGGAGCGCTCAGCGCCAGGTAGTCCTCCAGCGATTTGATCATCGAGCCCAGGCGGTGGATCGACTTGTCCATGCCGCCGTTCAGGTGGTCGGACAGGGGCGACGAGCACGATTTGTATTCGGCGATCGTGTGGTGCAGTTGCGGAATCAGCCGCTTGACGAGCGCGACCTTCTCCTCGGCCACGCGGAGCCGGCGCATCGCCTCGCGGAGCTTCTCCTTCTGCTCGGTGTCGGAGATGGTGTCGCTCCCCTGGGCGGCGATCTTCCGCTTCGCCAGCTCGGACCGCGCGTTCATGACGTCTTCGCTGCGGCGCTTGACCTGCGCCTGCCAATACCCGAGCTGGTCGCGCTCCAGCCAATCGCGCATCCGCCGCAACTCCATGTCGACTCCTGAAAGCGCGCCTCGCGCCTCCTCGACGAATTTAACCATCGAGAGGCGGAAATCCTTCAGGGATTCGACCGACAACACTCTCGCGGACTTGCTCATGGCGTCGATTCCTCATTGAGCCGTGGCGTGACGTGTTCCGGGAACAAAGAAAAGACGAAGAGGCCGGCGCGCGACCCGGAGGCGTCGCGGCGTCGGCCGATCGGTCGGCGGGCCTTGCTTCGGCTCAACCTCAACGCTGCTGCAAGTACTCCTCAAGTCGTTCGGCCTTGCGGAGCAGGAACGGAATATGCTGGTTGGTGGAATCGACGAACCGCTTGACGACCGTCAGTGTGGCGTCGAATTCCTCGGTGAACTTCTGCTGCTCGCGGTCCCGCCAGGTCTGCCCCAGGGCGGCGACCTGGCCGTGAAGCACGGTCAACTGGTTCAGGAGATCGTTGTTGAACTGCTTCAACCGCGCGGCGAACCGGCGGATCTCCTCCGGATTGGCGATAGCTTGGGCCATGCGTGACCTCGTTTTCAGCCTGAGGATCGAAAAAGGCACACCCGTTCGGGGCCCGCGCATCCCCCCCAATCAGGTCCAGGGCGGGTACGCAACACCTAAGATTTGACGACTTTTATGGTATACGGACGATCTGGGACTGTAAAGTCATCGGATCGCGTCTCGGGCGCGCCGGAGGACGACCCGGGATCGCTTGATGCGACCGGGGACCAGCACATTCGGGAGTTCGCCGATGATTGAGCTTACAATTCTACGACACGGAATCGCCGTGGAACATGGCACGCCGGGAATTCCCGACGACGACCGCCCGCTGACTCCCAAGGGGGAGAAGCGGATGCGCGAGATCGCCGCGGGGCTGATCGAAATCGGGGTCGACCTCGACCGGATCGTCACCAGCCCCCTGCCCCGCGCCCGCCGCACCGCCGAGATCGTCGCCGAGACGCTCGGGCTTGAAGACCGCCTTGAGGACGTCGCGGTCCTCCGCTCCGGGGGCGCGGCCGGAACCGTCGTCGACTGGCTCCGCGACCGCGAGGAGGACCGGCTCATGATCGTCGGCCACAACCCGATGCTCGACGAACTGCTCGGTCTGCTGGTGCTCGGCGACCCCCACGCGCTGCCGTTCTCGCTCAAGAAAGGAGGGGTCGCCGCGCTCCGTCGCTGGGACGAGAAGCCCGACCGATTCGAAATCGCCTGGCTCGCCACCCCGCGCCTGCTTCGGAGGAAGGACGACGATTAGCGCGCCAACGCGGGACGAGGATCGCCAATGCAGGCCCGAAGCGGCAGCGAGCGTGGATTCTACGCGATCCGCGCCGACCCCCTCGCTGGCGCGTCGGGCTGGTATTTCAAGCCGCCGCGGCAGCCGGATTTCGATCAATACCCGCACGCGCGAAGGTGGGCCGCGCTGCGGGCGACGCGGTCGTGGCGGCCTTCAAGGCCGGGCTCGGGCTCGCCGCCGATCCCTTCGATTTCGATCGTGTACGGGCCGTTGAAGCCCACGGAATCGAGGATTTCGCGGACGCGGCGGAAATCGACCGCGCCGCCGTCGCCGACGGCTGGGAAATACCAGTCTTCCAGCTTGCCCCGGCTGTCCTTCACGTGGACGTTGCGGACGAGGTGCTTGACCTTCTCCAGCTCGTCGCAGGGGTCGAAGCCGTCGTTGTAGTAGGCGATGTTGCCGGTGTCGAAGTTGAGCCGGACGTGGGGGTGGTCGACGTCGGCCATCAGGGCGAGCATCGCCTCGGCGTTCTGGGTCGGCCCCTGGTGGGTTTCCAGCGCGAGGGTCACGCCGACGCTCGCGGACACGTCTCCAAGCCTTTGGAGGTTGGCGACGACGGCCCGGCGCTCGGCTGCATCGACGGGCTTGCCCGCGCCGGAGACGCAGATCGGGGCCGCGAACCACTTCGCCGCGAACCGGATGCGGCGCTCGGTCAGGGCGACTCCGTCCTCGGTCCGAATGTCGGCGCCGCCGACGTTGCAGCCGCTGACCTTGACGCCGTTCGCGGCGAGGTGGTCGACGAACTTCTGGGCGGTCGCGTCGTCGGCCTTCTCGGTCACCACGGCCGATTCGGGGATCACCAGGCCGCCGAAGTCGTGGCCTCGGAGGGCCAGCTCCAGGTAGTCGACGCCGGCGTCTCGAATCCGGTCGACGGCGGTCCAGACCCCGTCGGGGCCGTAGCAGTTGGTGAAACAGCTCAGGATGCGCGTCATGATCAGGAAGTCTCCTCGGTTCGGATGGGCTCGACCGCGACGGGGAACTCGCTGGTCGGGTCGATCACCCGCAGCGCCCGCCGCCCGTCGAGGACGTCGAGCATCAATCTACCGCACAGGTCGCCGCGCCAGCCTTCGATGAGCGCGGGCCGGTTCGATTCGGGACGCCCTTCCTGACGCCACCGGATCAGGTGCTTGAGGTCGGCGGTGTGGGCGACGATCGAGCCGGCCACCTTGTGCTCCAGGCAGCACTGGGCGAGCGCCGCGGCCAGCAGGTTGGCGACCGTGGACGCCCCGGGGGCGTCGTCGTGCCGCGGGGCGAGTTCGGGGAGATCGTCGTCGGGCGTCGAGCGGGCCGCCTCGATCGCCGCGAGGACGTCGTTGCTCCGGCTGATCAGGTTCGGGCGATTGAAGTCGCGAAGCGCCTCCAGGTCGCGGCGGCTGGTCGGCTGCCGCTTGGCGATGGCCACCAGGAGGTCGTCGCGCATCACCTGCCGCATCGGCCGGTTCTGCCGGCGGG
>ERZ778018.2734-NODE-2734-length-10718-cov-14.968864_pt1 | contig 10718 bp, 9 predicted proteins | sample MGYA00375748_ERZ778018 | MGnify/ENA primary metagenome ERZ778018 (study PRJEB29350, sample SAMN05509839) | bioreactor metagenome | biome: bioreactor; material: wastewater | place: South Africa: University of Cape Town | collected 2014-04-22 ... | reverse complement strand
CGGCGTCGGCATCGCGCTGGACGACTTCGGCACCGGCTATTCCTCGCTCAGCTATCTCCACCAGTATCCGTTCGAGACGCTGAAGATCGATCGCTCCTTCATCACCGAGCTGCCGCCCGACGACACCGAGACCCAGGGCCTGGCGCTGGTGCGCGCGATCCAGGTGCTGGCCGATTCGCTGCAGATGAAGGTGATCGCCGAAGGCATCGAGGAAGAGTCGCAACGCCAGGCGCTGATGCGCGTGGGTTGCCGTTACGGCCAGGGATTCCTGTTCGCCCGGCCGCAACCGGCCAGCACCTGGCTCAGTGCCGAAAAACCCCTGCTGCTGGCCTGAAGCAGTTCACTGCGCGGTACCTGGCGCCGCTGGCGCCGCACTGTCACTGAGCAGATGCTCGGCATCGATGCGGTCGAAGTGGTAGCGCTGCGCGCAAAACTCGCAGATCACCTCGATCTCGTTGTCGCGGGCCAGCAGGGCCGCTTCCACTTCCTCGCGACCCAGCGAACGCAGCATCGCCGTCACCCGTTCGCGGCTGCAGCTGCATCCGAATGCCAGCGGCCGAGGTTCGAACAGGCGCACCGACTCCTCGTGATAAAGGCGATACAGCAGCTGCTCCGGCGCAACGCCCAGCAATTCCTCCACGCCCAGGGTCGCGGTGAGCTGCAGCACGCGGTTCCAGGCGTCCTCGTCGTGCACGGCGTCGATGCCACCCTCGCCCGGCAACTTCTGCAGCATCAGTCCGACGGCATGTTCGCCATCGGCGGCCAGCACGATGCGCGCCGGCAACTGCTCGGACTTCACGAAGTAGTCCTCCAGCGAATCGGCCAGACCGGCGTGCCGCAACTCGACCAGGCCCTGGTAACGCTGGCCGCGATCCACATTGCCGATGGTGATTGCCATGATCGCATCGGACAACGCGTCCAGGGCCAGCGGTGCAGGCAATGGTTCGTTCCAGCGAGCCAGTCCGCGCAGATGCCCCTGATCATTGCATTCGGCAAACAGCAGGCGCAGCGCGCCGGAGCTCTTCAGTTCCAGCGACAGCGCGCCATCGAGCTTGATGTTGCCGGTAAGCAGCGCGCTGGCCGCCAGCGCCTCGCCAAGCAGGCCGCGCAGCGGCAGCGGATATTCCGCGCGCGCCGCCACCTCGCGCCAGGCCGGCCCGAGCCGGACCAGCGCTCCGCGCACGCCGGCGCGTTCCAGCAGGAAGCGATGCAGCACGTCCTGGACGGGCAGGTTTACGTCTTCGACAGGCAGGTTTTCCACAATCGGTGATCCCGTTTCGATTCAATCGGCCGAGATGGGGTCGCCATGGCGCCCGCACAACGCCCCTTATACTGCCAGCCATGCCCGCCTTGTTCAGTCGCCTCCCGTTTCGTCGCCTGCTGCGATCGCTCGCCATTCTGCTGCTCGGTTGGCTGGCGCTGAGCTGGCTGCTGGTGCTGGTGTTGCGCTTCGTGCCGCCATGGACCTCGGCCGTCATGCTGGAACGGCAGCTCGGTGCCCTGATCCATGGCGAGAAGGACTTTCACCTGCGCCAGCACTGGGTCCCGTGGGAGCAGGTTTCGCCCTGGGTGCCGCTGGCGATGGTGGCCGGCGAGGACCAGAAGTTTCCCTATCACCACGGATTCGACCTCGACTCGATCCAGGACGCGCTCGACGCGGCCGATGACGGCAAGCGCCTGCGCGGGGCCAGCACGATCAGCCAGCAGACCGCCAAGAACCTGTTCCTGTGGAACGGCCGCAGCTTCGTGCGCAAGGGCCTGGAAGCGTACTTCACCGTGCTGATCGAACTGACCTGGCCCAAACAGCGCATCCTCGAGGTGTACGTGAACATCGCCGAGCTGGGCGACGGCGTCTACGGTGTCGGCGCGGCCAGCGAGATCTATTTCCACACCCTGCCGACACGACTGGGGCCGGCCCAGGCCGCCCGCCTGGCCGCGGTCCTGCCCAGCCCGCGCCGCATGCACGCAGACCGGCCCAGTGCCTACGTGCAGCGCCGGACGAACTGGATCCAGCAGCAGATGATGCAGTTGGGCGGAACCGGCTACGTCGAGGGCCAGGCTCCGGCACATCCGCCACGGCGGAGCCGCTGAGCCCGGCGGCAGGCATGGGCTCGCTGCTGCGCGCCACGATTCACAACTTCACTACACGCGCGAACCAAGGCGGCGCTAGACTCGGCACCGGGCAGCCCGTCCGTAGCCGAATGGGGATCCGCGCATGAGCCAGGTCAAACATCTTCTGCAAGGCAAGGGCAATGCGATCTACCGCGTTGCACCGGAAACCCCCGTCCTCGAAGCGATCAAGCACATGGCCGAGCATCGCGTCGGTGCGCTGCTGGTGATGCATGGCGAGAAGCTGGTCGGCGTGATGTCCGAGCGCGACTACGCGCGCAAGGTGATCCTGCAGGGCCGCTCCTCCTCGCAGACCGCGGTGTCCGACATCATGACCGGCACCCCGCTCACCGTTGGCCCCGACACCGACGTGTTCGACTGCATGCGCCTGTGCACCGACAGCCGCATCCGCCACCTGCCAGTGGTGGAAGGCGACACCGTGGTTGGGGTGATCTCCATCGGCGATCTGGTCAAGGCGGTGATCGATGCGCAGGCCGAGCAGATCGAGCATCTGGAGCGTTACATCACCAGCTGACGGTACGGGATCAGCGCGAGACGTCGCCTCCCGCCTGATCACCATCGCGCTGTCTTGCGTCATGCTCCGGCAGCAGATCGGGGCTGTGGCTGGCCCGATGTGAAAGCCACGCCGCCAACCCGGAAAGACCAGCACCGATCAATCCAATCCCGGCCAGTCCGACACCCAGCGATCGAAGCAGGTTCAGACCGTTGCTCACCAGAACGTCACCGAAACGCCACACCGTGGTTTCGATAAAGCTCTTGCCCTTGTAGCGCGCCTCCCGTGCGACCCGCGTATACAACGCATCGACAGCAGGCTTGGTCATGCCGAATGCCATTCCGCGAGTGACCACTTGCAGGATGCTCAGCGTAGAGACGGCCAAAACGACCGGCCCCAGATGGAAGGTGCCAAACTCGACCACGCCGAAGATACCGATCATCGACAGCAACAGCAGATTGGTGAGTGCAGGAATGACCATGCCCCAGCCGGCACCAAAGCGGATCAACAACCAGCGCGTCACGGTCAGTTGCATCAGCGCACCGAATCCATTGATGGCCAGATCAAGGTTGGAATAAAACGCCGTGCGCGCTACCGCATCGTGAAAACTCGCCTTGGCATAATCGGCCATCAACGCATAGGCAAGCGTGCCGATGCCATCACCAATCAGCATCAGGATGGCCATGTAGCGCAGGAAAGGCTGCATCAGCACTTGCCGCAGGCCAGCCCACAACGAACCACCAATAGGTTCCTCGGTCGTACCCGCCGCTGCCGATCCATCGTTGCGTGACAGCCGCAGCAGGATGACCAGCGCCAACGCCAGCGAAAACGCCGACAATCCAAGCATTGGGGGCACCCCGAAAATCTCCACCAGCGAGGCGGTAATGAACGGCCCGATCAACGCGCCTGCCATGCCGGCAAAGGCAATAAGGGAGAACAAGCGACGTGCCTGCAGGCTGGAGAAGATGTCGGCCATCAGGCTCCAGAACAGCGTCACAACGATCAAATTGAATATGCTCACCCAGGCAAAGAAGGCGATGCCCAGATTGCGTGCGCCTATTTGTTCCTGCAGGGTAAACGCCGGCATGAACGCCAGCAGTGAAACCACCACGACGCCGTAGCTCCATCCAAGCAGCCTGCGTCGTGAGTAACGCGCCATCAACCAGCCGAGCACGGGGGTGAGCGCAAGCATCACAACCAATGTTGTGATGTAAAACCATGGAAGTTCGCTCGAACCCACGGCACCACTCAGCTGATCACGCAGGGGTCGAATGATGTAATACGAAGTCATCACGAAGAAGAACGCCAATGCGGAGAGCACCGGCGCTGCAGCTTGTCTCACCATGGTCCGACGATACAGACTCACTTCGCGCATCCGGCGTGGGGCGCGGCAAGCCTAGCACGCGACCATGTTCACTCTTCGGGGGCAGCAGATTGATGAACCGCCATGACTACATCATCGTCGGCGCCGGCTCGGCCGGCTGCGTGCTGGCCAACCGGCTCAGCGCCAATCCGGCCACGCGCGTGCTGCTGCTGGAAGCGGGCCCGACCGACTGGAACCCGTTGATCCACATGCCCGCCGGCATCGCGCGGTTGGCCAACAATCGCCGCCTCAACTGGAACTACCGCACCGAAGCGGAGCCTGCGCTCAACCAGCGCCGACTGTGGTGGCCGCGCGGCAGGACGCTGGGCGGTTCCAGCTCGATCAACGCGATGTGCTACATCCGCGGGGTCGCCGCCGATTACGACGAGTGGGCCCGGCTCACTGGCGACCCGCGCTGGTCGTGGAACGAGGTGCTGCCCTGGTTCGTGCGCAGCGAAGACAACAGCCGCGGCGAAAGCCCGTTGCACGGCATGCACGGTCCGCTCGGCGTATCCGACCTGCGTCACGTCAACCCGTTGTCACGGGTGCTGATCGAGGCGACCGCCGGTGCGGGGCATCCGCGCAACGACGATTTCAATGGTGTCGGCCAGGCCGGCTTCGGCCTGTACCAGGTCACCCAGCGTGACGGCGCCCGCTGCTCGACGGCGGCGGCGTTCCTGAAACCGGTGCGCGGTCGCGCCAACCTGCAGGTACGCACGGGCGCGCTGGTCGAGCGCGTGTTGATCGAGCACGGCCGCGCCGTCGGTGTGCAGTTGCGCCGCGGCCGGGACGGCACGGAACGGATCGAGGGCGGCGAAGTGATCCTTGCCGCGGGCGCAATCAACTCGCCGCAACTGCTGATGCTGTCGGGACTGGGCCCGGCCGATCACCTGCGCGACCACGACATCGTGGTGCAGGCGGACCTGCCCGGCGTCGGCGGCAACCTGCAGGACCATCTGGACATCTGCACGCTCGATGGCAATGCCACCCGGATCAGCTACGACCACCTCAACGAACTGTCCGCGGGCCTGCGCTGGCTGCGCCATCGCGATGGACCGGGCAGTTCCAACGTGGCCGAGGCCGGTGGTTTCGTGCGCAGCCGCTTCGCCGGCGACGAGCGTTGCGACCTGCAGTTCCATTTCGTGCCGGCACTGCTCGACGATCACGGCCGCCACCGCCTGCCCGGCTACGGCTACACCCTGCACGCCTGCTACCTGCACCCGCGCAGCCGCGGCCGGTTGCGCCTGCACTCGGCCGATCCGGCGCAACCGATCGCGATCCACGCGAACTACCTGGGCGACCCGGAAGGCCATGACCTGAAGCTGATGATCGAGGCGGCGCGGCTGTCGCGCGAGATCCTGGACCAGCCCGCGTTCGCGCCCCATCGTGGCGCCCCGGTGTTTCCCGAACGCCGCATCGACACCGACGCCGAATACACCGATTTCATCCGGCGCAAGGCGGAGACCATCTATCACCCGGTCGGTACCTGTCGCATGGGCAACGACGATCACGCGGTGGTCGACAGCGAATTGCGCGTGCGCGGCATCGACGGCCTGCGCGTGGTCGACGCTTCGGTGATGCCGGCGCTTCCCACCGGCAACACCAATGCGCCCACGATCATGATCGCCGAGCGGGCAAGCGCGTTGTTGGTGGGAAGCGGCGCGAGTCAGACAGCGGCCTGATTCACCTCGTCACCGAGCGGCACCGGGCAATGCAGGCTGGCGCAGATCACGCGCAGCAGTTCGGCTTCTTCCACGCTGACCAGGTCGTCGGCGTCGATTGCCGCCACGAGAGCCTGGATCACCAGCTCCTTGGCGATCGGCAGGAGGTCGTCCAGATCATCCAGCGCGCGCTCGAACGGCGCCTGCCAGGCCGCTGGCGGCGGCGTCCATTCGATCGCCTCGCCGGGAAAGACGCTCTGCATCGCCACCAGCCAGGCGCGCCGCGCGCGGGCTTCGTCGGAACAACCGCCCGCGGCAACCACGGCGCAGACCATGATCACGCTGGCGCGGCAAGCCGGCAGCTTCTTCGCGCCATCGACCGGCGCACGTCGAGGCTGCTGCGCCTCGCTCAGCTGCAGGCGCAGCAGCCGGGCCAGACAATACTCGTTGAGGTCGACCCGGCCATCGGCATGGACCAGCGCATCAAGCGTGTTCTGCACGGTCTGCTGACGCGCCGGCGGCAGCTGCTTCAGCGCGGGGAAGGCCAGCGAGGCCAGCGGCAGCCGGGCAATCGGCGGCAGCTTCGCCACTTCAGCGGCGAAGCCCTGAATCGCCTGGTGCACATCGTCGCCAAAGGCATCGGCGATGATGCGCCGTTGCGACGGCTGCGATTCGGCCGCCGAGGCGGTCAGCGCCAGCACCACCGCAAGCGCCGACTCGGGCTGCTGCGCGGCTTCCCGCAAGCGCGTGGGCAGCGCCTGATGCAATGCCGCCGCGCGCTGGAACTGTCCGCCGGCCGGCATGCCAGCGCTCGCCAACGCGCCGGCCAGCAGCGCCGGCAAGACGGGAGGAATCGCCGCTCCGGGAATGACCCCGGCACGCATCGCTGCCACAGCCGGTGCCGATGCCGACAAGGGGCTGGCCGCAGCTGGCATGGCCGCGCGCTGCATCGCCACGCCAACCCGGACCAGTTCCTCTTCGCGAAAGCCCGGTTCCAGTGCACGAATGCGCTGCAGCAGCGGCGGGTGGGTGGCGAACAGCGCATTGAAACGGCCGGCCTCGCCGAACAGCATGTGTGCCACCTCCTGCTTGTTCGCCATCTGCAGGCGCGAGCCCTCGCCGAGCGCCGCGATCTTCTTCAGCGCGCCGGCAATGCCGTCGGTCTGGCGGGTGAACTGCACGGCCGAGGCATCGGCCAGCGCCTCGCGCGAGCGCGACACCGCAGCCTGGATCAGCCGCGCGAAGAAGTAGCCGATGTAGCCGATCACGATCAGCGCCAGCCCGATCAGCACCACCTGCCCGCCACCGCCACGTCGACCGCTGCGGCCACCGCCGAACCCGATCACCCGGCGCCCTGCGATCGCCAGCACCAGGATGCCGAACAGCAGGCCCATCAGCCGGATGTTCAGTCGCATGTCGCCGTTCAGCACATGGCTGAACTCGTGCGCGATCACGCCCTGCAATTCATCGCGGGTGAGCTGGTCCAGGCAACCGCGGGTCACGCACACCGCGGCGTCCGATGCCGAGTAGCCCGCGGCGAACGCGTTGATGCCGGGCTCATCCGCCAGCAGGCAGATGTCCGGCACCGGCACGCCGGCCGCAATCGCCACTTCCTCGATCACGTTGCGCAGCTGGCGCAATGCGGGGTTGCGGGTATCGACCGGTACCACCACCGCGCCCACGCTTTCGGCGACGGCCCTGCCACCGCCGGACAGGCTCCTGATGCGGAACCACGAACTGAGCCCGATGCCGGCGATCACCGCCAGGCTGCTGCCGAGCAGCAGCGGCAGGTTTGAGCGCGCTGGCCCGCCGTCCACCGGGTGATGACCCAGCGTGAACCACACCACGGCATCGATCGCCGCCACGATGGCGGCCACCGCCAGCACGAACAGCACGACCAGGCGCCGGCTGCTGCCACGCACGCGAGCCTGCTGCGCAAAGAAATCCATGGAGACTCCCGGACCCGCTTCGTGGCGTGAGCCACGAAGCAGCAGCGATCAGCTGAAGGACACCTTGGGCACGTCGCGCACGGCGGGATTCTCGATCTTCAAGGGTTCGGCGGCGGCGAAACCGAAACTGTTGGCCACGAACGAGGCGGGAAACACTTCGCGCCTGTTGTTGTAGGTCAGCACGGAATCGTTGTACGCCTGCCGCGCGAAGGCCACCCGGTTCTCGGTCGAGGTGAGTTCTTCGGACAGCTGCATCATGGTCTGGTTCGCCTTCAGGTCGGGATAGGCCTCCTGCAGCGCGAACAAATGACCCAAAGTCTGTGTCAAAGCATTTTCACTGCTGGCCAGCTGCTGCATCGCAGCCGCATCACCCGGCCTGGCCTTGGCACCGGCCAGCCCGTTCACCGCGGCGTTGCGCGCCTGCACCACGGCCTCGAGGGTACCCCGCTCGTGGGCGAGGTAACCCTTGGCCGTCTCGACCAGGTTCGGGATCAGGTCATGCCGGCGCGTCAGTTGCACGTCAATCTGCGCAAACGCGTTCTTGTAGCCGTTGCGCGAAGTCACCAGTCCGTTGTAGATCGCCACGAAGTACAAGACAATCAGAACGACGACAATCAGAACAATGATCAGACCCATCGACAAATTCCCCACCCTGAGGCGCATCCCCACGCCGGAACCAGATCAGAATACCATGCAGTTTCACAAGCTCTTCTTGCTGGTCGCAGGCGCTCTCGGGCTGGCCTGCGCGCCGCTTTGCGCGCAGGCGGCGCCCTCTTCCGCCGCATCGGCGCCAGCGCCCACCAGCGTGAGTCAGGCGCCGCAGAAGTTGCCGGCTGCACGCGTCAAGCAGACACTCGCGGACTACCAGCGCTGGCTCAATCGCGTCGCGCAACGCGATGCGGTCGCCGGGCTCGCCACCGCCGTGGTGATCGATGGCAAGGTGGTCTACGAGGGCACGATCGGCTACACCGATGCCACCACGAAGGATCCGATCACGCCGCATACCGTGTTCCGCCTGGCATCGCTGTCCAAGGCCTTCGCCACCGCGATCACCGGCCTGCTGGTCGACGACGGCAAGCTCGGCTGGGACACGAAGCTGCTCGACGTGCTGCCGTATTTCAAGCTGAAGGACATGCAGGCTGCCGCGCAGGCCACCGTCGGCGACATCCTGGGGCAGCGGCTGGGCCTGCCGCGCTTCTTCTATCACCAGGTCGACAAGCGCATCTTCTATCCGCTGGGCATGACCACTGCGAGCTATGGACGCGCCGCCCTGGAATCCAGCAAGAGCTGGGCGCGACCGCATCGTGGCAGCAGCCGCGGCTGGATTCCGTTCGATCCGAACGAGACCTACTACCGGGTGGCTCCCGCCGCCGGCGTCAACGCCAGCATCCGCGACATGGAGAAATGGCTGATCGCGCAGATGGGCGGACGCCCCGACGTGTTGCCGCCTTCGCTGCTCGACGTCCTGCACGCGCCGGGCGTGTCCACGCCCAGCGAACTGCACGCCACGCCCTGGCGTCGCGCGCGGCTTGCCGACGCCCACTATGCACTGGGCTGGCGCGTGTACGAGTACGGCGGTGAAACCCTGATCTATCACGCCGGCGCCGTAGCCGGCTACCGCACCATGATCGGCTTCTTCCCGAAATATCGCGCCGGCGTGGTCACCTTGTGGAACTCCACCGGCCCCACGCCCAGCGGGCTGATGCCGATGGTGCTGGACGACCTGCTCGGCCTGCCACACGTCGACTGGGCCGAAATCGAAGGACCCGCAAAGGCCGCGGCGCCGACCAAGGCCAGGAACCCGAAGCACCGGCCGCGCGCGCGCCACCGGCCGGCACGCAAGCACTGAGAGCTCGCGGCGTTGGCGCAAGGCGGTTCTCGCTCGCGCCGTGACCGCGGCATTCAGGCGAGTGTGGACATGCACCTGGCTCGCCATGGAAGAAAGCCGCGGGAAGCCACCTTCTTCGCGAACCCGGATTTCCGCCGGCCGAAAAAAAAAGGCGGCGCATGCAGGGCATGCGCCGCCAGTTCATCGCTCACTTCCGGATCAGAGCTTGAACTCGATCCGCTGCTGCTTGATGCTGGAAACCGCCTCACCGTTCTTCATCGCCGGCGTGAAGCGGTAGCGCTCCACGGCATCGATGGCCGCACGGTCGAATACATGGCGCGGCTGCGATTCGAGCACCTTCACGTCACTGGTCTTGCCGTCAGGATCGACGGTGAACGTGACCACGACCCAACCCTGCTGGCGCGTGCGCATGGCCGCGGTGGGATAGCGTGCTGGAGCCGCCTTCACCAGCACGGCGGCGGTGTTGGCCCCGCTCGCGCCGGACTGGTCCGCACCTGCTGTCGCAGCGCCAGTCGAGTCGGTGGCGCTGGCTGCCGTCGAGGTCTGCTGACTCGCCTGTTGCGCCGCGCGCGCCTGTTGCGCCTTCTGCTGTTCGGCGGCCAGCGCCTTCTGCTGTTCGGCCAGCTGATCGGCGGCAGCCTTGTCCGCCGCCGCTTTCTGCGCGGCAAGCTGCGCCGCCTTCTCCTGATCCAGGGCCAGCTGTTGCTGCTTGTCCAGGGTCTTGCGCTGGGCATCCAGCTTGGAACGCAGGATGGTCAGCGTGAAGTTCGCCGGATCCGCCTTGGCCAGCAGATCGATCTGGCGCTGGGCCTCGTTGAAGTCACGCGAGTTGATCGCCTGCTCCGCCGAATTGGCAGCGAACGGGAACGTCTCGCGCAAGGCATCCGAAGCGACCTTGTTGCCCGGCTCCTTCTCCAGCACGCGCAGGTAGAACTCGAAGGCATTGTTGCCGGACGGCGCCAGATAGCGCTGCTCGTTCATGGCGGTGCGCGCCTCGGCGAGCAGCTGGTTCAAGTCCATCGCCGCCACGTTGGCCGGTGGCGGCGCCGCCCGCGTTGCAGTGGAAACCGGCGTGGACGGATGGCCACCCGAGTCGGCCATCACCAGATCCTGGTGCGGCTTGATGATGAGGAACCACGCGCCTACGGCAAGCAGGACAACGATGGCGATGACGGCAATCATGGTGGGGCGAATGGCCCCGCGCGCATGCCGGCGCGCATCAAGTATGTATCGGGTATCCATGGTCTCTCACTGAGTGTCGACAGATACCCGC
>ERZ778018.2730-NODE-2730-length-10729-cov-9.890856_pt1 | contig 10729 bp, 2 predicted proteins | sample MGYA00375748_ERZ778018 | MGnify/ENA primary metagenome ERZ778018 (study PRJEB29350, sample SAMN05509839) | bioreactor metagenome | biome: bioreactor; material: wastewater | place: South Africa: University of Cape Town | collected 2014-04-22 ... | reverse complement strand
GCTATGTTTTAGCTAGTTTCCTGCATCATTTTATCTCTTTCGCAGCGGGTCTATTTATACCTAAGGTTTGAAGCACCTGATTAGCCACAAGTAATAGGTCATCTTGGCTAAGATGTAGCGCAGCTGCTAAGGCATTTTGGATCTGCACATCTTGTGTCAAAGGCAGCAACGAATTACCTAATTGAGGAACATTCCAGATAAGACTATAGTTGCCTGTGCTATCCTTCCAGCTAGGAGGGTTAAGAACATTCGTATTGTTAAATATCTGATCAAAAAATGTAGCTCCATTTTTCTGGCCAACATCTTTAAGCGTAACCAATAGGGCACAGCTTTGATTAATCGTAAGCTGATATTGCTGATACAAATTTTGTATCCATACTAAATAAGGCAATACATCATTATCGATAACAGGCACATTTTTGTTAGCAGTATTTATTATTGCACCAATGGTCCTAAGTGCCCAATCTAAATCTGTAAAACTCCAGCCTAATGCTTGAGCTAATCGCACAAAACGGTTGATGTGATCTAGCCGTTCTAGCGTTAAATTAGTCAGCTCCTGCGGCATCCATAACATAGTATAATAAAGTAGTCCATCATTACTCCCATCAGCTTTTCTACCCTGATAAAAACAATACAGATTACCTTGATAGATTACAGCATTCGGATCTGTCGAAATATTTACACCTATTACCTGATTGTTCTCCCAACTTATTCCATCTTGTCCAAGTACTGCATACCAAAGTTCCCCAGTACCATTATTTTTATTGTCTGCTCGTTGATAAAAACAATATAGCTTATTTCCATAAACCACGGCACTAGGACTTCCATAGATACGCACGTTGTTGATCTGAATATCTTTATCCAGCCACTTGCCATTAAAGACAGTATAGCGAAGTTGGTTATTATCTTTACCATCGGTTGCACCTTGGTAAAAACAATACAGTTGTTTGTCTTGATAAGACACAGCACTCGGACTATGTGATGGCTTCGTACCTGGTACAGGCTGGTTCTTCCATGTAGCGTCGCTTTCTAAAACACTATAATTGAGCTGCGGAGTATAGGCATCGTTAGAAAAACAATACAGTTGGTCCTTATATACTACAGCACTCGGGCTAAATATTATGCCCAAATTTATCTTGTTTGGCTCCTCCTGCCACTCACCATTCTCAAAAACTTTATATAAAAATTCATTGCCAGTTTTACCCTGGTAAAAACAATACAGTTGTTTGTCTTGATAAGACACAACACTCGGACTATATCCTATAAGCGTATTTGGTATCAGTACATCTGGTTGCCAGGTGCTTTCTTTAAATAAGCTATACCGTAGCTCACTATTACCTTTATTGCCATTTGCACCTTGGTGGAAACAATATAGATTGTGTTGATAAACTACAGCATTCGGAGATGCATATATCGCAACATTAGGTAATTGTTTCGTACTGCTTAACCCGATAGGCCCTTTAGCCGTATTGTTCAAGTCACTATTAATAAAGAAAGCATTATTTAATTCCTTATTGAGTTCCTGGTCACTCAAGTCTTCATAAAGTAATTCTTCAAGCTGCACATAGCTTAATCCTGTTTGCTTTAAAAAGGTGTCAATCGCAGTTAGCATGCTCACTGGATCTTGGGTTGCTGGTAACCCATAAAGCGGGGCTATTACCTTCGGGTCAGTTTGTGGGGTACTACTATACAAGGCCCATTGTTCGGGAGAGAGGCCTAAACGTTGGAGAGCTATGTTCAAGTCAGCATTAAGATCTAAGTTGGGAATCAGGGCCTGCCAAACGCTGGGCAGAGTTTGCTGGTTTTGGCTTAGATATAGCGCTATTTGTGTAAGGGATAAATGAAAAGGTAGGTTAAATGGATAATTGGTATTTGCCAGCTGTTCATAGGTAACATTATTACCCAAAGCTTTTAAAAGCACTTTATTGACGATTTGTAGCTTGGGTACTAAAGTATTGGTATGTTTACAATCAAGCGGTATTTCCCACAAATCGGGTCTTCTATCAAGGAGTAAGGGAGTGGAAGTTTGAAACTCAGGGTCTTTGCTAATATAATTATCTTGCAACCGCATAAGATCTACAAAATAAGCAGCTGGCGAGAATATAGAACGGCATTCATCACAGGTGCAGAAATCTAAATCTCCGAATAGATCTTGGTAGCTAGGTAAGTTGCCATAATTAGCATCAGTAGCTGCACCTAAGTTATCAAACCGTGTTGCCTGGTAGTGGGCAGCTTTGTGTTGCACAAGAGCAGTATAGGTATGTACCGCCTTGGCCTTACGTGCCAGCGCACGTTGGTGTACTTGCTTAGCTTGCTGCTCAGCAGAAAGATCATTCGGCGTAAAGAGAGAAGCATATTGTTCTATAAATTTATGTTCAGATATTGCTGCAATTTGAATTGCCGCATGTAGACCTTTTTCATACAAGGCCTCAGCTGTCTCTAGCTGATGAGTTAAACGTACAAGGCGTTGTAAAGCTTTAAGTTGAGGGAGTAATACAGCCCGATCTAGGTTATCCCAGTTGAGCGCTTCCAAGCTTGTTGAATTGAAGGTATTGAGTTTCTTTAAGTCAACCGAAGGATTTGTTTTCAGAAAAGCTGCTATGGATTTTTTATCAAGCTTAGGAAGTAGAGCATTATCTGGCTGACTGCTTTTCTTGCTTTTACGAGATGTGGTTATTTTACTCATGGTTATATGATTATTAAAAATTTAAAAACTTCTCTGCATTTTATGCTTGTTATATTTCTTAAGATGGTGTCGGGAGTTACTCCTGACAACTCCAATATTTCTATTCCTTTAATTTTATATCCTTCTATTTTCCTGAGAGTCCCCCTATGGGTTGACACTCTCGGGGCGAGGGATATGTGTGCCGTCATTGCGAGCGTTAGCGAAGCAATCCAGCTATACTTTTTAATAATTTTATTAATATTCATCTTTACTTTTTACTTTCTCTTTCCTTAGGCCCTGCTGCGAGTGGCTCTAAGGGTGAAGGGATTATGTATAGTTACTCCTTTATACCTTATACCATCCAATGCTCGATGTTTCTGGATCGCCACGACCACTGTGTATCCCTCGCGACGACGCCTGTGGAACGTCCCTAACTTGACGCGGAAGTAACTTCCTTGCCTTATCTCTAGCGCGAAGCTTAGATCCGTGATTTTTCTTTAATTATACTCTACCCTGGTATGGACGAAGAACTTCTGTACCAGGGTAGAGGCTAACGCAACTATCCTCTATTCTACCAGCTTTAGGATTTCAGTTCAAATTCCCAGTAATCAACTCCACTTCTTGTTTTCACTGCATACGGAGCTAATTCTTTGCCTGTTCCACCGCTAAAAGCCATACATGCATTCCAGTGTAAGTGAATAGGAATATCTTCTCCATGCTCTTTTCTGATTTCTGTTATCAATGTACTTAGAAGTGTGGGGTTATTCACTGTCTTTATTTGTATATTTGCATCCTCTGCGGCTTGTTTATCTATATTAAAATCGTTAGTTGCAGACTTAAATTTAAGATCAAGGTATTCTTCTCCAGGGTTAAAAGTAAATGGATATTGCATCTCCTCATTTGGTTTGAAAGGATGAGGCATCAATTCTCCAACATCTTTTTTCGGCTTTGATGGTTGACCATGACTAGCAAGTCGTACTTCTTTATAGGTAACGAACTCTCCTCTTTCTATTTTATTCCCTATATTATTGTTTAGATACCCGCCAAGTCCTGTATAATAAGTAAGGGTAACCCCTGCTGGTAATACCTTAATAGGATCCTCAGTGCCTCTTCTTTCATTCTTTCTTGTAACCCCTTCTGGGGTTATTTTAAACAAACCGGCATTCAACTCACCATGGCCACTTAAAACAATATTTTCGGCAGCATTACCTTGGACCACCTGGCCTGCTTGAGCTGGTAATTGAGGTAGTTGAAGTACTTGAGCTGGTTGTGGTGCTTGAGCTGGTTGGGCTGGTTGGACCGGTTTTTTCCTTTTTCGTCTATATCCGTTATAACCTGTGTATATATTTCTTGCATGCTCATCGTCAGAAATAGATAATTTACTACGTGTACGCTCAGACATACCCTTACCATATTGTCGCTTCTTCCGGACCCCTCTCCTATTAGGAATGTTTGTATTATTTCCCTTATTCTTCTGCTTAGCCCTCGCCATCCCTCCCACATCCCAAAATGACTCTGGGTTATCGGTGACAAAAGCATAGATATTCAGACCATTAATCGTGCCAGCTGGATCAGGAGAAAGCCATCTTGCTAACCAAGGAGCATAGTAACGGGCACCATAGTAATAGAATCCTGTTACACTATCTCGTTCTTTACCTGAAAATCTGTAGTGCTTCAACTGGCTGGCGCTGCCTGTACCTATAAAGAGTAAACTTGTACCAAAAGGCGTATATTCCTCATAGCTAATTTGCTGACCTTGTGCATCTACTTCTACCGTACAAGACCCTAGATAATCCTCTAAGTGATAGCGCCAGGTAGGATTTTGAAATCCACTCGGTGGTTCTCCCACTACCCAATAGTCACGCGTAGTTACACACTGCTGGTCATCCATAACCCGTAAAGAATGGTATTCTTCTTTTACTACCGCAGTGGCTTGGTCTTTGCCTTGTAAGGTTCTTCGATATTCTATACCGCCCAAGTACAAGGTTTCTTTAATAGTGAGTGCTTCGCCTCCATTTCCATACTGCTCATGTACCTTACGAATACGCTGGCCACTACCATCATATACATAATACTCCGCATCATAAGTACCACCTTTGTGCTTGACTGTTGTAGCTTGCTGTAAGTTATTTCGATAGTCCCAAGCTAACGGGTAAAGTTGTTGCGTTTGTATTTGGTTACCATGAATATCAAAGTATTTATCTATCTGCTCAGGCGTGGGAGCAAGCTTGTTATCCCCATTAATCGTGGAGATAACTGCTCGGTTAGAAGTATTAGAAACCACCATCTTTCTCATCCAACTATATTGCTGCGCTATGTGCTGCGTCTGTACCAAGTTATTGCCTCGGTCATACGTATACTTTTCTATATAGTTTTGGATAGCTGTATTATCATTCGTATGCGGCGCTTGAGGAATAAGCGGTATCTCTCGGCCTGATTTGACTGATGTATTGCCTATCTTTTCACGGCCTGTACCTTGAATTAAACGATAGAGCGAGTCATAAGTATAAGTGGCAGTAGGACTAACTTCTTGGTTGTTGTAATAAACAGTATTCTGCCCTAAGTCTGTTTTAACCACTATATTTCCTACTGGGTCATATATATAAATTAAGTCTTGTAGTACCTTATCTTTTGTATTAACAGTTTTAAGATTAGTTAAAGCCCATGTTTTAGGATCATAGCTATAGGAAGAGACAGTAGTATTGCCATAGCTGGTTTTTAGTCGTTGTCCCTTAGCATTATAGGTGATCCCTTGCACTACTTGCTTCGTTTTCTGATCATTTGCAGTGGTAACCTTTATTTGATCTAAAAGACCAGACAGATGGTAGGTAGGCACGGTGCTATTGCCATCAACATCTATATCCTGAGTAATACGTCCCAAGGCATCAAACGCACTTCGTGTTTTGTAAATAACCGGTTGCAAAAGCGATGAGAAACCCTTCAGTTTATCTTCTCCCCAATTTGCTTCTTGCTTGTAATCAGTTCTCAACTGTCGCTGCGACATAAGAGGAGCACCTAACATGCTATAGCTAGGTACAGTTACAAGCCCTGCTTGGTCATAATATTGATATAGCTGCCCACGTAGGTTATAAGTGTCAGGATTAGGTACTGCTCCTGGCGTATCGCCATAGATAAAACGTTCTACAACTTGATTTAGGCTTAAAGTATCCTTTTCACTAGCTGGTTTATATACATGCACTTGGGTAGGTCGATGTAAGACATCATAGCTAGGTGTTATTGTCACTTGGCGGCTGTCATAACTCCATAAGGGATTTCCAAGAATATTGCTAAGGCCCCATCTAGTACCTGCATCGGTGCTAACTACTTTAAGTGCAGCTCCTGTAAGGCTATAGATAGTTACAAAGTTATATTGGTTAGTATCATGTAATCGCGGATCTGCGCTCGTCAACTGGCGTCCTAGGATATCATAGGTATAATAATTACGAAGTACTTCTCCTTCTGGTTTATCTTGGGACCTATCGATTCGTTCTTCAATAATCACATTACCTAAATTATCTACAATAGAACGACTAGGCGTGTTAGTAAAATATTTAACTCCATATACTAAAGCACTGCCTAGACCTGTAGAGGATAAAGGCTGATAAGGGTTAGTTGGATCATTAATAGCTGTTGCTAAAGCTATGCGGTCTTCGTCAGTTAGTGCCACATCATAATAAGGTGATTTTTCGTCTGGCTGTAACACATTCACTTGGCAATAAGGAGAGTTTGGAAACGTATCGTTTGCATCACCCATCACTTCCTCCCAAGCAGTCCAGCTATGAGTCAATAAATATCCTTTGGTCGTAACTGTATGCGTAACCCGATCCAACGGATCATAGTACAAGATAGGGGTTACTCCAAAGGTGTCAAGCACAGGGTTGCTTACATAGTCAGGAGTATTAATAAAATAAGGTTCGTATTGTTTGATGGGATTGCCTTTATTATTATACACCACCCTACCAGAAGTAAGCCAACGGTCGTCCGTAGATCCTTCAGTTATTTTATGTGTAATAGGATCATATAAAAAAGCTTCGCCAGGTTCTACCTTAGCTTTACTGCATAACGTTCTTCCCAACCCATCATTGTAACTTAGATGTATTTGTATTCGGTTAGCAATAGATGCATCAGGATATTGTTCCGCTACCAAAGATATACTACCCACAGGCTCCTTTCGTTGCTGCCAAGCAAATGCATCATAATAAAAATAACTCTGCATTTGCCCAAGGTAATTAGCTTCCTTATGCTGCTTAATAGCTGTCATTAATTCTGACCAGCTTGCTGGAGCAATTGTAGGCGCTTCGCTTATAGGTGCAAAACCTTTAGCTTCACCTGCTTCATGACCATACTGTGAGGTATACATAACCCGGCCTAAGGGATCTACCTTGATTTCACTAGTATTGCCATTGATATCCACCAGCTGCATAGGAAAAAGATGCTGATAGTCAAACGTTTGTATTTTTACAATATTTTTTAAAGCATCGGTTACCTGACTTAATAACAGTTGGTAGGTATCATAGATATAAGTAGTTTTATTACCTATTGGATCTATGGTAGCTGCAGGCAAATAAAACTCACTAGAACTATAATATTGAGGCGTTAACCCAGGATTCCACCAGTAGCTGCTTGTGGTATCTAGCTGATAATAACCTACTTCTAATTTATTTTTTAATGCTTCTCCTTCCAACGCTCCTTGCAGCGCAACTGCTACTTGCTCTTGCGAAAACTCAGCTACATGCTGTTGTGCTAACAAGAGAGGAAGTGTTATTTGCCCTAGCGGTAAAATGGTATTGGTCCCTTGATCTCCCACTTGCATATAATACATTTGATCCCAGCCTAGTAGTTTGGCTTGGTCCGAAGAGGGATTACTAGGAGATACAGTAGCTAAGGCAGCTGCAATATCTTTCTGTAAGGTTGTAAAGCTAAACATCTCCCCTTGTGTAAACTTCAAGGTTGTAATTTCATAGCTTTGGCTTTCAATAGGTACCCCGAGCAAATAGGTAGTAGGATTTGTTTGGTTTACATAACTTTGGGTACCACAGGTAACCTTCAGCTGTTGCTGTTCTGGCAAAGCTCCTGGCACATTCCTTCGTGGATAAGCAATTGCACAACTACGTTCCACATTCCCATAATCATCTACTTGGAGCACACAACTTTGTTGAACTTGTGGATCTTGCGGATCTCGCTCATAGGTGTAAGATAAGCTTTGCTGGCCATGTACATAAAAGATAGCATACGGATGCATACCCTTAGGTTGCCGTAGCTTCACTAAAAAGTTACCTTCATTCACCGAATATGGACACGCAGATTGAGGTATATTATCTAATCCATAGACCTCACTACGTAACACCGTACCCGCCATAGCCACATACGCTTGCCGAATCGTTTCTCCATCTGGGATAATTTTCCCCCAATCAATCGTACTATCTGGAAATACAAAAGCCTGGCTATCGCCTGCATAATACTCTTTAGCATACTGACGGCTAAGTGTAGCATTTTCTAGATAAGCACCCGTATGGTACCAGGTACGACTTAATGAAGGAGCTGTGTAGTCTGCATTCTGTTTGGTAACTAATGGATCTTGAGGGAAATACTCTGCATCTTGCCGATCTACTCTACCAAAACCTCTAAACTCTCGCTCTACTCCATCATAGTATCCATGATGATAGGCGTATAAACTTACATAACGCGATCCAACAATCAGATCTGTATGGGTAAGTTGTGTAACAACTTGTACAGGAAAAGGTAAAGCGGTAATCCAAGGCAATCCTGCTTGCTTATCTGCTAAATAAAAGTCTACAGAGCTTCCATAGGTTATCTCTGTTTTTGCTCCTAAGTTATTCTCTATCGAATAAAGCAAATAAGGTTTTTGTCTTTGACAAAAATCATAGCACCAATAATGTGGGTTAGGTTGGCTATGAGACTCACTGATGACCAAACACTCATTACCGTTTCCATAAATATCTGCAAATGTAATTTGATCTAAGCTATCAAAAGTGGTAGGCAGTTCTATAATAATAGGCTCACTAAAAACATTTCCACTTTGGTTTAAATAAACAATAGCTTGTCTGTGCTGTAGATAGACAAGATCCAGAGCACCTGAACCATCGAGATCTGCTAAGAAAAGCTGAGTAGGATTAAAGTTAGGACCAAAGGTAGGTGCATTGGCCATGGTAATAGGGCTACCAAAACATCCATAACTTAGATTAGGCCAGTATATTACTTCTCCATCACGGATGCGTACAAGATGAGATTGTCCGCTTCCTGCCATGTCTGCAAAACGTATTACTTCTACTGGAGAAGCATCTAAGCTATTTGGCATACCCGGAACTGTAGGCTGTATGATTGGCTTCCTTACACCTTGTCTACGGGCATTGGGATAAACCAACACTTCTTCCTCTGTAAGTTGCACTAGATCCGCAATTCCATCGCCTGTTACATCTACCCACGTTTGGCTAGGTGCAGGAAAATCCGCTGGCCAGCCATGCAGCGACTGGAAAGGCTTCCAAGTATGATCGGATTTTGCTTCCCAATAACCTTGTATACCTGGGCTAGTAAGAACTATATCTAGCTGACCATTACCTGTTATATCTTGTAAAAGGATGCCTTGCTCATCAACTTCTCTCTGTATAGGAAAAGTATTAAGCGGTTGCCAAGCATCATAACGCATTCCTTTGTCAACATTTAAGTTACTGAGACGTCCTTTTAAAGGCTGTGGACCTGTTTCAGTAGAAATTACGGCTACATCGAGAGGAGCAGAAGGTTCGCGATAATAGGTAGCTGTCTCCTCACTATAAAGGACGCCTGGTATACCTTCTCCATACAGATCTACCAACGTGTAGTTAGGTGGTTCATTTAACCCTCGCAAATCTTGCTTTTGTTCATCAGTAAGTAAGGTAAAGGTATGCCCTTGAGGATCGAAAGATGTGTATTGAAAAGTAAGAGCAGGTAAGGTCGCCGTATTATATACCTTTTTGTCAGTATCATAGGAATAACCTGTATCAGTAATGCTAATGCACTCACTGAGTTGTGCAGCATTAGCTTGATAATCGTATTTAGTAGCATGAACTAATACTGGTTCCTCGCCTAGCTCTTTGGTAAAACGATGAAACATCAAGGTCTGTAGACAACGGCGATAGGTACGGATCTCAAATCCAGCTGCATAGTTAGAAAAAGGGTCTGGACGATAGGCCCATTTGTTTACAGGTTGATATGGATTATTATTGCTAGGGTCAATCTCATACTCCCCATAATCAAAAACCACCTCAAAATGCCAAATTACTGGATCAACAGATGGGTTCAGTAAGATAGAATCAGGTATAGGCTTTTCATTCCCATATTGAACGCGTTCAATGTACCGATTAGCAGTAGCAACGTGTCCTGGTTCATAGATAACATCAGGTACATTATCGTTGTTCTCTTGTTTGTAAAAGAATAGTTGATGGTCTCCTTTAGTATTATAGCTTTCCTCTAAAAGCCAAGTGAATATATGATTAGGGCCATTCGGATCAACAATTTTAGCTTGGTCTGTTTTTCCAAAGATGCCAATAGTATGATCTGTGCCCGTAACTTTCCAAAAAGATTGACTAGCAGTTTCAGCTTGCCAATATTCTATTAATGCAAAAAGTCCTTCTTGGCGGGGTGCGAAGGATTGTATCGTATAGGTAACTCCTTGGAGTTCTTCGGTTCTAGGAGCTTGGTCAAGTGGCACTAAGTCTGCTGAGCCTGACAAGACAAAAATATCAGTGTCGGTATAGTGGGGTGTTCCATTGCGCGTTTGTCTGCTAATTTGTGGCAAAGCTAGGGAAAACCCTAGCCCCCATGGTCCATTACCACCTCCTGAGCTATACTCTAACTGTACTTGGGGAGCAAAATTACGACATGGAGAAGCAAAAATAGGTACGGATAAGCTAGCAGTACCACTAAACTCATTAGTCTGAAAAGTTTCACCTATTCCTTGAATTGCTCCTCCCCCTTTAGGAAGGGATACTTGAGAAGCTTGAATTTTTCTTTGATTAGACCCGCTGCGAAAGAGATAAAATGATGCAGGAAACTAGCTAAAACATA
>ERZ778018.2729-NODE-2729-length-10731-cov-5.248595_pt1 | contig 10731 bp, 6 predicted proteins | sample MGYA00375748_ERZ778018 | MGnify/ENA primary metagenome ERZ778018 (study PRJEB29350, sample SAMN05509839) | bioreactor metagenome | biome: bioreactor; material: wastewater | place: South Africa: University of Cape Town | collected 2014-04-22 ... | reverse complement strand
TCGGGCGTTGCGGGATTATCGAACCGAGCGCCGTTCACTCCCGCCGTGAGTGACGGACGAAGAAGGCGACGATCGCCAGGAAGGCGGCGAGCGTGGCGACCGGCAGGCGGTTGACGGCCGCCCAGAGCAGGACGCGACCGGGCAGCGTCTGCGTTGTCGCCAGCGACGGCATCAGGCCCATCTGACGCAGGACGCCCGTCGAATCGAAGTAGAAGTTGTCGCGATAGAACTTGCCGTTTTTCATCTCGACCATACTCATGCCGGGAATGACGACCGGTCGTCCGGTGGCCGGGATGTTCAAGAATGGCCCGAGATGTGTGCCGTGAATCTCCCATTTCTCGGCGACGTATTGCTCGTGGGGGATTCGTTCGGTGACGGAAAAATGCAGGTCGGGGAAGGCCGTAATCAACTGCCGGATGAAGTCGCCGACCTCCTTTTTGCCATGGTACTCCTCTTCGAGGGCGACGTTTGTCCAGATAATGCCGTCGTCGTAGAAATCGAGCACCCCGTTGACATCGTGGCGATTCCAGTACGTCAATACGTCGGTTACCGCGCGCAGGTTTGTCGCTTCAACCGCTCCCCAGTCGTCCATTGATCGATCCTTTCCCGTGCGCCGGGCTGCGATGCCCTTACCCGGCATGTCCGTTGCTCAATCTTCCTTGACACCCGGCGTTCACGCCCATATAGTGAGCGCATTCTTACGTCTTCTGAATCCGTTGAGTCTCACAATCGAGCCGAACCCTGGTACGTGGCCGCAACGGTCGCGTGACATTCGTAAGCGGAACTCGCTCGAACGAACCTGAATTCTGTCGACATCCTCGGTGCATGGCTTCCGTGAGGGGACTGCTGCGATGATATCGGGTGCCGGAGCGTTTGGGAACAATGAATACGATGCTATTGTCATCGGTTCGGGCGCTGCTGGATTGACCTGTGCTACGCGCTTGGCCCAGGCGGGTCAGCGGGTACTGCTGGCCGAAAAGAACGAGTGGCTCGGGGGCTACTCGCACGGCTTTTCTCAAGATGGCTTCTATTGGGACCACGGCGGACATATCTTCCTTGCCTATAAGCTCGGTGCTCAGGCGCGCCAGGTCTTCCAGCGGCTCAAGCTTGATCAGCGCCTCGAAATGGTGCCGGATAAGCACGATTATCGCTGCATCTTCCCCGATGAATCACTCGCCATCCCCGCTGATATGACGGAAGCGGCCGATGTCTTCACCCAGCGATTCCCCGACGAGCGCGAGGGAATCGCTCGCGTGTTGCTCATCATGGAGAGCATGATCGATCAGGTCGATGCGTTCGTGCCGTCCTTCCGCGTCGCCGATCGGCCGGGCGAGCGCCATCTCTTCGATCCGGTGATGGAGCAGTTTCAGCGACCGAAGTTTGGTTCGCTCCTGTCGCGCTCGGTGCGTGGGCAGCTCATGCCCGGTTCGAATCTTCTCAAATATCAGACCAGGACCTTGACCGACCTGCTGAACGAGTATCTGCGCGATCCCCGGCTGAAAGGCTATTTCTCGATGCTTTCGGCCGGCATCGGCATCGGACCGTCGCGCCTCTCCGCTCCGATTGCCGGCGTTTTTTTCATTCATGCCCTGCGCACGATGTGGATGCCGAAGGGTGGCTTCGGACAGCTGGCGGCCTCGCTCGGTGAACTGTTCGAGGAGAGCGGCGGCACGATCGTGACCGGCGCCGAGGTGTCGCGCATTACGACGCATGAGGGGCGCGTAACCGGCGTCGAGACGGCCGATGGCCGGAACTATCGGGCCAACTACGTCGTCTCGGCCTGCGATGCCCGGCACACGTTCCTCGACATGCTCGATCCGTTGGTCGTGCCGGCCGATCTCCGGGCACGGCTGCCGAAGATGGACCTTAGCCCGTCGATCTTCCAGGTGCATCTTGGTGTCGATATGGATCTGGAGCCGTATCGGAAGGACATCAAGCGGCTCAACTTCATCTATTCAACCGACAACATCGACCGCGCCATGCAGAATTTCCCTGAAGGGAACGTCGAGGATGCCGCCTTCTTCCTCTATGTGGCGACGTTCCACCAGCCGGAGATGGCGCCGCCGGGCCAGCACTCGCTCAAGCTCGAGGCGTATACGACGCTCAATGCCCGGGGGATCGACTGGGAACGCGATAAGGAGCAGATCAGCCAGGTCTTCATCCGGCGTGCCGAGAAGCTGATCCCTGATCTGGGCAACCATATCGTCACCAAAGCGCTGCGCACACCGAACGATCTGCTGCGCGATACCGGTAACAGCGAAGGAGCCTTTGCCGGATGGGCCTTCACGCCGGAGCTGCTGTCGCGCGGCCGGCCGCAGCAGCGGACACCGGTGCCCGGGCTCTATCTGGCCGGACATTGGACGACACCATCGGCCGGTGTGCCGTGGGTCATGCTCTCCGGCTTCAACACCGCCGGCATGGTGATCGCCGACCGTCAGGGCGGCCGCAAGCTGCCGCTTCCACGCACGCTGCTCGAGCGGCGGCGCGCCGCCCAGGGCAAGCCGCTGCCGCCGGAGCGAGCCGCCCTGATAACGGGATCGCCGCGGGACGATGACTAAGTGGACGAGACGATGACAACGCCCGTGGCGACTGGCCGGCGCTCCAATGTCGATGTGGTTAACGCGATGATTGCGGCCCTGAACGCGCACGACGTCGACGGAATGCTCGCGTGCTATGCCGAAGACATGGAGTGGTACGACATTCCGATGGAGCAGCCGGTGCGCGGCAAGGCGGCGGTTGGCGATTTCTTGCGCGAAATGTTCGTCGTCTTCCCGGATCTTCGCTATGAGCCGGAGCAGATCGTCAGCGAGGGCGAGCGCGTGGTGGTGCAGTTCCGTATGCATGGCACGCACCGCGCCACATACAACGGTCTGCCATCGACCGGCAAGACGGTTGAGATCCTGTCGGTTAGCGTCATCACCCTGCGTGATGGGCTCATCGTCAGCGATCACTGCTATTTCGATAACGCCATGATTCTGCGCCAGATGGGCCTGATGCCCTCACTGGCGGTGACCTTTTCGCCGCCCGGTCGTGCCGTGCTCTGGCTCGCTGTGCAGCGGCGCAAGGTCGGTGCGGTGTTGGCCGGAACATTGGTTCTCGGGGCCGTGCTGAAGCGCGTGACCAGGCGCTATTAGAGCAGGGGCCACGGATTGGCCGCCAAGGAGCGCTGATGACCACCACGGATGCCGGACGGGCACAAAATTACTGGCATCGGTACTACGAGCCGGATGAGATCGCCGAGTGTGAGGCGCACACGACGACGACGATGCTTATCTCTGGTCGCTATCCGATCCACGTCCGCATCTGGGAGCAATCGGAGCTTGCCTCGACGGTCGTCATCGGTAGCTCGGTGCTGAGCTATGGGCTCCATCTGCTGCGTCTACAGGCTCCCTTTTTCCGGGCCGGCTTCAATGTCGTGCAGTTCGATTTTCCCGGTCTCGGCCAGAGCGGTGGTCCGCGCGGCGGCTGTGAAGTTCCGGAATTTCTGGATGCCTGGCGCCAGGCGCTGGCCTTTGCCGGAGAACGTTTCGGTGCGCCGCTCTACATCATGGGTGTTGGCGAAGACGGCATTACCGGCTATTACGTGGGCGCTAATCGGCCGGATGTCGCCGCGATTTCGGTGCGCATGCTCGTCGAATACGGCCAGCCGGGGATGATTCAGGGACAGGGACCGTTCTGGCTGGTGCGCGCCAAGGCGTTGAGCACGCGACTCGGCGCCTTTCTGCGACCCTCGACCGAGTTTGATGCGATGAAGGTTATTCACTGGGATTGGGTTTTCAGTGGGCCGGATGATGGCCCGCGTATCGAACTGCTCGCGAGCGATCCGCTGAGCCTGCGCCACATTCAGCTCAAGATGGTCAGCTCGATTTTGCAGCGCCATGTTCCGCCGGTTCCGTTCGAGCAGTGCCGCACGCCGGTGCAGGCGATTCTATCGACAGCGAACCGTGTCTGCCCCTATGAACTCGCGTCGGCGAACTTCGCACGTCTGAGCGGACCGAAGGATCTGGTGGTGCAAGCGGGCGTTGGACAATGGCAGCTCGATCGCGACTTCAACGACACGTATTGCGGACATGTTATCCGCTGGTTCGACGCCAATGGCGCGCAGCGCGTCGCACGTGATCGTGTGGCGGAAGCGCACGGCAGCGCGAGCGCCTGAGCCTGAGTATGACGTGTTTGGTACGGCGCAAATGGTAGAGGAATCGATAGATGAGCGCAACATCTACATCCCCGACGGCAGCCGGTACGACGGATCAGCTGACGCAAGCCGTAGGGATCGACATCATTCCCGGCGTGATCGGCTATCGTCGGCTGCGCGCGCTGCGTGAGGCGGAGTTGCGTCGTGGGGCAACCTGGTCGCGCGCGCTCATATTGGGGTCATTCACTGAAGCGCTTCCGGTTGCCCGGCCCTCGTTGGGCGTGATGCTGCTCAGCGGCTGGCGTTCGAGCGATGACCGGCTGGCCTTTCATGATGCCGATGAGTTTCGTGAGCTTCAGCGTGCTTCGCGCGTCGTTTCGCTCGACCTGGGGTCGGGCATCGCACGCTCACAGCATCGCGATCTGACACTGGAGGATGATGGCTGGCTCGAACGGCTGCCGGCCGGCCGGGCACCGCGTGGTGTCATGGCAGGGTTGACCTACGCTCGGTTGACTCCGAGGGGTGTTCTCCCGTTTCAGCGTCTGGCGCGCGCCGTCACGCTCTCGGCACGCTCGCACGAAGGCTTTATCGCGAGCGCCTTCGGCACCGAATTTCGTTATCCCGTTTTTCGGGTCATGTCGCTGACGCTCTGGGAGCATCGCACCTATTCACAGCAATGGGCCTACAGCGGCGATGTCCACATGAAGGCGATTCACTGGCTCTTCGATAAGCCGGAGTTGATGCCGGGCGGCTGCGTCGGCCGCTTTTCGGTCCTCGGTGTTGCCGGGAAGCTCGACGGCGTCGATCTTCCCACGGCGGTGCGAATTGCCGAGAGCAAACCGCGGCCCAAGCGAGCGGCAACGCCGGTTGACGGCTGACGATCGATTGACGAACTGACCGAGCAGAGCGCACCGTTTGGAGCCGAACGGTCTTGAGCCCCAGGGAGAACGGACAGAAATGAACGACTCGTTCGCCAGATTCGGCTCCGCACTGGTGCGAGGCCGCTGGATTGTGCTGGCGATGTGGATCGCGCTGCTGGTCGTTGCCGGCGGATTGCTGGCGCCGAAGGCGAGCGGGGTGACCAAGGGCGGCGGGTTCGGCGTGCCCGGCTCCGGTTCGCAACTCGCCGATTCGCTCCTCGAAACCGACTTCCACGCCTCGACCTCCAATAACGCGGTCGTCGTGTTTCATTCGGACGACAAGACGATCGCCGATCCCGGCTACGCAGCCGACGTCAATACGGCGACCGACCGGTTGAAGGCGATGCATGGCGTCGCTTCGGTACTCTCGGTTTTCAACAGTGGGAGTGCCGATTTCGTTAGCGCCGACCGGCACACGACGTTCATCGTCGTCGGTCTGGTCGGCGACGAAGATCAGGTGTCGGATGCCGTTCCCAAACTGCGGGAGCAGCTTGACGGCATCGCGACCGAGCATGCCATCACCGGCCTGCCGGCCATCAACTACGACACGTTCAAGATGAGCGAGCGCGATCTGCGGCGCTCCGAGCTGTTCACGATTCCGATCGTGCTCATTCTGCTGCTGATCGTCTTCCGTACCGTCGTAGCGGCCGCGTTGCCGTTGGTTCTCGGCGGCACCGGTGTCGTGCTCGCGATGGCGGCGCTCTATCTGGTCGGCGAGCGCTCCGAACTGTCGATCTTCGCGCTGAACATTGCCTCGATGCTCGGCCTCGGCCTCGGCATCGACTTCTCGCTCATTCTCATCAACCGTTATCGCGAGGAACGCGCGAACGGTGTCGAGAAGCACGATGCCATCATGCTCATGATGATGACCGGCGGGCGTTCGATTACTTATTCGGCCATCACCGTGATTCTCTCGATGGGCGTCCTCACGCTCTTCCTGCGCAATTTGATGATCGTGCGCTCGATTAGTATCGGTGTCATGCTCGTGGCGACGGCCGGCCTGCTCGCCGGGCTGACCTTACTCCCGGCGTTGCTGGCTATTCTCGGCGATCGCATCGAATGGCTGCGCGTGATGCCGAAACCGAAGCCCCGCAAATCACACGAAGAAGGCACCTGGTATCGATGGAGCCACGCCATCATGCGCAACCCCTGGCGTTGGTTGCTCATCTCGCTGCTCGTGTTGGTGGCCCTCGCCAGCCCGATTCGCGACCTGGCGATGTCGGGGGCCACGACCGGTGTGCTGCCGAAAGAGACGGAGTCTGTCCGTGGCTCGGCGATCCTGAAAGACGCCTTCGGTGATGCGCTCCTGACACCGATTCAGATCATCGTGCAGGCGCCGGAGAAGAACGGCGTCTGGACGCCGACGTTTCTCGACGCACTCGATCAGTTGACGAAGACGATCGCTTCTGACCGGCGGGTACAGGAGGTGTCGTCGCTCTCCTCCATCGTCTCCAGCGTGCCGCGCGATGGGCGCTACGAATCGCTGACGCCCGATTACTTCGTGCAGGCGCCGATCCCGCCGAGCCCCGATACGCTGCCGGCCTTCCCCGGAATCGAAAACCAGACGGTCATGCGCGCTCCGGCTGAAGGCTTCCCGAGCGGCCCGGCCTTTGTCGGGCTGGCCGAATTCATGATGGAGCCGGGGCAAACGAGCGGTCCATCGTCCGGTGAAGCACAAGAAGTGATCATGATCGAATCGGGCAACGTGACCATCAGTTCGGACGGACACCTGACGGTGATCCGCGCCGCCTCCAACCCGGCGGACGCCAAGGCCGAAGCGATTCCGTCCGGCGCTTCACTCACGCTGAATCCGGGCGACCAACTGGTCATCCCGTCACAGACGAACATCTCGTTTCGAAGCGGTTCGTTGCCGGCCAAATTCCTCGGTGTAACGGTCTTCGCGGCACAGCCGGGGAGCGGTAGTCAGGCCGGCGCCCCGGGTAGCACCGTCTGGCCCGACCCGTTCGGGGATATTCCGCGCACGGTGCTCAGTCGTGGCGTCGTTGACTCCCTACCGGCCGGGCAGGCGATCGTTTCGGTCGAGCGCGTCACCGTGCAGCCGGGCGCCGCCATGATGCGCCACACCTCGCCCGGTCCTGAACTGATCGGGGTGCAATCGGGCACGTTCACGATCTTCGCGGCCCCGGAAATCGCCGCCAGCGGGGGTGGCGGGGCGCTCGACGCACCGATCAATCTGACGACCGGTCAGGCTGCGGTCGTGCAAAGCGGTGGGGTCAGCCACTGGCAGGGCGGTGGGGATGCACCGACATCCTTCCTGTCGACCAAGATCCTCGACGCGCACCAGCCGCCGCTGGCACTCGTCGGCGTGGCGCAGCTGGCCGCACAGTTCGTGAATATCAGCAGCGACAACGACACGGCGGTCATTTCGATAACGGCCAAGAAGGGTGAATTCACGTCGCAGCATCAGGATCTGGTCTACGATCTCCGCAATACGACCATTCCGGAGATGCCGCAGCTGGCGCCGTATCACGTCTCGGTCGGCGGCGACGCGGCCGCCTTTATCGACTTCCGTGACTCGCTCTATGGCCGCTTCCCGCTGATCGTGGCGATTGTCATGGTGATGATCTTCTTCATCTTGATGATGTTCTTTCAGTCGGTCTTCCTACCGATCAAGGCGATGTTCATGAATCTCGCCTCGATCCTGGCGACCTACGGCGTGCTGGTGGCGATCTTCCAGTACGGCTGGGGTGCGTCGCTGCTCGGCTTCACGTCGCAGGGGTTGGTCAGTGCGATCACGCCGGCCGTGCTCTACGTGATCCTCTTCGGGCTTTCGACTGACTACGAAGTCTTCATGCTCTCGCGTGTCAAAGAGTATTACCGCGAGACGAACAACAACGAAGAAGCGGTCGCCTCGGGGCTGGAACATACGGCCGGAGTCATCACGGCGGCCGGGTTGATCCTCGTCGGCACCTTCGGCTCGTTTGCCTCCGCCAACGTCGTGACGATCAAGGAGATCGGACTCGGCCTGGCGATCGGCGTATTCCTCGATTCGACCATCGTGCGCATCATCATGGTACCGGCGACGATGCGTTTGATGGGGGCGACGAACTGGTGGATGCCGGACTGGCTCAAACGGATCGTGCCGGAATTGAGTGAAGGTCCGGCGCACGTGCCGGCAAATGCTCAGACGCCCGAGCCTGCCCTGGCGATGGCCGGCGCCGGCGCGGCCGCGGTTGTGGCTGCGCCGCCCCCTCCGCCCGCGACACCACCTGCCCCGCCACCTGCACAGGCACCAGCAGTTGCTCCTGTCCCAGCGCCAGCCCCCGTGATCCACTATGTGGATGATGCGGGTGTCGTATCGCCGCTCACGCCGCAGACGCCACCGGCCTCACGTCGCCGGCGCCTGCCGCTCACCGGTCGTCTCCATCGGGTGCGCGGTACCTCCGCCGCCGAGATCATTGACCTCTCACCGTCGCGACCGCTGACGATCGGTCGCGATGACGGTAACGATATCCAGCTGCTCGACGGCCGTGTCTCACGGAGGCATGGGCTTATCGAATATGCCGATGGTCAGTACGTGATCGTCGACCTCCAGAGTGCCAACGGCATCATCGTCAACGGCACGCGCATCGAGCCGGATCCTGATCGTTTAGCACTGCATGACGGCGATTTGATCGAGATCGGGACGATGGGCGTGGTCGCGTTTCGGGTGGAGTTGAACCGGCCCTCATGAGCCGATCTCGCTCCCAACCCGGATCTACAGGATCGAAGTGGACATAATTACAAGGATTTGGTAGGCATCGTACTATGATTTGTGGGATCATTATGGTCGAATCCAAAGAGATGGCGAAACCCGTAGATCGAAGGCCGATCGTGCGATCCATTGATGTACGGTCCGCGGGTAGAGGCAGGGAAGAATAGATGCTGGACGGCCAGGGTTTTGATGGGTTAGTTGGGCGCTCCTTCAATGGCTTTCGCGTTGTTCGTCTCATCGCCCGCGGTGGTATGGGGGTCGTGTTTGAAGGTGTCCAGGAATCGCTTGATCGCTCCGTCGCGATCAAATTTCTTTATCCACACCTGAGTGATGACGACCGTTTCCGCGAACGCTTCGAACGCGAGGCGCGAGCCGCGGCCCGCTTGAGTCATCCGAATATCGTGCGCATTCTCGACTACGGCGTCGACAGCGGTCTGTATTACATGATTCAGGACCTGATCGTTGGTGATAGCCTGCGCGATCGCTTGACCGATCTGCACAAGACCGGCGCCACCCTGCGCACCGACATGGTCGTTACCATTGTCGAGCAGGTTGGCCACGCGCTTGCCTACGCGCACGATCACGGCTATGTTCATCGCGACGTCAAACCGGGTAACGTGTTGCTGACCAAGGATGGCCAGGCGTACCTGACCGACTTCGGGGTCGTCAAACTGGCCGGTACCAGTGGGCTAACCGCGGCTGGCATGATCATCGGCACGCCCGAATACATGGCGCCGGAGCAGAGTGCCGGGGTAACCGATATCGGCCCGGCCGCCGACCAATATTCGCTGGCGGTCGTCACCTACGAGATGATGGTCGGGCGCGTGCCGTTTCAGGCGCCGACGCCGGCCGCTGTTATGCGCATGCACCTCACCGATCCGCCGCCGCCACCGAGTTCGGTCGTGCCCTGGTTCCCACCCGAGATCGAAACGGTGCTGATGCGGGCGCTTTCCAAGGAGCCGTTCGACCGGTTCGAGACGATCAATGATTTTGTCTCGGAGCTGCGATCCGGCATCGAACGCGCGCGCTACGCGGCCGGAGGAACGATCAGCCGGCCCGCGGTTGCCGCCGCGACCGTCTTCGATAACACCCCGTCCGGTGCCACGCCGGCTCCGGTCTCGGGAGGCGGCATTTCCAATACGCCCCCCGGCATGATGGCGAACACCCCGCCCGGGATGCTCGCGGCGGCCGGCGGTGATGGGAGCGGCGTGATCGCTCCGGGTGGAACAGTCGCCGGCGGATCAGGTGGTCGCAACATGGTGCCGATCCTGGCCGTGCTGGCGCTGGCCTTGCTCGCGATCGTGGTCGCGCTTGGCGGCTTCATCGTCCTGCGCAACTTTGGCTCGGACGACAACTCGAAATCGCCAACGGTGGCAAGCGTCGCCGGCGCCGGCACGTCGACGGCGGGCTCCAGCGCCGCGACCGCACCAACCGCCGACGGCAGCGCCGTCGCCAGCGCTGCCGCGAGTGCCGTGGTCGCGGTGCCGACACCCAGCGCCGGAGCGACACCCGAAGCGTCGCAGGCGGTCGTGCCGATCGCTTCGGAAACGGCGCCACCGGGTGAAACGCTTGCCATTCTCTTTTCATCGCACCGTGGCGGCGTGCACGATTCTGAGATCTACATCATGAACCCGGATGGGAGCGACGAACGGAAATTCACGTCGGCACGTGGCCATTCCTGGGGACCGCGCATCGCGCCCGATGGCAGCGAGTTCTTCTTCTCGTCGGTGGCACCAGGCCAGCATACGATCCACGACGCCTCGGGCGGTAGTACAACCGGCTCGGGCAATCACGATGTCTACGTCGCCAACATTCAGGGATCCTCGATCGACACGATGCAGCCGGTCAATCTCTCCAACATCACGGCCGGGTTCACGTCGTGGGATAACGGCTGGGCGTACTCACCCGACAGCAAGCAGATCGCCTTTACGTCGGATCGTGACGGCAACTGGGAGATCTAC
>ERZ778018.2728-NODE-2728-length-10734-cov-84.377189_pt1 | contig 10734 bp, 9 predicted proteins | sample MGYA00375748_ERZ778018 | MGnify/ENA primary metagenome ERZ778018 (study PRJEB29350, sample SAMN05509839) | bioreactor metagenome | biome: bioreactor; material: wastewater | place: South Africa: University of Cape Town | collected 2014-04-22 ... | reverse complement strand
GGGTTGGAGGACAAGCTCGCCCTGGTAACCGCAGCTACCGGTGGGCTCGGCTTCGCCACCGCCAAGGCGCTCGTCGGTGAGGGCGCGCGCGTCGTCATCTGCGGCCGTGACGAGGGACGCACCGCCAGCGCCGTCGCGCGCCTCAACGCGGTCGGCGGCAAGCACGCCGCCGAGGGCTTCGTTGCTGACGTCAGCCGCGCCGAGGACCTAGAGCGCCTGTTCGGGCGGGCGCACGAGGCGTTGGGCGGCCTCGACGTTCTCGTGAACAACGCTGGCGGTCCGCCGGCTGGCGGCTTCGAGACCCTAAGCCAAGCGCAGTGGGACCTCGCCTACGGCCTGACGCTGCAGAGCGTGGTGCGCAGCGTAGGCCTGGCACTGCCACTGATGCGCGCCCGCGGCGGCGGCAGGATCCTCACGATCGTCAGCTCGAGCGTCAAGCGGCCACTCCCGAACCTGCTCCTCTCCAACGTGTTCAGGCCAGCCGTGCAGGGGTTGTCCAAGAGCCTGTCGATCGAGTTGGCGGCCGACAACATCCAAGTGAACTGCCTGGCGCCCGGCCGGGTGGAGACCGAGCGCATCGACCAGCTAGACGAGGCGCTGGCGGCGAAGCAGGGCAAGTCGAAGGCCGAGGTGCGCGCCAAGTCCGTCGCCGAGATCCCCATGGGCCGACTGGGCGAGCCGGACGAGTTCGGCCAGGTGGCGGCGTTCCTGTGCTCGAGCGCCGCCAAGTACATGACCGGCAGCACAGTCTTCGTGGACGGCGGTTCGGTCACCTGCCTGTAAGGAGGACCAACATGGCTGACAAGGTTCGTTGGGGCATTCTGAGCACCGCCAACATCGGGCGCAGGGCAGTAACTCCTGCGCTCAAGGCGGCTGGCAATTGCGAGGTGGTGGCCGTTGCCAGCCGCAACGCCAGCGCGGCAAGCGGCTACGCCGCGGAGTTGGGCATCGAGCGGCATTACGGCTCCTACGAGGAGCTCCTGGCCGACCCGGCGGTTGACGCCATCTACAACCCGCTACCGAACAGCCTCCACCATGAGTGGACGCTCAAGGCCCTCAACGCGGGCAAGCACGTGCTGTGCGAGAAACCGCTTGGAATGAACGCGCAGGAGTGCCTGAGCATGCACGAGGCGGCGCGCAGCAGCGGCCGCAGGTTGATGGAGGCGTTCATGTACCGCTTCCACCCGCGCACCCGGCGCGCGCTCGAGCACCTCAAGGAGCAGCGGCTCGGGAAGCTCAAGCTGGTGCGCTCGAGCTTCACCTTCTCCGTAACCAACCCAAGCAACATCCGCCTGCAACCGGAACTGGGCGGCGGCGCCCTTATGGACGTCGGCTGTTACTGCGTGAACGTCAGCCGCACCCTCGTCGGCAGCGAACCGCTCGAGGCCCAGGCCTTCGCCGTGTGGAGCGACAAGGGCGTGGACAACGAACTCCTCGGCGTCCTGCGCTTCGAGAACGACGTGTTCGCGCAGTTCCACTGCGCGCTGGATAGCTTCCGCCAGGAGTTCCTCGAGGTCGTAGGCGACGAAGGGCGCATGCGGCTGGACAAGGCCTTCCTGCCCGGCACGGCAGACACGGTGATAAGCAGCACCACGCAAAGCGCGGGAGAGGTGAACGAGTTCATATCCGGCGTGGACGAGTACCGGTTGATGGTAGAGGAGTTCGCCGACTGCTTGCTGACCGGGGCAGAGCCAAGGTACGACGCGCGCGAGGCGGCGGCCAACATGGCGGCCATCGAGGCGCTCTACCGCTCGGCGCGGGCGGGCGGGAGGCCGGAGGCGGTGGCGCGCGTTTGATCCCGCCGTGCCTTTGCGCGCGGCCGACACGTAACCGCCGACTACACTTGACGCGTGACGCCCACCATCAAGGCAATATTCACGGACATCGGCGGCGTGCTGCTGACGAACGGCTGGGATCAGGCCGCCCGTGACCGCGCGTGCCAGAGGTTCGGTCTAGACGCTGGCGAACTCCACGAGCGTCACCACCTGACCTTCGACACCTACGAGGAGGGCAAGCTCTCCCTCAACGAGTACCTCGAGCGGACCGTGTTCTTCGAGCCGCGAAGTTTCTCGGTTGACGACTTCCGTGCGTTCATGTTCGCGCAGTCACGCGCGCTACCGGACATGCTCGAGTTTCTGGCCGCCATCAAGGCCATGTACCAGCTCAAGGTCGTGGCTGTTAGCAACGAGGGGCGTGAACTGACGCAGCACCGCGTGCAGGCCTTCCGCCTCGGGGACGTGATCGACACGTTCGTGTCTTCCTGCTTCGTGCACGTCCGCAAACCTGACGCGGATATCTTTAACATGGCGCTCGACATGACTCAGGTGGCCGCCGGCGACGTGTTGTACCTCGATGACCGCTCGATGTTCGTCGACGTGGCGCGCGGCCTTGGGCTTAACGGAGTAGTGCATAAAACGTTCGCCGAAACCAGGGCCGAGTTCGGTGCCCTTGGCCTAGAGTGGAGGTGACGGCCGCCGCTTGGGTGGCCGCGCTGAGGAGGCGGGCACAATCGATACGTTGCAAGAAATGCTAGCGGCAGGTCACGAGCAGGTCACTTACTTCTACGACGAGGCTTCAGGCCTGCGGGCGATCGTGGCCATCCACAGCACGCGCCTTGGGCCGGCGCTTGGCGGCTGCCGTGTGTGGCCATACGAGAGTGAGGCCGCTGCCCTCAACGACGTCCTGCGCCTAAGCCGTGGCATGACGTACAAGAACGCTGCCATGGGCCTACCACTCGGTGGTGGCAAGGCGGTGATCATCTCAGACCCCTTCACTGAGAAGACGCCAGCTCTTTTCGAGGCGTTCGGGCGCGCCGTCGAGCGCCTTGGCGGGCGCTACATCACCGCCGAGGACGTCGGCACCGAGCCTGCAGACATGGTCGCGGTCAACAGCCAGACCAAGCACGTGGTCGGGTTGCCATCCACTAGCGGTGATCCCTCGCCCGCGACGGCTTTCGGCGTCTTCAGCGGCATGAAGGCGGCGCTCGAGCACGCTTTCGGTAGTGGCGACGTGCGTGGTCGGCGCGTTGCCGTGCAGGGCTTGGGTGCCGTAGGCACGCACCTCTGCGAGTTCCTCCACGAGGGCGGCGCCCAGCTCGTAGTCACCGACATATCTCAAGCGCGCATCGACCACGCCGTCAGCGCGTTCGGGGCAACGGCGGTCGCGGCCAGCGACATCTACGACGTCGACTGCGAAGTTTTCGCCCCCTGCGCCCTCGGAGCCGTCGTCAACGACGACACCTTGCCGCGGCTGAAGGTGCGCGTTATCGCCGGTTCCGCCAACAACCAGCTGGCTGAGGCGCGCCACGGTGAGGCGCTGCAGGCGCGGGGCATCGTCTACGCGCCCGACTTCATCATCAACGGTGGTGGCGTCATCAACGTGGCGGACGAGCTGAAGCCGGGCGGCTACGATCACGACCGCGCGTACGCGCAAGTGGCGCAGATCGGCGCCAAGGTCGCTCGCGCGCTGAAGCTGGCTGACGAACGCGGCATCTCGAGTGCCGCCGCGGCCGAGATCATGGCCGACGAGCGCCTCAAAGCGGCTGAGTAAGACGGCGGCAGCCGTTGGTACATGTGTGGGCTGGAGCTGGCTGACGTCCGCACTAGCATGAGGAGACGCGGCCGGACGCTGAGCTGGCCGCGATCCGCATGCGTTGCAAGGAGTGGTGAGGACCATGCCAGACGAACCGTTGTACCCAGCCGCGACCCGCGAGTTACGCCATCAGCGGCACGACCTAGCCCCCGAGATCGGTGACGCCTTCTCGGCGTTCAGCAAGGCCGTGTTCAAGGCGGGTGCGCTCGACGTCAAGACCAAGCAACTGCTCGCCGTTGCCGTCGCGCACGTGACGCAGTGCCCGTACTGCATCCGCGGTCACACGCGGGCGGCGTTGAAGGCCGGCGCCTCGCAACAAGAGATCATGGAAGCTATCTGGGTTGCCGCCGAGATGCGCGCGGGCGGCTCTTACGCTCACTCGAACCTGGCGCTCGACGTCATGAACGAGGTGGTCGCAGAAAGCGTCTAGCCCGGTTCGTGGCCTGCCAGCGCGGCCGCGGGCCGCCCAGCAGCGCGCGTGAGAGGCAAGTAGAGCAGCGCCCCCAGCGCTAGCAGCCCACCACTTACCGTCCAAGCCAGAGCGATCGACGTGGCGCCCGCGAGCGCCCCAAGCGCGACGCTGCCGACGAATGCGCCCAGAAAGCCGACGAGCGACTGCACCGAGAGCATGACGGAGCGGTGCGCACCCGGCACCTGCTCGTTGAAGAGCGTGGCATGCGGCGACGACCCGGCCGAGCGCGTGACGTACGTCAGCCAGAACAGCCCCGTTGCCGCCGCTACTCCGCCTTGCGCTGCGAGGAGGAGGAAGGCGCCGCCCTGCAGGAGTTGAAACAGCCCGGCCACCAGCGCGTAGCGCTTCTTGAGCAACTGGGAGAGTGGGGTGGCGACAAGGTTGCCGAGCATGCCCATCGCGAAGCTGCCCGCGAGGACGACGCCGAACACGATGGTGTTGTCGGGCGTGGCGCCACCCAGGCGCTGGGCGAAGAACGGCTGCCACAGGTTCTCGGACGCTATCAGCGCGATGCCAGCGACCAGATCGACGCCAAGCAGCAGGAGCAGGGTGCGGTTGGCGCTGGTCAGCCTGGCGGCGCCAACCACGATGGTGCCGAGCGACCGGAAGCCGCGGCCGAAGCTGGCGAGCGGGCCGCCGTCACGCGCGCGCTCCGGCGCGAGGGCTCTAGGCGCCTCCTTCACGACCACGGCGGTGAGCGCCAGCACTACGCAGCTAGCCGCGAGCGACGCCACCAGGGTCATCGAGAGCGGCGTGAACACCGCCAACTCGTTCTGCGGCAGATAGCCGAACAACTTTGGCAGTGCGCTGCCGGCCAGGGTGCCGACCGCCAACGCGGCGAGGTTCCAGGCGTTGGCAGCAGCCAACGGCGGTTGCAGGTCGACGTGAGGGTTCTCGGCCTGGAGGGCGTCTATGAACCAGGCCTCGAGGGCGCCGGAGGCGAAGGCGCGCGACACCCCGAACAGCACGCCGTATGCGAGGAACATGGGCAGGCCGAAGGCGAACAGGAACACGGCCTTGGCGACGATCCCTATCGCGCCGGCCAGCAGGTAGATGCGTTTGCGCCCGAGGGCGTCCGCCATGGCCCCGGACGGCAGCTCGAGCACCACCACCGTCAGCGAGTAGATGCCGATGAAGTAGCCGACCTGCGCGAGGCTCAGGCCGCGCGACTGTGCCAGCAGCACCATGACGGCCATGGGCACGACGTTGGCGAACCAGTTCAGTGAACTTACGAGGTAGTAGGTTGGGCGTAATCCCATGCGCGCATGGTGGGTGTTAGCCTACTGTGAATGATAGGCCCGGATTCAGGTAGACCGAGAGAGGCTTTCACCGTCAGCGACCCGGAGCAGGCGCGGCTGCTAAGCGAACCGCGCTTCCAGGAGGCGTTCCGCCCGTTCCTCGCTCGCGAACTCAGCGCCAGCGCCGCCGCCGCCGAACTCGGCGTCGACCTGAACGCCATGCTCTACCGCATCCGCGTGCTGAGCAAGGCCGGCCTGCTGCAGGTGGTGCGCCGCGAGGAGCGCAAGGGACGGCCCATCAAGATCTACCGCTCCGTGCACGACGCCTACTTCGTGCCTTACGAGGCCACGCCGTTCGCCGACCTGGAGGAGCGCCTGTGGCAGCAGCAGCTCCCCGAGCTGCGCGAGCGGACGCGCGTCCAGGCGCGCCGGTTGCGGGCGGGTGGCTTCTACGGCCAGAACCTCTTTCGTAACGAGCACGGCGAGACCTGGGTGCAGAGCGGGGTGAGCGGGGGAGAGGAAGTCGACTGGCTCGACCCGCAGCGCACCGCCAGCATCGACTACTGGACGGACCTCCTCTTGACCGACGCGGAGAGCCGCGAAGTTCAGTTGACGCTGTACGAGCTCCTGCAACGCTACCGGCCCGATGGCGCGGCGGACGCGCACAGCGGCGCGCTGCCGGCCGACAAGCAGCGCTTCAGGTTGAACGTGGCGTTCGTGCCGCTAGATGAGTAGCCGTGGCGCGCCCATCACCGACACCAGACGACGCCCCGGCTATCGTGCCGCCAAGCGACCGGATGGAGTCGCCACCTAGCGCTCCTTGCTCGGCCCATCCTCCTGCCACTTCCTGACGGTTCTCGTCCCCCGGGTCCCTGCGCAACGGCTGAACTAAGTCGCGTTCATGGTGGCGACACCAATTCACGGGCTGGGTTCCCGACTCCCTGGAGTTACTCCTGCGGCTCGGTTCCTCCCACGGAAGCGCCGATGTTAGGGGAAGATCATGAAGCACCGGTGGTTGTTCGCGCTCGTGGCTGGGCTCGTGGTGGTCTTGGTGGCGGCGTGTGGTGGCCCCCCAAGCGGCTCCGGCCCGGTCATCAGCGCTTTTGCCGCCAACCCAGCGACCATAGCTAGCGGCTCCGAGAGCACCTTGTCCTGGTCTGTCACTGGTGCTAGCAGCCTTAAGCTCGATCCCGGCGGCATCGACGTTAGCGGCAAGACGAGCCAGCTAGTTGCGCCGATAGTGACGACTAGTTACACCCTGACGGCTACCGGCAGCTCGGGCAGCAGCAAGGCGACCACCACCGTAACGGTGGACATGACCGGCACGACCACCTCGGGGACCATCCGGGCAGCGCAGGGCGGCACCCTCGCACTGGCTGGCGCCACTCTCGACATCCCCGCTGGCGCGTTGAACCAAGACACCTTGGTGACGCTGGTCGTGAGCGACGCACCAACCGCACAGGACCAGAACCCCTTGAAGCCCGCCGGCCCACGGGTCGGCGTCGACCTCGGTGGAGCCCTGCTCGGCGCCCCGGCGAGCCTCACCCTGCCGTTCACCGAAGGCGCTGACCAGCTGTACGTGGTGACCGAAAGCGGAGCAACGACGACCGGTGACGAGATGCCAGGGGTGAGGGTCCACTCCGCGGCCGTGGCGGGCGGTAGCGCCGCCGTGGACATGACGCGCGCCGCCACCTACGCGGTGCAGGCCATAGCCAACGCCCCGGCTCCGCTGGCGCTCGCGCCAGCGGCCGAAGGTAGAGGCAACGTCTCCTTACAGGTGCCTTTCTACTGGCAGGCGGGCCTGCCGTGGTGCAGCCCTACCTCCACGTCCATGTACCTCAACTACTTCCAGCCGCTACCTGGCTTCGCCGGTACGCCGGTAGCACCGGGCGGGTTGGTCAGCAACTACGGGCTGGCAGGGTTGCTCGGCCAGGACTCCAGCAGCGGTTCGTGGCCGGTGTCGTTCCTGCAGGCCGTCAACGTGCCAACTGAACTCTACAGTTGGCTAGTGTGGGACGCCGACCTCATCCCGAGCGCCCCCTTCACCAGCTACATCGTGCTCGCGACCACCGGCGTCTTCGGGCTTGGCCCCATGCGCCCGGTGCTCACGACCTCGGACAAGATCGCCCACGCGTTCGTCATCACTGGCCTGAGCGCAGATGGCATCTTCATCAACGACAGCAACGCGCGTTGGAGCGGCACGCACCCAGCCATGACGTGGGACCAGTTCAAGACCCAGAACGAGATCGGTACGACGGCCACCGAGCTAGGCACGATGCTGGTGCTGGCCGACCCCCGCCCCGAGAACGCACGGCGCGGGTCATTGGAGTTGGGGCCGCGCACGGCCGAGGACACCTTCCGCACCGTCCGCTTCACGAACCCGAGCGGCTCCCTCATCGCCGACTGGGCCTGGGACGGCAACCCGTACCGCAACGGCTACTACTTCGTCGACCAGACCAACCCGACCACGTGGCCGCTTGACAACGAGTTCGGGCGGGTACTGCCGCGCTCAAGTCAGTTGCAGGCGCGCTTCAACGTCGTCAACATCACGGAGAACCTCTACGTTTACGACGTCGTGGCGCGGTTCTACCTGAACGATACTTTCAAGCTCGAGCGCACGGATACCGTGACCATGACGCCATACTCCAGGGCGGAGGTCGACCTCGACTTCGGCAACTTGGCTACGGCGGTTGGCGCAATCACCGCCCCGACGACCGGGCGCCTCGAGATCAACTTGAGTCAGGGCGGCGTCGTCCAGGACGTGAAGCACGTGTCGTTCCGGCTTGGGCCCAACCCAGTTGGTGGGATAACGGTCGAGGTCCCGCAGCCTTCGATACTGGTCGACGGCGAGCGAGTGGGCTTCGTGACCCTCAGGGACGTGCCCATCACCTTGCAGAGCAGCAGTTATGACGTCTACGCCCAACCCGACGGCGTGGTGCCTGCTGGGCGGCTGAGTTGGACGGAGAGTGGCGCCGCGCTTGGCACCGGCAGGTCCTTGATGCGGGCGTTCGGCACCACCGGCAACCACACCGTCACCCTCACCGGAACGGGCGAGTACGGCGCTACGGCCAGCGCCAGCGCGACCATCAAGGTCATCGACCCGGTGCGCGTCAACGGCGAAGTCGTCATCGACTACCCGACTAATGGCACCGGCATAGCGATATCGACGTTCGGTCCGGTGACCGTCAACCTGGTCGGCCACGCTACCTACACCGACGGCACCCCGGTGCCGAGCGACCGGCTCTACTGGTCGGGTCCAGGCGGCGCCGACCTGGGCACGGGTTCCGGCACCGCGACGACCGTTCCCGGTCGCTGCTCGACCCACAGTTACAGTTTCGGTCTCACCGCGCGGACCGCAGACGGCAGCCCCATCGGGACCAAGTCCGTCACCATCCAGATCTTCGGGCCGCCATGCTGAATCGTCGAGTCGGCGCCCCGCGGCGAAGCGCGTGGATCTCGCGCCGCTGGTCGCCGCTTCTCGCGCTGGCGTTGTCGGCGCTCGCGGCCTGCTCTCCGGGCGGGGCGCCCAAGGCGACCGTGAGGATCGAGCCAGCCACCGTGACCATCGCCGCTGGCGCCGTCGAACAGGAGTTCAACGCCACGGTCACGGGCGGGGGTGCGGTCAGCTGGACGCTCGCCGGAGTCGGCAGCCTGTCGGCTAGCGCCGGGCCGAGTGTCTTGTACACCCCACCTGTCAGCGTAGTGAGCGCCCAGGTTGCCACCCTCACGGCAACCTCGTCCGGGGTAAGCGCCGACGCGACCATCACCGTCGAGCCGGTGTCCGCCACGGCGGGGAACCTCAGCGTCTACTTGGATCAGCTGGTGGAAGCGGGCTCGAGGGGCGCCGTCGAGGTCACCGGACCGGGCGGTTTCAGCGCAACGCTGACCGCGTCTCGTACGCTGCTCGACCTGGCCCCCGGTGACTACACGATCAGCGCTAGCTCCGTGCGCGTGCGCCAGGGCTCGCTTGACGCCATCAGGCGGCCGGAACTCGCGTGTCCTCCACCCAGCATGCCGGGAGGAGTCACGTGCAGCGTGACGGTCACCGCCGCCCAGACGGCCCGCGTGCACGCCGTCTACCACCTGGACCCGGCGAGCGGACGCGTCTACTTGCCGAGCTACGCCCCAGGTTCGGTGGGCGGGTATGGGGCGAGCCAGCTCACGACCAGCAACAGCGAACCGCCCGCCTTCCTACTTGGCGGAACCCCGTCGGCCCAAGGGGTGGCGTTCGACGCCCGTGGGAACTTGTGGGTCAGCGATTGGGACAACTACACGGTTCGCGAGTACGCCGCGCCTGACCTCGGCGCCTCTGGCAGCCCGACGCCGCTCGTGACCCTCACCTTCGGCGGCCTGAACAACCCGACGGCACTGGCGTTCGATGCTAGCGGCAACCTCTGGGTCACAAACCGTGGCAACGCCACCGTCACGCGCTTCGACGCGGCGCAGTTGGTTGCCAGCGGCTCACCCATGGCGGCCGCTGTCCTGAGCGACGACGGCAGCAACCAACTAAGCGGCCCGTCGGGCATAGCTTTCGATGCCGCTGGCCGGCTGTGGTTCGCTAATACCTTCAGCCGGAAGCTCTTCCGCTACGACGACCCTGGCGCTCTGGTTGGCGGCACGACCGCCGCGCCAGACGCGGTCATCGACACATTCGGCTTCACAGGGCCTGTCGGCTTGGCGTTCAGTGAGAGCGGAGACCTGTGGGTGAGTGATGACACGACGATAGTCAAGCTAGCGCCCGACCAGCTTGAGGTTAGCGGCACCGTCACGCCAACGGTGATCCTCGCGGGCCTCGGCGGGCCGAGCGGGATGGCCTTCGATGCCGCCGGTAACCTCTGGGTTACAGACCCAAACAGTCGCATGCTGGCGTTCGCACCCGCCGAGCTGGCCGTGTCAGGCAGCCCCACCCCGAGCGTGGTCGTGAGCGGCTTTGAAGGCGTGAACATGGGGTTGCTCGCCTTCTACCCGCCGCCAGCGGGAGTGCCGCTAGCGCAACCGCTGCTCGGGCCGCTCAGGTGAGGTTCAGCTGCCAAGAGACGCCGTAGCGGTCGTTGATCCACGCGAAGCGCCTGCTGAAGCCGTAGTGGTCGAGCGGCATGAGCACCGCGCCGCCGGCTGACAGTTGAGCCGTTACGCGCTCGAGCTCCGCCTCGTCCTCGCACTCGACGAAGATGGAGAACGAGGGCGTGAAGGTAAATGCGTGCGGCGTTGGCGAGTCGAACACGCGGAACTTCTGATCGGCTATGCGCAGCCACGCTTGCTGGACGGTGCCCGGCGCGCCCCCATCGCCTTCACCGCGCAACTCAAGCCGCTCAACGCTGGCGTTCGTGAAGGTCTCGGTGTAGAGGCGCAGCGCCTCGGCGGCCTTGCCTTGAAACATCAGGAATGAGGTTGCTGAGAGTGCCATGTTCCATCCACTTCCGCGGGGGCTGC
>ERZ778018.2726-NODE-2726-length-10741-cov-5.613700_pt1 | contig 10741 bp, 10 predicted proteins | sample MGYA00375748_ERZ778018 | MGnify/ENA primary metagenome ERZ778018 (study PRJEB29350, sample SAMN05509839) | bioreactor metagenome | biome: bioreactor; material: wastewater | place: South Africa: University of Cape Town | collected 2014-04-22 ... | reverse complement strand
CAGCACGCGCCGGGTGACAACCGGCCGCAACGGGGATGACGGACGCAGCTGATTTTGCCGGTTTCTGGCTGCGGCACCAACGCATCGGTACGCGTTTTGTCTAACCCGTTCCCGGCGCGTGCGCCTTTTCGGCGGAAGCGGACGCGGCAAGCATCGCCGCATACCCGGCATTCACAAGGCCATCTGCTCCACGCCGCATTCCTTGCACGTATACTTGACCCGCGACGTCCCTTTCGGCGCCGAGACCTTGTTCTGCGCACCGCACTTGCCGCACGTCGCCATGATGCGGGTGTCCCCCTGCTTCACCGTTACGCCCTTGCGCGTCATCGCCTCGCGCATCAGCCGCTCGGCTTCCTCACGCATTGCCTGCTTGTCCATATCTACCCTCTCCCGTGCGACCCGCGCGGCGCTGTTGTACGCCTGAATTTTGTCGTGCCAATAGGAAATTCGCGCAGAGCCTATCGCAAATGCTGCCATCGGCCGCATGGCTGGGGTGACATGCGTCCCGCTTGGCGATGACGTCAGTTTCGGTCAAGGATCACCTTATGGACAAGACCGGCAAGGAGCCCAACATGGATGACGCTTTCGACCCCGCCCAGCACAAGCGCTACGAGACACGCTGGTTCGAGGATTTTGCCGTCGGCGAGAAATTCATCCTGCCGAGCCGAACCATGACCGACGCCATCTTCCTCGCCTTCCAGGCCGCGAGCGGTGACAATCATCCGATCCATTACGATGTCGAATTCTGTCGCGCGCGCGGAATGCCGCACATGCTGGCGCACGGCTATCAAATCCTGATCCAGACCGCGGCCGGTGCCGGCACGTTCCCATTCATGACCGAGGACAGCCTGATCGGTTTTCTCGACCAGTCGTCGAAATTCCTCGCGCCGGTCTATGTCGGCGATACCTTATACGGCACGCTTATCATCGACGAAGTGAAGCCGGGGCGCACCACCGGCGTCATCGGGATGCGCACGACAGTCCACAACCAGAAGCGCAAGTTGGTGCTGGAAGGCACGCAGCGTTACCTGCTGCGCAAGCGTCCCGCTCCCGTCGTCGCGTAGCAAATAAAAACGCACCGGTCCCGGGGCAACTCGGGGCCGATGCGCGACAGTGAGAAGGTGTCCTTGGAGAGACGTCTTCGAAGATTGGGCGGCCGATCTTGCGTCGGCTCGCCCGTTTGCTCGCTTGGAGGCGAAGAAAAAACTCAGAGGCGATAGAGGATCTGGTCGGTCCAGAAACGCTCCAGCCGGTGCAGCGACTTGTTGAGCGTGGCAAACTCCTCGTTGGAGATGCCGCCGACCTGCTCCACCGTCTTCATGTGCTTCTGATAGAGCGCATCGACGATGCGGCGGATTTCCTGCCCCTGCGCGGTCAAACGAATGCGCACCGAGCGACGATCAACGCGCGAACGCTGATGATCGAGGAAGCCAAGTTCGACCAGCTTCTTCAGATTGTAGGAGACGTTGGAGCCGAGATAATAACCGCGCGTGCGCAGTTCGCCCGCAGTCAATTCCTTGTCGCCGATGTTGTAGAGCAACAGCGCCTGCACCGAATTGATGTCAGCACGGCCGCGACGATCGAATTCATCCTTGATGACGTCGAGCAGCCGGCGATGCAACCGCTCTACCAGCGTGAGAGCTTCAAGATAGAGCGGCTGCACCGGTGCGTGACCGGCAGCGCGTTCGGCGGTTTCAACGGCCGTGGCTGCGGCTTTCATCATGACACTACCCCTGTTGTCGTTTTTTCGACTTATGCGACGAAACTTGTGTCCCGCCTGATAGCCACAACCTAACGGAGGCGTTTGAAGATCCGCTTAAATAAGACAATAAAGAGATCATGAATTTAAGACAGTGAATCGCGGATTAAGCCCGTCAAATAAGGGCTTTTTGTAATCATCTGTTCAGGACCGGGGCGTGATGTTCACGCTTCGTCTGCGGTTCCCGCCGCCTCCTGTCGCATTTGCGAACAGGGTCGTTCAAATCCGAAACATTCGCGTAATCTTCGTCACCGCCGCGTTAGGGTGACTCAATTCTTACCGCGAAAAATTTTGTGAAAATTCGCGGAAAATCTTCGCGGCGGCCTTTAGGTTTATGCGACGCCGCGCTGGCGCCCTTCCCAATATGGCGCGCGCAGTGCCTTGCGATCGATCTTGCCGAGCCCGGTGACCGGAATCTCGGCGACGAACTCGATCGTTTTCGGTGACCACGGCGCGCCACGCTTCTCCTTGACGTGCGCCTGCAATTCTGCGGCTTCGTTGTTCGCGCCGGCCTTCAAAACCACGAACGCTTTCACCGCCTCGCCCCACTTATCGTCGGGTACACCGATCACCGCGGCAGACGCCACCGCTTGATGCGACATCAATGCGTCCTCGACTTCGCGCGGATAGATATTGAAGCCGCCGGAGATGATCATGTCCTTGGTGCGGTCGACGATATAGAGATAGCCCTCTTCATCCTTGATGGCGACGTCGCCGGTGTGCAGCCAGCCACCGCGAAACGCCTCCTCCGTCGCCTCCGGTCGTTTCCAGTAGCCGTCCATCACCAGCGTGCCGCGCACGCAGATTTCGCCGGGCTCGCCGATCGTGACTTCGCGCATTTCGGAATCGAACAGCTTCACATCCACCAGCGGATTGGGCCGGCCGCACGAACCGAGACGCCCCGGCTTCGAGACATCATGATCAATCTTGCGCATGGTGGTGACGCATTGCGGTGCTTCGGTCTGGCCATAAAGCTGGACGAAGACCGGTCCGAAAATATCCATGCCTTCGCGCAACCGATCCGGCGACATCGGCGCGGCGCCGTAGACGATCATATCGAGCGACGACAGGTCGTAGCGCTTGCGCAAGTCGGGCGCATCGATCAGGGCATAGATCAAGGTCGGCACCAAGAATGCGGCGGTGATCTTTTCCTCGGAGACGACGCGGCAATAGGCTTCAGCCTCGAAGCCCTGCACCAGACGCGTGAAGCCGCCGCGCATCATCACCGGATATAGCGTGACGCCGGCGGCGTGGCTGATCGGGGTCGCGGCGAGGAAGCGAATTTCCGGCGGCCAGTCCCAATCGGCATAAAGCAATGTCGCCATCGTGGTGACGACGCGATGCGGCAGCATGACGCCCTTGGAGCGTCCTGTGGTGCCGCCGGTATAGGCAAGCCATGCGATGGCGTTGACATCGCTCTCATCAACGAGAGGCGCGGGAGCAACCTTGGGCAACTCCGCCAGCAAGTCGCGCGCGCCCTCCACCGAGCCGAACGAGAGAACATGTTTCAGCGACGGCACGCGCGACTTGATCGCCAACCCGCGCGGCGCGAACTTGCCGGCCTCGACGATCAAGGCATCGATCTCGGCATCGCCGATGATGAAGACATGATCGTCCTCGGCGGCCATCGGATGCAGCGGCGTGTAGCGCAGGCCCATCACCATAGCCGCGCTGATCGCAGCCCAAGACTCTGCGCGGTTGCCGGCCAGCACCGACAGTGCATCGCCGCGCTTCAGGCCCACCGACCGGAACAGCGCGATGAAGCGCCCCACGGCATCGCCGAACTCGCGATAGCTCCAGCGGATATTGCCATCAGCCAGCGCCGGCCGATCTCCGTAGCGCGCCACCGCGTTGACAATGAGACTACCCGCCGTTCCGCCCGCGTGAAGTTGATCCACGATATCCTCCCGATGTTCCCTGCCGCTCTACATGTCATTGCCCCGAGAGAGGTCGACTATGGCGGCCGTTCCTGCGCGGCGAGCCAGGCCAGCACGAGATAAAGCGCCAGGAACGCCACCTCGACGCCGACCACGATCAGGCTGCCGCCGTAGATCGACGGAAACATCAGTTCGACAATCGCCATCGAGACCACGGTGGTGAGCCAGACCACCGCGCCCCACGGCGTCGCCAGCCACAACCCGACCGCCGCCACCAATTCGATGACGGCAAAATAGATCGTGGCGGCTTGCCAGGCGGTCGTCTGGTTTTCGAACGCTCCATTCTCGCCGCCGACGAAACCGGTGACCTGCGCCCAGTGGTAGAGACCCTTGCCCATCGACAGCACGGCCATCACCCGCAGGAACAGCACAAGGCGGCCGGTCCAGACATTGTCATCGGACTCCGGCTTGGCCGATCGCAGATTGTTTGCCGCAATGGTGCGCTCGCGCTGCGGCACCTCGCGGGGTGAAGGCTCAGACATCAATTCGGTACTCGCGTCCGGAACGGCTGAATCGCACCGTCCTTGAGGCGATTCATGGCCCGCCGGGGCGCTAAAATCAATTGCGGCCGACGTCCCGGCGCGGTGACGCCGTTGCCGGGAGGTGCTAAACTAAAACAGGACTAATTCCAGAATTCGGTTTCGGAGAATTTCCACCATGGCGATCAAATTCGGGCGGCCCATCGAAATGCGCGACGCGCCGCGGCGCGAGACCGCCGCAGCCCCCGCTTCACTCGATCTGGTGGTCCGCCCCCGCCGCAACCGCAAATCCGAATGGGCCCGGCGGCTGGTGCGGGAAAATGTCGTCACCACCGACGATCTGATCTGGCCGCTGTTTGTTGTCGATGGCACTAACCAGCGCGTTGATGTCGCCTCGATGCCAGGCGTTCAGCGCATCAGCGTCGATCAGGCGGTGCGGGACGCCGAACGCGCCATGAAGCTCAACATTCCCTGTATTGCGCTGTTTCCCTACACCGAGCCGTCGCTGCGCGACGAGCGCGGCTCGGAAGCACTCAATCCCGACAATCTGGTCTGCCAGTCGGTGCGCGCGATCAAAAAGGAATTCCCCGATCTCGGCGTGCTCTGCGACGTCGCGCTCGATCCCTTCACCAGCCACGGCCATGACGGCTTGATCCGCGATGGCAAGATTCTCAACGATGAAACCGTTGCCGTACTGGCGCGTCAGGCGTTGGTGCAAGCCGAAGCCGGCTGCGACGTGATTGCGCCCTCCGACATGATGGACGGCCGCGTTGGCGCCATTCGCGAAGCGCTCGATGAGGCCGGCTTCCTCGACGTCCAGATCATGGCCTATGCAGCCAAGTATGCGTCGGCGTTCTACGGCCCGTTCCGTGACGCCATCGGTTCCGCCAAGGCGCTCACGGGCGACAAGCGGACCTATCAGATGGACAGCGCCAATTCCGACGAAGCCCTGCGCGAGGTCGAACTCGACATCGCCGAGGGCGCGGACATGGTGATGGTGAAGCCGGGCCTGCCCTACCTGGACGTCGTCCGCCGCGTGAAGGACACCTTCGGGATGCCGACCTTCGCCTATCAGGTGTCGGGCGAATACGCGATGATCGCGGGCGCGGCAAAGAACGGCTGGATCGATGGCGAGCGGGCGATGATGGAAAGCCTCGTCGCCTTCAAGCGCGCGGGCGCCGACGGCGTGCTGACCTATTTCGCCCCGCAGGCGGCGGAAAAGATTCGCGCGGGGCTCTAAGCCCTCCAGGGAACGTACCAAGGCGGGCGACCGCCGCGGCAATGAAACCCGACCGGCTTGCCGGACCTTGTGATCGGGCAATCGGATCGCCATGTCATGACGCGGGATTTCGTCACCAGACGGGAGAGCGTCATGTCGGCAAGCGATTCCAATCGGACTGAGGCGGCAGGCTGGGCGAGCAGCCAAGCCGATGTGCGGCCTCATGCCTTCGATCCGTGGGAGCAGCCGGAACTGTTTCGCGGCGTTCTAACGCGTCGCTTTTTCGCCTTTGTGATCGATCTTCTGGTGCTGTCGATTCCAGTCGTCCTGGTATCGTTGTTCATCGCCGTGTTCGGGCTGGTAACGCTGGGGCTAGGCTGGGTGCTGTTCGCTTTCGTGGCCCCGGCCTCAGTGATCTGGGCCATCATCTATTACGGCATGACGCTCGGCGGCCCGCGCTCCGCAACCGTCGGTATGCGCGTGATGGATCTGGAAATGCGCACCTGGTACGGCGAGCCGAGCTATTTCCTGCTCGGCGCCACTCACGCCGTCGTCTACTGGATATCGGTGTCGATGCTGACGCCCTTGGTCCTGTTGGTGGGCCTTTTCAACGGGCGACGTCGGCTGTTGCACGACGTCATCCTTGGGACTGTGGTGATCAACACCTCGGTTCGCGCCGAAATCTCACCCCAGCCCCGCCAGAGCTGGTAGTTGCGGAAGGCCGTTGACCGGCCCTCCCACTCGGGCGATGCTTGCCCGACCATCGGAGGCTGACGAGATTCGGTGACGCAACACTCCCGCGACACTCCGCAATTCTACCTGACGGCCCCCTCGCCGTGCCCCTATCTGCCGGGGCGGCAAGAGCGGAAGGTGTTCACGCATCTGGTCGGCAGCAAGGCCAGCGAGCTGAACGATCTTCTCACGCACGGCGGGTTTCGCCGCAGCCAGTCGATTGCCTATCGCCCAGCCTGCGACCAGTGTCACGCCTGCGTTTCGGTCCGTGTCATCGCCAATGAGTTCCGGCCCTCGCGCAACTTCCGCAAGGTGATGGCGCGCAATGCCGATCTGGTCGGCCAATCCCGCAGCGCGGTGCCGACCTCGGAACAATATTCGATCTTCCGCGCCTATCTCGACCATCGTCACCGCCTCGGCGGCATGGCCGACATGACCGTGCTCGACTACGCCATGATGATCGAGGACAGCCATGTCGAAACCCGGCTGATCGAATATCGCCGCCGTCCGGCCGAAGGCCTCGAAGCGACAGCGCCGGGCGAACTGATTGCGGTGGCGCTGACCGATATCCTCGGCGACGGGCTGTCGATGGTTTACTCGTTCTTCGAGCCGTCGGAGGAAAGCCGCTCGCTCGGCACCTTCATGATCCTCGATCACATCGCGCGCGCGCGCCGCATGGGGTTGCCTTACGTCTATCTTGGCTACTGGATCGATGGCTCGCGCAAGATGAGCTACAAGAGCCGCTTCCTGCCGCAACAACGGCTGGCACCGACCGGTTGGCTTCGCGTCGACGACGAAGCATCAGCACAGTCGGAAGCGCAGGATTAAGACGCGATGACTTGAGATGAATCGTCATTGCGAGCGAAGCGAAGCAATCCAGCTCTTTCTTCGCGGCCCCTGGATTGCTTCGTCGCTTATGCTCCTCGCAATGACGACCGAGATGAGTCAATAAACTTAATTTCATCCCACTCCAAGCGCCAACCAGCTCTATCCGAAAACCGTATCGAACAGCAGCTTGAGATTGAGCACGACGATGACGCCGGCCACTGTCCACGCGATGGCGGCAGTCGAGCGTGAGATCGCCAGATCGCCCATCCTCCGCCGATCCGAGACGAAGCGCACCAGCGGGATGACGGCGAAGGGGAGCTGCATCGACAGCACCACCTGGCTGAGCACCAGCAACTGTCCGGTGCCACGTTCGCCGTAGAGCCACGTCACCACGACCACCGGCACGATGGCGATGCCGCGCGTCACCAGCCGGCGCGCCCAGGCCGGCATGCGCAGATGGATGAATCCTTCCATCACGATCTGCCCCGCCAGCGTCGCCGTCACCGTCGAGTTGAGGCCGGACGCCAACAGCGCCACCGCGAACAGCGTCGAGGCGATGCCGAGGCCGAGCAACGGCGACAGCAGCCGATGCGCGTCGCCGATTTCAGCGACGTCCTGATGGCCGGTGCCATGAAACGCCGCGGCGGCGACGATCAGGATCGCGGCGTTGACGAACAGCGCCAGCATGAGCGCGATGGTGCTGTCGGTGGTCGCCCACTTGATTGCCTCGCGGCGCCCCTTTGGGGTGCGCTCATAGGCGCGGGTCTGCACAATCGACGAATGCAGATAGAGGTTATGCGGCATCACCGTCGCGCCGATGATACCGATGGCGATGTAGAGCATCGCGGGATTAGCGACGATCTCCTTCGACGGCAAAAAGCCCTTGGCGATTTCGGCCACCGGCGGCGCAGCCGCCACGATCTGCACGACAAAGCAGCCGGCGATGATCACCAGCAGCGCGATGACGAAGGCTTCGAGAAAGCGGAAGCCGCGATTCATCAACAACAGCACCAGGAATGCGTCGAGCGCCGTGATCAATGCGCCTGCGATCAGGGGAATGCCGAACAGAAGTTGTAGCGCGATCGCGGTGCCGATCACCTCCGCGAGATCGCAGGCGATGATCGCCGCCTCGCATATCAGCCACAGCATGATGCCGACCGGCCTGGAATAATTGTCGCGGCAGGCTTGCGCCAGATCGCACCCGGTGGCGATGCCGAGCCGTGCGGCGAGTGCCTGTAACAGGATCGCCATCACGTTCGACAGCAGGATCACCGACAACAGCGTGTAGCCAAACTGCGCCCCGCCGGCGAGGTCAGTGGCCCAGTTGCCCGGGTCCATATAACCGACCGACACCATGTAACCGGGGCCGAGGAACGCCAGCAGCCTTCGGAACCAGTGCCCTCCGACCGGCAGGGGGATCGAAGCGTGGACCTCAGGCAAGCTCGGCCGCCCCGCTTCCGGGGGCGGGTTCGGTTTACTTATTCCGGCCAAGGCATCCATGCTTCCACCATGGCCGATATCTTCTTTTATTGCAACTCATTTGCAATAGCGAAAAGGCCGGCGACCTTGGCTGGCAAATATCTCCGGTGAAAGCTGTCTGCCGCCAATGAGAGGCGACGCCCCTCACCAAGGCAGGCCGGGCCCCAAACCCTCGGCAATCAATCAAAGCACAACCCCTCCCCGGCATTTCCGCATGTCGAAAATGCGAGCGTGCGTCCGCTTTGTATGATAATCGTCATCTTATACGCCAAGGGAACGATCATGACCGACAACACCATTGCCGATCCTGCTATTGTACTCAGTTCGCCGCGCGCATCGGTCGTGCAAGTTGCGGTTCTGGCGGCGCTGGCCTCGACCGGAACGCTGGCCACCAACATCCTGCTGCCATCGTTGCCGCAGATGGGACGATCGCTCGACGTATCCACCGCGACGGTGACGTCATCGATCACGGTCTTTCTCGCTGCCTTCGCAATCGGACAACTCGCCGTCGGGCCCCTCTCCGATCGCTACGGTCGGTTTCTCCCGGTGATCGCCGGCTTCATCGTCTTCATCGCCGGCAGCATCTGGTGCGGACTAGCGAGCGACCTCCCGAACCTCCTGCTTGGCCGCATCGTGCAGGCGTTCGGCGCGTGTGCGACGTCGGTGCTGTCACGCGCCATCGCGCGCGATCTCTTCAGCGGAGAGGCACTGGCGCAAACGCTTGCCTTGATCATGATCGCGATGGCGGCCGCGCCGGGCTTTTCGCCGCTTCTGGGCAGCGCGCTCGATCACTACTTTGGCTGGCGCTCTGAATTCGCATTCGTCGCGATCTTCGCCGCGGCGGCGGCGGCGGCCTATGCGACTCAACTCGGCGAAACCCATCGCGGCATCCGCACGCCGCTGGCCCCGCGCAGTATCGCCAATACCTACCTGCAATTGACCATCGACCGCCGCTTTCTAATTCCGGCAGCAACGGTCAGCCTGATCCTCGGTGGTCTGTTCGCGATGTTCTCGGCGGCGCCCCGCATCCTGATCGAAGCGCTGCAATTCTCGCCCATCGGCCTCGGCATCTTCTTTGCCGGCACGGTCATCATCGTTTTCGCGGCAGGCGTGATCGCAACGCGGCTTGCAGCACGGTTCGGATTGCAAGGCCCGATTCAAGCCGGACTTCTGCTGACGGCAACCGGAAGCATCGCGTTGCTGTTGGTGGGCATCTCCCACGGCGGCTTCCTGCCGTTCCTTGGCAGCATGTCGATATTTCTGCTCGGCATGGGCATCGTCAATCCGCTCGGCACCGCGCAGGCGCTCTCGCCGTTCGGTACCAATGCCGGCGCGGCTTCGGCGCTACTTGGATTCTGGCAGATGCTCGGGGCCGCTTTCGGCGTCTGGATGGCCGCAACGATCTTCAACGACGCGATGATCGCACTCGGCGTCGTGCTCGCGATCGGCTCGACGCTGGCGCTGATCCTCTATCAACTCCGCGCCAGAGCACCGGCCGCCTAAGAGAGGCTGCGCCCTATAGGGCGCAACTTATTCGATACCCCAGCCGAACTTGTTGGATTTCGGAAAACCCTTCGGCGGCAAGCGACCGGCATCGGCGCGCGTGCCACGCCACTCAGACAATTCCTTCATCGTCGCGCTGAATTCGCGGCCGGCGGAATCCCGCCACTTCAAGCCTTCCTTGGCCGTGAACACAGTGACGTCCGACAATCCGCCGTCCTTGTACTTCTGCAAACGCACGCCGCGACCGCGCGCCATTTCGGGCACCTGATCGAGCGGGAAGATCAGCAGCTTGCGGTTCTCGCCGATCACCGCGACAGTGTCGCCGGTGACGGTCGTGAGCGCCCGCGCTTCGTTCGGCATCTCGACGTTGAGCACCTGTTTGCCCTTGCGCGTGGTACCGACGCAATCGTCCTCGTTGACGACGAAGCCCTGCCCCTCATGACTGGCGATCAGGAACTTGCGACCGCCGGTGTTGACGAACACCGTGACGATCGCCGCATCCTGCTCCATGTCGATGAACATGCGGATCGGCTCACCATGGCCGCGCCCGCCCGGCAACTTGGCGACATCGAGCGAATAGAACCGCCCGTTGGTGGCGAGCAGCAGAATCTTCGACGTCGTTTCAGCGAAGAACGAGAAGCCGAGCTTGTCGTCGGTCTTGAACGACAGGTTCGACAGATCCTCGACGTGTCCCTTGAGCGTGCGGACCCAGCCCTTCTCCGAGACGACCACCGTGATAAGCTCGCGCTCCACCAGCGCTTCCTCGATGGCGGCGAGATCATGCTCCGGCGCGTCGGCGAACTGG
>ERZ778018.2724-NODE-2724-length-10747-cov-7.344370_pt1 | contig 10747 bp, 4 predicted proteins | sample MGYA00375748_ERZ778018 | MGnify/ENA primary metagenome ERZ778018 (study PRJEB29350, sample SAMN05509839) | bioreactor metagenome | biome: bioreactor; material: wastewater | place: South Africa: University of Cape Town | collected 2014-04-22 ... | reverse complement strand
CGCCGCCGAGGGTGTTCTCGCCGGTCTCGTGCTGGGTGTAGACGTCGGAGCCGACTTCCCCCATCGAGATCGACACGAGGCTGCCGCTGACGGTCGCGGTCCCGCCGGCCGACAGGTCGTTGGTCAGGCTTCGGCTCTCGTCCCAGGTGAAGTCTTCGGTCCCCGACAGGATCGACCCCAGCGAGCCGAGCGTCTCGGCCCCCTCCTCGTGGAGGGACATGCTGGTGGTGGCCGTCGTCGCGTGGTTCCCGGGCAGGGTGACGGTGTCCGAGCCGAGCGGGTCGGAGATGGTCTGGGAGATGGTCTCCGCCGAGGACGGGGCGTCGGTCTCCAGGCGGTCGGAGGTGAAGGCGAGGGTCCCCGAGGTCACCGCGCCGGCGCCGCCGAGGGCCAGGGTGCTGAGCTGGTGGAACGAGTAGGAGAATCCGCCCGTATCGGGGGCGGACGTCGCGCCGGATTCCCCCTCGGCGGTGTCGCCGGCCGTCTCGCCGCCGGACTCGGTGTCGCTCAAAGCCCCGAAGTCGGTCGCCGTGATCGTCTCGAAGGCGACGCCGCCGAGGATCGATCCCGAGGCGCCGATCGTGAGCGTGCCGGACGACCAGACGGTCTGGCTTTCGGTCGCGGTCTCGCGGTCGGTGGCCGAGGTGCTGACGCCGTCGTGGATGGAGTCGCCGGCCTGGGAGTCGAGCGACTCCGTGTCGGTGGGGGTGACCGTCACGTGGGAGACGTTCGCGACCGTCGAATGCATGCCGAAGGTTTCGATCCCCCCGACGACCGCGCCGTCGGCCCCGATCGTCAACGTGGTGCCCGAGTCCTCGTCGTCGGTCTCGCCGCCGGAATGGTCCAGGTAAAAGCTCGCCAGCTCGGCGAGCAGCGAGGCGTGGTCGGAATACTTCGTCTGCGGCGCGGCCTCGTACTGGAGGCTGGCGCCCCCTCCGGCGGTCTCCGTGCCGGTCTCCGACATCGCATCGGTCTCGCCGCCGTTGGAATGGCCGGACTCGACCACGACGCCGCCGGCGATCGTCCCCCCCGCCCCGAACGTCAGGGTGGTCGTCTCCCCCGTCGCGGCCGTCGTCGAGGCGGTCACGGTGTCGCCGACCGTGGCGCTCAGGCTTTCGGTCGGGTCGGAGGAATTGGTGTCGACGTTCTCCGATTCGACGTCGTGGTCCGACTCGCCGTCGGTCGCGTGATCGGTGTCGGTCAAGGTCTCGGTCGCCGTCGATCCGCCGTTGATCGTCCGGAACTCAGCGCCGGAGGACAGGACCCCGCCCGCGCCGAAGGTCAGGCTGAGGGTGTCGTCGGCGTCGTCGGCGGCGGTGTCATGGGCGTGCACGGTCGCCGAATCGGACCCTTGATCGTGGACGCTCATCGACTTCACGAAGCCCGACAGTTCGTCGTCCTCGGTGTCGGTCTCGTCGATGGAGCCGGAGTCCTGATCCGTCTCGTCGTCGCTTTCGTGATCGGACGTGTGTCCGAACAAGCTCATGATGCCCGATGCGAGGACGCCGCCGACGCCGAAGGTAAGCGTCCCCCCGCCCGAATCATCGGCCGTTCCGACGTCGCTGACCGTGACGGTCATGCTGTCGTCGGCGGTGTCGTGGGCGTGGTCGGAGACCGAATCGTCCGCCTCGTCGTCGCTTGCGTCCTCGGTGAGGGTGTCGTGGTCGACCTCGGTGTCGACCTCGGTGTCCGTCGCGGTGTCGGTGTCGCTCTCCTGCTCGACGAGGGTGCCCCCCGAGATGGCACCCCCGACGCCGAAGGACAGCAAGACGTTTTCGAAGACGCTGGACCAGGGTGCGTCGGTGACGGTGATCGTGGCGTCGACGGTGGCGCCGTCGTGGTCGGCGACCGAAGCGCCGTGCCCACCTTGGGTCTCGACGTCGGATTCGTCGTGCGTGGCCGAGTCGCCGTCGGTCTCGACCGTGCTGTCCGTGCCGGTCTCGGTCTGGGTCTGGATGGTGTGCATGCTGCCGCCGACCAGGACCCCGCCGGCCCCGAAGACGAGCGCGCCGATCTCGTTGACGTTGGTCGAAGGGGCGAGCTTGTCCACGATCGTCCTGGCGACGTCGATGACGTCGTGCTCGTGGTCGGAGACCGAATCCCCGCCCTCGACGTCCTGGTCGGTCTCGTCGGGGGTGTCGGTCTCCTCGTCGTCGATCGTGATCGTATCGGTCCCGGCGTCGGTCGTGGAGATCGTCGGGGTGGACGAGCCGCCGATGATGATTCCGCCGAAGCCGAAGGACAGCCCGTCGACCTCGTGGAAAAGGACGAGGCTCGGATGGTCGGTGACGTCGGCCGTCTCACTTACCGTTGCGACGTCGCTCTCGGTGCCGGTGGCCGTATCGCCGCCGACCGCCAGCGATCCGGTGTCGTTGACATGGTCGTGCTCGGTCTGCTGCGCGGTGTGGATCTCGGTCTCGCCGCCCGAGGCGTCGAGGGTCGAGGCCATCGAGCCGCCGATGACGACCCCGCCCGCCCCCAGGGAAATCAGGCCGGTGGCGCCGGAGAGATGCTGCGTGGTCCCGCCTCCTATAGTCGTCGTGCCGCCGCCGCTGAAATCGTCGGATTCGTGGTTTGAGATCGATTCTTCCGCGGGCGTATTCGTGTCGTCCTCGGTCTCGTCGCCCGACTCGGCGTCGATCTCGGTATCGTTCTCGGAGTCGTCCTCGTCGGCCGTCGCTGAGAGGAGCGAGAGCCAGCCGCCGAGGACGACGCCGAGCGTGCCGTACGACTCGCTGCCCGAGATGGCGAAAGTGCTCGAGCCGTCGTGCCCCAGCGTCGCCGTTTCGGTCGCGGTCGCACCCTCGTGAATCGTCGCGGAGCCCGAGTCGTCGCCGTTGCTGAATGACTGCGTATCGGTCTGGCTGATCGTCTCGGTGGATTCTTCGACCACCGTGTCGTGGTCACCGGTGATGGTGCGATCCCAGCGGTATGCGTCGTCGCCGCTGCCGTCGGCCGCCTGGGTCCCGACTTGATGAAGGCTGAAGGATTCGGTGCCGTCGTCGGTCTCCGTCGTCGTGGCCGCGTCCCACTCGGCGACGTGGCGGGTGTCCTGGTCGATCGCTTCCGCGTCGACGCCGTCGTCCGTCCCGCTGGACGACTCCGAGGCTGTTACGGTGGAGCCGTAGACGTCGCGGCCCCAGCTGTCCCAGGTATAGCCGCCGGCGGCCGACGTGTAAGCGTAAGTCTGGGATCCGGTCTGCTGGAAGTTCGCCGTGGCCCCCCCGCTGTCGGGCGCCGAGAAGCCTTCCGACTCGCTGCCGCCGCCCGGCGTCGCCGAGATCGAGTCGCCGCCCGCAATCGTTCCGCTGGCCGAATCGTTTCTATTGCTGTTGTAAGTATATGTTTGTGTTCCGCCGGTCAGCACGCCGGCCAATCCGATAGTGTCGTCGCCGGAGAGGGTGATGGTGTGGGTCGGGCCGCCGGAGTCGTCGCGCGTCACTGAGTCGGATTCCACCTCGCCGAGAGCGGCGTCGGTGTCGGTGTCGCTTTCCGAGGCATGGTCAGAGGCTGCATCGACGCCGTCCTCGTACCAGCCGATCGACTGGTAGCCGCCGGCGATCGAGCCCCCGGAATGGCTCTCGGTCCGCAGTTCGCTGTAGTGGTACGTGTCATGGCCGGAGTGGGTCGCCGTGATCGTCTCGTCGAGCGACGCCGAGCCGGACAGGCCCTCGGACTGCACCTCGGACAGAGTGTAGGTGTCGTCGCCCGACAGGGAGTTGGTCAGCGTGTAGGAAGCGGTCGCCGTGGTCGAGCCGCCCCCGGATCCGCGGGTGTCCAGGGTGAATTCGGTGCCGTCGGGCGTCGAGCCGGCCTCATGGAAGCTGTAGCTGTACGCGTCGGTCACGGCGTGATTGTAGGACGAAGTGGCGTCCACTTCGTGGTGACTGAACGAGTAGGCGAACGTGTAGGAGCCGGCACCGTCGGTCCCGGTGACCGTGGCGATCGACGAACCGTCGATGCTGCCGAGCGAGGTGATCGCGTGGTCGATGTCGGTCAGAATGAGCCAATCAAGAGCGCGGAATCCGGATTCACCGGGATCGCGGGCCCCGTGCCCGTTGTCCCCGGGCGTGTCGTAAGGCAGGCCTTGGCGAAACCGCCAAGCCCGCGCGATTAAGCCGTCGGTGGGATCGTTGCCTAGCGGACGGGCGGCTGAGAACGCTGCGGTCAGACCGTCGGGGCTGATGCTCGTGCCGCCGGATCCCGCTAGGCCGCCCGTGCCGCCGGAACCTGTCGTCCCCGCCCCGGCGGGCGACCAGCCGACGGTATCGTAGGCCGTGCTCGCACGCGATGTCGGAGTGAACGCCGTCCCCCCGGATGACGGTGACGCAGGGCTGACCACCGGCGTCGACGGCATCGAGGACGGTCCTGCCGAACTCGCGAGTCCCGCACGACCCGAGGACGCCGACGAGGGTGGCGCGAGTCGGGCCGTGCCGAAAGTGCTAATTCCTAAGCTCGACGCTCCCGCGAACGGCGTCGTGATCGCACCGGCCCTGTTGTTCGAGGGGGCGTGCGAGACCCGGGGCAGGGCGAACGGGGCGGTGATGCTCGTGGGAGTGCCGACCGAGGGTCCGCCAGCATTACCGCCGAGCCCGGATCGCGCGTCGGCCCCCGCCGTCCCCGCCCCGAATCGCGCCAGCGACCGATTCCCGAAGCCGGATAGCTGGGTCAGCTGGTGGGAGGTCGGCTTGATCAAATCCGAGAGCTGCGGCGGCTTATGGGGCGTCTGGACGTTGGGCCCGCCGTCGCGTGTGGACCGATTGGGATGGCCCCCGACGTCGGGCATGTCAGGCGACGGAATCGCGCCGTCCGTCACGCCCGATCCAGGTGCCGCAGGATTGGCCGATGGCCCCCGCCCGCGCCCGGGGTGGCGGTCCCCGCTCATGCTCGTGCCCGGGTCGGCGGTTTGGCCGCCCGCCACAACCAAGCCTGTCGCGGGGCCGGCGTTGCCCGTCCCGCCCGCGAGGATCGGGGGAGGACGGCGACCGGAGGGCGCGGGGGCCGCCGCCGCCCCGCGGCCGATCGGCTGGCCACCGCCCGCCCCCCGGCCGGCGGATGAGCCGGGCATGGTCAGTTGGACGTCATGCAGGGCGTCGTCGGGGCCGTCCCACAGCAGAGGAAGGGGCGCGGCAGGCACGCCGGCCGCCGTCTGCGCTGGGCCGCCGGCCACCGGTGCGTTGTCGGTCACCCCCTGGGCGTGGGCGGACTCTTCTTCGGCCCGAGCCGGGACCTGCTGTGGCGTGTCGGCCTGCACCACGCCCGACGCCCGCCCGGCTTCCACCGCAATCCAGCCGGCGGCCAAGGCCGCCGGGATCATTCCCGGCGGTTGGCCGCTCGAGGCCGGGGAGCGATGCTCCAGGAGGGCATTGAGCATCGTCGGCGTCACCTTCCGCCGCGGCCTATCCGTGTCGCCACCCATAATAATATTCCGAGTCCCGATGTCTGGGGCACCCCTGCGATCTTGGTCGATGATTGGGACGATTTCGCCCGTTCCGGCATGAAAACCGAGCGATTCCTATTCGCGTCGTCTTCATGGGTGCCGATCGATCGGAGCAGGACAGGCTATTCAACCCGGCCCGGAACGTCCAAAGAAAAAACTAGGACTTTTGAAATTTCTTAATGAGGATCGCCTCATTAGGAGAGCCGGTATGCGAGGGCAATACCGTCATAACTCATGATTTACATGTTTCTTGCGTCGAATCCATCGGCCCTGAATTGGACGTGTCAGGTTACGGAGATTTGCGAAACAGGCGTGTGATCGGTACGTTTGAAGGAAGGGCGGACGCTGGGGGCCCGCCGTAGCTCGTACTCCGCGAGCGCGCCGATTAATTACGATATAAATTAACATATATATGATTAAATACCCAAAAACAGGAGCGCGGCTATGCAGTCGTTGATCGACAAGGTGTTCGTTGACCCCCTCCGTCTGAGCCCCATCATCGAACAGGCGCGGGGGGCCGGGCGGATTATCGTCCTGGCCAACGGCTGCTTCGAGCTCCTGCACGTGGGCCATGTCCGCTATCTGGCCGCGGCCCGCGCCCTGGGCGACCTCCTGATCGTCGCCGTCAACACGGACGCGTCGATCGCCCTGATCAAGCAGGAACGACGGCCGGTCAATCCCGACCTGGAGCGATTTGAGATCATCGCGGCCCTGGAATCCGTCGACTACGTCGTCCCCTTAGCCGACCGGACCCCGGCTGCGCTGATCGAGCTATTTCGACCAGACATCCAGGCCAAGGGGACGGACTACTCCCTGGACCGCATTCCCGAGCGCGTCGTCGTCGAGCGCTACGGGGGCCGCGTCGAGCTGGTCGGAGGCCCGAAGTGCCGGAGTTCCGGTGAGATGATCCGCCTGATGCAGATCGCCGCAGTGCCGTCACCCGCCGCGCACGGCGGCCGGCTCAAGCCCCTGGACTGCGATTCGGCTCTCCTCGGGGAGGCACAGGAGATTCTTCGACACCACGCGGCCGAAGACGTTCTCGCCGTTCCCACGGAAATTCCCCGGGGCGAATAGTGGTGGATTATGCAGATAAATCGAATAGCCAAGTTCAACGATGTGGCTCAGCAGCACCGGCGAGTTCTCCCGGCGGTCGTTCTCGACGTACAGCACGGGCCTGCAAGAGCGAATCGTCGCGTCCGCACCCCGCAGCACCTCCAGCTCCATCCCCTCTACGTCGACCTTGATCAGCCGGCACCGGGACGGGCGAAAGTCGTCGAGCGGAGCCACGGCGACCGGCTCGCTGGCCTCGGGGCGGCCGGGCCTGGCGAGGGACAGGCCCCCGAAATTATGGGACCGATGTGGGTCCAATTGGGGCACCAACACGGCCCCACGTCGGTCGCCCAGGGCCAGATGATGGCAGTAGGCGTGCGGAATGCTGTTGAGCGCCATCGTGGCGCACAAGGCCTGGAAGCACAGCCGTTGCGGCTCGAAGGCCAGGATCCGGCCGCCGGATCCGACGAGGCGGGCCAGATGCAGCGTGTGCGCGCCGACGTTGGCACCGGCTTCCACGACGATGTCGCCGGGCCGGATGACCTGGCGGAAGAGATCGGCCTCACCTGGCGAGAATTCGCCGTAGAGCTCGAGCGAACGGCCGACGTAGCGGTCGTGGCGGTTGTAGACCTGCGGGCCATAGCGGCACTCGCAGACGCGGTTGAACGGCTCCATCGATCCTCCCCCGGACTTGCGCGATCGGCCGCATCAGCCGCCCGTCCTCCATCCTCCCCGGGGCACCGGTCGGCGACAAGCCCTGAATGCGGGGGCAGGCCGCAGGCCGCCGGGCCGACCGAGGTCTCAATGCGATTGGACGGGATCGGACGTCACAACATGGCTTCAACCGTCCCACCGGACGGATCGAGAGGGCATGGCATGTGAGCGCCGACACGTCATTACGCCTCCTCTTCGCTTCTCCCCACAGCTACCTGGATCCGTCCAGCGGGGCGGCGGCCACCACGCGCGACGTCCTCGAGGCCTTGGCCGCCCGGGGGCACGACTGCCGTGCACTCTCAGCCGGGGTGCTCGACTACCACGGCGAAGTCCGCCTGGACCATCTTTTCGCTTCCCAAGGTCTCCACGTCCGCCGCGCCCTGGCGGCCCGGGACGTTGGTGGGCCGATCGAGGTGCGCGACCTGATGCTCGACGGGGTTCGGGTCACCCTGATGCCGACGTCGTCCAGCCGGTCCGATCAGGCTCCCGCCCGCGAGGAATCGGCGGCCTGGCTCGACCTGGCCGCGCAGGTGCTCGACAGATTTCGACCCCACATCCTGCTGACTTACGGCGGACATCCCGTGGTCCCCATACTGATGCGATGGGCCCGCGGCCGGGGCATTCCCGCAGTGTTCCACCTCCACAATTTCGCCTACCCCGACCGCGGCGCTTTCACCGACGCCGCCGCCGTCCTCGTCCCCTCCGAGTACTCGCGCCGTCATCATTCGCACCATCTCGGCCTGGAGTCCACGGCCATCGCCCCCCCCGTCCGGCCCGAACGCGTGGTGGCCTCTGACCCCCATCCCCGGTTCCTGACCTTCGTCAATCCAGCACTGATCAAGGGCCTGACCGTCTTCGCTCGCATCGCGTGCGAGCTGGGCCGCCGCAGGCCGGACATCCCCATGCTGGTCGTCGAGGGACGAGCCGGGGCGGGGGCGCTCGCCCAGCTCGGGATCGACCTGGCCGGCGTGCGGAGCCTGAGCTGGATGCCCAATACGCCCGATCCACGCCGTTTCTATCGGTTCAGCCGCGCCGTGCTCATGCCCAGCCTGTGGCGCGAGTCCTTCGGCCGCGTCGCGGCCGAGACGCTGTTCAACGGCCTACCAGTCCTGGCCAGTGACCGTGGGGCATTGCCTGAGACGTTGGAGAACGCAGGACTCGTGCTCCACGTGCCGGATCGCTACACGCCGGAGACGTACGAAGTGCCGACCGCCCGTGAGGTCGAGCCCTGGATCGCCGCGATCGAGCGGCTCTGGGACGACCCCGACTTCGAGGCCCTGCACCACGCCCGGGCCCATGCGCGGGCCAGGAACCTGGCGCCGGCCGTCCTGACCGACGCTTACGAAGCGTTCTTCCGGCGGATCGCCGCCCGCTGAATGGCGAGGACAAGCTGGCCGAACGCCAGCCCCTCGGCTAGACTCCACCGGACGGCCATCGCCCCCGGCGACGCACCGACTGTCCGTTTTATCCACTGGCGAATCCGGGTGCCGTTCACCGGCGAAATCCGACGTCGAGGCATCGCGACGAGGCGGTAGGGTCGGCATCGGTACACATGGCGGGGGGGCGCTCTTGTGGGCCACAGCTTGACCAGCGTCATCGACGCTTTCCACAGCCTTGATGTACTCGTGATCGGCGAGGCGATGCTCGACACGTACCTGGAGGGCTCGGCCGGGCGGATCTGCCGCGAGGCGCCCGTGCCAATCGTCGACGTCGACGGCTGCCGCGTGGAACCTGGCGGTGCCGCGAACGCGGCCGTCAACGCCGCCGCGCTCGGGGCGAAGGTGCGATTCCTGTCGGCCGTCGGCGACGACGATGAGGGCGCGACGCTCCGCCGCGCGCTCGGAGGGCGGCGGATCGACCCGGAAGACGTCTTCGTCGATGCGTCTCGACGGACGCTGTCGAAGACGCGCCTCATGGCCGCGGCGCAGCTGCTCGTCCGATTCGACAAAGGGAGCAGAGGCCCGGTCGGTCCCGAGACCGAACGAGCCCTGGTCCGCCGGCTGATCGAGCTGTTCCCGCAATCCGACGCGGTCGTCATCTCCGATTACGGCTACGGCATCCTCACGCCACGGACGATCGCCGCCTTGGCCGGCCTGCAGGCGCGGTGGCCGCGCGTGCTCGTGGCCGATTCGAAGGATCTGACCGCCTACCGGCGCGTCGGCGCGACGGCTGCGAAGCCCAACTACGTGGAGGCGATGCAACTGGCCTGCGGCCGGGCCGGCGAGGGGCCCGCCGCCCGCTGCCGGGCTGACGAGGTCGTCGGCCGCGCCGATTCGCTGCTGGAGCGGACCGGGGCCCGAATCGCCGCGGTGACGCTCGACACCGACGGCGCGGTGATCCTGGAGCGCGGCCGCGCCCCGTACCGCACTTATGCGAGGCCGAGCCCGCACTCGCGGGCCGCCGGCGCCGGGGATACATTTCTGGCGACCCTGGGGATGGCCCTGGCCGCCGGCGCGGAGACACACGCAGCCGCAGACCTCGCCTCGGCCGCGTGCTCGATCGTCGTCTCTCGCGACGGGACGGCGGCCTGCTCGGCCCGCGACCTACGGGACCGGCTGGCCGGGGAGTCCAAGCCGGCGGCCGACCGCGACGAACTAGGCCGTCGGCTGGAAGATCACCGCCGTGCGGGACGGCGCATCGTTTTCACAAACGGCTGCTTCGACATCCTCCACCGCGGCCACATCTCCTATCTCAGCCGGGCCAAGGCGCTGGGCGACGTGCTGGTGGTCGGGGTCAATTCCGATGCTGGCATCCGGCGGCTGAAGGGGCCGGGCCGGCCGATCAACACGCTGGAAGACCGCGTCCAAATGCTCGCGGCCTTGAATTGCGTCGACCTCATCGTCGCTTTCGACGAGGATACGCCGTGCGATTTGATCCGCGCCTTCCGCCCCGACCTCTACGTCAAGGGCGGCTCTTACACGCGCGACCAGCTGCCGGAGGAGGCGTGCGTCGACGCCTACGGCGGCGAGGTGAAGCTCCTGTCCGTCGCGGACGATCAGTCGACGAGCGCCATCATCGAGCGCGTTCGCTCGGCGTACGCCTTGGCGGACGATGGCGACGCCTCGGATGTCGGCCGGCGCGTTCCGGATGGTCTGGCGGAGACCGATGGGCGCGGGCTCGGAGTGCTCGGGTGAGCAGTGGCTCGCGACAGGACCGTGTGTTACGTAGACTCTTTGTCCGACACCAAATTCATCGGTCGGCGGGGCGGGGGGCCGGCCGATTCTCCGCGAATCGGGCCGCCGGCCGCGCGATCCTCTGAATTGCGTCGGTCGCGCAGGTGGAGACGGTGGACTCGATCCTCAGGCGGCGTCTGGGTTCGGCGCTCCGCGCGCGGAATCGCCAGATCCGGTGCCGCGAGATCGTCCTGCGGGCCATTACCCATAACGTTATGATCGTGCGACTCTGGGTTTTCTACAGAGCGTCCCGGTGTCACATTTTCGCTTCCATGCACTTTACAGAACCATCCGGGAGTCGATAGCAATCAAGCGGCTAGCCCGGATATTTCACCGGCCTTGCGGCGGACGACGGATAAGCAATCGCTGC
>ERZ778018.2723-NODE-2723-length-10749-cov-5.732280_pt1 | contig 10749 bp, 9 predicted proteins | sample MGYA00375748_ERZ778018 | MGnify/ENA primary metagenome ERZ778018 (study PRJEB29350, sample SAMN05509839) | bioreactor metagenome | biome: bioreactor; material: wastewater | place: South Africa: University of Cape Town | collected 2014-04-22 ... | reverse complement strand
CATAAAACCGGCTCCTTCTTTTGAGCGCTGTGCTGTAGGCTGGCCGGCCGACGGGTAACCAGGAGGCCTCCATGCGTGTCATTCTCGCGGCTTGGGTTGCCGCTGCCATCACCGTGCCGGCTACGGCCCAAGAGATCGTCAGCGAATACACCGACTTGAACGTTGACAAGCATTGCTCCACCTTCGCCGCTGGCGAAAAGGGTGAAGGCGACTGGTCCAATTTCGTCTGCCAAGGCTGGCGCGGATACCCGGTGCTCATCTACTACGCAGACGCGCACGAATCGCTGTTCTACGGCTTCCCTCAAGGCGGCGATCTCGCGCCTAACTGGGAGAGCTTCGACGGCTTCAACCAATCTGGCCCCAAGATCGAGTGGCGTATCGAACGTGATGGCCCTCGTGCCGTCCCGTTCGCCACCATCCACCGTCGGTCTGTAACTGTAAGTGATGGCCACAAGCCAGTTGAGGTCCTGGTGGTCCAGAAGGTTGGCGAGTTACACGCTCGCGAGGGCTGCGTCGTCGGTTATGTCGTTGCGACGGGCAATCCTGATGCCAACGAAAAGGCGCGTCGGATTGCAGACGGGATCGCGCGGGGCTTCAGTTGTGGCGAGCCGCCTAAAATCGACGCGGGCTCAGTCCCGGTTTCGGCTTTCAACCGAGTAGAAAACTGAGGCTGGAGGCTGTCGCGACCTAGCATTTTTGAGGAACCGGTCCAGATTGGGCAGCCCAGCAGCCGCCCTTGGCGGCGCAACGCCTCTGCATCGAACGGATCACACCGAGAACACCCCGAGACATTTCTGGCGTTGCCGGATGGGGCGGAATGCACATTCGACGGGCGGTTTGGGCCGAAGGCGAAGCCGATATCGCGGGCTCTTGCCTTGCGGGCGACGGTGGTCCGCCTTTCAAACCAGCATCACGGGCAGCTATCAGCGCACTGCGTTCGATGTTGCGCTGCGGATGGCCACTGAGATCCCTGAGGTCGCGGTGGATATGGTCTTGAAGATCACCGTCAGGCGTGTCGGCAACTGATCTATTCCAGAAGTGTCAGCGCACCACCAGGACTGGAACCGGGCTGCGTGCCAGAACCTCGGTCGTCTGGCTCCCTAGTAGGAGACGCCCCAGGCCGCGACGGCCGTGGGATGCCATAGCGATCAGACTGCAGTGCTTCGCCCGTGCGGTTTCGATAATCGCATCGGCCGGCACTGCGTCGGGAATGTGAAGGGTTTCAGCCTCAACGCCTATCCTGTCAGCTAAAGCCTTCGCTGTGGTCAATATCTTGTCGACCATCTCCTTCTGGCTCGCTTCGTACCCAGCCATCTCAACCGGCGCAGGAATCCACGCGCCGATCCCGATATAACCTGAAAGACGCTCTGTAACTGTGATGATGGTCACACGCGCACCAAGGTTTTTCGCCAGCGACAGACCGTGATCGACTCCTTTCTGCGCCACTTCCGAGCCATCAGTCGAAATCAGAATATGCTTGTACATCACTCTCTCCTGGGCCTTGGTCGCGCTGCCCTCAAAGCGTATTGCCGATCTGTTTAAGTACCGGGGGCTATCGGTATCGACACCGTGGGACGGGAGCGCTTACTCAAGGCGTAATTGCCACCTTCAAAACGCCATCGCGCTGATTAGCGAAAAGATCATAGGCATCTTCGATGTCGTCCAGCTTGAAGCGATGGGTGACTAGCGGTTTCAGGTCGATACGCCCCGAACCGCAGACTTCCATCAGCCGTCGCATGCGTTCCTTACCGCCGGGGCACAACGTCGTCACGATGCGGTTGTCGCCAAGACCGGCTGAAAAGGCGCCGAGCGGAATCTTCAGGTCACTGGAATAAACCCCTAGGCTCGACAGCGTTCCGCCCGGACGCAGCACACGCAAAGCGGATTCGAAGGTTCCTTGCGTGCCAAGCGCCTCGATCGCCACATCCACGCCGCGGCCGTCCGTGAGCGCCATGATCTGCTCAACCGGATCGCCTGCTTTGAAATCGACGACGTGGTCAGCTCCGAGCTTCTTCGCCACTTCCATACGCGTCGATAGCGTGTCTACGCCGATGATGGTCGTCGCGCCCATCATGCGTGCGCCAGCAACCGCGCACAGGCCGATCGGCCCCAAGGCAAAGACCACTACTGTATCGCCGATCTTCACTTCGCCTCTTTCGACGCCGGAAAATCCAGTCGACATAATGTCGGGGCACATCAGCACTTCTTCGTCGCTCAGATGGTCCGGAATAGGGCTGAGATTGGCGAGTGCATCCTTCACCAGAACGTATTCCGCCTGGCAACCATCGATGGTATTGCCGAACTTCCAACCGCCCATCGCCTTGAAGCCGTGTTTCGTGCCGGCCCCATCTTGCGAAGAACACCCGCAAAGGCAGGCGTAGCTGTGACCAGAAGGGGTAATGGCTCCAGCAATCACCCGCTGGCCCTCCTTATAACCTGGGACGGCCGAGCCGAGCTTCTCGATCACGCCCACTGGCTCATGCCCGATGGTAAGTCCCTTTTCAACCGGATATTCGCCTTTGAGAATATGCACATCTGTGCCGCAGATCGTGGTCGTCGTAATACGCATCAGCGCATCGAGCGGCCCAACGCTTGGAACGGGCTTTTCCTCAAGGACGATCCTGTTCTTGTCGACGAATACCGCTGCCTTCATTTTCTGGATCATTTTCAATTTCCTTCATTCCTGCTTCATTGTGCCAATGAGATTGCTGACAAGTTTGGTAACAGGCGTCGGCACCGTTACGGATAGGTCAGCGTATGACTAGAACCAGTAATGTCGTGCGCGCGAGCGACTGCGCCGGCAGGTCTGCTCTTCTCCCGCGCGCACAACAAACACATATATCGAAAATTCGGAGTGATACCCGTGTGTCTGACCATGGCAACAAACCTTTCCAATCTGTCGTATAACGTTTGAAGTTCCACACGACCTTGATCGATATCAAAGACGAGGTTGCAGCTCGGCTATGTCAGTGCGCACTGACACCATAATCGCTAGCGTCTGGCATCTGTCAGGCTCGCGGGTGCAGCAACCCCAGTGCTCGCACAATGCGCATCTTTATGCGAAAGTGGTGCGCATAAGGAACTCTTGTGGTAGACTGCGTTTTCTACTGGACGAAGACCACAGGTATCGAGGCATTGGCGAGCACTTCCGCTGCCTGGTTTCCGAGGATGACCCGGTTCACTCTGCTGCGGCCAAGCCTGAGGACAAGCTTGAGGATCTCGTTCCGCGCCTATCTTTCAACCTGATAGAGCTGTTCGAAGAACCGAAGCGCTATCGATGGCTGGCGTCTCACGCATGAGCGCCACGGCAAGCTCCTCTAGCCTCCTCAATCGCCTCATCGGTTGTGCTGACTGCAATTGTGTCCACCGTCGTTGAACATCGGAAGAAGCGGTTATGTTCAACATCTGAGAGCACCTCAGGTTTGGATTCTGCACACCATCTGCCTATTTCCGTGTCGGTATAGCGAGAATGTCGCAGGGAAGGGTCATCAGGAAACGTTCTGCGACACTGCCGATTGTGTCGTATTCGGCCTCGCTGCGACCGTGCGTTCCAGCGATAACCAGATCGGGCCAGCTCTTGGCCACGTAGTCAACGAGCACGGTCTCGGGCTCACCCTCCATAATCGCCGACCCGACAGCCGGCTCCCCGGCTGCAGCGATGAGGTCCTCCATCTGGAGCTCCGCATCCTTGACAACCCTTTCGCGCTCTTCGGATTCGATGATATCAAGGGTGCGCTCAGCGTTCGGGCCACTCCAGTTTGGCTTGATGTGATAGGCATGCAGGGCGGTCAGCGGCGCGCCTGGAAACAGAGCTCGTCCGCCAAGAAGAGCGCGACGCGATGGGTCCGAGAAATCGACCGCTGCGACGATGTTGCGATATGGACCTTCAGAACGGCGCCGAACAGCGAGCACGGGCATCGTAGCCCGCCGTACAATACGGGCAGCCGTACTTCCTAGAAACTTCTCACCTAGGATCTTGCCGTGTGCTGGCCCGGTAACCAGAAAATCGCATCCAAATTCACGTGCATGTGCGAGTGTGCGATCTGCCGGGTCGCCGATGACAGTGTGGCGTACAATCTTACAGGCTTGCTTGGCCGAGCGGACAAGCACTTCCATCTCTGTTTCAGCATTGCGAATACGACGGTCCATTCCCCATGGCCGGACAGAACTAGACTCAGCTACGTGCAGAACGATGAGGTCGGCCTTCCATTCCGAAGCAAGTTCGACAGCGCGGTCAAAGGCTCGATCTCCCGCCGGAGTGAGGTCGGTTGCGAGCATGATCTTGCGTGGTACAGACGTTGTCATTGTCAATTTGCCTCTTGGTTGTTGTTAACATTATTCAGAGATCGTTGGCTGGCCCTGGGGCAGGCCCTGCTCACCCGGAAGCAGGCGAAGCACTGTGAATGAATAATAGCGGTTGCACCGGCTCCGCCTCAGATTTCCATGATAATCTTTACCAGCGAGTCGCATATTGCGGCTGGCGGCAGCCTTATGCATCCTCTCTATCGGGCTGCACCGTGCCGTGCTTGGCAGAGAATTCAGGTCTCATCAGCCACAACCGCACAGGCTGGTGTTTCGATCTTTCCAGCTGTCTGCTTACGGCTTTCCACCTTTCCAAGAATGTCGAATACAGTGTCTTGCGGAGGGCGGGCAGTATTAAGCCGTAGCCAGGCCGTTACCCCCACGTCTCTTTGCAACTGTTGCTCCAGCACATCGATCGTGGCGTCCGAGGGACCGCCTTTGCGCCGTTCGACTCGGCGCCACAACAGGTCGGGCGCCGCTTCCAGCCAAATCCCCTGGAAGGGCAGCCTGTGGCTTTCGGCGATATGCTCGATCCGCTTGCGGTCAATCGCACGGTCGAAGACTGCGTCGGCAACAACTGAACCACCGGCGGCAAGATTGAGATTAGCTCGCCACGCCATCTCTCGGTAAACTCGATGGGAAACCTCCGGCCTATAGGCGGTTTCCGGCAAGCGTGTCTCCGGTGTCACGCCGTGCATGACTTTCCGGACGCGATCGCTCTCTACGATGCGGGCTCCAGGTGGCGCGCCGACGTGAGCGGCCAATGCTTCGGCGATGGTGGTCTTCCCCGAACCACTCAATCCGCCGATGGCAATAAGCCACACGGGCCGTTCCGCAAGCAAGTTCGAAGCAAGATCAAAATAGCTACGGGCTTCGGTCGCCAAGATATCGGCCCGGTCGCCTTCTGCGGCTTGTGTAGCGGTAACATGCGCACGCACAGCTGCCCGAATTGCCATGAAAAAAGGTAGGAGAATAAAGCCGCTCTCGTCATCGGCTTCATCCAGATAGCGATTCGTAACCAGATTTGCGAGCTCAGGCAAATCGCGATGCCACAGATCCATGAGCAGGAAAGCGAGATCGTAAAGAATATCGGTGGTTGCGATCTGATCGTTGAACTCGATACAGTCGAACAGACGCGGTCCGCCCGCAAGCAGGCAAATGTTGCGCAGATGAAGATCGCCGTGACAGCGACGGATTTTACCGGCGTTCTCGCGTGCGTCGAGAAGCAACGTCTTTTCGGCTAATACCGAGCGGAAGCGGGCGTCAAGCGCCTCGACTTCGGGAGCCGAAAACACTTGACTGGTCGCAAAGCCCGCTCGGTTGATGTCGAGCACGTCTTCGATGTTTGTCGCGCCGCTGCCTGAGTGCACAATTGGTGCTACGCGATGGGATCGCAGAATCTCGCGAGCCGTCTCCGTCATTAGTTCCGGTGTCAATTTACCGTCAGCGGCCATCCGGTCGAACAGCGCCGATTGTTCGAAACGCTCCATTTCCACAACTGCGTCAACCAGGTCTCCCGCTCCATCGAATTCCAGTGTTCCGTCCGCTTTGCGCGTGAGGCACCGTGCGCCGAGATAAAGCTCAGGCGCCGTCGCAGCGTTTAGTTCGACCTCCTTGCGGCAGGTGGCAAGTCGCAGTTCCGGCGTCGAGAAATCAGCGTAAGGCAACCGTATCGCGCGCTTCATCTTGTAAGCGCGCTTACCCACGAGAAAAATGCGCGAGATATGCGTCTCCATCGCTTCGACTGGTCCGGCAACCCCATGGGTGGCAGGGTCCATGAGGAAGGAGATCGCATCCGTCTGACCGTCAGAGTTCATTGTGCCCACTTCCTCAACGTGATCATCATCCATCGCCATGATTGGACGGCAGACTCAGCGCGCCAGGAATACGGCCAACGGAGGCTCTTCGAGCATCGATCTGGTGACGCCGCCAAAGATGCGCTGGCGCAGTCTGGAATGGCCGTAGGCGCCCATCACCAGCAAGTCGGCGGCCATATCAATCGCATGCTGGCGCAATACCGACTGGACGGAACGGCCCTGGCCCGGAAGGCGGTCAACCGTCACCTTGACGCCATGGCGCGCCAGGTATGTCGCGACGTCAGCACCGGGCTCTTCACCATGTCTGTCCTCGCTTTCGACCGGATCGACCAACACCAGGTGCACATTTTCTGCCGCCGCCAGCAGGTCGAGCGACTGCGCGAGCGCCCGGAATGCCTCGATGCGCGCATCCCAGGCTACCAGGATCCGCTTTGGCTTCAGTGTCGCTGCGAACCCTTCCGGAAGCAGCAGCAACGGCTTTCCAGAATGGAACAACGCTCCTTCGAAAGTTTTGTATTTCAGCAGGTCCTGCCGCAGTAATTCTGGCCCGGCGATGGTAAGGTCGGCATAGCGAGCGCGCCGACCGATGGTTTCGTCGGCCCATGCCTCTTCAGAATACACGCTGGATAGATCGGAGGAAACCGAGCTAGCGGCGAGTAGGGCCGAGACTGCGTCGGCGCGTTGCCGCAACCGATCCTGGTCGGCCTGGCGCTCATTCAACCAGCCCTCGGAGATGACTGTGGCGTACTCGCCGACCGGAGGAGGTGCAGCGACGCCAACAAGGATCACCGAAAGATGCCCCTCCACTTCCCCGCACAGCGCGGCGGCCAGCTTGAGGTCGCTGTCGCCAAGGCCAGGGCCCGTTACCGTAAGGATAGTCCTGAAACTCATAGCGTCACTCCAGCTATTCTCGTTCCTTCTTCGATAAAGACCGCGCCGGAAGCGTCTCGCGCTGAAACAGACGGCTATCGGATCTGGCTAGGCGCTATATCCACCAACAACATGGAGACGGGCCTCCTTATTCGGATGCGCGAGATGGGCTTTGTCTCACTTGCGGGCTGCGGTCCTGCGTTCGGGAATTTCATCGAAACCCTTTGCGTCGTTCACAATGATTTTCTTTTCTGGTCCTGCAGCCTACCCGACATTGTCGATCACACATTGATCAGCATCAAAGGCAGAGACCGAGGATTGGCCGAAGCTGCATTCAACTGGAGAGCTGTCGTGACCATACGCAATTTGGAACACGCCGTCCGCCCGAAATCCCTTGCTGTCTTCGGCGCTTCCGAACGTGAGGGATCTGTCGGCCGTATCGTCATGAGGAATATCGTCGACGGCGGCTTCGAAGGCGAGATATGGCCGGTCAATCCGAAATACAGGCAGGTGGCAGGGTATCGCTGTTATCGTCGGGCCGAAGATCTTCCAGGCATTCCGGACTTGGGCGTCGTCATGACACCGGCGCAAACGGTGCCGGGCATCATTGCGGCTCTTGGGAAAAAAGGCTGTCGAGCGGCCGTCGTCATTACCGCCGGACTTACGCGCGAGAATGGCTTGCGGCAGGCGATGCTCGATGCGGCGAAGCCACATCTGTTTCGGATAATCGGTCCCAATACGGTCGGGCTCGCGATTCCGCCTGCGAAACTGAATGCCAGCTTCGCGCATATGGCTGCGGGCTCCGGAAATATCGCGCTGTTGTCGCAGTCAGGCGCCATCGCAACCTCGCTTATAGACTGGGCAGCGGCGAACGATGTGGGCTTTTCACACATTGTTTCCCTTGGCGACATGGCCGATGTCGATGTCGGCGACTGGCTCGACATGTTAGCTGGCGATGCGAAGACGCGCGTGATCGTCATGTATCTCGAAACCATCACCAACCCGCGCAAGTTCATGTCGGCTGCTCGCGCAGCCGCCCGCATCAAACCGGTGATCGCAGTAAAAGCGGGCCGCCATGAGGTCGCGGCCAAGGCTGCTGCGACCCATACGGGTGCGCTATCCGGCTCCGATCGAGTGGTTGATGCCGCATTCTCTCGGGCAGGCATCTTGCGTGTCGTCGGCTTGGCTGAACTGTTCGATGCTGCGGAGATCACGGCACGGTTCCGTCCGTTGGATCGCGCCAATGTCGGCATCGTCACCAATGGCGGCGGCGCCGGGGTTCTTGCCCTCGACCAGCTTGCGGAAAGTTCCGGAGTGCTGGCCGATCTGTCATCGACCACGCTTGAACTGTTGGACGGAGTACTGCCCTCGACGTGGTCGCGTGCGAATCCGGTCGACATCATCGGCGATGCGCCGGCCGAACGCTATCGCGACGCCATCAGAGTGGTCGCAGCGGATCGTGACGTCGATATCGTCATGGTGCTGAACTGTCCGACGGGACTTGCCTCACCTATCGATGCGGCGACGGCCGTGACCGGACAGGCCGATGGCGGGCGCATCGAGGGCAAGTCTCTGCTCACCTGCTGGTTGGGAGAGCATACGGCGCGCGAAGCTCGACGCGTCCTGCAAAGCGCGGGCATTCCCAGTTTCGAGACGCCTGCCGATACGGCACGCGCAGTCTCTTACCTGGCTGACTGGTCGAAGGCGCAAAAGGCGCTGATGCGGGTGCCATCCAGCCGCGGTGAGGACGTACCCGTTGATCGGGAGGCCGCGCTGGCGATCTTCCGCGAGGTTGCAGCGAAAGGTCGCCGGATGCTGACCGAGCCGGAAGCCAAGGCAGTGGTGGCCAGCTACGGCATATCGGTGCCGCAGACGATCGTGGCTCGTTCGCCTGAGGAGGCAGGCAAGGCTGCCGCGGTGCTCCTCGAAAGCTCTACCAGTGTGGTGGTAAAGCTGCTGTCGAAAGCGATCTCGCACAAGTCCGATGTCGGCGGCGTGGTTCTCGATATCGAAACCGCCGAGAGAGCCGAAGAAGCTGCCCGGACCATCGAGGGCCGCGTGTGTCACCATGCGCCCGAAGCCGATATAGAAGGCTATGCCGTGCAGCCGATGGTGGTGCGCAGGCACGCGCAAGAACTGATCCTCGGCATGAGTCGTGATCTGGTCTTCGGCCCCACCATTCTGTTTGGGGCAGGCGGCGTGGCCGTCGAGGTGATGAATGACACGGCTGTCGCGTTGCCTCCGCTTGACGACGTACTTGCCGTGGGCCTGATGGATCGCACGCGCATCGGCCGTCTGCTCGCCGGGTTCCGGGACCGACCGCCGGCCGATCGCAAGGCAATCGTCGTGGCGCTCAATGGGCTGTCGCAGATGATTGTCGATTTTCCCTGCATCGTCTCGGTGGATATCAATCCGCTGCTTGCGGATGCCAACGGTGCAATTGCGCTCGATGCCCGAATCGAAATCGACCCACGGGCCGTTGAAGAGCAAGGACCGAACCCGGCACTGGCGATCCGACCCTATCCGGCGGGGTGGGGGAAGGAATTTGGTGGCGGCGGTGCGCACTACCTTATCAGACCGATCAAGCCGGTCGACATTCAACTTTATCCCGAATTCCTGTCCAAGATCTCACCCGATGACCTCAGGCTGCGCTTTCTGGCGCCACGCAAGAACTTTTCAGACGAGATGCTGAAGCGCCTCACTCAACTTGACTACGATCGCGACATCGCCTTCGTCGTACTGGACAAGACAAGCGGAGCCTTGGCCGGTGTTGGCCGGCTTTCCTGCGATCCCGACAGGGAAAAGGGCGAGTACGCGCTGCTAGTGCGCACCGACCTGCAAGGCCGCGGCATCGGCTGGCAACTCCTACAGCAGTTGATCGACTACGCCAAGGCCCAGAACATCGGACGGATTGAAGGCGTCGTGCTGGAAGAAAACACCGGAATGCAGAATATGTGCCGAGAATTCGGATTTTCGATAGCGCGCCATCTTGACGAACCTGGACTGCTGCTGGTCGAGCTTGATCTCAGCCGAGAGACGCCTCCACATTTTAGCGATAGAGACAGGAGGGGGTTATAACAGCCTTTCTTGTTGCTACCATGAATCTCCCCTGTCGATGATTGTGTTCTTTCGTCCGAGGTGACGACAGCGACCGAACGATTTTGTAGGTTCCCTGTCCATACAGACCCTGTTCGTCACCTACTGGCTCTATTTCATTGCGGTGGTATCCGTCCTGGTTGCTGCCATTGCTGCCGTGCATGCGGCAATGACGAAGGACGAAGTATGTGCGGCCATCGGATGGGTCGGCGTCATTCTGTTGTCGCCGGTCGTCGGTGCGCTCATCGATGCAGTTGTGGGGATAAACCGGATCCGGCGCGAATCAATTGCAGCAGAACGCTCGGCGGCCGGACATGAGAAGCAGGCACACCCGCACTTCGATACTACCGGTGATTTCGTTGCCAAAAGATTCTGCACGCGGTTCGCCGCTCTCAAGACGTTGGGCGATAGAATAACTCACCATGCGCTGACTGCCGCGGACACCATCGACGTGCTGGGAGGCGGCATCGAGGCGTACGCTTCGATGATCGAGGCTACCGTAACTGCCCGGCGTAGCATGATCCTCGAAACCTATATCTTCGACAGTGATCCAATCGGCTTGCATATCGCCGCCGCTCTCTGAGGTGGACCCGCCTGGTGAGACAGTCCGGCGGCTTGGCTAAGGTGGATCGGGTTGGTTTCTACGCCGCCAGTTGCTCCGTCA
>ERZ778018.2722-NODE-2722-length-10749-cov-5.873761_pt1 | contig 10749 bp, 13 predicted proteins | sample MGYA00375748_ERZ778018 | MGnify/ENA primary metagenome ERZ778018 (study PRJEB29350, sample SAMN05509839) | bioreactor metagenome | biome: bioreactor; material: wastewater | place: South Africa: University of Cape Town | collected 2014-04-22 ... | reverse complement strand
CCGTCGAGCAGTTCGACGAGGTCGGACTCGCTGTTCGCGGCGACCGCGGTATCGAGCTTGCGGCGCATGCTGCGATAGACGCGCGACAGCGACGCGGCGACGTCGCCCCCCGCCTCGTGGTCGAGCCCGGCGTCGAGCGCGATCAGGATCGCGCGCGCGCGGTGCGCGGGTTCGGTGGCCGAGATGCGCTGGCCCTGCCGCACCATCGCGGCGAGCACGCCCACCGCCGTCTCCAGCTCGTCATAGAGCATGGTGACGAGTTCGACCGGGTCGGCCGACTCGGCGCGGCTTTCGTTCTGCAATCTGCGATATTGTCCGGCCGCCCGGACGGTCGATGCGGTCGCTGCCACGGCGGACGTCCCTAATTCTTATACTGGTTGTTCCACATCTCGATCTGCTGTTCGAGATAGGATTGCGTCGCCTTGAACGCGGCCAGCTTGGCATCGAGCGCGCCATACTGTTTCTCGAGCCGCTGGCGGTAGATGGTCTCGCGCTCCTCGACCTTCTCGAGCTGTTCGGCGAGCGACGCGCGGCGGGCGTCGAGCATCGACGTGGCGCGGCCGAGCACGCCGTCGCTGGCGACCGCCTTGTCGCGGATCGCGTCGAGCACGAAGGCGATGCCCGGATCGGTGGCCTCGGTGTGGGTGGCGTCGCGGCGCGGGTTGAACAGCGCCTCGACCGCGCCCGCGTCGGTGGCGAGCGCCTTTTCGAGCTTGGCGCTGTCGAGCGCGAGCAGGCCGTCCTTGGTCAGGCTGATCCCGATGTCGCTCAGCTTGTTGATGCTGCCGTGGCTGGTCAGGGTCTTGCTGACCAGGCTGCCCAGCTCGCTTTCGAGCTGGCGCAGCGACGTCGTTCCCCCCGCCAGGCTCGCCGCCGAGGTCAGGCTTTTCTTGAGCTGGTTGAAGACGTCGACGAAATCGCCCGCGGTCTGGCGGATCATGTCGAGCGGCCGGCTGGCGCCGATATCGACCGGCTGGCCGGGCGCCGCCTTCTTGAGCGTCAGCGACAGGCCGGGCAGGACGTCGTCGATCGTGTTGCTCGGGCGGCTGAACGCGACGCCGTCGATGGTGAATTGCGCGTCGGCGGCGCTCTGGCCGAGCGTCATGGCGCCGCCGCTGCCATAGCCGAACGCGGCGAGCCCCGGGTCGGCGCCCGCGTCGGCGGACAGGGTGAAACCGTTCGCGGCGCCGCTCGCGCCCTTCAGGATCAGGCGATAGCCGCCCTCGTCGGCGACGATCGACGCGGTGACGCCGCTGCCGCTCGCGTTGATCGCGGTGGCGAGGCCGTCGAGGCTGTCGTTGGCGGCGTCGATGGTGATGCTGTGGTCGACGCCGCCGACGCTCAGCGTCATCGTCCCCTGGCCGATCGCGGCGGCCCGGTCGGCGACGACCCCCGAATAGGCGGTCTGCGCGCGCGCGAGCTGCGACACGGTGACGGTGGCGGCGAAGCTGTCGGCCTGAAGCCCGGCGCGCGCGCTGAGGCCGAGCATGCTGTCGTCGGAGACCGTCGGGCTGCTGCGCAGCGCGCCGTCGGCGATCATCTGACTCAACGAATCGGCAAAGCCCTCGAGGTCGGACTTCGCCTGCGCGACGGCGCTGATCCGCGCCTGGTTCTGTTGCGTCATCGTCGCGATGCGCGCGATCTTGGGCTCGCGCGAGGCGTTCGACAGGTCGGTGACGAGCTGCTTGATGTCGAGGCCCGAGCCGAAGCCGAGGCTGTTGGCGATTGAACTGACCATGGTGCGTTTCCTTCGCTCTGCTTAACGGCGGCGCGCGCGATTCCTTAAGCGCGCCGGCGGCGGTCAGGCGGCGCGGCGGCCATCGGGGTCGAAGCGATGCGACGACGGCACGTCGACCGCGGGCTGCGACCGCCCTTCGGCGACCGCGCGTTCGAGCTGGAAGACGAAGGCGAGCACCGTCGCCACCGCGACGAACAGTTCCTCGGGAATCACGCGGCCGGCGCGCGCGGTGAAATAGATGGCGCGGGTGAGCTGCGGATATTCGAGGATCGGCACCGCGGCCTCGCGCGCCAGCGTGCGGATCGACAGCGCGACGTCGCCGCGCCCGCGCGCGACCACGACCGGCGCGGCATCGACGCCGGGACGATAGCGCAGCGCGACCGAGAAATGGGTGGGGTTGGTGAGGACGACGGTCGCCTCGGTCACCGCCTTGCGCGCCGACCCGCTCAAAATGTCGTGGGCGCGCTGGCGCTGCGCCTGCTTCAGTTCGGGGGCGCCCTCGGTCTGGCGCATCTCCTCCTTCACCTCCTGCTTGCTCATCATCAGCTTGCGGTTGCGCTGATACCATTGCGCGGGAACGTCGATCAGCGCGATGACGACCAGCCCGCCCGCCATCGCGAGCATCGCCCGCGCGACCGCGCTCCCCGCCAGCCCCAGCGCGGCGTTGAGGTCGGTCGACGCCATCGTCATGATCGCCGGCAGGTTCACCGCGATCAGCTGATAGCCGATGGTGCCGAGCAGCAGCACCTTGGCGATCGACTTGGCGAGCTCGATCAGCCCCTGCATGCCGAAGATGCGCTTGATGCCGCTCAGCGGATTGATCCGGTTGCCCTTGAAGCCCAGCGCCTTGCCGCGCCAGCCGAGCGAGCCGAGCATCGCGGGGGCCGCGATGCTCGCGACCAGCGCGAGCGCGAACAGGCTGGCGAGCGGCAGCAGCACCTCGACTCCGTTGCGCAGCACCGCCTCGCCGGGCGCGAAATGCGCGACGTCGTCGGCGTCGAGCGTCAGCCCGCGCCGCACCAGCTCGCCCGCCGACCGGACGAGCCAGCCGCCCGCCGCGAACAGCCACCCCGCGCCGGCGAGCATCATCAGCGCCGTCGCCAGCTCGCGCGACATCAGCACATCGCCTTCGCGCGCCGCGTCGGCGCGTTTCTTCGGCGTCGGCTGTTCGGTCTTCTGGTCCTTTTCGGTGGTGCCCGACATCGCGTCAGCCCGCCGCGATCTGCCGCGCCATGTCGAGCGCGTCGGACAGGAAGCGCGCGATCGCCTCCGCCATCACCGGGGTCGCCATGGCGAGCAGCACGACGCCGGCGAGCAGCGTCGCGGGCAGGCCGACCGCGAACAGGTTCATCGCCGGCGCCGAACGTCCGATCACGCCCATGATCATCTGGACGAGGATCAGCACGAAGCCGACCGGCAGCGCGATCGTCAGCCCGGCGGCGAACATCAGGCTCGCAAAGCGCAGGATGCCGCCGATCGCGGCGAAGGAGGGAAAGGCGCCCCCCGGCGGCAGCGCGGTATAGCTGTCGACGATGATGCCGACGAGCAGCAGGTGGCCGTCGGCGGCGAGGAAGAGCGCGGTCGCCAGCATCGAGAGGAACTGGCCGATCGCCGAACTGGCGGTGCCGCTCAGCGGATCGATCATCGACGCGAAGCCGAGGCCCATCGCGTTGCTGATCGTCTCGCCGCCGAGCAGCGCGGCGGCGAGCCCCATCTGGAGCACGAAGCCGATGCCGAGCCCGATCACCACCTCGCCGACGATCAGCAGGAAGCCGGGCAGCGAGACGATTCCCTCGGCGGGAAGCGCAAGGCCCGAGGCGCCGACCGCGGGCACCCCGACCGCGAGCGCGACGATCAGCCGCAGCTGCACCGGCACATTGGCCGCGCCGAACACCGGCGCCGCCAGAAAGGCCGCGCCGGGGCGGATCATCCCCAGCATCCAGAGCTGGAGCATCGCCTCCACGTTCGGGATGTCGGCGGGGTCCATCGCGGCGCTAGCGGACGAGATTGGGTATCTGGGCGAACAGATCGCGGGTGAAGTCGGTGAGCAGCACGAGGATGCTGCTGCCGAAGATGGCGAGGCAGACCGCGGTGATGATCAGCTTCGGCACGAAGCTGAGCGTCTGTTCGTTGATCGAGGTCGCCGCCTGCACCATGCCGAGCAGCACGCCGACGACGAGCACCGGAATCAGGATCGGTGCGGCGGCGAGCGCCAGCACCCACAGCGACTGCTGCGCGACCCCGATGAAATAGTCCGCTTCCATGGTCAGCCCCTCAGGTTCCGAAGGAGGAGGCGAGCGAGCCCATCGTCAGCGCCCAGCCGTCGACGAGGACGAACAGCAGCAGCTTGAAGGGCATCGATATGACCGTCGGCGACAGCATCATCATGCCCAGCGACATCAGCGACGAGGCGACGATCAGGTCGATGACCAGGAAGGGCAGGAAGATCAGGAAGCCGATCTGAAACGCGGTCTTGAGTTCGCTGGTGACGAAGGCGGGGAGCAGGATCGAGAAGGGCACGTCCTTCGGGCTCGCGTAGGTCGGCGCCTTGGCGATCTTCGCGAACATCATCAGGTCGGTCTTGCGCGTCTGCTGCATCATGAAGCCGTGCAGCGAATCGCCCGAACGGACCAGCGCTTCGCCGATATCGATCTGTTCCTGGCCGTAGGGGGTGATCGCGACGCGGTTCACTTCGCTGATCACCGGCTGCATCACGAACAGCGACAGGAACAGGCTGAGCCCGACGAGCACCTGGTTCGGCGGCGTCTGCTGGAGCCCGAGCGCGTGGCGCAGGATCGACAGCACGATGATGATGCGCGTGAAGCTGGTCATCATCAGCAGCAGCGACGGCAGCACCGTCAGCAGGCTCATCAGGATCAGGATCTGGAGCGACAGCGTCAGCGGCCGCCCGTTGCCGCCAATCTCGCCGACCGCGCGGGTCAGCCCGTCGGCGGCCTGTGCGTGCGCGGCGGGCGCCGCGGCGAGCAGCGCGACGCCGCCGGCGATCGCGGCGGCACGCAGCCAGCGGATGCGGCGGCGGGTCGTCCCGGCCGGATCAGCCGACATGAAAATCGCCCTGGCTGTTGTCGGCGAGGCGCGTGACCTGGCCGCGCGAGACCGAGAGCAGGATCCGCTGCCCGGCGAATTCGACCACGGCGAGCTTGGTACCGGGGCCGAGCGGCAGCACGCCGACCATCTCGATCGGCCGCTCCTGCCTCGCTCCGGCCAGCGGGCCGCCCATCTGGACGCGCTTCCACAGCCACAGGCTGCCCCACGCCATGCCGCCGACCAGCGGCAGCAGGATCAGCAGACGCAGGAGATATTCGAGCATCAGGCCCTCCGCTCGAAACCGCCGAGGCGATTGTCGGGGGCGACGACGTCGGCGATCTGGATGCCGTAGCGGCCGTCGACGCTGACGATCTCGCCCTTCGCGATCAGCGTGCCGTTGGCATAGATGTCGAGCAGGTCGTTCGCGGCGCGGTCGAGCTCGACGACGCTGCCCTCGGTCATCGCGAGCAGTTCGGCGAGCGTCATCGAGGTCGAGCCGACCTCGACCGAAACGCGCAGCGAAACGCCCGCGAGCAGGTCGAAATTGGGCGCCGCGCCGATACCGGCATCGCGGCGGTCGCGGCGCGCGGCGGGCGGGGCTTCTTCCAGGTCACTCATGGTCCGATCCTCTTTCGATTCGGTCGATCAATATGGCGGCGTTGCCGTTGGCCTCGCCGATGCTGCCGACCGCGAAGTTCCGGCCGGCTATGGTTATCGGGACATGACGCGATATGGTTAACGGAATGATATCGCCGACCTGCAGCGACAATAATTTCGTCAGGCTGATCTCGGGCCGCGCGAGGACCGAGCGCACCGGCAGGCGCACCCCGCGCAGCGTGCCGTCGAGCTTCGCCGCCCACACGGGGTCGGTCGCGGGATGGTCGTCGATCTCGGGAACCGGCTCGGCGCCCGCGATTCCGCGCAGCGCGGCGAGCGGATAGGCGCAGACGATCGTCTGGCCGTCGAACGGCGCGCCGCGCAGCGTGAAGCGCTGGACGAGCAGTTCGTCGTCGGCGCGCACCGCCGCGAGCTTCGCCGGATCGCAGGTCACGCAATCGAGTTCGGGTTCGATCCCCATCGTACCGCGCCACGCGATCGCGAGTTGCCGCCCCATGTCGCGGCCGATCCGCGCGGCGAATCGTTCCTCGGCGTCGGTCAGGTCCTCGCGGTCGCCCGCGAGCTGGCCCTTGCCGCCATAGAAGATGTCGACGAGCTGGAGGACGAGCCCGCGTCCGGCGCCGAGCAGCACCGGCCCCTTGAGCGGCGGCGCGTGATAGCGCCAGTGGATGCCGGGCGCGATCGACCCGCACCAGTCGGCGAAGCTCATATGGCCGGCCGCCGCGCGCTCGACCTGCACCAGCGGCGCGCCGAGGGCACGGATCAGGTCGCGCAGGCTGCGCGCGAACTGGTTGGCGATGCCGTCGAGCGCGGGAAAGGCGTAGCTGCCCTCCGCCTTGCGCAGCAGCAGCGACGCCCTGGCTTCGGGCGCGGCGGTGGTGTGGGCGGCCTGCGTCACTGGATCACCAGGCTGGTGAAATAGACATTGTCGATGCCGCCGAAGCCTTCCTTCTCGCGCAACACCTGATTGATCGCGCCGGTGAGCTGGCGCTGAAGCTGCTGCTTGCCGCCCGATGTCGACAGCAGCGCCGGGTCCTGCTCGGCGAGCACCATCAGCACCGCCGAGCGGATCGGCACTTCCTGGCGCTTGATGTTGGTGATGACCTTGCCGTCGTAGAAGGTCGACAGGCTGATTCCGACCTGCAGGAAGCCCGACCCGTCGGCCAGGTTGGTCGTGAAGCTGTCGGGCATCGGATAATAGGTGATCTCATATTTGCGCGGATCGATCTGGAAGCGGTCGTTGGGAACCGAAACGGTCCCGACCTTCAGCGGCGCGTTCTTGCCGCCTTCGCCTTCGCCCTCGGCCGCGGCTTCGCTGCCGGCGCTGCGCAGCACCAGCTTGGGATAATGATCCTCGGGCTTCGCGGCCTCGCTCGCGAGTCCGCCGCCCAGATAGATGCCGGCGCCGGTGCCCGCGCCGATCAGCACGACGGCGCCGATGCCCAGCATCAGCATCTTCTTCATCTTGCCGCCCTTTTTGGGCGTTTCGGTCTGTTCCTTGGACATGACCCTTTGTCCTTTCCTGATCAGGCGAACCGGCCGCGGCGATCGGCGGCTCGGTCGGTGTCGCGCGGCTCGGCGCGCTCGGTGGCGGTTTCGATGAGATGGGCGGTCTGGCCGGCGGGTTGATCGCCGCGGCCCTGGCCCTGCTGCGACTGGCGTCCGGTCTCGCCGGGGGTGCAGGTGACTTCGGCGCCGGCGACGCGCACGCCCTGCTGGCGCAGATCCTCGACCAGCCGGCCCTGCGCGGCGTGGACGATCGTCGCGGTCGCCTCATGCTGCGTGTCGAGCTTCAGCGTCACGCCCTCGTCGCCCTGGCGCATCGCGACGTCGAGCCGGCCGAGATGACGCGGCATCAGGCGAAAGGCGATGTCGCCATCGGATGATTTGGTCGCGGCGATGTCGGCGGCGAGCTGCGCGATCCAGCGATCGTCGCTGCCCATGTCGAGCGTGCGCTCGGCGACCGGGACGGGCTGCGCTGTCGGCGCGACACCCGTCGCGGCGGGGGCCGCCGGCTGGGTGAACAGCACCGTCATCGAAGCACCGCCATCGGTCGCGGCGGGCTTCGGCGCCTGCGGATCGGCCGTTGGCATCGCGTCCGGGCGGACGACGGCCGGCGTAACCGGGGTCGTGGGTGCCGCGTAGCGCGGTCCCGCAAAGTCCGGCGTCGGCGCGGCTGCGGCAGCGCCGGGCACCGGTGCCGCAGGCGCCGCAGTGGCGGGCGCAGGCGCGGATGCGTCAGCCTGTGCGGCCGTGAAGGGCAGCGTCGTCGTCGCGGCGGTCGGCGTTTCGCCATCGGGGGGCGTCGGGACGGGTCCGTCCGTTTCGCCCTCGGCCGCGGCGGCATGGGTGCGAATCGGTGCCGCGTCGCGGCCGTCCTTGCCGGCAAAGACGGCGATCAGGCTGGCGGCCGCCTCGGCAGCGCGCCGGTCGGCGGCAACGGGGTTGTCCTCGGCCTCGACGGGCCGGCGGTGCGGCGGCGTCGTGCGGGTCGGCGCGGTTTCGACCTCGCCCCCGGCGACCTGCGCTGCGGGCGCCGGAGCGGGCTTTCCGGCGAGATCGGGTCGCGGACCTTCGGTCGACACGGGCTGGTCGTCTGCCGGCACCGCGGGAACGGTTTCGACCGGGGCGGCGTCCGCTTCGCCCGGCACGACGGGCGCCGGGACCGGCAAGGTGGTTTCGGCGTCCGCAATCGGCGCCGCTGCCGCGTCGGCGACGGGCGTGGTGGACGGCACAGCAGGCGATGCCGTGACGGCAGCGCCCGGCATGGCGGCGATCAACTCGTCGAACCCGCTCTCGCCGTCGCCCGCCGGAGTCTGGCCAATCGCCGCGAGGATCGCGGCGAGGCCCGGCTGCGTCGGTGTCTGGAGCAGGGTGGTGCTCATCATGCGGCGCCCCCCTCGATCAGGCGCAGGCTCATCGCGCGGCGGCGGAAGGGGCGGTTGGCGTCGCTACGGCGTTCCATGTCGGCCTCGTCGGAGCGGCGGCTGCGCTCGTAGAGGCGCACCGCCGATTCCTCCTTGATCATCGCATGCTGCGCGCGCACGCCCATCTCGTCGCGGCGGGCGCTGGCGTGGCTGAGCGGCGCGGCGAGATTCTCCTTCGCCATGTCGAGCCGCATGCCGAGTTCGCCGACCGAATTGAGCGCGCGTCCCGCGACCGCGCCCTTCGCCATCGCGAGGTCGACGCGCAGCGTCTCGAGCCGCTGCGCCAGTTCGACGAGGCTCGCCAGCTCGCCCTTGGCGCGCGCCAGATTGGCCTCCGCCATCTGATGTTCGACGGAGCGCACGCGGATGATGCGTTTGCGGCGTGCGGTACGGGCGTTCATGCGGAATATCCTTCGACAAGGGACTGACGCGAGGTCTGGAAATCGACCTGCGCGGCGGCGGGTTGGGAAACGAATGCGAGTTGGTCGGCGCGGCGCGCGATGGCGGTATCGAGCACCGGGTCGCTGCCGGCGACGTAGGCGCCCATCAGCATCAGGTCGCGATTCTCCTCATAGGCGGACCAGAGCTGGCGAAAGCGCGCGGCGGCCGCGGCATGGTCGGGATCGACCGAATCGGCCATGGTGCGCGACAGCGAGCGCGCGACGTCGATCGCGGGATAGACGCCCTGTTCGGCGAGCTGGCGCGACAGGATGATATGGCCGTCGACGATCGCGCGGGCGCTGTCGACGACCGGATCATCGATGTCGCCGCCGTCGGCGAGCACGGTGTAGAGCGCGGTGATCGAGCCGCCGGTCTGGCTGTCGTTGCCGGCGCGCTCGACGAGCGAGGGGATGAGCGCGAAGGTCGAGGGCGGATAGCCCTTCATCGTCGGCGGTTCGCCCAGCGTCAGCCCGATCTCGCGCTGCGCGTGCGCGACGCGGGTCAGGCTGTCGATCAGCAGCAGCACCTTCTTGCCTTCCTGGCGGAACGCCTCGGCGATCGCGGTCGCGCGCATCGCGGCGCGCAGGCGGAGCAGCGGCGGATGGTCGGCGGGAACCGCGACAACGACCGATTTCTTGCGCACCGCGGGGGGCAGCTTGGTCTCGACGAAGTCGCTGACCTCGCGGCTGCGCTCGCCGATCAGGCCGACGACGATCACGTCGCATTCTGTGCCGGCGATCATCTGGCCCATCAGCACCGACTTGCCGACGCCCGATCCGGCGATGATCGCGACGCGCTGGCCCTCGCCGACGGTGAGCAGCCCGTTGATCGCGCGCACGCCCATGTTGAGCGGCTTCGTCACCCGGCCGCGGCGCAGCGGATTGACCTTGCGGCCGGCGAGCGGCCACTGGAACTGCGACTTGACCGGCGGGCGACCGTCGAGCGGATTGCCCTGCGCGTCGATGATGCGGCCAAGCAGCGCCTTGCCGACGGTCACCATGCTCGACGCGCCATGCGGTTCGACCGGCGCGCCGGTGACGAGCGGCATGTTGGTGTCGAAGGGCAGCACGAGGCTGCGGTGCCCGCGAAAGCCCACGACCTCGCCGTTCACATATTCGTTGTTCGCCGACTTGATGCGGACATTGCTGCCGAGCGGCTGGGGAAAGCCCGATACTTCGAGCATGATGCCTTCGTGCGCGACCAGCGTGCCGATGCGGCGCGGCGATGCGTCGCTGAGGTCGACGGGGTCGAGCAACTGGCGGGCGGACATGGCGAGGCGGCGCGTCATGCGGCGGCGCCCTGGCTGCCGAGTGCGGCACGCAGCTCGTCGAGGTAGACCGCGCGGCCATGTTCGATCCAGCCGGCCGAGGTTTCGACACGGACGGTGCCGCGCGCCATCGACGGATCGCTTTCGATCGGCAGCGCGATCGGCGCGTCGATGAGCAGCACCGCATCGGCGGGATTGACCCACAGGGTGCGCGCCTTGTCGGCTTCGGCGACCATCGCGGCGGCGGTTTCGGCCTGCGCGCGCAGCCAGTCGGCCTCGATCGGCGCCGCCTCGACAATCTGGCGGACGAGCCGCTCGACCGTTTCGGCGATCAGCTGCGCGAGTTCCTCGCTGGGTTCGTCCTGCAGCACTTCGGCAGCGGCAATCATCGCGAGCAATTGTTGGCGTTCGACCGCGAAGGCGGCTTCGGCGAGGCGCTGGCCTTCGGCAAGCCCGCGCGAAAAGGGGTCGTCGGCGGGCTCGGCCGCCGCTTCGGCGACCGGCGTCAGCGGAGCGCTGCGCGGCTGGCCGAACTGCAGCGGGCGAAAGCCGCCGTCGCGCGCCATCGCATGCGCCAGCGCGGCAACGGTCGATTCGGACGCGAGATCAGACATAATCGTCGCCCCCGCCCGCGAGCATGATCTCGCCCGATGCCGCCATCTGGCGGACGATCTGCATGATCGCCTTCTGCGCCTCGTCGACGTCGGTGC
>ERZ778018.2719-NODE-2719-length-10757-cov-4.544665_pt1 | contig 10757 bp, 7 predicted proteins | sample MGYA00375748_ERZ778018 | MGnify/ENA primary metagenome ERZ778018 (study PRJEB29350, sample SAMN05509839) | bioreactor metagenome | biome: bioreactor; material: wastewater | place: South Africa: University of Cape Town | collected 2014-04-22 ... | reverse complement strand
TCTGGGTTCCCGCTTTCGCGGGAACGACGAATCACGGGTATTTCGAAATGCCCTTAAATAATTGATGGGGCACGGTCCGGAACGGGCGGATATCGATTCGTATAGAGGCTCCCTGAAAGCCCGTTTGCCGGAAATGGACAGAGGTCGCTGACTGGGGTGAGGCCGGTGACAGTTCTGTTTGTTACCCTGTTGCTGGTTTGAGTTCTGGTCCGTTGTCGAAACGCCTTTTTGAAAAGGTTTGTTCGATGCGGTTTTGTTGCATTCTTTAGCGCGATTGAGCACCTGCCATGTTTTTGATTCTTCCCCGTCGTCTTCGCTTTTTTCTGTTGGCAGCGTTTTTTCTCGGTATCGGGTCCGCGAACATTCAATCGGCGACCGCAGCCGGGGCTGTTGGGATGCCGCCGAGTGTGCTCGAAACGCTGAAAAAGCAGAAATTGAGCCTGGGTGATCTGGGCATCTGGGTTCAGGCGGTCGATAGCAACAAACCCTTGCTCACGCACTTGCCGGACGATCTGTTCAATCCCGCTTCGGTGATGAAGCTGGTGACTTCGGTGGTGGCGCTGGATGTGCTGGGCACCAACTTTCAGTGGACGACCCGGGTTTATGCCGATGCCTTGCCGGTCAACGGTGTGGTGCACGGCAACCTGTATATCAAGGGTGAGGGCGACCCCTGGTTTCGTAGCGAAGATCTCTGGGATCTGGTTCGCCAGTTGAGTGATCTTGGAATCCATGAAGTCACGGGCAAGCTTGTGCTCGACAATAGTTACTTCGATCCCGGTCCGGCTGATCCAAGTGACTTTGATGATCACCCGGAACGGGTCTACAACGCCTTGCCGCAAGCTTTGCTGCTGGACAATCGAGCCACACGGGTGCTTATCGTACCGCCGGATAGAAGTGGCGCAGGGGCGGTCGTTCGTGCCTGGCCGCCAAACAGCAACATCGCCATCAACAATGATGTAAAACTCGTCAAAGGCGCGTGCACTGGGCAGACGAATCAGCCGAGTATCGCGGTTCTGGGGCCTGATACCAACACACCCACTTTGAATGTTTCCGGGAAAATCAGCACCGAATGTCAGCCCGATCAGTTCTACCTGGTGGCGGGTAATGCCAACGACGCATTTTATTCGGCATTCAAACACCTATTCGAGGGGCAAGGCGGGAAAATCGATGGCACCTGGGCCGAGGGTGTTGTGCCGAAAACCGCTGTATATCTTGTTCAGCACAATTCAGAGAATTTGACCCAATACCTGTATCTGCAGAACAAGTGGTCGAACAACCTGATGGCGCGGCAGATATTTCTCACGATGGGCGCGGAAATCAAGGGGGCACCGGGTACGCTCTTGAAGTCCAAGGCGGTCATTGCCGATTGGCTTAAGCGTCAGGGATTCAACTGGCCTGGATTCGATATTGAAAATGGATCGGGGCTTTCGCGCAAAGCCCGTATCAGCCCCAAGGAAATGGGGCAATTACTGATGTACGCATGGCGCAGCCCAACCATGCCGGAATTGATGGCTTCACTCCCGATTGCGGGTATCGATGGCACCATGCGCAAGCGAATGCGAGGCGAGCCAGCGCGCGGGATGATTCATCTGAAAACCGGCACATTACGCGATGTGCGCGCCGGCGCGGGTTACATCATCACCCAATCCGGTCGGCGTTATGTGGTGGTGATTCTGCAAAACGAACAAAACGTGCAGAACGGCGGCGGCAGCAAAGTGCAGGATGCGATTCTCGATTGGCTGTACGATAACGGTTAACTGTCGAAAACAGTGCGGGCTTTTAGAGCGTGCGCTTCAACGCGGCGACGAGATCACCATCCAGTGCCGGGCCGGATAGGTCATCCAGAATGCTTAACGCTTGCGCCACCGGCATTGCCCCGCGATAGGGGCGCTCCGCCGATACGGCATCGAACACATCGGCCACGCTGATAATGCGTGTGGCGAAATCAATCTGATCCCCTTTGAGCCCCCAAGGGTACCCGCACCCGTCGAGTCGCTCATGGTGACCGGACGCCACGGGCGCCAGCGAATCGAAAATGCCGACCTTGGAGAGAATATCCATCGAATGCACTGGGTGCAGTTTGATCTGGGCGAATTCCTCATCGGTCAACTTGCCTGGCTTATCTAGAATGCTGTTGCTGACGCCCAGTTTGCCGATGTCGTGCAGCAGCGCCGCACGTCGAAGCCAGAACAGTTGCTTTTCGGATAAACCAACTTCTCCACCGATACGTTGTGCGTACTGGCACACGCGACTGCTGTGGCCGAACGTATAGGGGCTTTTGGCATCGATAACTGCGGCGAAAGCGCCCGCAAGTCGATCGAGTTCTTCATCATCCACCGTGCGCACATAGTCGGCTGGTTCTATCGTGACCAGGCGGGCGGCAATGTCCGGATCTCGCAAACCCGCCCAAAATTCGTCGTTTTGAGCCAGTTTTTCCAGATGATGCACCAACGTGGGGTCGAACCAAGTGCCTGCGCGTGCGCGAACGGTCTGCATCGCCAATGCGCTACCGCCCTCGGCAAAGAAGATCTCAATTACTTGAGCCAACAGCGCAATGCGGGCGAACAGTGGAATCTGTTCCCCTTTCAATTGTCGAGGGTTACCGCGGCCGTCCCAGTGCTCATCAAGCCCACGAACCGCATCGCAAACCTGAGCGGAAAAGCCGAGTTGCTCTGCGATCTCAGCGCCTTGTTCGCAGCGGGTTAGAAACAGATCTTCTCCGATTTCCGAGCCTTTGGTAATCAGGCTCGCCAGCATGGGGAGTCGCTTCAGCCAGGATTCTCCGGGCGCGACATGAGACCAGGCGAATTTGGCCATATCATCGATCTTGTGGGTATCGATCAGCTTGAAATCACGCTTGAGCATACGATCATCGCAGCCGTACACGTTGAAAATGCGCGCAGCGTTGCTAGAGCAGCCCGCATCCTTGAGCAACAGGGCATAGTACAAGTCAGCGCGTTCGTGATCGTTCAGGTTCAGTTCCTGACCAAGGTGCATGCCAATCCAGCAGCAGCGTTGCGCGTGTCCGGCGGGCAGGCCTTCGGTCAGGTCCAATGCGTGCGATAGTGCGCCGATAATTTCGGATTGGCGCAGTCGCAGTGTCGTCTCGGGCAACAATGAGGGGATGGACATGTGAACTCCTATGCGCGTCTATGTCCATTAGCGTAGTCTAAATATGAAGTGGATTCAGGCGGCTACGCCCGAGACGATCATCAGTTGCAATGTTTGCTGCCCCCGGAATCGGTTGATGTCGATCCGATAGGCCAGATGCCAGTATTTTCCGGCGGGAATATGGTCGCCGATGCCGAACCAGACGGCCGTTAGATCGGCGCCGATGGTGGGTGTGGCTGGTTCGGTTTTGAGCAGTCGTAAACGCAGGCGCCAGTGCCGACCTTCCTTGAGTGGTGTGCGTTCCAGCACTTCAAACCGGTTGTCGAAAATCGGTTCTGGGCAATCGGTTCCCCAAGGGGTGCAGGTTTGCAGTTGTTGTGCAAAGTCCAGCGTGAGTTCGTTTGCGCTTAATGGGCCATCGGTGTGAACGATGGCCTGATCGGGAAAGTGCGACCGGTGCTTTGCCATCTCGCGAGCGAACAGGCGGCGAAATGTATCGAGCTGATCGAATGACAAGCTCAGGCCAGCGGCCATGGCGTGCCCGCCGAAGGCATGCATCAGATCGGGGGCGGCGGTTGCCATCGCCACCAGAACATCACGCAGGTGGACGCCGGGAATCGAACGTCCGGATGCCTTGAGTTTTGCTCTTGGCGCATCGTTGTCTTCCGGTGCAAACACGAACACCGGCCGCTGCCATCGTTCTTTCAGTCGACCGGCGACAATGCCTATCACGCCCTGATGGAAGCTGTCGTCAAAAATCACCCAGTCGGCAGGATCAATCGGGCGCTCGAGATCAAGCTCGTTCAGCCCTGATCTGTTGCCCTGTTTTTTCAGGCTGAACAACATTTCCTGTTCGAGGGCGCGTCGCTCGTGATTGATCTCGTTGAGCGTCATAGCGTATTGGCGAGCGGTGATCGGGTCGTCCGCCAATAGGCAATCCACGCCGATCCGCATGTCTTCCAATCGCCCGGCCGCATTCAGTCTTGGCCCGACGACAAAACCGAGATCCGTACTGCTGGCATAACGCGGATCCTTACCAGCCACCGCAAACAAGGCCGATATGCCCGGTACGCACTGTTGCGCTTGAATGCGCGCCAAACCCTGGGCGACCAAACGGCGATTATTGTCGTCCAGCGAGACCACGTCGGCCACCGTGCCCACGGCGACCAGATCCAGCCAGCGCGCGAGGTTGGGTCTTGCAATGCCGCCGGCGAACCAGTCCTGCGCGGATAACCGTTCCCTGAGTGCCGCCATGACATAAAACGCCACCCCGACACCGGCAATTGCCTTTGAAGCGAAATCGGAGCCGTTGAGGTTGGGATTAACGATCGCATGCGCTGGCGGAAGGGTGTCACCCGGCAGATGGTGGTCGGTGATGATGACGGTCGCGTTCAGAGTCAGTGCGGCAGCAACGCCGGCAAAGGCCGCAATGCCGTTATCCACGGTCAGAATGATATCCGGTGGCGCATCGGCTTCGGCAATCCAGTCCTTTAACAAGGCGGGCGAGAGGCCATAACCATGGCGTTGTCGGTCGGGCAGGGTGTATTCCACCTGTTTGGCGCCCATTGCGCGTAAGGCCCTGACGCACAGCGCGGTGGCAGTGGCGCCATCGGCATCGAAATCACCGATGATCAGGATGCGCGCATTTTCGCGAACGGCATCGGCAAGAATATCGGCCGCTACGTCGATTCCAGGCATGTCCGCTGGCGGCAGCAAAAATTCAAGGTCGGGATTGATCTGCCGTGGGTGCACAATGCCCCTGTTGACGAGGATTGCAGCCAGACGCGAATCAATGCTCGACATGGCCTCGGGAATCTGGGGTTGTTGTCGGCGTTGAATAAGGCGTTGATCGCTTGGTGGGAGTGTCACTTCAGGGTTACGCAAAACTCAATCGGATATTGGCCATGGCGAGGTAGCTTTGTTCCAGCTCCAGATCCACGCGGGTGAGGGGCCTTGTTTTCAGCCAGCCATCGGGGAAGCTAACGTGCAGATTGTCCGCGCCTGCTTCGAGCCTGACGCGGGACAGGTTGGGTCTTGGCGAGCGATCCCGGTGCAGTAGAACAGCCAAACGAAGTACAGCTGAGAGCCTGACGATTTGTTCTCTCAAACGTTCATCGACCTCACCGAAACGCTGTAGTTTGAATTTGCGCCGATGGGTGTGTACGAGGCTCGCGATGATCATCTGGGCCGGGCGAGTGAGCCCGGGCATGTCGGCATAGGAAAGGATGTAGGCGCCATGATGATGGAAACCGGAGTGACTGACCGCCAGACCAATTTCGTGTAGGCGGGCCGCTATATCCAGCCAAACGGCATAGCGCGGGGCGTCGATCGATTCGGGATGGCAATCGAGCCCCCAGTTGGGCGCTACCTGCGCCAAGAGATCCGCGGCGGTTTTGGCGACGCGGTCAGCATGGCGGACATCAACGGTGAACAAGCGTTGCAACCGACGAATTGTTGCAATGCGGATGTCATCGTGATCGTCGCGGTCGAGCCAATCGAACACCAGTCCTTCGCGCAAAGCACCATCGCTCACGAACATTTGCCGGATATTCAGTGCGGCAAATACGGCCTGCATCGCAATCAAACCACCGACGAATACCGGCTTTCTGTCATCGGACAGGCCAGGCAATTTCAGTGCGGACAGCGACCCTGCCTTGAGTACCGCTGATTGTACTTTGGCCAATCCCTCCGCAGTAATGGCACCCTCACCCCAGTCGTTTGCCTTGATTACCGTCGCCAATGAGCGTGCGGTGCCTGAGCTGCCGATGGCCTGAGTCCAGCCTGCCTTGAGATAGGCCATCTTGTACGGGCTCAATTCGAGCTCCGCACGGGTCTTGGCATGATCCATCCGCGCGGCATCAAAGACGCCATCGGCAAAAAAATCACGCATCAGCGCAACGCAGCCAATCGGTACGCTCTCCATTTTGAATGGTGTGATGCCTTTGCCGAGGATAAGCTCGGTCGAGCCCCCTCCGATATCAACTACCAAGCGGTCTCCATCGATGGGAATTTCACTTCGGGACACGCCGAGGTAAACCAGTCGTGCTTCCTCGCGGCCGGCAATGATCTCGATGGGGTGACCGATCGCCTTTTCTCCGCGCTTGATGAATTCAGCACCATTTTTTGCGGCGCGGAGCGTGTTTGTACCGACGATGCGCACACTACCCGGCGGCATGCCGGAAACCCGTTGTCCGAAACGGGTAAGGCAAGCGACACCGCGATCCATGGCGTCTTCAGCCAGGCTGCCATCGGACTGAAGGCCCCCCGCTAATCGAACCATTTCTTTCATCCGGTCGACCACTTGCACTTGCCCGTCGCTAACACGCGCTATCAGCATATGAAAGCTGTTTGAACCCAGGTCAACGGCAGCTACGAGGCTATCGTTTTGCATCATTCTTCTTCCGAGGTTTTATGAAGGTCGTATTATCGCCTCGACCGAGTGGCTAAATAAACCATTTATAGGTTAAGAAGCAATTTTTTATGGATCGAGCATTAAAAAACCCGCGGCAAGCGCGGGTTTGGGGTTCATTTGAGAATCAGCCTATTTGATTTGCTGCTTCAGGCTGCCTGAGGCGTAACGCTTGTGCATTTCGTCCAGGTTAAGTGGCTTGATCAAAGAGGCCTTGCCTGCTGCGCCGAATGCCTCGAAGCGTGCCTGGCAGATGCTCTTCATGGCTTTGGTGGCTTCGGCGAAAAACTTACGCGGATCGAAGTTGGCCGGGTTGTCATGCAGATGCTTGCGGATGGCGCCAGTTGAGGCCATACGCAGGTCGGTATCGATGTTTACCTTGCGCACGCCGTGCTTGATGCCTTCAACGATTTCTTCGACGGGCACGCCATAGGTTTGACCCATGTCGCCGCCGTAGTTGTTGATGATTTCGAGCCAGTCTTCCGGTACGGAAGATGAGCCGTGCATAACAAGGTGGGTGTTCGGGATGCGCGCGTGGATTTCTTTGACGCGGTCGATACGCAGTACTTTGCCGGTCGGCTTCTGCGTGAACTTGTACGCGCCGTGTGAGGTGCCGATGGCGATGGCCAGAGCGTCGACGTCGGTCATTTTAACGAATTGGGCGGCTTCTTCAGGGTCGGTCAACAGCATGGAGTGATCCAGCTCGCCTTCTGCGCCGTGGCCGTCTTCTTCGCCCATTTTGCCGGTTTCGAGTGAACCCAGGCAGCCCAGTTCGCCTTCTACAGATACACCGACGAAGTGCGACATTTCAGCTACTTTGCGCGTAACTTCAACGTTGTATTCGAAAGAAGAAGGGGTCTTCATGTCGGGCATCAACGAGCCGTCCATCATGACCGAGCTGAAGCCGGACTGGATTGCGCGGAAGCAAACGCCTGGATCGGCACCGTGATCTTGGTGCATGACCACCGGGATGTGGGGATACATTTCGACGGCAGCAGAGACGAGATGGCGCAGGAACGGTTCGCCGGCGTATTTGCGTGCGCCCGCCGAGCCTTGCAGGATCACGGGGCTGTCAACCGCATCGGCAGCCTGCATGATGGCATGGATCTGTTCCATGTTGTTGACGTTGAACGCAGGCATACCATAGCTATGTTCTGCGGCATGATCTAACAGTTGACGTAAGGAAATAAGCGCCATTGAGCTTCTCCAGTTAGGTTGAAAAATAAAACACAATCAAAATCCTGATGCACAGTCCAAGAACTGAGCATCATGTCACGGTTAATCGGCGTTGATAATCTGGCCTACCCGTACAATCTTCATGGCATTCGTGCCACCCATTTGACCCATCAGATCACCCTTCGTGATGATGACGACATCACCGTCATCCAAACATTCCATCTGGGTGACGGCCTCGATGGTCAAGCGGTTCACCTCGGCGTGATCTGTCGACGAATAGGGAAAATGTACTGCCTGAACGCCACGATACAAAGCCATGCGCCGTGCAGCGACTTCATTGCGGGTGAATGCATAAATCGGAATGTCGGTACTGACGCGGGACATCCACAGTGCGGTCGCGCCTGATTCTGTCAGCGCCACAAGGGCGGCCACGGACAAGTGGTTCGCCGTGTAGATGGCCGAGTAGGCGATGGCCTGATCGATGCGCTCAAAAGGAATATCCAGTGGGGGCTGTCCCCGTTTGGCTTCGATTTGGTACTCCGCACGATGACAGATACGCGCCATTGTTTCCACCACGCGCACCGGGTGTTTGCCCGCTGCCGTTTCGGCAGACAACATGACCGCATCCGTGCCGTCCAGAACCGCGTTTGCCACATCGAACACTTCCGCCCGAGTGGGGATCGGATTGGTGATCATGGTTTCCATCATCTGAGTGGCAGTGATCACGGGGCGATTCATGTCACGCGCCATACGGATGAACGCTTTCTGTACAGCGGGCAATTCTGCATCGCCAATTTCAACACCCAGATCGCCACGCGCAATCATAATGGCGTCAGAAGCCTGGATGATGTCGCGAATGCATTCGATCGCTTCGGCACGCTCGATTTTTGCCACGATATGCGCAGTGCAACCTGCTTCTTGCAGCAGGCGACGGGCCTCATGGATATCTTCACCGGAGCGGGGGAAAGAGACCGCAATATAATCGACACCGATCGCTGCAGCGGTTTTGATATCTTCACGATCCTTTTCCGTGATCGCGGGGGCGGACAACCCGCCACCCTGACGATTGATGCCCTTGTTGTTGGACAGCTCGCCACCCACGACGACTTTGGTCTGGATCTTGTTGCCACTGACCGATTCGACCTGCAACACAATTCGCCCATCATCCAGAAGCAGGATGTCGCCGGCTTTAGAGTCGGTTACGAGTGCCTTATAGGTAATGCCTACTGTGGTTTCATCACCACTGTCACGATCAAGGTCGGCATCCAGCGTGAAGTGAGCGCCATCAGCCAGTTCTACCTTACCGTTCTTGAAGCGGTCGATACGGATTTTTGGACCCTGCAGATCGCCGAGAATCGCGACAAACTTGCCTTGAGCACTTGCGGCTGCTCGAACCATATCGGCACGGTGCTGGTGGTCGGCTGCCTTGCCATGAGAGAAGTTCAGTCGAACTACATCAACGCCAGCCGAAATGAGGTCGGCGATGACTTTAGGGTTGTCGCTGGCTGGCCCCAATGTGGCCACGATTTTCGTGCGTCGCTTGGTGGATAAATAACCGGGAGGGTTTTGGGCGTGCATGAAAAATCCTTAAGCGCTGGCGCGTTGTTCGAGAATGGCAACAGCGGGCAGCGTCTTGCCTTCGAGGTATTCGAGGAAAGCGCCACCCGCGGTAGAAATGTAACTTACCTGATCATAAATATCATATTTCTGGATGGCTGCGATGGTGTCGCCGCCGCCTGCCAGGGTAAACGCCTTGGTCTTGGCAATGGCCATGGCGATGGTTTTGGTGCCTTCGCCAAACTGGTCGTATTCGAATACGCCAACCGGGCCGTTCCATACCACGGTGCCCGCCTTCATGATGATGTCTGCGAGTTCTTGCGCTGATTTGGGGCCGATATCGAAAATCATGTCGTCGTCAGATACGCTGTCGACCGGCTTGAGTGTGGCCGGGGTGTTTTCGTTGCCAGGCAGGAATGGCAGCTCGGTGCCCACGACCACGTCGACGGCAACCGGGATGGATGCTCCACGCGCTTCCATTTTCTTCATCAACATCTGGGCGGTAGGAACCAGGTCATCTTCGCAAAGCGATTTGCCGACATTGTGACCGACGGCCTTGATGAAGGTGTTTGCAATGCCGCCACCGACAACCATTTGGTCGACTTTTTCGGACAGCGCTTCCAGAACGGTGAGTTTGGTGGAAACTTTGGAGCCGCCAACGATGGCAACCATCGGGCGTGCCGGGTTGGCCAGTGCCTTGTCCAGCGCCTCGAGTTCTTGAGCCAACAGAATGCCAGCACAGGCCACGGGGGCGAATTTGGCAATGCCGTGGGTTGAGGCTTCTGCGCGGTGTGCGGTGCCGAATGCATCCATAACGAATACATCGCACAGAGCGGCGTATTTTTTGGCTGTTTCATCCAGGCTTTTCTTTTCGCCGACATTGAATCGGACGTTTTCCAGCAGAACGACTTCGCCCGGGGCAACGTTAAAACCGCCATCGACCCAGTCTTTGATCAGGCGAACGGATTTTCCGAGTTTAGCGCCCATATCTGCGGCAACCGGTGCCAGTGAGTTTTCTTCGGAATAAATGCCTTCTTCCGGGCGACCGAGATGAGAGGTGACCATAACCTTCGCACCCGCCTCGATGCAGTGCGTGATGGTGGCCATTGATGCGGAAATACGGGCATCAGAAGTGACCTTGCCATTCTTTACCGGTACGTTCAAATCAGCACGAATGAATACACGCTTGCCCGCCAGATCGAGGTCGGTCATACGAAGGAAGTTGGCCATGAAGCACTCCTGAAAATGAAAATTAAAAATGGTTTGGTTTGCGTTGCCGCAAAACAAACGATTTCTGTGAAAGACCTGTGCTTTGGAAAGCGCACAGGCGATCAATAGATTGGCTTCGATGCCGTTGGTTTAAAACGGCACGAAACAAACCGGATTAACCGATAACCTTCACCATCCGCATCAGATTACTGGTGTAACCATACTCGTTGTCATACCAGGAAACGACTTTCACGAAGGTTGGATCCAGCTGGATCCCGGCCTTGGCGTCGAATAC
>ERZ778018.2717-NODE-2717-length-10762-cov-14.183245_pt1 | contig 10762 bp, 8 predicted proteins | sample MGYA00375748_ERZ778018 | MGnify/ENA primary metagenome ERZ778018 (study PRJEB29350, sample SAMN05509839) | bioreactor metagenome | biome: bioreactor; material: wastewater | place: South Africa: University of Cape Town | collected 2014-04-22 ... | reverse complement strand
TTTCCAGATCGAAGATGATGAACAGGATGGCAAGCAGGTAGTAGCGCACGTCGAAGCGCATGCGGGCGTCCTCGAACGCCTCGAAGCCGCACTCGTACGGCGCCAGCTTCTCCGCCTCGGGACGACGCGGGCCTGCCAGCAGGCCAATGGCCAGCAGCACCACGCCAAGGCCGGCAGCGACGCCGATGAACAACAGGACAGGCCAGTATTCGGCAAGCACGATGCAACTTACCTCCGCGCCGCTGGGCGCATCAGTGACCGTGGGTGTGATCGGGCAACTCACGGTCCGGCGATTTCGATTCGGCAGGCCGCTGGGACCCCGGGCTTTCCAGCCCCGTCCGCAGGCGTTGCTGCCATGGACGTCCGACGTCTCGCGAAAAGGATTCGCGAATCCCGCCATTGTATCAGTGCGAGGGGGTACAACAAGCCTTGACGGCTGATTGCGTGCCGACTAACCGCACCACACATCCCCGTCACGAAATACGGACGCGGCGACGCCCACGCATCACATCGTGTGGGTGGGGCGCTCGGAGTTGAGGGTGCCGGCCAGGATGTTCTCAATCCGGCTGCGGGCGGCTTCCGCATCGCCCGACTCGTTGAAGTGGATGCCGATGCCGGCAGTCCGATTGCCCTGGGCGCCGACCGGACTGACCCAGACCACCTTGCCGACCACCGAGATGCGCTCGGTTTCCTCCGCCAGGGTCACCAGCAGGACCACCTCGTCGCCCAGCGAATAGGACTGCGCAGTGGCCGCAAACAGGCCGCCGTGCTTGAGGAACGGCATGTACGCGTTGTACAGCGACGCCGCATCCTTGATTTTCAGCGAGATGATGCCCTGCCGGGCGCCCATGGGTTTCATGCTTGGCTCCTGCCGGACATGTGGCACGTCCGGTCGATGAGACGGATCTTAGAGGCTGTCAGCGGCGCATACCACCGGGCGTCGTCACGCAATGCCCTGCTGGCTCGCCAGCAGCGACTGGCGCTCGTTCACCAGGCTGCCCCAGGACCCCGGCGGAACCCAGCCGGCAACCCAGTCCGGCACCTGCGCGGCCGGCATGGGCCGGGATATCCAGAAGCCCTGCAGCTGATGGCAGCCGAGCGAGGCCAGCAGGTCGCCCTGATCGGACGTTTCCACGCCCTCGGCGATCACCGCCTTGGCCAGCATGCGCGCCGTGGTGATCACCCCCGCGGCGATCGCCATGTTCCGGTCGTCGCTGATGATGTCGCGCACGAAGCTCTGGTCCAGCTTGATGTGTTCGATGTCGAGCTTCTGGATGTGGCTCAGCGAAGCGCTGCCGGTGCCGAAGTCGTCCAGGCCCACGCGGATGCCGCGGCGGCGGCATTCCTCGATCACTTCCTTGGCGCGGGTGTGGTCCATGCTCGGTCCGGTCTCGGTCACCTCGATGCCGAAACCCACGTCCATCACGTCAGGATAGTTCTCCAGCACGGCGTCGATGTCGGTGAAGAAGGCCGGATGCAGCAGGTGGCGGGTACTGATGTTGACCGACACCGGGATCGAAACGCCCGCGCGGATCCACGACTGGCAGCAGCGCAGCGCCTCTTCCAGCACGTAGCGGCCGATCGGGCGGGCCAGTTGCGGGTCGTCCAGCACGTGCATGAAATTGCCCGGCTCGACCAGCGGATCGCTGTCGCTCAGTCGCAGCAGGGCTTCCATGCCGGCCACGCCGTGCAGGCCCGGCAGGCCGTCGATGTAGACGATCGGCTGGAACAGCAGCAGCAGCTGATCCTGCTGCAGGGCCTGCGCGATCCGCTCGCGCATCGCCTGCAGGCGGACCTGCTCGAGCTCCATCGCCGGCTCGTACAACATGCCGCGATCCTTGCCCTCGTCCTTGGCCTGGTACATCGCCAGGTCGGCATGCCGCACCAGGCCCTCGGCATCCGATTCGTCCAGCGGAAACAGGGTCCAGCCGATGCTGGCCGACAGGTACAGTTGCTCGCCCATCAGGTTGAACGGCGCGCGCAGCACCTGGAGAATGCAGCGACTGATCACGTCGAGCTGCTCGCGGCTGTCCAGCCCCGGGATGACCAGGGCGAACTCGTCGCCGCCGAAGCGGGCCAGCACGTCCGCCTCGCGCAGCATGCCCACGACCCGCGCCGAGGCCTCTGCCAGCACATGGTCACCACCACCATGGCCGATCGTGTCGTTGACGCTCTTGAAGCGATCCAGGTCCAGCACGCCCACGGCCAGCAGGCTGCCCTGCGTGCTGGCGCGGGTGCGGGCCTGCTCCAGCAACTCGAACAGCAGGCGACGGTTGGGCAACCCGGTCACCACGTCGTAGAAGGCCAGCCGCTCGACGCGTGCCTCGTGCATCTTCTGCCGGGTGATGTCGCGGTGATGCCAGAGGCGTCCACTGGCAACCTCGCCGACCCGCACCGGGGTGAAGTCGCGCAGGAAGATGCGCCCGTCGCCCATGGTCACTTCATCGCCCTTGACGGGCAGGTCCTGCTGCAGGATCTGGCTGATTCGCCGCTCGGCGGATGGCGGATCGGCATACGTTGAAAGCAGTCGTGCGTAGAGCCAGTCCGCCGCCCTGCCCTCCAGCTCGGCGGGTGATTCGGACAGGCCGAACAGGGTGCAGAAGGCCTCGTTGGCAAAGCCCACGCGATCGTCCTCGGACACCACCAGGATGCCGGCGTGCTGGTTGGACAGCACCGTGCGGAAATACTGCAGGCTGAAGCGCAGTTCCTGCTCCGCCGCCAGTCGCGCCGCCTGGGCGCGCTGCACCTGGATACCGAGCCCCAGCTCCACCGCCATCTCGGCGAAGGCCTGGATCTCGATGTCGCCGAAGGCATCCGCCGTGGCCGCGCCGACGACCAGGCAACCGGCGATCGCCCCGGCCACACGCAGCGGCAGGGCCAGCAGCGACTGCACGTCTGCACATCCGGACAGCGCCGTGCCCGGATGGCTCGACTGGGGCTGCCCCAGTGCAAGCGCCCTGGCCACCATGGCGCCCGCAGGGGTCTGGTCGAGCGGGCTCGACTGGAGGTCCTGCAGCAGGCCGGCGTCCAGCCCTTCGTGCGCCTGCTGCACCAGGCGACCCGGATCACCGGTGTCGAGCAGGCCGATCCAGGCAGCGCTGTAGCCACCGATGGCACGCAGCACGCGACAGGCGCCGGACAACAGCGACGGTTCGCTTTCGCTGTGGGTGACCAGCTTGATCATCTCGCTGAGCAGGCGCAGCGCACGCCGCTGGCGCGCCTCGTCCTGCACCGAAAGCAGCAGGCGCGTGCGCTGCTCGTGCGCTTCGAGACCAAACCCGATGCTGATCGCCGCCTGCTGCAGCAGCTCGATCATCCGCGGCGAGAAATAGTCGGCGTGCGCGGCCCGTATCATCAGCGCTGCGCAGACTTCGCCAAACTTCAGCACCGGCACGGCCAGCGCGGCACCCACCTCGTGCCTTGCGTAGGCGGGCCGGAACATCTGCAGGGCCTCGCTGTGGCGGATGTCGGCTTCAAGTTGCGGCTCGCCGCGCCAGAACGCGGGCTGCGCCGCCGAAAACGGGATGCGCTCGGGGTAGATGTCGGCCATCCCGGCAGCCACGTCGGCGGGCGCGATGCGCTGCAGCCAGCCGCTGCGGTGGTCCAGTTCGCCCACCATCACCAGCCGCGCGCCGATCCGGCGCTGCAGGACCTCGATCACCGCCTCGTACAGGACTGCCGGCTCCAGCGCACGCACCAGCAGCTGCCCGATCTCGGACAACGCGGCATGGAAACTCTCGCCTGACGCAGCATCGGCTGCCACCTGCGTCGAGTCCTGCTCCGATATGTGCATTCGGATGTCCGCCGGATGGACCGGCTGCGATGACGTCTGCCCTTCCAGGCAGCTGCTGGAACCACTGGAATTGCCGTCACCGGATTGCGTGACCGGACGTGATGACGGACCAGGCCACCGTCATCTTCCCCCTGCCTCAAGCTAGCCCGGTCAACCGGGGCGCGCAAGAGCCGTACTGTACGGGCAGCCGATCAGGAAAGTTCGCACCAGCCCCAATGGTCGAAAATCCACGGCGTGGGCAAGGCCAGGGTCAGCCGCGCGAAGACCGGTGCCTGCCGTGCCATGGCGGAAGGCAGCAGGCGCCAGCTTCCGGCATCGTCGCGTTGCAGCGGGGCCTGTGCCCAGCGCCAGCGTTCCACCCGCGCTGCACTGACCACGCTGAGCCGCAGCCACGGGTTCAACCAGGCAGGCGGCCGCCAGGGCAAGGCCGCCAGTGGCGGGGCTGGCCAGGCCCAGCACTCCGGTCGGCCGGCCAGATGCCGCATGCGCGTGCCGCTGAGTGCCATCTGGCTGCGATGTGCCTCCAGCGCAGCGAGCTTGCGGGCGAGCTGCAAGGTGCTGCCGGCCACTTCGAAGGACTCGTCGCCACGCTCCCCGTGCACCAGGTAGCCCAGCAGGGGCGCCGGGTCGGCCTGCCCGGCCAGGGCCAGGCGCACCAGCACGTGCGCCGAGCCATGATCCGGATGATGGTCGGACAGCGCCGGCGCCAGCACCAGGCTGGGGCGAAACGCATCGATGGCCGCCGCCAGCGTCGCCACGGAGGCCTCGGGCGACTGCAACAGCAGCTCGGTCAGTCCCATGTCCGGCCAGCCCAGCGACTGCAGGCTCGAATCAGCCAGGCCAAGCTGCTGCAGCGCCTGCAACATTTCGCCACGACGGCGCTGGCCCCAGCGCCTGCGATCGTCGGCGCCGATGCGGATGCGCCGCTCCAGCCAGCGCTGCGGCCAGGGATTGTTGTCGCCGGCCGTGAGCAGCAGGATGCGCACCTCGCCGCCTGCCGCACGCACCCGCTGGATCAGCAGGCCGGTGGCGATGGTTTCGTCATCCGGATGCGGCGCGACCACCAGCAACCGGGTCTGCCCGGAAAACTCTGGCAGGCCATCCATCGCCGCCGACGTCAGCGAGATGCCGCCAGCCGGGGTCATCGCCACTGCGCGAGGAGTTCGAGCAGCAACAGGTCGCCACGGAGCGGCCCGCGCAAGGCCTCGCGGGTACGATTGACCGCGTCATACCAGTGCGCCAGCGCCTCGACGTCCATGGCGCTGGCCAACGGAGCGGCACTGGCTGATGAACGCGCGCGGATCTCGTCCGCGGTGGCCTGGGCGGCGAACCACAGCCGCTGCGCCGGCTCGTTGTCCAGCCAGCGCTTGACGACCTCGATGGGCTGTCCCCGGCCGGCGGCCAGCGCCGCCAGGTCCTTGCGCACTTCCTGCCGGCGCTCCAGCGCGCCCTCGCCGGCCCAGGCCCGGGCCAGGCCGGGATTGCCGGCAGCCGCCGCCAGCGCCTCCGCGGGATGGCGCACGCCTTCGTCCTGCAGCCAGGCCAGCGCATCGGCTTCGGCCGGAAGCTGGAACTCGACCCGCTGGCAGCGACTGCGAATCGTCTGCGGCAGGCGCCAGGGCGCATCGGCCAGCAGGATCAGCATGGTCTGCGCGGCCGGCTCCTCCAGCGTCTTCAGCAGCGCATTGGCGGCAGCCGCGTTCATCGCGTCGGCAGGGTCGATGACCGCCACCTGCCAGCCGCCGAACTGGCTGTTCATCGCCAGCCGCGCGGACAGATCGCGGATCTGGTCGACCACGATCTCGCTGCGCTGCACGCCATCCTTGCGCAGCCCGAAACTCAAGGTGACCAGGTCCGGGTGGGAACCGGCGGCGATCAGCAGGCAGCTGCGGCAATGGCCGCAGGGCTCGCCTTCCACCGGCTCACTGCACAGCAGGCCCTGCATGAAATGCTGGACGAACGCGCGCTTGCCCAGGCCGGCGGCGCCGCAGACCAGCAGGGCGTGCGCCAGTGCCCCGCGCTGGCGACTCGCCTGCAACCGTGCCCAGTGCGGAACCTGCCAGGGCAGCACGCTCATGCCCGCGCCCCGGCCAGCAGGTCTTCCAATGCCATCGTGGCGGCAGCCAGCACCTGGGCCGGCGATTGGCCGGCGTCGAGCGTCCGGAACCGTTCGGGTTCGGCCGCGGCACGCTCGCGATAACGGGCACGCACGCGCTCGAAGAAGGCATCCGCCTCGACCTCGATGCGGTCGGCGTCGCCGCGTCCGGCGGCGCGCGCCCGTCCGGTGGCCACCGGCAGGTCGAGCAGCAGGGTGAGGTCCGGCTGCACGCCCATGCAGGCCCAGCGTTCCAGCTCCGCGATGCGTTCGGTCGGCTGGCCGCGACCGCCACCCTGGTAGGCATGGCTGGCATCGGCGTAGCGGTCACACAGCACCCAGCGCCCCGCCGCCAGTGCCGGCTCGATCACCTCGCGCACCAGTTGCGCACGCGCCGCGAACATCAGCAGCAGTTCGGTTTCCGCGGCCATGCCGCGCTGGGCCGGATCAAGCACGATGGCACGCACGGCCTCGCCCACGGTGGTTCCGCCGGGCTCGCGCGTCTGCACCAGCGACACGCCGTTTCGTTCGATGTGTTCGCGCAGGCCGGCCAGCAAGGTGCTCTTGCCCGCGCCCTCGCCGCCTTCGAGGCTGATGAACTTTCCTCGCGCGATCATCGGCAACGCTTCCGCTGGTAGCAGTCGACATTGCGATTGTGTTCTTCCAGCGAGCGCGCAAACACATGGCCGCCATCGCCACGCGCCACGAAATACAGCGCATCGCCGGCGGCCGGATGCAGGGCCGCGACCAGCGCGGGCCTGCCGGGCAAGGCGATCGGCGTCGGCGGCAGGCCGGCCCGGGTATAGGTGTTGAACGGCGTGTCGGTGGTCAGGTCGCTCTTGCGGATGTTGCCGGCGTAGTTCGCGCCCATGCCGTAGATCACGATCGAGGCCAGGATCAGCGCCTCGTACGGCGTGGCCAGCGGCAGGTCCGGCGCGCGGCCCGGCCACAATTCATCCAGCGTCTTCACCATCGCGGCGTGCGCACGGCGCAGGATGTCCAGATCGCTGTCGCCCTTCACATAGGCATAGGTCTCGGGCAGGAAACGCCCTTCCGGCGCCTCGCCGCCCGCACCGATCTTCTGCATCAGGGCGGCGTCATCCAGGTTGGCGCTGTCGTGCTGCAGCTTCTCCGCCCTGGCCAGCGCCTGGCGCAGCTCGGCGAAGGTCCAGCCGTCGACGATGGTGAAATTGCGCTGCAGCACCCGGCCTGCCGCCATGTTGGCCAGCAGCTGGCGCGGCGTGATGCCCGGCTCGAGCGCGTACTCGCCGGCATGCAGCTTGCCGGCCACCCGCATCTGCGCCGCCAGTGCCCGCCAGTACAGCGGGTTGGCCGTGCTCAGGCCCTGCCGGCGCAGGTCGGCGACGATGTCCCTGAAGCTGCTGCCCCGGGCCACCTCGATGCTGCCACCGCCGGCCGCCACGTTCAGCGGCGTCGAATTGAACCGCGTATAGGCGTTGCCGAGATAGAACACGGCGCCGGCCGCCGCCAGCAACAGGAGCACCAGCAGCTTGAGCCATGCGCGGCCGCGCACCCGTTTGTCACTCATCCAGCCTGCTCCATCGTGAAACCCTGATCCTGCCAATGCTGCTGCAACCGGCGCGTGAGTGCACCGGGCCGATGGTCGCGCCCATCGAGCGAACGCACCGGCACGATGCCGCGCACGCTCGAACTGAGGAACAACTCGTCCGCCGCGTGCAGCATCGCCAGCGTCATCTCACCCACTCGCGCCTCCGAGCAGCACGCCAGCACCTCGGCTCGCGCCACCCCGGCCACGCCGCAGCGGTCCAGCGATGGCGTCAGCAACTGACCATCGATCACCGCAAACAGATTGGCCATGGTCGCCGAAATCACCCGCTCGTGGCTATCCAGCAGGACGCCCTCGGCGATCGCCGGATCATCCCACTCGGCCCGCGCCATGACCTGCTCCAGCCGGTTCAGATGCTTGATGCCGGCCAACAGGGGCTGTTCCGCCAGGCGGATCGTGCAGACGCGCATGCACACGCCTTCCGAATACACGTTCGGGTCCACTTGCGGTGGTGCGAATGCAGCCACCACGCGGGTGGGTCGCACGTGGACCGGCAGCGCGTAGCCGCGCTCACCCTGGCCGCGGCTGAGCGTGATGCGGACCACCGACTGCGGCATGCCTTCGCTGACCTGCAACGCCTCGCGCCAAAGTTGCTGCGGGTCGGCTGCGGGAATCCGCAGGCGCGCGCAGCCATCGGCCAGTCGTTGCATGTGACGCGACCACAGGGGTGCGACGCCGCCGACCAGGCGAATGCTTTCGAACAGGCCGTCACCGTAGGCCAGGCCACGATCCAGCACCGAAACCTGCTGCGCCGCTTCGCCGTCGACCAGGATGCGCGCGGGCATCAGTCCGGCACTCCCAGTGCGCGCAGCAGCCCGCGCGCCTTGGCGCGGGTTTCCGCCAGCTCGCTGGCCGCCACCGAATCGGCCACGATGCCGGCGCCGGCGCGCAGGCTCACTTCGTTGCCCAGCAGGGTCAGCGTGCGGATCAGGATGTTCAAGTCGAGGTCACCGTTTCGATCGAGATAACCCAGCGCGCCGGTATAGGCGCCGCGTGGCGCGTCTTCCAGCGCCGCGATGATTTCCATGCAGCGCACCTTGGGACAACCGGTGATGGTGCCGCCCGGGAAAGTGGCGGCGATCACCTCGCCGGGCGTCACCTCGCTGCGCAGTCGCCCGCGTACATTGGAGACGATGTGGTGAACGTGGGCGTAACTCTCCACCACCATCAGCTCGTCGACCGCGACCGTGCCCGGCACGCAGACCCGACCGAGGTCGTTGCGCTCCAGGTCGATCAGCATCACGTGCTCGGCGCGCTCCTTCGGATGCGCGCTGAGCTCGCGGATGCGCGCCGCATCGTCGTCACCGGCCACGCGCGGGCGGGTGCCCGCGATCGGCCGGGTCTGCGCCACGCCGCCGCGCACTTCGACCAGGCGCTCCGGCGACGAGCTGACCACCGCCCAGCCCGGTTGCTGCAGCAGGCCGGCGAACGGCGCCGGGTTGGCACGGCGCAACACCGCGTACAGCGAGGCCGCGGTGGGCGGCGGCGCGTAACGGGCACGCCATGCCCGCGACAGGTTCACCTGGAAGATGTCACCGGCCTGGAGATGCTCGTGGATGCGCGCCACGCCGTCGAGGAAGTGTTCCGGCGCGTCTTCTTCCCAGCCGCACGGCGCGGCCAGCGGCGGGATCGCGGGGTCCGCGCCAAGATCCGCTTCGAGCCGGTCGAGAAGATCCTCCTGCCCCGCCTCGGCGACCAGGATCGTGCAGTCACGTGCATGGTCGACGATCACCGCCGCCGGGCAGCGCAGCGCCAGCGCCAGGGGCAGTTCGGCGGGCGGGCGCAGGCGCAGTCCCGGCTCGATCTCGCCGGCCAGCTCATAGGCCAGCAGCAGCACCCAGCCGCCGTGGAACGGCAGGTCGTCGCCTGCGGGCGGCAGGCGGGCCGCGCGCCACGCCTCATCCAGCGCGTCGAGGAAGCGCCCTTCCCGCGGCTGTCCGTCGTGGTCGCGCAGGCTCCCGTCCGCGTGCAGGCTCAGCGAGTCTTCGGGAAACCCGAACAGGATGTCGTAGCGCGACTGCGCGGTGCCATGCACCACGCTTTCCAGCAGGCAGGGATAGCGCGCGGGAAATGAAGCGGCCGGCGCGAGCAGGTCGCGCCGGCCGGGCAGGATGCGGCGATGGCAGGTCACGCGTGGCGCGTCAGACGCGACGGAAGGCCAGCGTGCCGTTGGTGCCGCCAAAGCCGAACGAGTTGGAGATCGCCACGTCGAACTTCGCCTCGCGCGCGGTGTTCGGCACGAAGTCGAGATCGCAACCTTCGCCGGGATTGTCCAGGTTGATCGTGGGCGGCAGCACCTGGTCGCGCAGCGCCAGGATGGTGAAGATCGCCTCGACGCCGCCGGCCGCACCCAGCAGGTGGCCGGTGGTCGACTTGGTCGAGCTCATCGCCAGCTTGTAGGCGTGGTCGCCGAACACCTTCTTCGCCGCCATCACCTCGCCCAGGTCGCCCAGCGGCGTGGAGGTGCCATGCGCATTGACGTACTGCACCTCGGCGGGGTTCAGGCGTGCATCGTCCAGCGCCGTCTGCATGCAGCGCGCCGCGCCTTCGCCGCCCTCGCTGGGCGCCGTCATGTGGTACGCGTCGCCGCTCATGCCGAAGCCGACCAGCTCGGCGTAGATGCGGGCGCCGCGGGCCTTGGCGTGCTCGTACTCTTCCAGCATCAGCACGCCGGAACCGTCGGACAGCACGAAGCCGTCGCGGTCCTTGTCCCACGGACGGCTGGCCCTGGTCGGTTCGTCGTTGCGGGTGGACATCGCCTTGGCCGAGCAGAAGCCGGCCATCGCGGTACCGGTGGTGGCGAACTCGGCGCCGCCGGCGATCATCGCGTCGGCATCGCCGTACTGGATCATCCGCGCGGCCAGGCCGATGTTGTGGGTGCCGGTGGTGCAGGCCGTCACGCAGGCGATGTTCGGTCCCTTCAGGCCGAACATGATCGACAGCTGGCCGGAGACCATGTTGATGATCGAGCTGGGCACGTAGAACGGCGAGACGCGGCGCGGCCCCTTGGCGGCCAGTTCCAGCGCGGTCGCCTCGATCGTGTACAGGCCGCCGATGCCTGCGCCCACGGCCACGCCGATGCGGGGCGCATTCGCCTCGGTCACTTCCAGCCCGGAATCGCGCAGGGCCTGGGTGCCGGCAGCCACGCCATAGTGGATGAACGGGTCCATCTTCTTGACGTCTTTCGCCGCCATCCAGTCAGCCGGATCGAAGCCGCTGACCTGGCCGGCAATGCGCGTGGAATAAGCGGAAGTGTCGAAATGGGTGACCGGACCGATCCCGCTGA
>ERZ778018.2716-NODE-2716-length-10770-cov-4.261409_pt1 | contig 10770 bp, 10 predicted proteins | sample MGYA00375748_ERZ778018 | MGnify/ENA primary metagenome ERZ778018 (study PRJEB29350, sample SAMN05509839) | bioreactor metagenome | biome: bioreactor; material: wastewater | place: South Africa: University of Cape Town | collected 2014-04-22 ... | reverse complement strand
TCACCCAACTCGCATCGAACATCTTTCAGAACATGATCACCCTCTCGCCGGACGGTACCTACGTGATCTACGCGACCACCTCCAATCCGGGCGCAGGACCGTGGGATTACTGGCGACTGTCGCTCGACGATGGCACACCGCAAAAGCTGGCTGAGGGCGAGCAAGCTGTCAGTTCCAGCGGACTGTTACAGGGTGTCTGGTCGCCCGATGGCGAAACGCTGGCACTGACGCTGGGGGAGGACTTCTACCTACCGAACCCGGCACAGGACGGTTCGGCCACCAGCATCGCCTCATATCGCGTTGTCGCCCTCGACGCGAATGGGCAGCCGCGCGGTTCCGTGCTCGATCAGTTCACGAATCAGGCGCTCCTCACCTGGCTGCCGGACGATACGCTGCCGCCGCGAACCGACAGCGGCAACTCGACGCCCTTCCGGACCAGCAATCTGAACACCGTCGGCAGCGCCGGGCTGCGACCCCAACTCTCGGATGACAGCAGTCTCAGCCCCGACGGCACCAAAGCGCTCATTTACGACGAGTCCTATGATTTCTCTATGGCCTATCCGCTGGGGAACGATACGCCGGCCCAGATCGGCGGGCCGCCATCCGATCCGAACTGGCTGCCGGATGGATCCGGCGGCATCGGCGTGCAGCACCACGCGGGAGACAGCGGCCAGATCAGCCGGATCGCCGTCTTCGGCAACATCGGCTTCGCCGGCAACTCGGTGACGGACTACGATCCGGCCGAACTCGGCGACAGCACGACCGCCGCCTATCGCTATCCGCTGCTGGCGCCCGATGGCCTGCACTACAGCTTCTTCGTACGCGATCGGCAGGTGGTGACGCTCTGGGTCGGCGGCTATCAGGGGGCGCCACACACCGTCGCTGGCTGGCAAATTCCGGGCGGGGCGAAGATCGATCCGCCGTTGATCGTCCGTTGGGTGAATAACACGACGCTCATCTTCGCCGAACCGGGCGACTGGCGGAACGGGCTGCCCCAGCAGGTCACGCTGCAGCGCGTCACGCTCGCCAACGGCAACGCGACCGACGACACGCTCATCGGCTGGCGGACGCACGGCACCGAGCGTGGCATCGTCCTGCGCGAACTGCGTCTCCCGGCCGATCAGTCCCAGGTCGCCGTCCGCCTGCGCCATATCACCGGCCGCGATCCGAACAGGGGCGCCTTCGACTCGCTCGCGGCGCTCGACACGCGCGATCTGCACCAGTCGGTCGAACTGGCGCGTGGTACGCCGGGCGACGGCCTCAGCTGGTCGCCGGACAGCAGGCAGCTCGTGACGGTCATCCAATCGAAACTGACCGTCTTCACCATCCGGGGAGGCGGCATCGAGCAGGTCGACACCGGCGACTTCGCACCCAGCTACCCGCTCTGGGTGTTGCCGAACGAGATCTGGTACGAGTCGAGCAGCGGCAATACCCAGCAGGTGGCAAGGGCGACACGTTGATTGCCTCGCGCGCAGAGGCGCGACCATTGTCATCCTGAACCGCAGTGAAGGGTCTCCTTCCCGTTTCTCTTGCGTTGTAACATGAGAAGCGCAAAAGAGATTCTTCGCTGCGGCTCAGAATGACAGGTAAGGGTGGCTCTGTGCGAGGAATTCGTGAGGAAGAATAATGCCAGATCGAGTACGGATTCCACGCGCTGACATAGCCGAGGCGCGGACGACGCTGCAGGCGATTCGCGAGCAGGTCGAGCGGGTGATCGTCGGCAAGCGGACGGTGATCGAGCGGCTGCTGATCGCGTTGCTCGCCGAAGGGCACGTGCTGCTGGAGGACGTGCCGGGTACCGGTAAGACGAAGCTGGCGCGCACGCTCGCCACGGCGCTGGGCGGCAGCTTTCACCGGGTGCAGTTCACCGCCGACTTGCTCCCGTCGGACATCACCGGTTCGCTCATCTATGAGCAAGCGCACGGCTCATTCACCTTTCACCCCGGTCCGATCTTCGCCAACATCGTGCTGGCCGATGAACTGAACCGGGCCGGTCCGCGCACGCAGGCCGCACTGCTGGAAGCGATGGCAGAGCGCCAGGTGTCGGTCGAACGCACCACCTATCCGCTGCCGCGCCCGTTCCTGGTCATCGCCACGCAGAATCCGGTCGAACTCGCCGGAACCTTCCCGCTGCCCGAAGCGCAGCTCGACCGCTTCTTCCTTAGCACGACGATCGGCTACCCCGAGAGCGACGACGAGCTACGCATGCTCCAGCGCTTTCGCGAGCATGATCCGCTGGTCGAGATCGGGCCGGTCGCGACGCCGGAGCAGATCGCCCAGCTGAGTACGACAGTGCGGCAGGTACACGTCGGCCAGGCGGTCGACACCTACGTACTCGCGATCATACGGCGAACGCGCGCTGACGAAGCGATCGAACTCGGCGCCAGCCCACGCGCCACGCTGGCGCTGGCACGTGCCGGACAGGCTCGGGCGCTCCTCGATGGCCGGGATTTCGTCATGCCGGATGATGTGCGCGAGCTAGCCGTGCCGGTGCTGGCGCATCGGCTGATGCTCGCCTCGCGCGTCGAACTCGTTGGGCGCAGCAAAGCGGATGTGCTGACCGAGATCATCGCGTCGGTGCCGATCCCGGTCGAAGACGAGCTCGAATCCGCGGAACGGGCCGCCGATGGCTGAGCGACAACGACTGAACGATCCCGAGCGCGGGCAAGATCTCGGCCTCTGGTTCGGCATCAGCGCCGTCCTCGGGCTGGCAGCGCTCGCCGCCCGGCAGCTGCCGCTGGCGCTGCTCCTGCTCGTCCCGGCGCTGGCGCTCGGTGCCGCCTTCATCTGGCGGCGCTTCGGCCTGCGCCGCGTCCAGTTTTCGCGCCGGATCGAACCATCGCGCGCCTTCCCCGATGACGTCGTGCAGGTGTCACTCGTCTTTGACAACCGCAAACCGCTGCCGCTCCCCTGGGTTGACCTCGGCGATCGCTTTCCGGCCGGACTCGACTATGGTGAGTTGGAGCTTGAAGAGCTGCCGGAGCCGGAAGGCATGCGGTTCAGCAGCCTCATCTCGGCTCGGTCCTTTGAGCGCGTCGAGCAACGCGTCACGGTACGCTGTTCGCGGCGTGGACTCTATCGCTTTGGCCCGGCGACTCTTGCGACCGGCGATCCGTTCGGCTTCAGCCTGACCCGGCTGGAACAGCCTGAGACAACCGATCTGCTCGTCTACCCGCGCGTGCTGCCGGTCAGTCATTTTGGTTTACCGGCCGCGCAGCCGTTCGGCGAGGCGCCACCGGCGCGTCTGGTCCCGGACGATCCGCTTCGCTTTCTCGGCACGCGTCCCTACGTTCCGGGCGATCCACCACGTCAGATCCACTGGCGGGCGACCGCCCGCACGAACCGGGTGCAATCGAAGACCTACGAGCGCGGCGCGACGGCGGCCCTGGCGCTGGTGCTCGATCTCGCCGGTGATTACCTGCCACAGGACAAGCGGGCACGGCAGGATCGCGAATGGGCCATCTCGGCGGCCGCTTCGCTGGCGGCGGATAGCCTGGACGGGCAACGCGAGGTCGGCCTGCTCTCCAACGCACCGCTGCTCGGCGGTTCGCGCTATTTGCGCGTCGCACCGAGTCGCCAGCGGGCGCAGTTGACGCGCATTCTGGAGCTACTGGCCCAGCTCATTCCGTACGCGCCACGACCGATTGGGTCGCTGCTGCTGGGCGAAGCGCGGCGCTTTTCGTTGGGCACGACGATCTGCGTCGTCACCGTCGCGCCCAACGACGAGCTGATCGAAACGCTCTGGCGCCTACAGCGCGGCGGTTTCGGCATCACGCTCTTGATCGTCGGGGAGGCGACGGTCGATATCCCGCGACAGTACGGCGTTACGGTCCATCACTGGCAGGCGGAAGAGCATGCAATTGAGCCGGCTCGCCTTCAACTCGTCTGATATACGGTCGCCGCTGCTGGTCGCGGCCGGGGAAACGGCGGTCGCGGCGCTCTGGCTCCCGCTCATCGGCGGGGTAACCGGGTCGAGTATGAGCGCGCCGTCCGCCGCCGGGTTGTTCATCATCGGGCTCTTCGCCTACGGCTGGACACAGGGCAACCAGGGCCATCGCCCCATCACGCTGACGACCGCCGTCGCGCTGCTGCTGATCGTCGCGTGGCTGCTCGCCACCACCGGTGGACATGATGCGACACGCGGCTGGCCGGTGATCGTGCTCGGGGCGGCCGCCTGGGGTCATGGTTCGTTCCTGGCGGGGAAAGGCGACCTGGCGACGCCGGAACGGGCACACCGGCTGCTCGGGGTCGGCGCGCTCCTGAGCGGCACGGCGCTCTTCGTCAGCTTCGCCTGGCATTCGCCCGCCAGTGAGGCGGTGCAACGCGCTGCCTGGTGGACGATCCCGATCCTGCTGCTGAGCGCTTTGTTACTGGCGGCGCTCGGCGTGGCCGGGGCGATCACGCCGCGAGATGGCAGCCCGGCAACGCGACAAGAGGCGAGTGCCGGTGGCTTCGTGGCGGCGCTGCTGCTCGTAGCCGTCGCCCTGATCGTGCTCTTCGGCGGTGGAACTGACCTGCCGCAACATGCCCTCTTCTTCGTCATCAAGACCGCGTTCAACATCATCTACTGGTTGCTGGTCGGGATGATGTACGCCTTCTTGTGGGTCGTCGGAGCCATTCTCCGATTGCTCCACATCCATCTCGATCTCAGCAATCCGCAACAACCGCCGATGCCACCACCACCGCCACAACGGCACGCGCAACTCCATCAAGCCACGCCGCTCTGGGTCGACCTGGCCCTCATTGTCCTGGTGACGCTCCTGGTGCTGGTGCTGCTCCGCTGGTACCTGCCACGCCTGCGCGGCCGCTGGCAACGACGTCGGAGCCGGAGCGGGGTGGCGGTGGTGCGTTCCAGCCTGAACGAATCGGACTCCTTCTTCGGCAACCTGCGCGATCTCTGGCCGCGACGGCCATCACGACGGCAGCGAGCGACCATCGATCTCCACGCCCCACCGGCCGACGTGCGCGATGCATATCACAAGCTGCTCGTCATAGCGACACGCTCCGGCCAGCCGCGCGTGCCGTCTGAATCGCCACGCGACTACGCCGTGCGGCTGGCCGGCGTCTGGTCCGATCTCGGAGCACCCATCGTCGACCTGACCGAACGCTACGTCGCCGTCCGCTACGGAGAGATATCCAGCATCGACGATCTGAACCACGCCCGCGTCGCCTGGGAACGCATCCGTGCCGTGCTACTGGAGGCGAACACAGTCGAACCGCACGATTAATCCTCGCTGCCCGATCGCTCACGTTGGCATGCACGTGGGTGTATGATGATTCTCATCAACCAGCAAACGTGCGCAGGGACTGTACACGTTCGTTCTCTCCGGTCAAGGAGCGCGTATGACGGAGATCAGCAACGGTACGACCGTGGGCGGGAGTCCCGACCTGCTCGTCCTGAGCATCTTTCACGGGGTGATTCTGGCGTTCCTTCTCATCGGGTTCTTGCGCCTGCCCCGCTGGCTCCTCTGGGCGCGAGTCGTCAAGGCCCTGATCGCCATCTTCTTCCTCTTCCTGTTGATCGATGACCTGGTCAACGATTCGCTCAAAGCCGATGCCGCTCTGCTCTGCGCGGCCGGCGTGATCCTCGCCGGTGCGGCGTTGTATGGACGGATGCACGGCAGGGGGCATGAACCGGGGTGAGATCGGATGGCGGACGGAATCACGATTCCACACGTCACGCTCAGTCGACCGACGCCCTGAGACAACAATGATGCGTAAGATGTCGAAGACAACACATTCACCACAACACCGCTTCATTCCCATGACCGCCACATTTGGCATGGTCGCTGCCATCGTCGTGCTGGTGCTGTTCGCCGGTTTGATCGCGGCCCTGCTGCGCGGTCCCGGTGGACAGAGCGGCGTCGGTGGCGCCGTGACCGCGACAGCGCAAGCAACCACCCCCAGTCCCACAATGCCGTCGTTGAGCCCGCAGCAACGGGGTGCGATCAGTCTTGCCGAGGCGCAGAAGCAGGTGTCGTATCATCTCGCCGAACCGACGTGGCTGCCGTCGTATCTGGTCGCTCAAGGCGTTCTCGGTATCACGGTAGATGGCCAGATGACCGAGCCGGTGCTCTATTTTGGGCCGCCGGACGGTAAATCGTCGTAAAGCGTGCAGATCTCGGAATACAACGAGGATCACTACCCGATGCCACCCAGCACGGGGGCGGATTTGACGATCAAGGGCCATGTCGTCGTGCATTCCAACGTCTCCGGTGATGGTATTACCGACAGTACTTTCATCTGGCAGGACCAGGGCACGCTCTTTGTGTTGGGTGCGGTCCTTGCCGGTCCATTGTCCGAACAGGATGTCGAGAAGATGATCGCCTCGATGCTCGGCGCTAACGAGGCGACACCGACTAGCTCAGCGCTGCCGACGCCCAATGCGAATGGGCTCTACGTTGGACTGACGCTCGCCCAGGCTCAACAACTGGCGCCGTTCAAGATCGTCATGCCGATCGATATTCCACCCGCGCTCACGTACGGCGCTCTCAGTCTCACCATACCGCCGGAGGCCCCGGCCGGGCTCACCGAAGGTGTCCCGAACATTGCGGATATGAGGTTCCGATCGAGCGGCGACCCGCATTGGCTCATAGAAATCGATGAGCTCTGGGTCGGCCCACACCCGCCGGATACTCCAACCTCGCCCGCCACCGCCATATCACCGTCGGTCACACCAACCGTTCCCGCCGATCACTCGCTGCCGCCAACCTTCCAGATCAGCGGTGTCACCGTAACCAAGGACGTCACAACGAATGCAAGCGGACAACCGGTCGCCAGCTACAAATGGACCCAGGGGAAGGCCATGATCTGGTTGGCCGAATCCCCTTATAACGCCGGAAACGAGCCGGTGATCTACGACATGATCGCGTCGATGATCGCGCAGGGATCGTAGGCGAGACCGTGGAGAGGCTTGGCTTACTCGGTTCCCGTCCGGGCGACCCAGTTGTCATTCGGCTCGGTGATTCGCTGGCCGAGAAAGAGAAACAGCTGGGCCGCGTGCTCCTGAATATGACGTAGGCTGTAGATCTGTAGCTCGAAGTAGCTGATCGTTTCCCCACCACTCCAGGGGAAGAGGCAGGGTCGCGCAGCTTGCTCGTCAGTCAGCTCCGTTAGGGTTGTCCGGCACTTCGCCCGCAACGACGCCAGGTACCCGCGCAGAAGCTCCTTGTCGTAGACCGCAGGCGGCATGGCGCCGTCGGGATCGAGTTCGATCGCCGTGAAGGGCTGCGGCGGCACGAAGCCTTCTTCCGATCCGAACAGATAGAGATCGAGCCAGAAGAGCGTGTGATAGGTGACGTTCCAGAACGCGGTGAAGCCATCCGGTACAGGATGTTCGGAATAGTCGATCCAGACCGGCCCGGTCCAGAGCGACCCAGGGCAGGCGCGCACGGCATTATCGAGCATATCGATCGCCGCGCCGAACTGCCGCCAGAGTGCGTTCCGCCAAAGATCCGTCATGGGCGCTCCATTCGCAACCGTGCCTGAATCAGCGGGACGTTCAAACAAGCATACCGAATCAACGCCTACGGCCAGCCTGCGCCCGGCACGGTGACATCGAACGCGAGCAGTCGGCCGCTTCGGGCGTCGCCGGTCATGCGCTCCGGTCCCTGCCAGTTGTTGGCGAGGATGTAGAGCGTTCGCCGGTCGGCGCCACCGAGCATACAGGCGAAGCCGCCGCGATCGAGCTCGATCGTCTGCAGGATCTCGCCCCCTTCGCACACCCGCGCGCAACGTTGGTTCGGCACATCGGCGTACCAGACGGCGCCATCGGCATCGAGACAGATACCGTCGGGCGCGGAGCCGGGAATCTCTGCCCAGATACGCCGGTTCGCGAGTCTGCCATCGGCAGCGATATCGAAGGCGCTGAGCCGCGATGCGTACGACTCGGCGACAATAAGGGTCCGGTTGTCGGGCGTGACGGCCATGCCGTTCGGAAAGGCGATGTCATCCGCGACGCGACGCACCGCGCCATCCGGCGTGAGCAACGCGATAAAGCCGGGCGCGAAGGGCGCGGTGGGAAAGTCGAAGCCGGTATTATTTAAATAGATATGGCCGTGACCATCGACGACAATCTCATTCCAGGGCGTCGCCACGAGTGAGCGCAGGTCTGCATGCGTGACCAATGAGCCATCCGCCTCACGCCGCAGCAGGAGACCGTCGCGTCCGGCCACGACGAGCAGTTGACCGCCGGGCAGCCAATCGACACTCAGCGGCATCGCACCAACATCGCGCAGGATCACTTCGCGCTCGCCGTCTTGCGTACACGCGATGATCTCCCGTGCTCCCCAATCAGCAAACCAGAGCCGAGCGTCACCCGCATTCCAGCGCGGCGACTCGCCCATGACGATATCGGTGAGCACGACAACCAGTTCCGACACGTGGTCTCCTTCTTTTCCGCCCCTCCGAGCAGCAACGTGCATTTCGCTTCATTGTCGAACTCCCCCGGCCCTAATCGACGGTTCGCATGAAACGGAGCGGGTTGGCGGCGGATGGCTCGCATAGGGGAACGGGTCGCGTAACCCCGAACGTCGACTTCACCCCGCGCCCGCCCGGGGGAGCGGTATCGCATGCCGGTGAACGTCCGCTCAGTCCACCCCGCCCGGCGGAGCGGATCGTCGAATCCCGAACGGGTTGCCGCCCCGACCTCGCCCGGGGGAACGGGTCGTCGGATCCCGAACGGGTTGCCGCCCCGACCCTGCCCGGGGAGACGGGTCGTCGGATCCCGAACGGGTTGCCGCCCCGACCCTGCCCGGGGAGACGGGTCGTCGGATCCCGAACGGGTTGCCGCCCCGACCCCGCCCGGGGATAAATGCCCGGGCTCCTGAGGCGAAGCCCACTGAAGGGGCTGAAGGTGTGTCCGTTCGCAGGCTGGGGCAGACTCACCCCCCTGTCATGCTGAGCCGCAGCGAAGCGTCTCTCGCAGGGTTCCCTCAGCACCACGTTCGGGGTACGGGGCGGAGATTCCTCACTACGGCTCGGAATGACCGGCAAGGCGACTCGGAATGGCGAGGTACTCCGGTTCCGACCCAGCCCCTTCAGTGGGCTTCGCCTCAGGAGCCCGGGCATTTATCTCCGGGCGGGGTGGACTGCGCGACCGGCCAACGCGTGGCCATGGTGTTCCCCCGGGCAGGGTCGGGGCGGCAACCCGCTCGGGGTTCCACGATCCGTCTCTCCGGGCGGGCCTCCGACGGCAACCCGTTCGGAGTTCCACAATCCGTTTCCCCGGTCGTTCGCGGGAGCGGTGTCTCGGTTATCGGGGCGACTCGACGTTCTCCCGGACGGGCCACCGCGACTCCACGCTTCGGGGGTCACGCGATCCGTTGAATACACGTGTCCGATCGCACCATCAACTCATTCTTCGGCCGTCGTCCACGTCCGCACCGGTGATACGCGTAACGGATTCGTGTATGCGTACGTTGAACGATGCAGGAGGCGGGCGTGAGCTTGGGGGATGAGCTACTCCAGAAGGCACAGCGTGGCGATCAGGCGGCCATCGAGGCGCTCTTTCGGCGTGAGTGGCGACCGGTCTACCGCCTCATCTATCGCTCGGTGCTCGATCCCACCGAAGCGCAGGACCTGACGCAAGAGGTGTTCATTCGCGCCCTGACCTCGCTCGACCGCTTCCAGCCAACCCCCACACCCTTCGCCGGGTACCTCGCCGTCATCGCGCGCAACCTGCTACGCGATCGCTGGCGCACGCACCCACCCCACGCAGCGAGCGATGCGCAGATGGCACATCTGGCCTCGACCGCTGCGAGTCCGGAGCAGGTCGCGCTCATCGCCGAGGAGCAGACCCGCATCGCGGCGCTACTGGCCCTGCTACCAGCCGAGTACCGGCGCGTCCTCGAACTGCGCGTGCTCGACGGCCGCTCGACCGACGAGGTAGCCGCGCTGATGGGCCGCAGTCCGGGCGCGATCCGCATCCTGCAGCATCGCGCCATCGCAACACTCCGCAAGCAGATGCACGAAGGGAGCGGCCGATAATACCGGAATCCGAGATCATGGCCCTCGATCGCTTCATCGATTCGCCGGAATCAGATCCAACGCCGGCCATCGACGGCCTGGCCGAGACGGTGAGGGAACTGCGACGGGCTGCCGAACCGACCTGGCCCGATGCCGATTTCCCCATGCGTGCGGCGGCCCGCATCGCCGGCGCGGTGCGCGCGACAACCGGCGACCAGACCGACCGCCGCTCGGATGAGCCGCCACCACCACCAGTCAACGATCGTGCGCTCACTATACTGGCCGCACCACCCGCCACGCCTTCGGCAAAGCGGCACTGGCTCAAAGAGTTCGGGCAGATCGCGGCTGCAGTACTTGCACTGGCGTTGGTTGCCGGCTTGCTGGCCGCGCTCTTCCAGGACCGGAACAAGCAGGCTGGGATTGTTCAGAACGGAGTCGCCGGACCGCATCAGAATGGCGCGATCATCTTCACCAGCAGTCGCAGTGGGAATGACGATATCTCCGTGATCAATCCGGATGGAACGGGCCTCCGTCAGTTGACGAACGATCCGGAGATGGATTTCGGCGCGATCTGGTCGCCCGATGGGACGAAGATCGCGTTCATGCGGATGAAGGCGATCCCGGAGACAGCGATTCCACCGGGCGCTCTGCCGCCGATCTCGATCTACGTCATGAACGCCGATGGCTCCGATCAGCGCAATCTGACACCGGGTGGTAGCCGCAGCTTCCGCAATCTCGTCTGGTCGCCGGATGGGAAACAACTCGCGGTCGAGTGCTCCGAAAAGCCGACGGACCGGGCTGGCA
>ERZ778018.2715-NODE-2715-length-10775-cov-5.223881_pt1 | contig 10775 bp, 9 predicted proteins | sample MGYA00375748_ERZ778018 | MGnify/ENA primary metagenome ERZ778018 (study PRJEB29350, sample SAMN05509839) | bioreactor metagenome | biome: bioreactor; material: wastewater | place: South Africa: University of Cape Town | collected 2014-04-22 ... | reverse complement strand
GGAAAATACAAACACTCGCATGCCTGGTTTACGGCCTTCGCGCCGTTCGACGATCCGGAGATCGCGGTCGTGGTGTTGATCGAAAGCGGTGGCGAAGGGGCGACTTACGCGGTGCCGGTGGCTGACGCGATTCTGGCCGCGCATTTTGGTAAGACTCCACCACCACCGGCGACACCACCGCCGACGGCCTAGATGCTTTATACGGCGCAGCACGTTTGGTCCGGTGCGACATTTGTGGTCGGGTGAGGAACGTCCGGTTGGAAAGGAGCGCCAGTCCGATGGCTGAGCGGTATCAAGGAGCGGATGACCAGGTTCGCGTCCGCGGCACGCGCGATGGTCTGGTGCTTCGCCTGCCGGCCGAGGCCCCACTACCGGCACTGTTGGGTATGGTACGCGGCAGTATCGACGGTGGCGGTGAGTTTTTTCAGCAGTCTGAACTGGTGATCGATTATGGGACACGCTTGCCGAACGTGGAGGAAATTGTCGCCCTGCGGGCCTTGCTCGAAGAGCGGGGGGTGCGCCTGCGCACCGTCATCTCCAACGTGCCGCGGCATGGCGAACTTCTGCGCTCCTGGGGCTATCAGCCGCTCCGGATTGTGTCGCAGGTTGAGGATGGAGCGGTCGTGAGCCAGCAGCCGGCTGCTGAGGGAGAATCATCGGCGTTGTATGTGCGCCGCACATTGCGCTCTGGCTCGTCGGTTCGTTCCGATGGCGATGTCGTCGTCCTGGGCGATATCAACGCGGGGGCCGAAGTGCTGGCGGCCGGCGATGTCATTGTCTGGGGCGCGATACGTGGAACCGTCCATGCGGGAATTGATGGCGATTTTGGGGCAATCATTACCGCGCTTCGCTTCACGCCGACCCAGCTTCGGATCGCAACGATCTTCGCACGACCACCGGACCAGCGCGATTTGGGTCCGGATATCCCAATGGTTGCCCGCGTGCATAACGGCGAGATTATCGTCGAACCGTGGCGGCCGGAACGGCGCGGAGCACGAGCGTAGCACGCACACTGAAGACGTATTGGCCCGATGCGCCTCGGCGCGACCAGGCATTGAGGTAGGGATATGGGAGAAGAGCGACAGCAAAGTACGCTCGGCCGGATCGTTACAGTAACGTCCGGAAAGGGTGGAGTCGGGAAAACGACCACGACCGCCAACATCGGGGCGGCGCTGGCCGCGCTTGGTCGGTCGGTCGTCTTGATCGACGCCGATATCGGCTTGCGTAACCTCGATATCGTACTCGGACTTGAGAACCGGATCGTCTACGATCTGGTCGATATCGTTGAAGGCACCTGCAAGCTGCGTCAGGCGATGATCCGGGATAAGCGGCTCAACAGCCTCTATCTCATCCCGGCGGCTCAGACGCGCGAAAAAGACGCCGTTTCGCCGCAACAGATGCGGACGCTCTGCGAGGAGCTGCGTCGCCAGTTCGACTACACGCTCATCGATTCGCCGGCCGGTATCGAACAGGGCTTCCGCAACTCGATCGCTGGGGCTGACGATGTCGTGGTCGTGACCAATCCCGAGGTCTCTTCGGTGCGTGACGCCGACCGGATTGTCGGGCTAGTCGAATCATCCGAACTACCGACGCCGAAGTTGATCATCAATCGACTCGATCCGGCACTGGTCCGGCGCGGCGACATGATGAGCGTCGACGACGTCAGTGAGATTCTGGCGATTCCGCTGCTTGGGGTCGTGCCGAACGACGAGTCGATCGTCACGTCGACCAACCGTGGCGAACCGGCTGCGCTTGATATGGAATCGCGCGCGGGCCAGGCCTTCCGCAACATCGCCGCGCGCATCAACGGCGCCGATGTACCGCTCATGGTCTTGGAAGAACCGGATGGCGCCTGGCACAAGTTCTTGCGTTCAATCGGACTTCGCGGTAACCGCTCCGCGCCGGTTCAAGGGAAAGGTGCGAGCTAACGATGGGTTTCCTCGATGCGCTTCTTGGCCGTAGCTCAACGCGGCGAGCCCCGTCCAGCGCAAACGTTGCCAAACAACGACTCGTCGAAGTGCTCGTGCAGGATCATGTCAAGATCACGCCCGAAGTGATGGATGCGATTCGCGGCGACATTCTCAAAATCCTGTCCAAGCATCTCGATGTCGATGCCGACCAGCTGCAAATCAATCTGACGCGCACCGAGCGCGGTGATAATTTCACCGCCAACGTGCCGGTGCGTCGCGGCGCTGGCTCGAGGCGCTAGCCATTGGCACAGGCAGATCGTGTGACGTCCGAACGGACGCTACATCATGTTGGGCTTGTGGTAGGTGACTTGCGGCAGGCGGTGGAGCGCTATCGCCTGCTCGGATTCGGCGAGCCGATCGAGATCGACCTGCCCGACCAGCAGGTGCGCGTGGCGACGTTTACCACTGGAACCGGTTTCCTCGAGTTGATCTCACCGACCGTTCGGGACAGTGGTGTGGCACGCTTTCTAGAGGCGCGCGGCGACGGGATGCACCACATGGCGTTCGCGGTGCCCGATCTGGAGCTGGCGTTGCGCCAGCTGGAGCGCGCTGGAATTGAACTGATCGATCAGCATCCGCGGATCGGTGCGCACGGCTGGAAAGTCGCCTTCATTCATCCGCGCTCGTGTGGCGGCGTGCTGACCGAACTGGTCGAGGGCTGACGAACGCCGCGAAAGGTTGCTGAGCGTGACGAGCCGAGCCACCCCCCACATCGCGACCACATCGGACATCGAAATCGAGCCGGTCTATCGCGCGACGGAGCGTCTGCCGGAGCCGGATCCCGGCGAGTACCCCTACACCCGCGGCATCTACCCGACGATGTATCGCGGGCGGCGCTGGACGATGCGTCAGTATGCCGGTTTTTCTTCCGCCGAAGAGAGCAATGAACGTTATCGCCTGCTGCTCGAACGCGGGCAAACGGGCCTGAGCGTTGCCTTCGATCTGCCGACGCAGCTCGGGCACGATTCCGATGAGCCGATCGCCCAGGCCGAAGTCGGCCGGGTCGGCGTCGCCATCAGTACGCTTGACGACATGCGTACGCTGATGAACCAGATCGATCAATCGCAGGTCACGACCTCGATGACGATCAACGCACCGGCCGCGTTGCTCCTCCTGATGTATCAGATCGTGGCTGAAGAGAACGGGATCGATGCGGCGACGCTCGGCGGCACGATCCAGAACGACATCCTGAAGGAATACGCCGCGCGCGGGACGTATATCTTCCCGCCGCGACCGTCGATGCGCCTGGTGACCGATACCTTTGCCTACTGCCGCGATGCGCTGCCGCGATGGAACGTCATCAGCATCAGCGGCTATCACATTCGCGAAGCGGGTTCGAGCGCCGTGCAGGAAATCGCCTTCACGCTCTCGAACGCGATCGCCTACGTTGAGGCGGCGCTGGCGGCCGGACTGGCCGTCGATGACTTCGCGCCGCGCCTCAGCTTCTTCTTCAACGCCCAGAGCAACTTCTTCGAAGAGGTCTCCAAGTTCCGGGCCGCCCGGCGCATGTGGGCCAAGATCATGAAGGAGCGTTACGGCGCGACCAATCCGAAATCGCTGACGATGCGTTTCCATACGCAGACGGCCGGCTGCTCGTTGACGGCCCAACAGCCGCTCAATAACGTTGTACGCGTCGCCTACCAGGCGCTCAGCGCCGTGCTGGGCGGCACCCAGAGCCTGCACACCAACGGCTTTGACGAAGCGCTCGGCCTGCCGACCGAGGAGGCCGCTACGCTCGCGCTGCGCACCCAGCAGATCATCAGCGAGGAGACGGGCGTGGCCGACACGGCCGACCCGCTGGCCGGCTCCTATTTCGTCGAGGCGTTGACCGACGAACTCGAGCGCCGTGCCTGGCAGTTGATGGACGAGGTCGAAGAGCACGGTGGTGCCGTGGCCGCCATCGAAGCGGGCTTCGTGCAGCAACGGATCGCCGATAGCGCCTATAGCTGGGAACTCGATCTGTTGGGCGGCGAGCGCGTCGTGGTCGGCGTCAACAAGTATCAGGCGACCGAAGAGACGGGCGTCCCGATCTTGCGCATCGACGAGGTCGCGGTGCGCCAGCAGATCGAACGCGTCGCTGCCTACCGCGCTCGCCAGGATCGCGCGGCCGTGGACGCAGCGCTCGCCGATGTCGAACGCGCCGCGAACGGCACCGATAACCTGCTCGTCGTCATGAAAGCCGCCCTGCTTGCCGGCGCCACCCTCGGCGAGATTTGCGGTCGCCTCCGTGGGGCCTGGGGCGAGTACCGGCCGACGACGTAGCGAGCAGAATCCCTCACCATTGCTCGATATCCGTCGGTCCATCCATCCCAGTCCGCGCTAGCCGTGGATTCGCCTTGAAACCGGCGAGATCGTTCGCGCCGGTGGCGAACATTACCGTTCGCAGGACGTCGATGAGCGCTTCGGCGAAGGTATTGCACGCGTCTTCGCCGTCGGCGGCGGCGCGGAGAAACGGCCCGGCCATGCCGGCAAGATCGGCACCGAGGGCGAGCGCTTTGGCGACCTCCATGCCGTCGCGCAGACCTCCGCTGGCGAAGATTGTAGCGTCCGGCGCTGCCTGACGCGCCTGTACGAGCGCATCGGCGGTTGGCAGCCCCCAGTCGGCGAAAGCGGCGGCGACCTGTTGGCGTACCGGGTCGTTCATCCGATAGCGTTCGACCTCGCTCCACGAGGTGCCACCGGCGCCCGCGACATCGACGGCCGCGACTCCAGCAGCAAGAAGTGCCCGCACATCATCCGGTGCAATACCCCAGCCGACCTCCTTGGCGATCACCGGCACCTCGATCTGGCGACAGAGCGTCGTGATCCTGCCGAGCAGGCCGGAGAAGTTCGTGTCGCCTTCCGGTTGCAGCGCCTCTTGCAGCGCGTTCAGATGCAGGACGAGGGCGTCAGCGCGGAGCATCTCGACCAGCTTGCGGCATTGATCGACCGTGACACCGCGATTGAGTTGGATCGCTCCGAGGTTGGCGAAAATGAGGATATCAGGCGCGAATGGACGCACGTCGAACGTCGGCAGCACCTCGGGCTGTTCGAGGAGCACGCGGGCCGAACCGAGACCGAGCGCCAGACCAAAGCGTTGGGCGGTCCAGGCGAGCCGCGTGTTGATGATCTGGGCCTCGCTCACGCCGCCGGTCATACAGGAGATCAGGAGCGGCGCGCCGAGGCGATGCCCAAGGAGTTCGGTCGTGGTGCTGACGCTGTCGAAATCAACGTCGGGAAGCGCCCGCGGGATGAAGCGATACCGTTCGAAACCAGAACGAACCCCCTTGGCCGCGACATCCTCTTCCAGATTGATGCGCAGATGCTCGGCCTTGCGCTTCGGCGTCACCGGTACTCCAGGATCGTCCACGACGTATTCCCCCACTTCAGGCGATGCACAAGCGCACCATGCGCTCATCCTAAACTGCCGCTGCCCGAGCGTCCATGCACCGTACTTGCCAGTTTGCGCGTACAATCAGGAACCGGTTAATGTGAAGCGATCGGCGTGATCGCCGTCAGGGAGATTGGAAGGCGCGGTGACAGTCGAGCAGGCAACCGGGCGTGAGCGTCTGGAGCAGGTGCGCAACGAGATCGCCGAACAGGAGACGACCGCCTCGGCGAAACAGCACGCGCGCGGCAAGCTTTCGGCCCGCGAGCGTGTCGAGCAATTGCTGGATGCGGGAAGCTTCATCGAGCTCGATCCACTCGTCCGCCATCGCTCGACCTATTTTGGGATGCAGCAACGCCGCCCATACGGCGACGGTGTCGTTACCGGCCACGGCACGGTCGACGGCCGGACGGTCGCGGTCTTCTCGCAGGATTTCACCGTCTATGGTGGCAGCCTGGGCGAGGCGTTCGCCGAGAAGATGGTGAAGCTGATGGACTTCGCCCTGAAGGTCGGCTGCCCGATCATCGGTATCAACGATTCGGCGGGAGCCCGCATTCAGGAGGGCGTCGAGGGCCTGGCGGGCTACGGCGATGTCTTTTTTCGCAATGTGCAGGCGTCGGGTGTCGTGCCCCAGATCTCGATCATCGCAGGTCCATGCGCCGGTGGTGCCGTCTATTCTCCGGCGATGACCGATTTCATTTTCATGGTCGATCAGATGAGTCAGATGTTTATCACCGGGCCCGATGTCATCCGCACCGTTACCGGCGAAGAGGTCACGCACGAGGAGTTGGGCGGCGCTGAGACGCATATGACCCGCAGCGGCGTGGCGCACTTCAAGGCGGCCGATGAGGCGCAACTCTTCGAGCAGGTGCGCGCATTGCTCAGCTTCATCCCGTCCAACAATCTTGAAGACGCACCCAGTTTCACGCCGGAGGACGATCCGGAGCGCGCCGATCGTGAGCTCGATTCGCTTGTGCCGGAGGTGAGCACCCGGCCGTACGACATGCTCGATGTGATCGAGCGCATCGTCGATCTGGGTGAATTCCTCGAGGTGCAGTCGGAGTGGGCGATGAACATTGTGGTCGGCTTCGCCCGGCTCGATGGCCACGCGATCGGGATCGTCGCCAACCAACCGAAGGTGCTGGCCGGCACGCTCGATATTGACGCCTCCAGTAAGGCGGCGCGCTTCGTCCGTTTCTGCGATGCATTCAACATTCCCCTCGTTACGTTCGTCGATGTTCCCGGCTTCCTGCCCGGCACGAATCAGGAGTACGGCGGCATCATCCGGCACGGATCGAAGCTGCTCTACGCCTATTGCGAAGCGACCGTGCCGAAGCTGACCGTGATTACTCGCAAGGCGTACGGCGGTGCCTATGTCGTCATGTGCTCGAAGGCGCTGCGAGCCGATTTCAGTGTCGCCTGGCCGAGTGCCGAAGTCGCGGTGATGGGGCCGTCGGCGGCGGTGAACGTGATCTTCCGGCGCGAGATTGCTGAAGCCGATGATCCGGAGGCGCGGCGCCAGGAGTTGGTGGCCGACTACGAACGCGAATTCGCCAATCCATTCCAGGTCGCCTCGCGCGGCTACGTCGACGACGTCATTCAGCCGAGTCAGACGCGCAGCTGGCTCATCCGCGCCCTGCAGGTGACGCGTTCGAAGCGCGAAAGCGTGCCACAGCGCAAGCATGGGAATATCCCGCTGTGAGTGGCGAGGCAGATATTCAACCGACGCCGTCCAGCGAGGAAGCGGCCGCGATCGCGGCTGTTTTGCGCCTGCTGCGAGAGGCGAAGCCGGCATCGGCCGCATCGACGCGTTCGAACTGGCAGCGCGCGGCCCGGCGTGAGGGGCTGCGTCGAGCGTTGCCGCACCAGGCGGACGGTTGGGGACGAGCTGAGTAATCGACGGGTAGGGCATGGCCCACCTGTCATTCTGAGCCGCAGCGAGGGGTACCCGCGCGCGGGTCCTCCTCTCCGTTGCCCGAGACTCATGCTAAGGGGAACTAAAAAAAGATCCTTCACTGCGGTTCACGACGACAAGATCCGAGGATGACCGTGGCGAAGATTGAAGCGGAGGTCGTGATTGTCGGAGGGGCAGGCGTTGTTCGAGAAGGTGCTGGTGGCGAATCGCGGGGAGATCGCGCTGCGGGTCATGCGCGCCTGCCATGAACTGGGGATCGCGACCGTCGCGGTCTATGGCGAGGGGGAGTTGGACGCGCCGCATGTGCGCTACGCGACCGAGGCGTTTCGCATACCATCGTCCCAGCCGCTGCCCTATCTGGATATTCCGGCGCTGATCGCCCTCGCGCAACAGTGCGGTGCGAATGCGATCCACCCCGGCTACGGCTTCCTGGCCGAAAACGCCGAATTCGCGCGCGCCTGCGGCGCGTCCGGCATTACCTTCATTGGCCCGTCGCCCGAGGCGATTGCCGCGATGGGCGACAAGGTCGCTGCGCGCAAGGTCGCGCGAACGGCGGGTGCGCCGCTGGTGCCGGGGAGTGCTGAGCCGGTCGATGCCGATGGCGCACGAGCCTTCGGCGAGGAGTACGGCTTCCCGATCGCGCTGAAGGCGGCGGCCGGTGGCGGCGGGCGCGGCTTTCGCGTCGCCTGGTCGGCTGCCGAGGTTAATGACGCCTTTCAGGGCGCGTCGGGCGAGGCGAAACGTTATTTCGCCGACGATCGCGTCTATGTCGAGCGCTATCTCGATCATCCACGACATATCGAGATCCAGGTCTTCGCCGATCAACACGGGCATTATGCGGCCGTTGGTGAGCGTGACTGCTCGATTCAGCGCCGGCATCAGAAGTTGATCGAGGAGAGCCCGTCTCCGGCGATTGACAGCCAAACACGTGGGCGGATGCAAACGACGGCTGTTGAGCTGGCAAAAGCGGTCGATTACGTCGGTGCCGGAACGGTCGAATTTCTCTACCAGGACGGCGAATATTTCTTTCTGGAGATGAACACCCGAATCCAGGTGGAGCATCCGGTTACCGAGATGATTTCTGGCATTGACCTGGTGAGTGAGCAGATTCGCGTCGCGGCCGGCGCCGAACTGTCGTTTGTCGACGTATCGTTGCGTGGTCACGCGATCGAATGCCGGATCAACGCCGAAGATGCGGCACGCGGCTTCGCTCCGGCGCCGGGGACGATCGGTGAATACCGGGTTCCGGCTGGATTCGGTATTCGTGTCGAGAGCGCGGCCGAAACGGGCTACACGATCCTGCCGCACTACGACTCGCTGATCGCCAAACTGATCGTCTGGGGGCGCAGTCGCGACGAGGCGCTTGGCCGGTTGCGACGGGCGCTCAACGATTTCCGGGTAACCGGCGTGCCGACGACGATCCCGTTTCATCTGGCGGTTGCCCATCAGCCGGCTTTTGCCGCCGGTGACTATGACACGCGCTTCCTCGATCGTTATCCGGAACTGCTTGCGCCGCAAGGCGCAGCCGAACTCGATGGACGGGTCGACGGAGCGAGTGAGGCGAGCGTTGAGCAGTTTATCGTCGAGGTGTCGGGCAAGCGCTTCGATGTGCGCGTATTTGGCGACGCTCGGGAAGCGGCGCCATCAGCCCGGCGCGCGCCGCGGCTCAACGCTGGAAATCGCGCCGCTGCGGCGGGTAACGGCCGTGGTGATGTGGTGAGTCCTATCCAGGGCACCGTGTTGCGCGTGGCGGTTGAAGCAGGCGCCAGCGTCGAGGCGGGCGATCTCATCTGTGTCGTCGAGGCGATGAAGATGGAGAACGAAATCAACGCGCCGCGAGCCGGAATCGTGCGTCGCATCAGCGTGTCGGCCGGAGAAACGGTGCAGACCGGTACACTGATCGCCCAGATCGAGCAGCCGGACGCCGATTAGCCTGCTGCCCCGTACCAGATACCAGGGGAAACCTTAACGATTGGGGAGCCTCGCGGGCCGTAGTTCGCGAGTGCGCCGCTGAATGCGAACGTACGTAACGTACGAACGTGCTTCAAGTCAACATAACATCGTTGCATCGGGGGTGTACGTATGTATAATGTGGATAACGGTGGGGCTGAGTGGGGATAAGTGGGAGGCATTGTGGATAGATGCCTCAATTGCTCGGCTCCAGTGGGGGATGACCCGAAAGACTCGTTTGATCCGCGTTGTGGCCGCGCATACCCAAGGGCAGTGCTGTGTTTCTGGGACGCTACAATCACAGCCTCGATGCGAAAGGGCGGGTAGCCATCCCGGCGCGTTTTCGAGATCTGCTCGGCTCGGACGCGGTTATCACTCGTGGCATCGATCGTTGCCTCTCGCTCTACCCAATGGACGCCTGGAATCCGCTGGCTGAGAAGGTATCGAGCCTGTCGATCAGCGATCCTGATGCGCGAGCATTTCGCCGCATGGTGTTTGCCGAAGCGGCCAACGTCGAATTGGATAAGCAGGGGCGCATCAATATCCCCTCCGACCTGCGTCAGTTTGCCGGCCTCGATACCGAGGTGTTGATCGTCGGTATGCACACCTACGTCGAGTTATGGAGCCCTGAAGCTTGGGCGACCCAGGCCGAGATGATGGAGCAGGAAGGTTCCAGCATCGCCCAGCGGCTTGCGACGTTGATCTAGCCGAGAGTCAGGAGTTCCATATGGTCGCTGAATCACGGCACGATGGTCCGCCGAACGTTGGTGACTTTTCGTCACAGTTCTCCCACGAACCGGTGCTCCTCGACGAAGCTCTCCACTACATAACGCCGCACGACGGCGGGCGTTACATTGATGCAACCTTCGGGGGCGGCGGGCATTCGCGTGCCATCCTGGAACAATCCGCGCCGAGCGGCCGGTTGCTGGCGCTTGACGCCGATCCCGATGCGATCTCGCGCGCGGCACGTCTGGCGGAGCGCTTCCCCGGTCGATTGCAGACGGCGCAAGGCAACTTCCGCGATATCGCGCGAATGGCGACAGAGCACAACTTTGCGCCGGTCGACGGCATCCTGATGGACCTCGGCCTTTCCTCATACCAACTCGATCAGCCGGAGCGCGGCTTTGCTTTTCGCTTTGCGGCGCCGCTCGATATGCGCTTCGACCGGCAGCAGGGCCCGAGCGCCGCTGAGATCGTGAACAGCTGGGACGAGGTCGATCTGTCACGTGTCATCTTCGAATTCGGCGAGGAAAGCCGTTCACGTGCCATCGCGCGTGCAATCGTCGCCGAGCGGAGTAAGCAGTCGATTACCACGACCGACCGGCTGGCCGGCATCGTTGAACGCGCAGTCGGCGGGCGGCGCGGCCGCGCCATCCATCCCGCGACGCGCACCTTCCAGGCGCTGCGCATCGCCGTCAACGACGAGCTTCAGGCGTTGCGTGAAGGCCTGAACGGGGCGGTCGAGTTGCTAGCGGACGGCGGACGGCTCGTCGTTATCTCGTTTCACTCTCTCGAAGATCGCATCGTCAAGAACTTCTTTCGGGACGAGGCGACCGACTGCATCTGCCCGCCA
>ERZ778018.2714-NODE-2714-length-10776-cov-10.997388_pt1 | contig 10776 bp, 26 predicted proteins | sample MGYA00375748_ERZ778018 | MGnify/ENA primary metagenome ERZ778018 (study PRJEB29350, sample SAMN05509839) | bioreactor metagenome | biome: bioreactor; material: wastewater | place: South Africa: University of Cape Town | collected 2014-04-22 ... | reverse complement strand
TTCCCCTCGAACCTACTTCGAGGGACACATGCTGCACACAGGATACAACGGACGGTTTGACCGGCAGGGCCGGAAAATCCACGGCCGGGCCAGCCAGAACTGGACCATCGGCGCCACGGTCAATGTCGGGTTCCTGAAGAACCTGACGGTCAAGGAGAAGGTGGCAACGCCGGGCGATTACCGCCCCGATGCCTACATCCTCGAAGCTGCCAGCGGTGCCCGTTACGAATTCGTGCCGCACTGCGGCCTCTCCCGCATCAACTGACCGGGAGGGACAGATGGCGATCAATTTCCAGTTTAAATCACGGTGGTCAGCAGAGGTCATCTTTGAATGCGAGATTGAGGCTTCGGCCGAAACGCCGTTCCAAATTCAGCTTGGCTTGGCTATGCGGAAGGCCGTTGAGGTCGGCGCCGACCTGAGCGGTGCCGACCTGCGCGATGCCGATCTGCGCGGTGCCGACCTGAGCGGTGCCAACCTGCGCGGTGCCAACCTGCACTATGCCTACCTGCGCGGTGCCAACCTGCGCGGTGCCAACCTGCACTATGCCGACCTGCGCGATGCCTACCTGCGCGGTGCCGATCTGCGCGGTGCCGACCTGAGCGGTGCCAACCTGCGCGGTGCAAACCTGCGCGGTGCCGACCTGCACGGTGCCGACCTGCGCGATGCCTACCTGCACGGTGATAAGATCAAACGCGTCATCGCCATCGCAGAACGGCTAGACGGCTACTTCTTCCACGCATTCGAACTTGAATCTGGCGTGATCAAGATAAAGGCGGGTTGTCGTTGGTTCACACCTGCGGAGTATCGCGCGCATATCGGTGCCGAATATCCGGGCACGAACAAGGCTGTCGAAACACTTGGGATCATCGAATTCATCGAGCGCCGCGCGCGTGAAATGGGCTGCACATCCGAAGTTACCACACCGGAGGCTGCATAGATGGCCTCCCTGCCCCATTCCGTCATGGACGAGATGCTGAGTGCGGCTAGGCCACGGCCCCGCTACGTCTACCCGGCCCGTATCGCAATGCTGGTGCGGAACGCCCTGATGAAGGGCGATCAGGATGGCATCATCGCCTCGGTCGATACCGACATTCAGACCATCGGTGCCAATCGCTATGCGGTTCGCCTCCACGACATGGATGGCACGGCTTACCGGATCACGGTTGAAGTTGAGTACGAACCCACCTCTCACACTGATGAGGTGGCGGCGTGAGCGGGACATTCACACCGGGACCGTGGGCGGTCCGACATGTCAGCGCCCCTTCTGATCGGCCTTGGTTGATCGGGAAGGCAGACAAATCTGGAACGGCCTTAGCTGCGGCAAACTCAGAAGCCAACGCCCACATTATCGCCGCCGCACCGGACATGCTGACGGCGCTGCGCTTGCTCATTGCGGACTTTGCCGATTACCCGGCGAGCGACCGCCCTTGCCACGCATTTGATGTTGCCCGTGCCGCCATCGCACGCGCGGAAGGCGGTGCGTGATGGGCAATAAAATCGAACTTAAGGGCGAAGGCGATATCCAGATCATCAAGCGCGAACGTGTCCGCATCGAATGTGAATTCTGCGGTGAACCTGCTGATGAACGGCACACCTACCTTCTTCCAAACGCCAGACGGAATCCGGGCTCAAGTGCATATCGCCACGATGATTGCACGTGGTGCAGCGACCATGAGGTCTTCACCTGCGCCGACTGTCGCAAATCAGAATTCCTTGGGCACGCACCCAGTGCCGAAGGCTTCGAATGGTGTAGCACATTCGCTCTAAGCGACCGCTTCGCGCATATGTTTCTGCACTGGAAAGAGATTGAGATTGCCGATCCCTCAGTTGCCGCGACCGATCTGCTGACGGCGTTTAAAGATTTGGTTTCTGACATCGACGACGTTGACGATGGCCGACTTCCTTCTGTTTCAGCGGCAACATTGACGCGTGCCCGCGCCGCCATCGCTAAGGCTGAAGGCGGTGCGCAATGAAGAACGACGGCGGCCCGGCATTTCCGCATCAGGACAGTGGCAATACCGGCCTGCGTCCAGGCATGACATTGCGTGATTGGTTTGCAGGTCAGATCGCCGCCGGTATGGCAGCGTTTAGCGGAACATCCGGCATCTCTTACGGTCCTGATGATATAGCAGGACGCGCTTATCAGATTTCTGACGCCCTTTTGGCACATCGTGCCAAGGATGGTGCGTGATGAAAGGCGATATCCGCTGCATTGATGGCCGTCTCATGCGCCATGATCCGCAATTTGATGATCCTGATCTGGAAACAGATATTGGCGAGTGCCCGGATTGTAGCGGTGATGGCTGCGAAACGGACGAGTATGGCGGCTGTCCGAAGCCGGGTCGCTCCAAATTGTGGAGACGCCAATGATCCTCCGCTTCCTCACCCGCATCCTGATCGCACTGGGCCTGCGCCATAGCGAGACGTGCGCCGGCCGCATCCATCGGATCGAAACTGATTTCGGAATGATGGAAGTCTGCACGGAATGCCAGCACCGCTATCTGATCGACCGTAACGCGGGAGAAGGCTGATGCACTATCGCGGCACACCTCTCTGCGATTTCTGCGAACAGGAAGTCTGTTCGGACGACGCACTCACTTTCCGCGATGGCATGGACCTTTGCGAGGATTGCTGCGCTGGCCGTGATCGCGATTGGCAGCGTGGTTTTGTCATGGCGATGGACGATCTCAGCTATGGGCTGAGCCAATTGTTTGCCGCGAAGGAGGCTGCGGAATGAAACGCCTCTCCGAACTGACATTCGTACTGCTCACCGCCGCGGCCTGCATCGCAGGTGTGCTGGCGCTGGCGTACCTCATCAACGCTCATCACTATGGGATCATGTGACATGGCCGACCTCACCAACATCAGCCCATATCTCCGTCCTCACGCTGATTACAGCCCGTCCGATTGCGATACGCAGGCGGTGATCGGCGCGCATGCAGATTACCGGCCGGGAGATTACAGATTCGCGAGGCAGCAATCGGCTTCGATGCGCGAGGCGGAAATCGTCACACTGCCCGCACTCAAATCATGGCTGCGGATCGGGCTGGAAGCGTTCTGTCTGGCGGCGTTTTTCGCGGTTTGCATCGCATGGATAGGATTTGGAGGCTGAAATGGCAGAACGCGCTGATCTGATTGAGTTGAGCCGCGAAATGCAGGCGCCGATTGAAACGGCCACCACCGCGTTGACGCCCATGGACATGCTGCATCGGGCAGTATCGCAGGGCGCCAATATAGATGTGCTCGAAAAGCTGATGGCGCTTCAGGAGAGGTGGGAAGCCAATCAGGCCCGAAAAGCATTTGATGAAGCAATCGCGGCGGCAAAAGCGGAAATCCCGACAATCCGCAAGAATAAACATGTCGGGTTTGAGTCCCGCAAGGCTGGCGCTTCACGCACGGACTATTTCCACGAAGATTTGGCAGAGATCGCGCGCGCGGTTGGGCCGATCCTCAGCAGACACGGCCTCTCCTATCGCTTCCGCACGAGTTCGACCCCCAACGAGCCGGTATCGGTGACCTGCATCATTTCGCACAGCATGGGCCATTCCGAAGAAAACACGCTCATGGCTGGCCGTGATGATAGCGGCAACAAGAATAGCATCCAGGCCATCGGCTCTACAGTGACTTATCTACAGCGGTATACGCTCAAGTCTGCTCTTGGGTTGGCCGCAGCCGAAGACGATGACGGTCGTGGCGGAGCGGACAAAACGGGATCGATTGACAGCGATCAAGTTCAGCACATCCGCGATCTGATGGAGCGTGTCGGCGCCGATATTCAGATCTTTTGTGAGTACTTCAAGATCGAAGCGATCCCCGACCTTGCGGCCAAGGATTATGAGCGGGCCGTGACCATGCTCAATCTCAAGGAAGAAAAACTGGGGAAGCGCGAAAAATGAAGGTCATCGAATGCGAACAACGGTCTCCAGAATGGTTTGCCGCGCGCGCTGGCCGGGTCACGGCATCAAAGATTGCCGATCTAACCGCCCGGACCAAATCCGGCTGGGGCGCGAGCCGGACGAATTATCTCGCCGAACTGGTTGCGCAACGGCTCACGGGAGACATCCCAGAGGGTTTCACCAATGCCGCCATGCAATGGGGCACCGATATGGAACCGGAAGCGCGGTCAGCCTACCAGTTCATGACCGACAATGCCGTCACTGAGGTGGGATTTGTTGTCCATCCCACGATTGATGCCTCTGGTTGCTCACCGGATGGCTTTGTACATGCAGATGGCATGGTCGAAATTAAGTGCCCGAATACCGCTACCCATATCGACACCCTGCTCGGCGCGCCCATCGCGGATAAATATGTCAAGCAGATGCAATGGCAGATGGCGTGCTGCGAACGCGCGTGGTGCGATTTTGTCAGTTACGACCCACGACTGCCTGCACATATGGCCCTGTTTATCCAGCGTGTGCAGCGCGACGACACGTTGATCGCTAGCCTCGAACACGACGTGCAGGAATTTCTGGGCGAGGTGGATGCGCGTGTCGCCGCTCTTATAACCCGCTATGGAAAGGCCGCGGCATGACCGACAAGCCGATCCTGATGCAATGGAATGGTGACGGGTTCACCCCGGCCTCGCCGTACTGGACGCGCGAAGCCGACAAGCTTTTCGTGATCGGCCAGAAATATGCGCTGATCGAGCACAAGCCTGGACAGACGCTCGATCCCGCGCCGGCGAAGGATAAGGAGCCGGTCGAGATCGCGTCCGATGCGAAGGTCGATCCGGCCGCACCCGCCGAAGGTATGGATCAGACATACGACGCGCTTGCCGAATGGCTGGATGAGCAAATCGCAATCGCGAACAACATGAAAGCATCCGAGGAATTGGACGAGTTGGACCCACGCGTCTGGAAGCGGCTGCGGGATGCTGGCCGGGCCAAAGACCTGGGCGAAAAGTGGGAGACCGAAGGCTTCAACCCGAACATGAACCGCCTCGATCCGGCGCGGAAGGCGAAAAAATGACTTCTATTATACGCGTTGTCGATTTCGAGACTTCCGGGCTGCCCGAACAGGAAGGCGCCGCGATCTGCGAAGCCGGATGGTGCGATGTCCTCGGTGATGTCATCGACGATACCACTGGGCTCATGCACTGGCGCGTGGATGCGGATCGAGCCACTTCCTACCTCTGTAATCCTGGCCATCCTATTCCGCCGGAAATCCGCGCTATACATCATATCAGCGACAAGGATGTTGCTGGCGCACCGGCGCCAATTGAGATTCTCCAGAAATTGAGCGCTGGTGAGGTTTCAGCCTTCGCCGCTCATGTGGCGAAATTCGAACGGGCATTCTTCGACCTGAACGATGCCCGCTGGATATGCACATATAAGGTCGCGCTGCGGCTCTATCCCGACGCGCCGTCACACAGCAATCAGGCATTACGCTATCTATGCGGTCTGGAACTTGATCCAGATGCAGCCATGCCGCCGCATCGTGCCGGACCGGATGCGTTCGTCACCGCCCATCTGCTCGCCCATATGCTCAACGATGGCCGCGCCTCCTTCGATGACATGGTGCACTGGTCTTCGGGCCCAGCCCTTCTCTCCAAGGTAACCTTCGGCAAACACAAGGGTTCGAAGTGGGAAGACCTCCCGACCGATTACCTCGAATGGCTGCTCTACAAAAGCGACATGGATGCCGACACCAAGGCCAACGCCAAACACCATATTCTGAAGCGTCAAAAGAAATGACCACCGACGCCGAAATTGCCGAAGCAGCCCGGCTCAGCCGTATCCGCGTCGTGGGAAATTGCAGAGCATGGCTCCGCGTGCGCTGGGATGACCTGTCCGACCGCGACCGCAAACTCTGCGAGCGGGTAATGGAGATTGTTCGCAAAGGCGATGGCGAAGCTCTGGAAGCCGCGCTTGCCAACAGAGAAGTGAATGACCTGTTTCTGGACGGCGCTTTCTATTTCGAGAGGGCGGCATAATGGGGCGGCGCCGCGAATTCAGTCCCTCCGTGATGGTGGCTGCATGGGATCGCTGCGGTGGCCGCTGCGAGAAATGCACGGCCAAGCTGTTTCCGGGCAAATTCCAATACGATCACATCCAACCTGACGGATTGGGCGGCGGACCCACGCTGGATAACTGCCAGGTACTTTGCAGCGCATGTCATAGCGACAAAACCCATCGTCATGACCGGCCTCTGATGACCAAGGCCGACAACATCAAAAAGCGGCACCTTGGCATCCGCAAATCATCGCGTCCATTTCCAAAGCGGCGTGATCCATGGGGCAAGGAATGGAGGGCGAAAACTCAATGACCGTTAAACGCACATCTCTGAAGCCTGTGAGGGGATGGGTCGTGGTGGGGCCGAATGGCCGGTTCCCCGACTTTGACGACATTCGTTACACCAAAGAGGCAGCATGGAACGCATATGAGGTGTGGGGCGCTATGGGCGGAGAGACACGCGCCGACTTAAGGCGCATGGGCTACCGCGCTGTTCCTGTCGTGGTGATGGAGAGGGGGAAGAAGTGAGCGAGATTGCATCCCACAACACCAATTTGTACGACAAACGACGCCGGGAAATCATGATTGGCGACATTCTGAAGGTCTACCATTTTACCGACCGCCATCGGAAACGGCGCTACATGTACAAGCAGTGCCTCGGCTTCAAAAGCATTGGCCCGAAGTGTGACACCCCCTACGTGATGATTAGCCATCTCAATTTTATCGAAGACTCTACGAAGGTAGATGGACCCTACCTCTTAAAGCCAGATGGCAGCATCCTTGAGGATTATGAGATCGTACAGGGTTTGGGAGAAGTGCCTCTCGAAGATCGGCCGCGAAAAGCTGTGCTTCACGCAGACGAACGGCGTGAAGCGATGGGAGACAAATCATGACCCTCCCCATCAAATCAGCAAAGACAGCGAAAGAGATGCTGGAGGCTGTGTGCGAGGATTTGGAAAAGTACGCGCAGCATTGGAAGCAACAGGGAACCGAGGCTCGCCAACAGGAGCCCCGCACTGTGTATGTGGTCTTCGCTGGCTTACGTGCCGGGGCGGCGAACAAAGCCGCCGAATACCGCGCCATTCTGAAGGAGATGGAGTGATGGGTGAGTGGAAGCCGATTGAGAGCGCGCCGAAGGATGGAACGCACATCCTCTTATGGGGTTCTGCGGCTATTGATGATGCGACAGAATACGCGGTCGCAATGTGGGATAGCCTTCATCGAATTTGGATTGATCCATGTGACGCCGAAGTCTGTCACGAAGACCCTGACGCCTACCAACTTCTCGGCTTCAGACATTGGCAACCACTACCTCCCCCACCACACACAGAGAGGGCGGGATGAACGCTGAAGATACGCAACTTGCATATTTGCGGCGCATCAATGCGGAGGCCAACGCTTTCGCCATGGAATTATTGATGCCTGAACAATTCTTGCGCGATGATCTCAAACGGATGGGCGGAGTGGATATCGAGGACAGTAAAACAATCGCGAAATTGGCGAAGCGATATCAGGTGAGCGCTGGCGCAATGATTTTGCGGATCGGGCAATTGAGCGAGAAAATTCCGTGACCCTCCCCCCACATAGAGCAATGGGGCGGTGATGACATCATCTGCCCGCAAAGTCTCAAAAGCTGACATCCAACGAGGGCTGGATTTGATCCGCGCGCTCGGCCTGAAGCCGGGCGCCATTGAGATTTTGCCGGGTAAGGTTCGGATTTTGGCCGAAGATTTCAAGGCATTGACTCTGCCGGATGATGAGGCGGAACTAGACGCCGAACTGGCGGAGCATATGAAAAAGCGTGGTTATGGTTGACCTGAAGGGCCTCTATAAGGCCACGGCCAAAGGCAGAACCTATTATTATGCTTGGCGCGGCGGCCCCCGCATCCACGCCGAATTTGGCACGCCAGAATTCATCCTAGAATTCCAGGAACTGCGCGACCCGATAGCCAATGCCGACAAGACGAAGTTCGGCGCGTGGATCACCCTCTATAAGACCAGCGATGAATATAAAAAGCTGGCCGACACGACCAAACGTGTATGGTCGCCATGGTTCGATCACATCCGCGATGAATTCGGCGACTTGCGCACCCGTCAGTTTGGCCGGCCGAAGATTCGGGTATTGATCCGAAAATGGCGCGACAAATGGAAGACAACACCGCGTGCGGCCGACACGGGAAAACAGGTGCTCTCCCGAATATTGAGCTTCGCCGTTGCGGAGGGCGAGCTTCAGAGCAATCCTTGCGAAGGTGTTCCAAACCTCTATCAGAATAACCGCGCCGATATCATCTGGACCGAAGATGATATTGCAAAGCTCTGTGCCAACGCCTCGCCGGAAGTGGGTTGGGCGACGCGACTGGCCGCCCTGACCGGATTGCGCCAGTCAGACCTTCTACGCCTTTCATGGAGCCACATCGGAACCTATGCCATCGAGATCAAGACGGGCAAAGGCAGAGGGCGCAGAACGGCCCTAGTGCCTCTGACCGCAGAGGCCAAGGAATTGCTGACAAGCATTCCGAAGCGGTCCACGCGCGTCCTGACCAATACCGACAAGGTGCCATGGAAGGGCGGCTTCGGCATGTCGTGGAACAAGGCCATGCATCGGTCGGGGCTGCATGACCGTGATCTGCACTTCCACGACCTACGTGGCACGGCCGCGACCAGGTTCTTCAAGGCCGGACTTTCTATCCGGGAGATCGCGGGAGTTATGGGCTGGTCAGAAGAAAAGGTGGAACGTCTGATCGACCGTTATGTGAAGCGCGACGAGATACTTCGTGACCGGATCAGGCGTATCGAAGCGGCTGGGAAAAGTTTAGACTCTGACAGGTAAGTGATTGTTTGGATTGATGGCGATTTTGACATGTTTTGCAGCCATGCGTTTGATTCGGCTGAAACGTAACGTGCTTCCCAAGCTGCATACGAGGGTTCGATTCCCTTCGCCCGCTCCAATGACTTAGCCGAATTCCGGCAAGTCGGTTTAACAGCAAGTTTAACAGCTTTCGTTTCCGCCACGTTCTGGACGGTCGCGCCACAACATCTAGCGGCTGGACTCGGCAGGACGTTTGTTCTTCTCTCGTTCTCATGCGCAAACGCGACGCCGAACCCGAAATCACACTCGCCCAGATGGCTCTCAACAGCCGCTGGATGTGGGTTCACTGCAATAAGTGCCGCCGCTCTCCGCGCGCCGCGCGCATCGCAACCTTAATCACCCGGTTGGGACCGGACGCCACTTACAGCCGGGCTCAGCGCGCGCTTGTGTGCAGCAAGTGCGGCAAGAACAATCCCACCTTCACCGTCCCGAGCTGGGAGAACATGCAGAAGGGCTGGCAGGAGATGCCCAAGGATGCCCTCTAGTTAGAGCCGCATTCCAGCTTGCCATATCTCCGCACCGCGAATCCGTCCCGCACCATTGAGCACGACAGGTCGATGCCATCGGCCTCACACTTGACGATCTTGCGGCGGTACCGGTCTTTACCCACCTGCACACAGGTCACGCGCCGCCCGCGCGTCAGGCTGATCAGGTGATCTCTGGCGGCATAGGGGTCGCCCGGCGTGCACACCCTGCCCTTGCGGCAGGCTCCAGGCATTTCCGGCGCGTCGATCCCATAGAGCCTCATAGACCGGCCATGATCGCCACAGCGGATGGCGTCTCCGTCGTGGTGGGTGGGGTTGAGGCAGAGGAAGGCGGCAGCGGCCAGAACGGTCAGTGAAGGCATGGCCCCATATAGCAGAAAACCCGCCCACCGTGAGGTGAGCGGATCTTAATGATCGCTAATGGACGGTAATGAAAACCCCGCCGGGGACCTTTTCGGGCCATGTCCGGCGGGGAGCTAATGGCGCTGCGGGTCTCGCGCTACTGAGACTCTAATCGGTTGCGATCTAAACGGCCCAAGATGCACCGCGCGAGCGGACCTTGGCTATGGCTTTGCAACGTTGCCCGCTACCAGCCGGAGCTTGCGGGGCGTAGCCACCTCTTGCTGTAGAGCACCTTCGCGTGAGGCGGGATTGTCTTACTCACCCGCTCGCCGTTACCGCGTGTCTGCTTTCCACGCCGCCGCAGCAATTCCAGTCTATCACGCCGCCAAGCTGTTGCGCCAACTGATCTGGTAATTGGCGGCCTGCAATTTCGCCTCATAACCAGCCAGCAATGAACTATCGGCAGCGGCCAGCGCGGCATAGAGCGAGCCCAGATAGGCTTCTGACTGGCCGGGATCGAGCGAACCATCGGCATTGGCGGTCACACCGTTCACATCGGCCATATCCGCCCAATCGGTGCAGATCGTCAGGGAGATGATGAAGCTGTCTCCCGCGACAAACGGCTTGTCGCCAGCGCTGATCAGGAAGTGCGGGCCATAGCCGCTGACATAAGGAGTACCCACGGTGCCGGAACCATCTTTTTTGCCATCTGGCGTGGTGAGGTCGAATGCTGTGTCAGAGGTAAATGTGCCTTTGAACGCGCCCATCTTCGGCATGCCGCCTTTGATGATTTTCTCCTGATAGTCGAAAAGACCTGTGGCTTCGATGCTGCCGTTTCCAGCGTTGCCGGTGGCAGCGGAAAATGTCTGCCGATACCATTGGGTGAAGTAAAGCGTGGGATGATTGGCGGGCCAGCCCGATTTGCCACCAATGCGAGCCTCATTGCTCTGAATCTTCCAAGCGAGGATCGGGCCCCAGTTCGCAGGATCATCTTTGGCGGCTTCCGCAATCGGCGGGATCAGGTAATCCTCCTGCCACCATCCCATCGCTTTCGAGGAAACGGCCGTGAAAAACCGCTGCACATGCGGATCGGTCGAATTGAGATAGGTGTCCGTGAAGTATTTCGCG